>WNFB01002759.1_pt1 | contig 15346 bp, 15 predicted proteins | sample 5400501 | NCBI WGS metagenome assembly WNFB01 (sample SAMN13153341, study PRJNA577476) | soil metagenome | isolation source: 200 cm saprolite under Douglas fir tree site 2 hole 1 | place: USA:California | collected 2015-04-18
ACGTTTCTTTCAGGCACTCCGGTGCGAGCCTGAAGCTGCTGGCCCCTCAAGGCCGCGTGCGCGCGGTTCTTTCGCTCACCCGTTTGCTCAGTGTAATTCCCACCTTCGATGACGAGGCCACCGCACTGGCCAGCTTTCGCTCGAAGGCTTCTTCAGCGCAATCTTAATTGATCTTGCGACATTAACTGAACTGTTTCATAAAGCTCAGAGATTGCCGGCGGCTCCCGGCGGTCGACTAGCCGGAGGACGAGGCGGCGAAACAATGCGTAAAGCTACGAAAGTGAGATCTCCTGCCAAGAACGCGGGCAAACCGCCGCCTTTCGCTTGCTGATCCAACTGAAATTTCGCTTGGTCTAGGCTTTACGCGCCTTTTTTCAGCTCGGCGAGAACCAGCTTGGCAACTTCTTTCAGCGTGTCGAAGACACCCTGGCCGGTTACCGCTACCGCCTCTACGATCGGCTCGCCCTTGGCCTGCAAATGCTTCTTGAGCTCTCCCGGCGGGAGAATGTTGGGCAGATCGCGCTTGTTCAATTGCAGGACGTAGGGAATGGTACCGAAATTGAGGTTATGTTCCTTTAAATGCTCCCGAAGATTTTCCAGGGTTTCCAGGTTGGCGTCCATACGCTCTTCCTGCGAGTCGGCGACAAACACCACCCCGTCGGCTCCCTTCAAGATCAGCTTGCGGCTGGCCTCGTAGAATACCTGGCCAGGCACAGTGTAGAGGTGCAGGCGCGTCTTGAAACCGCGCACGGTGCCCAGATCGAGTGGCAGGAAATCGAAGAACAAAGTTCGGTCGGTCTCCGTCGCCAGCGAGATCATCTTGCCCTTCAGCCCAGCGCCCGTGTGGTCGTAGATCCACTGCAGGTTGGCGGTTTTGCCGCCTAGGCCTGGGCCGTAGTAGACCAGCTTGCAGTTAATCTCGCGGGCGGGGAAATTGATAAATGGCACAGTTCTCCGGGCGGAGCCGGGATGGCCTTTATAACATAGCCCCAGCAGAGGGCCAATCTGCAAACGCCCTTAGGTGCCTGAAGATGCAGCGGGAATCTACCTGCAAGGGAATCGCGTTCCGCTCTGACCCTGAGCACGGCGTCTTTGGCCCCATCGCACTGCTCTCGGGATCTCCCACTTGACTCATAGCTATACAAAATTCCGACCGTTGACGCCTCCAGCGGGCTCTGCTAGGATGGCGCGGATGACACGCAGCAGCAAGGCTCACAAACGACGCAACGGGCGGGGTGGACGGACCCCTGCGTCGCAGTCTAATCTATTGAATAAAAAGACGATAGAGACTAGCGGCGCCCCCCAAAAGGCACCCGCCGAAATTGTAGACCCGCGCGTCCAACAACAGCTCAAACAGTATGAGGAAGCACTCCTGTATTTCCAGCAGCAAAAGTTCCATAAGGCGAAGCAGATACTGGAAAAAGTGATTGCCGGGCCTAGTAAAGAGCTGGGGGACCGCGCTCAGGTGCATCAGCGTATCATCGAGCAGCGGATTTCGCGTCTCCCCGCACCGACTCCTCGCACTCCCGAGGAGCATTACCAATGCGGAGTGGCCATGATGAACTTGGGCCGCTGGGATGAGGCTCGCGAACACCTGCTCCGCGCACGCAAACTGGCCCCCAAGGCCGACTACGTCTTCTACGCGATGGCTGCGCTGGACTGCCTTACAGGGGAAGCCGAAGCGGCGATGGAAAACCTGAAAATGGCCATCGAGCTGCGGCCTGAAAATCGCTACCACGCCCGCAACGACGAGGACTTCGCTTTTCTCCAGGAAGATCCGCGCTTCACCGAGCTGCTTTACCCCGAGCGAGAGGGATCTGGCAGCTAGCTTGCGGCTCCAACCACATGGGGGTCATTGTCCGAACCGCCGCACACGGGGATAATTGTTCGCTCGCTTGCTTGCAACCTCGACACTTCGACATCGCATCTCCTCAGGACCAAGCCGGTCCTCCGTAAGCCCTGTCGGTACGGTGTTCGCTGCAACGAGACTCGGCGTCACCGGTCGGCACGTGTACCGTTTCGATGAGATTCAAACTCTGGCGGCGGGTCATGCGCCCTGAGGCCGGTGTAGTCTTAAATAGAATGCCGGACGTCCGACGCAGAACACCGGCTCCATCCATCGGGCCGGAATTGAAATCCGACGCCGCGCTGGCTGCGCAACCAGTCCGGGTCGTCGCGCTCGGCGGAGGTACTGGTCTGTCCACTCTCCTCAGTGGGCTCAAGGAGCACGTGGCGCGCCGGAGACAAGAAGTGGGTCGCCGGCCGATCGCCGATCTGGCAGCGGTGGTCACCGTCACCGATGACGGAGGCAGTTCCGGCCGCCTACGCCGCGAATATCGCATCCTTCCTCCCGGCGATATTCGTAACTGCTTGGTGGCGCTTTCTCAGGATGAAGCGCTGCTGGGGCGCCTGTTCCAGTACCGCTTTCATGCGGGACGCGGCCTGCGCGGCCACAGCTTCGGCAACCTGTTTCTCGCGGCGCTGAGCCACGTCACCGGCGATTTCACCCGTGCGGTACAGTTGAGCAGCCAGGTACTCTCGATTCGCGGCCGAATCTTTCCCTCCACCGCGCAGAACGTCACGCTGGAGGCAGTTATGGAGGATGGAAGCGTAGTGGCCGGCGAAACACGTATTGCGCGGAGCAGCAAGCGCATTCGCCGCGTGCACTTGGTGCCCCGGCGTGTGCGCCCGCTTCCGCAAGTTCTGGAGGCCATTGCGGAGGCGGATTTGATCCTTGTGGGGCCGGGTTCGCTCTACACCAGCCTCATTCCTAATCTGCTCATCTCCGGAGTGGCCGAAGCCATCGAGCAATCGAAGGCGACGTGCGTCTACATCTCCAACCTGATGACCCAACCAGGCGAGACCCAGGGATACTCGGTGGCGGACCACGTCCGGGCCATCTACCAGCACACCCGGCGATCCTTGTTCGATTGGGCAGTGATAAACGATCGGCCGGTCTCGCCGGCTGTGCTGCGTCGCTATCGCACCGAGGGCGCGGAATTGCTCCGAGCGGATGTGAGCGAACTGCAGCGCATGGGCCTGCGCTGCGTGTTCGACAACCTGCTCGAGGAGCACGGCGTAGTGCGGCATAATCGTAAGCGCCTTACTCGCCTATTGCTGGAGGAATTTGTCGAGCGCCAGCCGGCCCGTTGACCGGCTCCGGTCGCTACTCATTGCTCGACGACGCTTCCTGGTTCTCTCCTCGGAACTCTCGACTCTCAATTCTGGGACAGCGACTCGTCGTTGCCTTGCGTGTCGCAGCGGAGGTTCGTATACTGACCCCCGCCCGCCAGCGCGCTGCACCGGCGCCCGGCTGGCCCCGGTGAGAGGAGTTCGCCCCGCCTCGCCTCAACGGGCACCGACCAAGGAGAAACTGCAATGGCCACCGTTGCCGCACACAACGAATTAAACGTTTACGAGTCCGCGGAAGCGCGCTTCGAGGTGGCCGCGAAGTTGCTCGGCCTGGAAGAAGGCCTATACAAGTATCTGCGCTACCCGAACAAGGAAATCACCGTGTACATTCCGGTGGCGATGGATAACGGCCACCTGGAAGTGTTCATCGGCTATCGCGTGCACCACTCGATCGTCCGCGGCCCGTGTAAGGGCGGCATCCGCTTCGCTCCCGACGTCACGCTCGACGAAGTGCGTGCGCTGGCCGCCTGGATGACTTGGAAGTGCGCAGTGGTGAACATTCCCTTTGGCGGCGCCAAGGGCGGCGTGATCTGCGACCCCAACAAACTTTCGCGCGGAGAGTTAGAGCGCATCACGCGGCGCTACACCGCCGAGTTGAGCGAATGGATCGGCCCGGAGCGCGACGTGCCCGCGCCCGACCTCGGCACCAACGAGCAGACCATGGCCTGGGTGATGGATACCTACTCGATGCACGTGCGGCATACCACCACCGCAGTGGTCACCGGCAAGCCGCTGGATCTCGGCGGCTCGCACGGCCGCAAGGAAGCCACCGGGCGCGGCTGCCAGATCGTGTGCGACCGCGCGCTTGCCAAGCTGGGGATGAAGCGCGAGAACACGCGCGTGATCATCCAGGGCTTTGGCAATGTGGGCTCGATGTCGGCGATGCTGATGCACCAGGCCGGTTATAAAATCGTCGGCGTGGCCGATATCTACGGCGCGCTCTACAATGAAAAAGGTTTCGACATTCCCGCCCTGCTCGATTGGGTGTACGCCAAGCACAAGCCCGTGCCCGAGTTCCCCGCCGGCGGCGTCAAGTTCTTTCCCCAGGAGATTCTCTTCCAACCTTGCGACATCCTGCTCCCCGCGGCGGTCGAAAACCAAATCACCAGCCAGAACGCCCATCGCGTTCAGGCGCGCATTCTCTGCGAGGGTGCCAACGGGCCCACCACGTCCCCGGCCGACGAGATTCTGGAGAAGAAGGGAGTATTCGTTATCCCCGACATTCTGGGCAACGCTGGCGGCGTCACCGTCAGCTACTTCGAGTGGGTACAGGATCGCCAAGGCTTCTTTTGGCGCGAAAGCGAAGTCAACGAACGCTTGCAGGACGTCATGGAGCACAGCTTCGATGAAGTAGTGCGCTATGCCGAAACCCATGGGGTCAATAACCGCATTGCTGCCTACATGCTGGCCATCGACCGCGTGGGCTTCGCGCTGAAACTTCGCGGGATTTACGCCTAGGAGAAGTCGGGAGAACGCCGGAGAAACGAGTCCGAGCGGCAAATGTCTATTTTCGGCGCACAGCCGACCCATTGCGCATGTTTGCTGATTCCATCTTGCCCGGCCATCTGAAGACTGAGGAGGAGCATCGCCGCGAGGTTTGCGCCGTCGGGCGCTGGATTCACCAGCGAGGCTTTGTGGCTTCGACGGACGGCAACATCTCCATTCGGCTGGACTCGCGCCGCATCCTCACCTCGCCCACGGCCACCAGCAAGGGCATGATGGCACCCAACGACTTGGTCATCACCGACCTCCAGGGCCGCAGACTTGGCGGCCACCGCAATCCCTCCTCCGAGCTGGCCATGCACCTGCTCATCTACCAGCGTCGGCCCGACGTCAACGCCGTCTGCCACGCGCATCCTCCGGTCGCCACCGGATACGCCGCCGCTGGGCTGCCGCTCAACAAAGCCCTGGCGAGCGAAATGGTGCTGGCGCTGGGCTGCATCCCGGTGGCGCGCTACGGCACACCAGGCACGCCCGAGTTGAGCGAAGCGCTCGAGCCGCTGGTTCCGCACTACGACGCCCTTCTGATGGCCAACCACGGCGTGGTCACTTACGGTGCCGACCTGCTCACCGCCTTTTTCCGTATGGAGACGGTTGAGCACTTCGCCCAGGTGACCCTGGTCACCGAGCTGCTCGGCAAACAGGTCTTGCTTTCTAGCGGCGATGTGGAAAAATTGCACGCGGCGCGCGCGCGGTACGGCTCCGCTACCGCGTCGCAGGTCGGTCCGGAGTGCCCGGTCACTTCAGAGACATCGGATTCCGACGGCGCCGGGCCCGGGAGTTGCGTCACCCTAACGCGCGAAGAGCTCGAAGCGCTGATCGAAGAAGCGGTCCGCAACGATCGAGCTCGACGGTAGAAAAGGCTCCGCTGGTTTGCGAAGCGGGAGGCGCGGCCGGAAGGAATTTCTGTGCGCGATGCGTCACTTCCTTCGGCAGGCCGCATAATCTGCAATTTTAGGATTTCGTTCTTTCGGCCCCCATATGAGCGCCGGTGAGAGTTTTCCCGACCCGGCCGGCGGCCGGAGCAATGGATGGAGGAACCAGAATGGGTGAAGCACTCGGCATGATCGAGACGCGCGGCCTGGTAGCGATGATTGAGGCCTCGGACGCTATGGTCAAGGCGGCCAAGGTGACGCTGGTGGGCTGGGAGAAGATCGGCTCGGGCTACGTTACCGCGCTGGTTCGCGGCGATGTGGCTGCTGTAAAAGCGGCTACCGATGCGGGCGCAGCGGCGGCACGGCGCGTGGGCGAGTTGATTGCGGTCCACGTGATCCCGCGGCCGCACCAGTCGCTCGAAGACGTGCTGCCCATCGGCAAGTCCGCGGTGGCCGCGGCGTCCCGGTAGCCGCGGGAGGGCAACCGGGAGTGACAGCGGCGTTTCCCCTCGCGCGGAGCGAGCCGAAGCCAGGAAGCCGGAGTTTCTGCCGGCTTCGGTGGCGCAGCATCGCGAGGGCAGTGGTTTTTTGCCGGGAAGCAGGCTTGGCTTTCGCCTCTTAACTTTTAACTCTTGACTGCCGAACATGATTCTAGCCCGCATCGTCGGCACCGTGGTTGCCACGCGCAAAGACCCGCGGCTGGAAGGTAAGAAGCTGCTGGTGGTGAAGCCCGTCTCTCCCGAAGGCGCCGATGAGCCCGGTTATCTTGTGGCCGTAGATACTGTCGACGCCGGCTTCCGCGAGACCGTGCTGGTGGTCACGGGCAGTTCGGCGCGCAACGCCGCCGAATGCAAGGATCGCCCCGTGGATACCGCCATCGTCGGCATCGTAGATACAGTCAAGCTCGATGCGCAGCACGAAGCCGAACTCGCCGCCGCGCGAAAGAAATAACATACTTCGGACTCTCCCATGATGCTGGGACGCGTAATTGGAAACGTGGTCTGTACAATGAAGAACGCCTCGCTCACGGGGCACAAGCTGCTGCTGGTGCAGCCGATTGATCGCCACGGGCGCGACCGTGGCCGCGCCTTTGTGGCCATTGACGCGGTCGGCGCGGGCGCCGGCGAGACGATTTACTGGTGCCGTGGCCGCGAGGCCAGCTTCCCCTTCCTGCCCAGTGAGACTCCGACCGAGGCCACTATTGTCGGCATCGTGGACGCCATCCACATCCCAGAAGCTCGCGAGTGAAGCGAGGAAGCTCGCCCCGCGGGCGGTCTGGGGCTCGAAATGACGCCCGGATTGCAGACTGGCGCAATGCAGGTCCGCGTGTCTTAGACGCGGGGCGTTTGGTGGACGCAAGGCCCCGCCTCTGAAGAGGCGGGCTACAGAGAACCTCCGATGCTGATTGGCCGTATTATCGGCGACGTTGTGGCGACGCAGAAATCGCCCTCGCATCAAGGGCGCAAGATTCTCGTCGTCCAGCCGCTCAACCTCGACGGCTCCGACCGCGGCGACGTGGTCCTCGCGCTCGACGCTGTGGACGCGGGCATCGGCGACCGCGTCTTGATCGTCACCGAAGGCTTCTCCGCCATGACCGCCGTCGGCCGGCCCAACTCGCCTATTGATATGGCCATTGTCGGCGTCATTGATTCCGTGGACCTCATCGACGGCGTCAAGTAACTTGGCGTTTCGCGCGGATAACCCTCCTCCACAGGGCTCATTGTGCGCTCGCCTCGCCGACTCCATCTTCGTGAAGGTCTGCCGCCGCGTTGACACCCCGCCGACCTTGGCCAATAATCGCTGCGCATGATTGGACACCTGCGCGGACGGTTGCTGGACAAGCGCGTCAACCAGGTCCTCGTTGACGTGGGCGGCGTGGGCTACCTGGTGCATATCCCGCTCTCGACTTTCTACCGGCTGGGCGAACTCCACGACGAGGTCACGCTGCTGACTCACACGCACGTTCGCGAAGACGTCTTCGCCCTGTACGGTTTCCTGACCTCTCGCGAGAAGCATTTCTTCGAGCTGCTGATTTCGGCTTCCGGCGTGGGGCCCGCGCTGGCGCTGAAGATCCTCTCCGGGATGAGCGTGGAAGAAATCGTGCCGGCCATTCGCCACGCCAATATCGAGCATCTGACGCGCATCCCGGGCGTGGGCCGGAAGACCGCCGAGCGCATTGTCGTGGAATTGCGAGATAAGCTGGAGGGCATCGAGGGGATCGAAAGCGTTGCGCCGGCCGCGCCTACGGGCCTCGCCGCCGACGTGGTTTCGGCTCTGCTCAACCTGGGCTACGACCGCCGCGCCGCCGAAAAAGCCGTGGAGGAGGTCGCGCCCGACGGCTCGAGCGCCAACTTTGAAGCCGTGCTGCGCGCCGCGCTGCAGCGCTTGACCAACCCGAGCGGGGCGGCCCGCAGCGCGAGTAGATCGGCGTAGGGGCAGTTGTCCCGCTCGCGGTGAGATTTGTCGAAGGGCTTGGCCGGAGCGGAGTTCGAGAGTAGAAGCTGGCCGTGAGCAAGGCGAAGGGCTGGCCCTGAGGCTGGTCGAAGGGCTTGCCCTGAGCTGGGTCGAAGGGTTGAGGGTTGCCTGGCTCGCAGGTTCGGGGGAGACGTGGCGAAACCGCAGATACAGAAATCTCCGCAACGCGTCGTCTCCGGGCAGGCGTTTGACGAGGACGCGCGCATCGAGGCGAGCGTTCGGCCCAGGCACATGGCGGACTTTATCGGCCAATCGCGCGTCAAGGAAAACATCCTGATCGCCGTTGAGGCGGCGCGCAGCCGCGGCGACGCGCTCGACCACGTTCTGCTCTATGGCCCGCCAGGCCTGGGAAAGACCACACTGGCGCAGATCCTGGCCAACGAGCTGGGGGTCCCGATCAAGACCAGTTCGGGGCCGATGCTCGAGCGCAAGGGCGATCTGACCGCCATTCTCACTTCCTTGGAGCTGCGCGAAGTCTTCTTCCTGGACGAAATCCACCGCCTGCTGCCGCCTGTCGAGGAGATTCTCTACCCGGCCATGGAGGACTACCGCATCGACTTGATGATTGGTCAGGGCCCCGGCGCGCGCATCCATCCTTTCATGCTGAATAAGTTCACCCTGGTCGGCGCCACCACGCGCGCCGGGCTGATCACCGCGCCGCTGCGCTCGCGCTTCGGCATCGTGCACCGCCTGGAGTTCTACGCGCCCGAGGACGTGGTTGAGATCGTGCGCCGCTCGGCGAAAATCTTGGGCATCGCGGTGGAGGATGCAGGGGCCATGGAGATCGCGCGGCGCAGCCGCGGCACGCCGCGTGTCGCGAACCGGCTCTTGCGCCGCTGCCGCGACTTCGCCGAAGTGCGCGCCAGGGGGCAGATCACGCTCGAGGTGGCGCGCGAGGCGCTGAAGATGCTCGGCGTCGATGAACATGGCCTGGATGAAGTGGACCGCAACCTCATGCTCACCATCATCCAGAAGTATGCCGGGGGGCCAGTGGGGCTGAACACAATTGCCGCTTCGCTGAGCGAAGAGGAAGACGCCATTGAAGAGATTTACGAGCCTTATTTGATGCAGATGGGCCTGCTCGACCGCACGCAGCGCGGCCGCGTGGCCACCGCTCTTGCCTACAAGCATTTCGGCATCGATCCCCCGCGCAGCCAGCAGCACCTTTTTTGAAACCGCAGCCCCCTCCCGTCAGCGCACCACTTCAGAGTCTGTGTGAAAACTCAAGTTCTTCGTCAGGGCACCGACCGGGCCTTTGTAGCGCCGCCCTCTAGGGCGGCATGCCGTTGCCCAGGCGTGAGTCGTCAGGGCACGCCTTCAGGCGTGCCACAACTGGGGCCATTTCAATATCTCTTCAGCGGCTTCAGCCGCTGAGGCCCGATCAACTCGGGGTTTTCACACGGCCTCTTCAGCCGTGCCGAAACAAAGGCACACAACCAAGGGGTTTTAACCCCTGAGGAGGCAATTACCTCAGCGGCTGAAGCCGCGGCTTTGATGGCCCGCAGTTGGCACGCTTGAAAGCGTGCCCTGACGCTCAGGGCCAGGTTGAGAGGGGTTAACAATCCCTGAGGTCGCATTCGGGTCAGTCCAGCCCTCGCACTTGGCATTATGAGATAGCTTCGAGTGTCCCCGGCGTACCTCGTATCGGTCCGGGCGCTGCCCCCTCTCCCCCCTACTTTTGTGTAAATGCGGATTCCAAAGGACTTTAAGTCCAATGAATTTGTATGAGCGCATTTTAAAGCACTTACGGGCGCATTTTTCGTAAGAGCGCATCCTAAAGGAGTTACGGGCGTTGGCGAGGACCAGAGCATTACACCTCCAAAGAGCCGTGAGGCCCTAACTGCAGCAGCATTATCCCTGGTCTGTTCCTTCCGCGTTGCGCGTTCTTCGCATTTTAGCAAGGGATAACCGGTCCCAGGTGCGGATCCTTGTGGGCTGGCCCGCCAGCCTCAGCGATCACAAAACCGGCCAACTATAAAGCCCGGGACATTGACTCCGACGGGAGCGCTTATAGGCTCCGTCGGCATGAAGCAATGTCCCACGGCCATATTCTCAAATGCGGGCCGCGGAGCTGGCGAACCCAAATGGACGCGCCGGAACATTAGGCACTTTAGCTGTCTGACTCGACAATCCGTGCTTCGATAGGATCGGGTTGATCCGGTATTGAATTTCGGATGCCCGACTGAATCCCACGTCACAAATCCGACTACGCCGTGGTAGGCTGTTCGCCGATGAAAGACTGCCTTCTCGTTGCAGTTGTTGCGCTGCTGGGTGCGGGTTCGGCAAGGGGGGTGTGCAGTCTTCCGCAGCCGCGGCTTGCCTGTGTGGAATACTTTGCTAGCGAGGTTGTGGCCGAAGCTACGCTCGTCAAAACAGGGACCATTCGCTACAAAGAGTATCCGGAAGGTGTGGCGGCGTACGTGTACAGTTTGCGTGCCGACCGAGTCATTCGCGGCCACATTGCTACAGTTTTCCGAGTGTATGAAGGAAACGACAGCGGTCGCGCAACTTTCGATTGGAAGATAGGACGAAAATACCTGCTGTTTCTCTTCTACTCGGGTCCTGACAAGTCATGGGAGCTCGATGGCTGCGGCAACTCCGGACCACTTAGCCGTGCAAAAGCTGTGCTGGAAGAAATCGACGCGATCCAAAGGCGCGCCGCGTCACAAAATTGCCGACTTCGAAATGGAGGTTGGAACGGTTGTATTCCATGCGACAGCGCACACGAGCGAAGGCTGGTCGAGGCAGATGGAATTTGAGCACGACGGAACCTTTCAGCCGCCGTTCATGCTAGAGGTGAGCACTTCCTCGGGACGTTTCCAACCCGTACGCTCGGCGAAAGTAAAGCTTAACGGTAGCGAAGTCGCTGAGATTGCATGGTCGGAAAAACCGACTGGCAGCATGCGGGTGGAACTGCTGAAATTAAACAAAATCGAGTTTGAGCTTGACGGACCAAGCTTCGGCAGTATCGAGGTGACTATAAGAGGGACTCCGCCATGACATGTCAGACTTGAATGGCGATCCCTATGACTTCCACGCATCAGCTTGTGCCCTCGATAAGAGCACTTTAGACAAACCACGGAGTTTGCGCCTTCCGGAAGCATTCTGCTGGCTAACCGAAGCCAAATTAGTAGATGTCCTTCGCCTCGACCTTAATTTTGGACAAACGCAGAAGATAGAGGCACAGGCCTGCGTAATCGCTTTTCTCGGGGCTCCACCTATCGACAATGTGGTAGACGCCGCTGTGGACCCCATTATCCACCGTGCTCCGTCGTTGCCGCCTGCCGTACCTTCGGTTTGTGAAGCCCAGAATGCTGCTTTCTGCAAGAGGCCCAAAAACTGCTGCACCTGCGCTCTGGAAACTTCAACAGACTCATTCTGAGTCATGACACCGGCCTCGTAACCCCCCGCAACACTTGTTACTTTTCCCGTTAGAGTTCCCGCCCTATCAGGCCGAATGGTCAGGCGAATTGCAATCGGATGGTGAAATGTGCGAAGCCAAAGAAAGCCATATGCAACGAGAGTCTTATCTTTAGAGGCTTCAGAGAGCGAAGGTGTCAAGCGCATTCGCATGCGTAACTGGACACCGCTGTAAGGACCTGTGTTCCCGGAAATTTATTTTCGCAGGGATAGCGCTGGCGAGATCCTTCGCTGGGACCAGGATGACAACGGCGACGGTGATGCTGCGCCGGCACTTCGACTGCAACGAGGTCGTTGAACTGGCGGCGCCTTTCTTACCGAATGAGGTTACCCGTGCCTTGATCGAGCACCGTCACGTGGTTGTTGAGCACCCTGTTGTTGGAGCTGCCTGGGCCAAGCCAGATTGGCGCCACGCCAGCTTTGACGTCCTCCAGGTTGTTTCCTTGGATGAGCGCATTCTTGTTGACCGTCGTTGGGTCAGCCCCAAGGAGGATCGCCGACTGCTTGAACGAACCGGAAATCTCGTTGTGGCGCACGATGAGCCCGTCCGAGTCGACGCCCTCAATCAGGATGTCTAGGTCCATGGTAGGAAGACCAAACAGTGGCTGCGTGTCTTGCTGGAACTCGTTGTGCTCGATCTTGATGTTCGAAGATTTCTGTCCAAAGGCCTCCTCTCCAAAATCGTCTACGAATATCGCATCGGAAGGCCAGAAGTCCGTTAAGAAGCCTGTTTGGATCTTGTTGTGGTCCACCTGAAAAGATGAAGGTTCAAGCGGGGGATCCACCTGCTGGATAAACATGAACACCTGCGTCTGTACGTCATTTTCTGAGAGGACCACCGAAGACCGCTGAAGGTCAATAAAATTGAACGCATTCGAGCCCCGCCGAGCCACGTTATTGCGGATGGTCGCCTGAGAGTCCACCAGGCCTATGAGCAGCACCACGCGGTCCACCAGTAGGAAGCTCGATCTCGCGACTTGCAGCTTGACGGCAAACGGCTTCTCGTTTAGGGAGACGGTTTTTTGCGCGTTAATGAAATCGAAGAGGTTCTCAATGACCGGGAAGAATGGCAGGCCCGCGATAATCTCGCCAGTGACCTCCACGTCGCTCACGTCAACGCGTGCCTGTCCGCCGACCGGTGTTGCCACCCCGGGCCGCGGCTCGCTCAACGTAATCAGGTTGGCGATCGAGTTCCATGTCACAGGAAAACCCGGCTGCTGCCACAGCTCCGAGGTACCCGTCACCCGGAAACTGATGCCCGATAGATGAAGATCCGTCGGCGCACCGCCGACGCGTTGCGTGAAAAAGAAGACCGATGACTTTTTCCAAGGTGGGTCGTTTGGAAAGCCTGGATCGGGACTGAAATCGCCTACCGGAAAAGGTGCTCCGCCGACACCGCCGACGATGATCACCGTCTTTCCCACCCCGGCGCCGCGCCAGCACCCCTGGAAGCTCCTTATCAGGATCGGTCTTGTGACTCGGTACGTCCCTGCAAGGAGTCGGACGGTACTCCCAGGACCCGCGGCCACGCCCCCTTCGAATGCAGCGTTGAGCGCATCCGTGTCGTCGATGCCGGAGGGACGGACCACGAATGTCTTGTCTGAATCGTCATCAACAAAGGGTGAGTCTTGACTGAGGTGGGCCTGAACAATCGAATCCTCATTTTCGATCAAGACTTTGCATTTATTCGGCGCTGCTTCCACTGGGTCCTGCGCCCGTAACGTGCCAGCGGCGAACACCAAAACGAGAGCAGGGATCAGAACTCGCATCATCACGCGCGTCGAGTTGTTCATACTTATCTCCGTTCTCTTGGGTCTCGGCCGGAATTTCTAATTTCAACTTTATCCTTGCGCAAAACCATATGCCTACCACCCTCTGGTGTCAACCTCAGCCCCCCCCTGGCCGCTCGTTGGGTGGCAAACGCGCTCGTCGGGCAGTTCCGCTCACCAAGGTGCCAGAAATGCCCACATCTCGGGTGTTGCCGAAGACCCGAGAAAAGGTAAAATTCGCCAGACGAAAGGGTCAGCCACGCCTCGCCATGAATAAAGATGACATTCAGCTGCTCTACGAATACGACCGCTGGGCGAACAACAGGGTTTTGCAAGCGGTCTCCGCGCTCAGCGCTGAGCAGTTCACGCGCGATCTGGCGGCAGCTTTCGTTCCGTGCGAGACACGCTCGTGCACATCATCGGCGGCGAGTGGGGTTGGCTTGCGTATTGGAAGGAGCCGTCCCATAGCTCCGCCTTCTTGGCAGATTTGAGAACGCGGCGGGACGCCCTGTTCAATCTGGATGCATTTCCCGACGTCGCTGCGGTGCAGTTAAAGTGGGCGGAAAGCACTACTTTAATTCGGAGTGCTCTTGAGAAACCCTGAGTTCAGCGTCCTTAGTATCGACTCCAAACGTATACTCCGGGATTACGCATGTTTCTGCGGGCCAGGAGTTTCGCGCTGGGAAATGATACGCTGGTACTGTCGCAAAAGAATCCAGTTTGATAAAAGTTGATTGGACTGGAATGTCCGCCTCTTCTAGCGACTCTCTTTTTGCTGCCTCAAGGGGAGACTCCTCGCCTTCACCGCCGCCAGCTATTCCTTGCCAGTAGTCGTGGTCTGAACGCTTCGGGATGGCATATTCAAATGTACCAGAAGTTGTCCCTCGAAACGGCAGGACCAAGATTTGAAACGGCGCTCTGTCTGTCTTCATCGTATTCATCCTAGCCTGAGGACCAAGTGCTTTCCATAGGTCGCCATTTTTACTCCTAAAGCGTCTCAACTGTGTCACGCCGAAAGCAGCCGACGACATGATCGTTAACGATGCCCGTGGCCTGCATCCAGGCATAGACGATGACCGGGCCGACGAACTTGAACCCACGCTTCTTTAATGCGGCTGAAATTTCTTCGGAGAGCGGGGTGCTCGCCGGAATGTCGCCCGAGTTCCGGATTGGCTTGCCGCCCGCCATGGTCCAGACGAAGGTTGAAAAGTCCTCGCCAGCCGCCTGCATCGCCAGGTAAGCGCGGGCGCCGCCGATGGTCGCCTCGATCTTGGCGCGCGAGCGCACGATGCCGGGGTTGTTCAGAAGCCGGTTGACCTCCGCCGCGCCGAACCGCGCGACGACGCCTGGATCAAACCCCTTGAACGCCTGGCGAAAGGCTTCGCGCTTGCGGAGAATCGTGAGCCAGGACAGGCCGGCCTGGAATCCGTCCAGCATGAGCTTTTCCCACAATGCCCGGCCGTCGCGCTCCGGCACGCCCCATTCTTCGTCGTGGTACTTGCGAAGGAGCGGATCGCTTTCCGCCCATGCGCAGCGTTGCGGCATTGGGTAGGCTCTCCTGTGGCGTTTCATGCGATTCAGACCGTCGGGAACGTTCCGCCCTCGATGACGTACTCGCTTCCGGTGATGGAAGAAGCTCGGTCCGACGCCAAGAACGCGACCAATTCGGCGACTTCTTCAGGCCAGCTGGGCCGGCCCAGCGGAATCCCACCAAGCGAATTCATCAAACTCTGCCGCGCGGCAGTTGTGTCGGTGCCCGCTTGCGTCGCCAACCGCTCGATCAGCGCCTCGGCTGCCTTGGTTTCGGTGAATCCGGGCGCAACGGTGTTCACGCATATGCCCCGCGGGCCTACTTGCTTGGAGAGGCCCTTGCTGTAGTTGGTCAGGGCGGCCTTTGCGGCTGCGTACGCCAGTGTGGCTTCGAAGAGCGGGAGGGTTCGCTGGATGGACGAGATATGGATGATAACGCCGGAACCCTGTTGCAGCATCGATGGAAGAAAGCCGCGGTCCAGGCGCACCGCGGAGAACAGATTTGCGTTGAACGTCCGCTGCCAGTCGTCATCGGTTAAGGCAAGAACGCCACCACTTGGCGCGGAGGAACCGCCGACGTTGTTG
>WNFB01002760.1_pt1 | contig 15344 bp, 16 predicted proteins | sample 5400501 | NCBI WGS metagenome assembly WNFB01 (sample SAMN13153341, study PRJNA577476) | soil metagenome | isolation source: 200 cm saprolite under Douglas fir tree site 2 hole 1 | place: USA:California | collected 2015-04-18
AGGCGGCTGGGCAGAAGGGGTACAAGCCGGTGCTGGAAGACTGGCTCTGGCACACAGCCTTTCCCTTCATCGCTTACGTGACGCTGCTGGCGGCATCGATCACGCTGCGACAAGACCCCCCCCGGTCGCTCCTGGTGATCGCCGCCACGGCGCTAGTCCTGCTGTTTGACGGCATTCACAACGCGTGGGACGCCGTCACCTACATCGCTACGCAGCAGCCGCGGCACACGGAGGGCCCTCCCGGCGAGAAGTAAAGGGACGCAGATTCGGAGCCATGGCTACCCAACGCAAGAATCGCCGAGCGAAATCCGAACGACGCGGCGGGGCTGATCGCCGCAATGAGCAGACGCCCGTCGAGGTCGAGCGCCGGAAGGGCAGCCCCCGCCGTAGCGGGCTCAAGCGGCGCATGGAGCTGGAAACGGCCAGCGATCAGATCCACGGGGCCCTTGGCCTGCTGACCTACGCCCTGGATCAGGGGATATTGCTCGATGTGGACCGGTGGCTGCTCGAGACCGCGGCCGCGCGGTTGCGGCTGGCAGTCGAGCAGCTGGGTGAGGAGACGGGCGAGGCCACGTAACGCCGCCGGACTTCGACCGGGAATCCGTTAGGGACCCTTTGGGCTCGGACCCCCGGGCGGCACCCCAGCCGGCAGATTCCCTGGCCGATACCCCAGAGCTGGGCTCGCCAATCGCTCCCGCACCGATTCGTGAACGACCGACTCGGCTGGAATCGAGCGCCGCCGACCGAGGTTGACGCGAACCGAGCTGCGCCACACGCCCGGCGTCACCTGCACGTGAACCACCTTCGGCCAGAGCTCCGCGATCCACCACAAGCCGTGAAGCGACTCGTGCTGATTCCGCGTGAGGGCATCAGGCGACACGTAGGGCGGCCTGCCGCCCAGGACGTCGGCCTTGCGCTGCGGGTCTACCCGTAGGCCCGCACGCTCCGCCTCGTCGAGCATCCAGCCCAAGGCGATCTGCGAAAGCTGGCTCTGCGACTCCGGGTAGCTGCCACCCACATCAGAGTGCACGCCCGCGAACCAGACTTCCCTGACGTCCTGATGTGGGTCGTGCGGCCCGCCGAAGGCGTTTTGCCGAAAGAACGCCCTCCGTTCGTCAATGGAAACCGCATGCCGCACGATGTTGAGGTCGGGGTTTTTCGCCGCTCGCGTGAAGGGGAACCGCACCGGGTCATACACCCATCCCACGGAACTGACGGTATCCCACACGCCGATGAAATGCGACTTGCAGTCACGCGAAAAGGTCTGCTTGAAGTCGGCCGCCACGTCGAAATCGATGCGCTTGCGCTTGATCGTGCGGATGGCGTATGGGATCAAGGCCTCGTTGCCCTCCGTCAGCAGGCCGACGACGTGCAGCATGCCGCAGAGCGCCCGCGCGGTGTACGCGCCGCGGCTGAAGCCAAACAGGTAAAGGGAATCGCCAGGCGCGAATTCGCGCATCAGGAACTGGTAGGCGTCCGCGAGATTGTCGGAGATGCCGTAGCCGAACGCCAGGCCCAGGACGCGAGTCCACCATTTGCCGAGACCCGTGAGTGCGTTTCGCGCACCGATCGTGCCGAGGCCCGGGTGGTAGTAGGCGACCTGACCGGGGTCCGAGATCAGGGCCTTGTAGAGCTTCACGACGTTGGAGTTCTGTTCCCCGAATTGATTGCCGGTACCGTCGCAGCAGATGACGATGTTTTTCGGCATGGCTCAGGGTGCGGGGACGATCGTGATGGCCGTGACCGGATGGATCTCCCAGGCCGTCGCCCGCCAGTTCCGGGCGCCTCCCGGATGCGTATTCTCGGCTTGGGCTTTGTGCTCGGCGTCGAACATCAGCCAGCCACGCACCTTCACCCAATGGCCCTCGATGGTCTGCTGGAGCGTCGCCGTCGACCAATCGATGCCTTGGGCGTTCAGCGCGGCACGCCAACGGGGCGTCACCTCGACGATGACCCGCCGGGTGGAGGCGGTGTCACTCGGGCTCAGCGTGAGCTCGATGTGGCTGTCGCGGTGGACCGGATCCCCCAGCTTGCAGTTGGTGGTCTCACTCCGGCCGCCCGGAATCACGCGGAACACGTAGGCGGTGATCTCCGCCGCCTTGGTCTCGTCGAACCGAGCCGCGTCGTCGGTGCTGGGCGCGAGCATCGCGACCAACGTGACGGTGCTGTCGACGTCGGCGTCCCGGGGATCCGCACTGCGGTTCTTGAAACGGTTCAGCGCGCTGACGTTGTGGGGCTTCGCGTTGCCTGAATCCGGGCAACCGTCGAAATCCCCCGGCGCAACCGAAACCGCCGTCGGGGCGGGCTCGAAGCTGTGGGGCACCGTGGGCTGGTGCAGCTCCGTCGGATCGACCAGTCGCACGAAACGCTCCCACACCCAACCCACGTCCTCGGTCTGCGTTTGCACGCGCACGTAGCCCGCCTGATGACCGTTGTCGAGCAGCGTGACTGCGTCGCCGGCTTCGAGCACGGCCAGCTTGTCCGCCGCGCTCGAGGGGCCGCTCCGCAGTGTGGCGTTTCGCGTGAGGATTCCGACTTGCTGGGCGTTCGCGGCCGGGAACACCAGGACCAGCGCCGCGACGACGAGGGCGACCTGCCGCATGGGGACCTCCCCGTTACAAGAAAACTTTGAACGCGGTCCCGATAACGAGATCGATAAGCGACGACCGGAACTGGTCGACGCGCACGAGCCCCAGGCCCGCCTGCTTCAGCGCCTCCATCTCCGCGAGGTCTTTCTTTCCTTGCACGAGCCACTCGAAGTCGGCCTTCGAGAGCCGTCCCCGCGCTAGCGCCTTGGTCCAGCGCTCGAGGTCTGCGCGGGCCTTCTTGAGAAACGCCTGACCGTCCTTGGTCGCGGCCTGGCTGAAGTCCTGGATCGTGTCGGCAACCAGCGCTGGGGGTCGATGAGGATGCGCCATTGTCGCGTCGATATGTCGTTGCTCGGGCGTCCCTTCGCGAACTCGTAGGCCTTGGCGAGCCGGACCGTCAGGGATTCGGTCTCGGCGCGGTGGTCGGCGTAGGGATCGATGGCTCTATCCATGAGCGTCAGCGCGTCGACCTTGAGCGACGTGGCCTGCTCGTACGCGATCGGGCTGAAGGTCGAGATCGTCGGCCCACGGCTCGCAACGACGCCTGCGAGCAAGAAACCCCGCCATGCGACCTGTAGCATGTCAACTCCCCTTCGCGACGCGTCACGCCTCAGTGTGCAACGACTCGTGGGCGCTCGCCCGTCTTGCGTCCGGGGAAGACCCGATCCAACAGGCGATCGAGTACGGCGATGCCGCCGATCCCTCCGAGCACTCCGAAGAAGAATGCCGCGGTCCGCGTCCCGATGAGCGCGGACGCTTGAGTGGACAGCGCGACGAAGCCGAACGCCGCAGCCTGGTACAGAACGTACCCGAATAGGAAGCTGAACAGGACGTTGCCCACGAGCCCGAGGTGGATGTAACCGGCCGCCCAGTGCGGCAGGATTTGATGAGTCTGTCGCCGGTACACGTCGCGGGCCAACCCCCCCAACGCGCCACCCAGGCCGGCTACGAGGATGATGATCCCTGAAGTCTCAGATTTCCAACCGACGAGCGTCAGAGTACTCTCGTCCGGCTCCAATACCGCACCGACCTCCTTGGCGAGGACTTTCACATCCTTCGAAGCCGGGGCACTCGCGAGGCGCAGCACAGCGTGGCCGACCGCTCGGGCGGGTTGCAGCTCAACCGTGTCGGGATCGAACGTCGCGAGGTCCGGATCGGTCGGCGAGCTCAAACCAATCCGCCACGACCGCTCGAGAGCCTCCACTGGGATGCGATCCTGATCGACGAGCCGGAGCGTGAGTGGCACTTCCTGCTGCGACGCGGGGATGGTGTCCCACTTGCGGTCGAATAGGACGCGAGTGGGGCGAGGACGGTCGAACTCTACATCCACCGCGTCTCTCGGACCATTGGGCAGAATGTTCGCGACAACCTGCACGGTCCCCCGCACGCTCGAAGAGATTTCAATCCCGTCAGACAGCGCCCTCTGCTCGTCAATCACAACCTCCGCCACACCCTTCCTGTCGGCACCAGCATATCGCACGGTAACTCCGGGAAAGCTCTGCACGAGAACGTGAAGCCGCTCGCCCGGCCGTAGCACGCGATGCAGTAATACCCAGAGCTGGGCACGGGACGTCCCATTCGCGGGGATCCGCTGTGCGTCGTGCGGGGTGAGCTCTATCACGTCGTTCTGCACGTAAGCAGCTAACCGAAGCGACGGCGTGGGCAACAAGGCAGGCTGCGGCGCGATAATCGCCAGAGCCCTGGCGGGGACGAGTCCCGGCGACGTGGCTTGGATGAACAGCCGTCCTAGACCTCGCGCTTGGAGCGTGGCTGTCGCGCCGCTCGCTCCTCGAGGGACGGTAAGTGAGGCCGGCGAGATCACGCCGACTCCCGTCGGGCCCGGATCGGACGGCAACAGTTCGAATGCCACGACGCGGTTTTGGTCGTTGGGTACGACGTGATAGGCGCGATCCAGGAACTCCACTCTGAGCGCGGTTGTCTCCCCGATATGCAGGGTGGAGCGCTCGATCACCAGCTGGAGACGCTGCGGGCTCGCTTGCTGCATCTCGATGCGCCGTCCCGGCGACAACGCGACGCCGAGAGCGGCGACGAGCGTCACACGCAGCGGGGAACGAACCATCGGATCAACCCTCGAGCGGGAGGCGTCAGAAGATCGACTGTCTCGCGGCTCGTGGATATGATCTTTTGAGCGCGCGGCGCGTCGCTCTTGTGGCCTACACGAGTTTGATTCAGAATTCCGTAGTACCCTTATTTGTTCTGGTGGCTGTGGCCCTGTACCCGGTCGTGCGGAACGTTTGCTCCACTCGCCCCGATCTGTCGCTCCGCTCCCGAGCGGTGGTTGAGGCGGTGTTCCTGAGTGGTGGCTCCATCGGTACGGCGGCGCAGGTTGCACCACACCTCGGTCTGCACAATCGCTTCGAGCTCGCCCGCTTCTTGAAACGCGAGGGACTCCCGCCGTTGCACGACCTCGCCGCCTGGGCGAGTGTGCTCGCCTGGTTGGACCGCGCCGAGGGAACCGGTTGCTCGCTCTGCCAGCTCGCCTTCCGCGCTCGTAAGGACCCGGCGACCTGTTATCGGACGGTCAAGCGCGTGACGGGGCTGCGGTGGGGCGAGCTCCGGCGCCGCGGGTCGGCCTGGGTACTACAACGGTTCGTGGCGCAGCTTGATCCGCACACGCACTAGCCAACCCTTCCCTTCGACATCGTGAGCCGTCGTCCGGATCGGCTCATGCGGTCATAGCCGACGCCTCCCTCTCGCCGTACCCTCGTTCCTGCGCTGATCCGTCCTGCACTCGATTGGAGGCCGACATGCCCATTGAGACCCTCAGTATGCTGTTCGCTACCGTCCTGGGAGTAAGTCTGGGAACCGAGCGTTTGGTCACGATCGTGAAATCCCTCTTCCCGGGACTCGGCAAGGAACGTCGCAATGACGCGGGACAGCCCGACCCAGCGGGCGACCGAGCGCGCCGCGTCGCCGTGCAGGTCGTCGCGTTCGTCGCGGCGTGGGTCACTGCGGCGTTTCTGGCGAGCGGCGGCAAGTTCGACTTATTCGGAGGCGTGACCGTAGCGGGGGCCAACGCGTTGGCGATCCCGGTGCCTCTGCTCGGTCTACTTGCAACAGGTGGATCGGCGTTCTGGACCAGCGCCATCTCATATGTGAGCCACGTCAAGGACATCGCGGCCGAGCAGCGCACCGCGCACCGCCTCGACAATCGCGCCAAGGCCAAGAAGGAAGGCGTCAAGTACGACGGCTGATCAGCGATCCGAGGCGTAGAACCAGCGCGCCAACGTACGCAGCTCGAACCGGCGCGGCCCGGGTCCGGATAGAGTCGCCGACTGCGTCGTGAGGGACGCCACCACCCCGACGTGAGACGACGCGCGGGCATCGACCGCGATCCCCGGATGCAGGCGACGGCCCTGCGTATCGTAGTACAGCTCGGCGAGGAAGTTTTCGGCGGTCGTCTTACGCTCGAGCCCAACGCCGAGCCACCAGTATCGCTCTGCGCGGAACGCACTGCGCAGCTGGGCCGTAGTAAGTACGTCGAAGAGCCGGCCCGCCGTGAATTGTGCGCCGAGCCACAGGCAATGACGCTCCGTTTCGACGCTGTCTCCGTCCAGCACGCCACCTCGCAGCCGGGCGGCGACGCCCCAGCCGCCCGACACCTGCGGGTTCGCCGAAGGTCGCCGCAGCGTGCGCCGGGCGCGCGCGAACGCTTGTGTCAGATCCACCCCGTGGTCCCCGACCTCTTCGTCGGCGCTGGTGGAGGCGGGAACCCCCGCCCGCGCAAGCACCGCGGCAGCTTCCTCAGGCAACGTGGTGCTGAGCGGGTCGTGGGGATCGTGGAACGTGGAACGAACCCCGAAACCGACGACTAGCGATGCGGCGTCTGCCGGGTCGCGCGCGGCCCCGACGGAAAGCAGTGTCTTGGTAAGGACCCTCATCAGCCGCCCGGCGAGCGACATGGAGCGGTAGCTCCCGAGGCGACGGGCGCCACCCCCGGCGAGAAAGTACGGCGCGATGTCGATCGCGACACCCGGGCTCGGGTCCCCGCCTGACACAAAGACGTCCAGCACGTTCAGGGAGAGCGGCTTCGGGGCGGCCGCGCGCAATACGTGGGTCGGGGCAACTCCCACGACCACCAAGGCTGGGGATTCCGGAACGTCGATCCCGAGAACGAAGCGGTATGCGTTGATGACCGTGGTATCCTGGGCGAGGGCCGCGGTGGCCTCCGCGCGCGCCATGAAGAGCGATGTGGCGCATGCGATCAGGGCCGGCCGAGGAGCCTTCATCAGGCTCCGGGAACGGGTTGCGTCGTCGCGCCCGCCCAGAAGTATTCGTCGTTCGCGCTTTTGTACCAGTGCGCGTTCCCATTCACGCTCAGCCCGTTGCTCGTCCAACCCACGTATTCCAGCAGGGATCCCGCGCGCGCTGTGCGAGCGACGGGAGCGTGAGTAGTGGGCGCGCCGGTTCTCAGGTTGAGATCCAGCCGAGCCCCGACGCTTCCCGCCTGCTGCACGAAGTTGTACATGGCTGGGGTCACGGTCAGTTGCTGTACCTGTAACACGAATCGATCGAGGTCGACCCACGCGCCCGGGCAAGTCTTGCGAGCGTAGATCTCCCGGTGGCCGATCACGTGATCGCGGTCGACGGGTATCGACCATCGGTTGCAGACCTCCTGCACCAGACGCGTACTTATATCGAACATGGAATCGCTCCAGGGCGTATCGGCGTGCCCCTCGTGCTCGATACCGATCGTGTAGAGGTTGGGGTTCGGGTCGGCTTTGATCAGTTTCCAAGACGCTTCGTAGCGCCGACCCGCATGCCACGCCGTATCACCCTCGGCCACATACTGATGCACCTCGCCGGCCGTACCAACGCCGAAATGGGCCGAGACTTTGGACGAGGGATTCAAAAACCACCCGTCGGTCCCGTGCAGCGTGCCTTCCATGATGTGGATGACGACGGCTTCCGGCCGGAAGCCGCGCCGGCCTTTCTCCTTGTTTGGCGTACCGATCCAGACGACGTCCATCCGCTGTTCGAGATCGCTACCGTGCCGGCACCAGGCCGGGAATCTTCCGGGAGACCAGTTTCAGCAGCGGGAATGTCGCGACGGAATAGAACCCATCGACGAACGACCAACCGAGGATATACGCATCCGTACCGCGAAACAGATACAAGAAATGGTCGTGATTCCACACGCCAAACAACTTGTACTCGCTGTAGCGGACGGCGAGGCTCAGGAAGGCGAATGCCAGGAACTGAAGGGCGATAGGCTCTTTATAGATCGCCACGAAGAGGTAGGAAAGCACGATGCCGATCCACACGAAGGTGTGAAAGAAGTTGTTGAGCCACGGCAGGAAACTAAAGATCCCAATCAGGTACCCGAGGTAATTGACGATGAAGATCGTCACTGAATAGAACAGGTAGAGAAACCAGAACGTGCGTCGTTCGGCGGTATCGAGCTTCCTCTTGTCGTACCACGCGACGAGAAAGATCCCCGCGTAGAGGATCAGGATGGCGAGAAGGCGGACCGGGTTATCCATGGGCAACCCCTTGCTCGAGCCTCAAGCGTCCATTGCGATGTCCCGCAGCCATTGGTTCGCGAACACCTTGCGGAGTTTCGGAGTGTCGAGCAGCGTCTTGCGGGCCGCCAGCCACGAGTCCACGGCGGCATCCGTGTACATGCGGCGCACGCGTGGCCCGTCGAGCGCGTGGATCTTGCCCCAGTGGAACGTGTACGGGATTCCGGCGTCGTCCAAGCCGCGCCAGACGTGCCCGTAAAAGGTGCGTGTGCTGTTCGACCATGGCCCATCGAGCTCGAGGACGCAGGTTTGCGGCTCATGTCTCGTAAATGCCAGTGTCGCGTCCGAAGCCTTGGGGTAGCGGAACGCGACCAGGCCGGCGAACGGGGATGCCTGGTTCGCACGCAGCGCCACCTCCGCGGCCTCGCGCACTCGCCCGAGGGGGATCCCCAACGCGGTACTCCCCGCCTTACCGCGTGTCGTTGTATCCCCGAAGATCTCGCCGTGGGTGCCGCACACGCCGGCGAAATCCTTCATGAACACTTTCAACAGTTGGTTCACGACGAATGGCGTCACGTTGGACGCGTTATCCGCGATGACGCCCATCACCTCCAGGGCGTCGTCCCCTTGGGTGATCTTGCCCTCCGGCGCCGGCGGGGTGCAGTCGTCTGCGGGCTCCGCATCCTTGTACATCACTGTCAGGTATGCGCCGCCCGCCACGTCGTGCGGGTTGATGATGACCTGAAAGTGGAAGGGTCGCTGCGTCGCGGGGCGCGGCAACGAAAGCCCCGTGAAGTCGAGCGTGTCCATGGCGTTCCACAGCACTTCGTCGAGCTGCACCCGCGTGCGTGAGGCCTGCAGATAGAAGAGCGGCGCGGTTTCGAGCAACACTCCGTGAATGATCCCGAAGCTCCCGAAGCTCACACGCGCCGCGTTGAAGAGCTGGTCGTCACGGATCAGCTCGGCGCCCAGTCCCTTGGGCACCGCGTCGGCGATGACCGGAGCGCTGGCGCGCTCGAGCCACACATGGCGGTCGGGGCCGACGACCACATGGAGGCCGACCACGTAGTCCGGCACGGCGCCGACATCGATCGCTGAGCCGTGCGTTCCGGTCGAGAGCGCGCCGGCGATGGTCTGGCCGTTGCTGGCTCCCGACGTCTTCAGCGACTTTCCGGCGGACCGGAGGTTGTGATTCAGCTCCGAGATGGACATGCCGCATTGCGCGAAGAACAGGTGGGCGGGATCGCCCTGGTACTGAGGATGTGCACTCTGCGCGAGGGTAAAGCCGTAGTTCAGCGGCTTGGTGTTGATGATGATCCCGTCAGTGGCGGCCACGGGGGAAAAAGACCAGCCACCGCCGAGGGCACGCACGGAGTTGCCGTCTTTCACGGCCTGGCCAATCAGCTTCTGTAGGCCGCGCGTCGTCCCGGCGTACGTCTCGAGGTCGGGCACGTCTGGGTTCGCATTCCAGACGTCGAGCAGTTGTGTGACCGGCTGGCTGAAGTTCTGGTGCCAGTTCTGCCACCGTTTCTGAGGAGCGACGTGCGTTGTCGGTTCCAAACCGTCGGGAGGCGCCATCGCTCACCTCCGCGGTCCGGAATCGCTGGGTACGCGAATCACGCCCGTCGGCGGCTTCGGCTTCGCACACCGCCATTCGACTTTGGCTGGAGCCGCGAGACCGAGGGTTACCACGGTCAAGAGCGCAAAGCCGAAATTTGTCGTCACGCGGACTTCGGCAAGCCCTTGGTCCATGCAATTGTCGATTCGTGGGTTCTCCTGAACGAGGCCCCAGGCGAGGGACCAAACGACCTCGCCCGCGTACTCGGTCCCTGCCGCGCCGCCTACCCCCATCGGCTGCGCGCGGTAGTGATAACAGCTGGACATCAGGGCGAGATACAGGAGCAAGACTGTCGCGCCGATGCGAACGTGCAGTGCAGAGCGATTCATGGGCCACTCTCCCCACGGATGCATGCCATCTCCGGGACTAGACTAGGGGAGGTTCTGCGACGGCGCTGTGGCTTTTTGAGTGTGCGGCCCTATGCCTTTATGAGCGGACTGTCATTGCACGATGCGATCTCTCACTTTGGGGAGGATGGGTTCGGGCTACCGCACCCTTACCCTGTACCCCCCCTCCCCATCATCCAACTGCGACTCTGCCACCATCGCCCGTAGCTCGCCGCCCAGCAGAGTCTTCACCAGCCCGCGCAGCACCGGCCCGCCCGCCGAGCCTTTGCCTTTCCCCGTGATGATATGAACCACGGCACCGGCCTTGCGGCGCTGCCAACTCTCGAGGAACGCGCGCACCGCGGACCGCGCTTCGACCGCGCCAAACCCGTGCAGATCGAGCTCGCCATCGGCGCGCGCATCGAGCAATTGGTCGCGCGAGTCGAACGCGGGATGGCCCCGTCGTCCACGTCTACCCACGTTCGCCTTCGCCTTGCGGCCCGAGACGCGCCACCCGATCAGCACCCCACCCTGTCTCCTGTGACCTCGGCCAGCCCCGCTCGCGCTACGAGCACGACCCGGAACGGGCCGGCGTGCGTCGGGTGGTGCCAGCGCGCCTCCCACACGTAGCCCCGGTCGCCGAGCGAGCGCACCGCGCGGATCTCGAGCTCGCGGTCGCCGTCCCAAGCCACCGTGTCCCCGCGCTCCCCGACGAGATGTTCGATCCGTAGCACCGGTCCGTCGGCGGGGACCAGGCGTCCGGGGTGCAGATCTCGCCACCGCACCACGAGCGTGTCGCCGGCGCAGGCCTGGCTCAGCACCACCCGGGTGACGCGCTCGGGCGGCGGGCCAGCCGTGCGGCGCGGCAGGATGGCGCGGGATTCCCCCGGATAAGCAGACAGGGAGTCGACCGGGTTCGCCGGACTGGCGCCCGAGCGCGCCAACGAGGCCGCCAGCGTGCCCAGCTCCTCCGCGAGGACGGCGGCGCTGTTGGGTCCGAACAGTGTGGAGCCGCCTTCGTAGGCCTGCTCGCCGTATTCCGCGTCGGTCGTGACGTACTGCATGTAGCCGTTGGCGAGCCCGACGATGGTGACGGCGCGCGGCACCAGCCCCGCGGCACGTGCGCTATCGGCGATCGCGCGCTCGATCTGTGCACCGGCCCGAGTCGTCACCTCCGCCGGCACGACGCCCAGCAGCAGATCGCCCAGGCGGATCACCGAGAGCTGAGCGACCTCGGGCAGGCCGTGGTCCCCGACGACGAGCATGCGTTGCAACCCACCCAGAGCCACGCGTTTCTCGCGCTGGCAATCGTGCGGGTTGGGACGGACGGCATGCCCGCCTTCCTCGAGGCCGACCGGGAAGATCCCGAACAGGCGCCAGCCGTACAGCCGAGTGCGACCGTCTTCCGCGCCGCCCAGTGTAGCCGAGCCGGTCTCGGGGTACGGGCAGAGGCGCGGGTCGCCCTTCAAGCGGAGTGTACGGAACGCCACACCGATGCGCAGGTCGCCGCGCAGGCCGGGCCCGAGCGAGTCGAATAGGACAGCCGCGCGCGCGGCGAGCGAGTCGCCGGCGGTGTTGACATAGCGGCGCGCGGCAGCGAGGCACAACCTCATCCACGCGGGGGCCGGGTCGCGCCATTCCCACGGCATGGGCGGGGTGCGCGGCCCGCCCGGCCCTACCACGGGACGGAGCATTGGCGCGCCACAGCGAGACTGCGCCGGCCAATCGGGGGACACATCTCCCTCCGCTCCGTTCGCCACGAGGTGATAGCCCGCGCCGCGCCGGCCGAGCGAGTCCATGTGCCGCTCGAGCCCGCGTTCGATGATCCCGTGGATGCCGGCATCGAGCAGCTCGTTCTCCGGCGCGTCCGCCGTGCCGTGCACCGCGAACACGCTGAGCGCGCCGGCCGGCCGGTAAGCGCTGTCCGCACCGCGGCCCCGTTGATCGACCCGCAACAGCGTCCACAGCGGGTTCACGGCGCGATGCATCGGGTCGAGGCCGGGCGTCACCGGCGCGGGCGGCGTCCACTCGGGCTTGTTGCGCAGGAAGGCCTGGTAGCTCCGATTGCGCGTGTGTCCCCACACCACGGTGGCACTCCAGGCGACCCGTGCCAGCCGCAGGTCGCGCTGCGCGTCGAGCACGGCGCGAGCCAAGCGCGACACCAGGAACTCCACCATCGCCGAATCGTAGCCAACGACCTGCGACGTGCTCTGGTTGTACTGGCGCTCGGCGTAGAAATGCCCCGGACCCGAGTGCACATGGGTGGCCGCGATCACCAGCCGATCCGCGCCGATCCCGGTCGAGTCGCGGATGCGCAGGGCGGTGAGGCGGTGCAGGTTCGGGGTGACCTGCGCCAGATCGGCCACGACCAGCGCGACGCGCTCGCCCGTCCGATCCTCGAGCAGCAGGGCACGCGCATACAGGCGCACGCGATAGCCCGCGGCGCGGCGGCCCTCCGGCCCGTTGCCGGCGAGTCCGACTCCAGGCGCGGGGGGTGATGTCGGCCCGGCCGAACCCCGCCCGCAGCCGGGGCACCGGAGCCGGCACCGGCCGCGCCGACGTGGGACTCGGCAGCTTCAGCTCGTGGTACGCGATGCACCCGGAAACCACGAGCCACACTCCCAGTGCGACGTGCGCGCGCGCTCTCACCATGACACGATCGGCGGAGATAGCCGCAGCGCCAGCGCCGCCCACAGCTTGCCGCTGCGCCGCGCGTCACTGGGGCGGGCGCTGGTGGGTCGGGTCGCGTCGTCGGTGCTGAATTGCACGTGGCCCTCGAGCCGCAGTACGGTGGGCACAGTGAACGGGCGCAAGGTCACGTCGGTCGACGCGGAAACGTCCACATGGGTGACACCGGCGCGCGCGAAGTAGGCGCCCTGCGACGGATCCTGGGTGTTCACGTCCTGGCCGAGGGTATAGCCCACGGCAGCCTGCGTGACCAGGACGAAAAACGGCGCGGTAAGCGGGTTCGCGAGTACCGGGACCGTGACGCTCCCCTCGATGTAGGTGCCACGCACGCGGTCGACGTCCAGCCACAGGGCGACGCCCGGCACGATGTACTTCGAGGTGCCACGCAGGTTCACGAACAGCTCGGTGGTGTTGTCGGCGCGTGTGCGGCCGGCGGTGGGAGCGGTTCCGCGGAACGTGTAGCGAATCCCCCCCAGTGCCGCCTGCACCAGCCCGAGGGACCACGCCGCCTGCCCCCAGTAGTTCAGCTCGGCGAGGCCGGCGCCGCCGGTGCCGAGATCCGACAGGTCGTTGGGCCCGGCGTTACCCGAGCTCGTAGCTCGCCCACACGCCGCCCGACAGGAACCCGCCGCCCGCTTTCAGGCTGACGAAGCCTTCCGGCTGAACGACCCAGCCGTTGGCGCGTGTGAGGCCGCGCCACACGTACGGCGAGCTCAGAGTGGCGTCGAGGCCGAGGTACACCTGGGCACAGGCGGGGCTGGGGAGCCCAAGCGCCGGAAGGAGAGCCGCGGCGACGAACAGCCGGAGGCGAGGCATCGAGGCCGGGAATGTGGGCCCCGGGACCAGTGACTGCAATTCCTACGCCCGACGGTAGCACGCACTCGCGAGCAACCGAGCTGCCCGTGAGACGGGTGGCCGCGCGACCCCCTACTTCCGCCGCTTCGACCCCAGCAACGAATGGTTCACCACGCTGTCCGGCACGCTGTCCCCATGCCGCAGCGTGAACACCGCCTTGCGCCGCAATCCGAGATCGAGCTCCACCACCAGGTGACTGCGGTCGCGCGCCATCCGCCACGCGCGCGACGCTTTCGGTACCCCTCCGCCGATGACCGCTCGGGCCGCCGTGATCACTGCTTCCGGCGGCTCGGCGATCGCCGTCAGCTGGGCGCAAGTCGCGCAGCGGCGGGACTGCCGCTCGAGATCGGCCGTGCACACCTGTCGGCCACAATAGCCGCAGGCGGCGCGATGCTGGGCGCACGCGTCCTTGCCGCACACCGGGCATGGCTCGACCTCATCGGAGGCAAAGAGGGCCATTGCCTCCTCCACACAGCCGGCCCGGTGTCGCGCGCACACCAGGCGCCGCGACGCGTCGGTGCGTCGCAAATGCTGTGAGCAGTGTACCTGTCCGTCCACCACGCACACGGCCTGATGCGCGGTGCATACCGACCTGCCGCAGCTCGCGCATTCAGTGACCTCGTCCACGCCGACTGGCTCGTTCGTGCCGCCCTCACAGTACTTGAGGCACTCCGTGCACAGGCGCCGGCTCCCCTTCGGCGCATCCACCCCGCTCTGCTCCGCATGCCGGTTGCACACGACCCGGCCGCAGCTGCCGCACGGCGCGAGGCAGGCCGTGCAGGCGGTGTGCCCGTCCTCGGCGCACACCCCCTCGTGCGCCGTGCAATGCTGCAGGCGGCACGAAGCGCAGACGCGCACGTGCTCGTCACATGCCGGCTGCTCGTCCACGCGACAGTGTGCGATGCCGTGTTCCGCGCAGAAATCCTCGCTGCAAACCGAGCACTGAGACGAGCACGACTCACAGCCGCAGTGGTCGTGCCGGCAGATCACGAGGCTCGTCGGCGGCCGACCACAATGCGGGCATGCGACGATCCAGGCGGCGGCACCGCTCAGCGACCGCTGGGCGTTGAACGTTGCGTGACGCCCATGCGCCGACTCGAGCTGCCACTCGGCGCGCTGCACCAAAACCGTCGCGTCGATGAGCTGTAAGGGATGCACGACGGCCTTCACCTGGCTGCGCCTGATCTCCTCGGTGCGGCGGCGCTCGGCGAGCGCGGTGACGGTACCGATGGCCTCCGGGTCCGACTGCTCTTTCAGGATCGACTCGAAGTAGCGGTCCAGCCGGGCGAGCTCGGTGGCGAGCGCTTGCTCCGCTGCCGCGCGCCGCGTGGCCACCCGCTCCGCCGATTTCTCCTGGAGATGACTCAAGAGGAGCCGCAGCAGGTCTCCCGGTTCCCGGGCTGGGACGCGCGGGGCCTTACCTGTTTCCGACGGGTCCGCGGGCTCCGTCGGCCCCGCCTCGAGCTCCCGGAACGCGGCCGCGACATCATCACTTACTTGGGCGCCGGCCGACAGGTCGAAGATGTCGCTTTCGACCACGGCTTCCTCGACCCCGGCTCCGGCCCGCAACACCACACGCGCGACCAGCCGCCCCACCGGGTGCAGGGCCACCCGCGCCGTGCTCAGCTTGCATGTGCCGTTCCGCACGGGAATCGGCAGGGGGACTTCACTATCGTCCGCCCTCTCCCTTCGCGAGACGGGGACAGGGGATGATGACGGCGCGATCAAACCGAGCGACAGGCGCGCCGCGCGCGTCCGAATCGCCTCGATCAGCTGCGACACAAAC
>WNFB01002761.1_pt1 | contig 15339 bp, 14 predicted proteins | sample 5400501 | NCBI WGS metagenome assembly WNFB01 (sample SAMN13153341, study PRJNA577476) | soil metagenome | isolation source: 200 cm saprolite under Douglas fir tree site 2 hole 1 | place: USA:California | collected 2015-04-18
GGCGAAGGCCTTCTCAAACGCCTCGACCTTCGGACCGTGCGCGAGCATCCCGGACGCCAAGACCTCGCGGACTCCAGCGAGCTCTTCCTCGCCGAGGATCGGGCGGGCGATGGGGATCACATGCTCCGCAAGAGAGTGGCGCTATGAATCCCTTTCCTTCCTCTACTGGTCTGCGGGCACCGCGCGGCGGGCGTCCAACAAAACGGAGATTGCAAAAGCAAGAACATCGCCATCGGCGGAGCATGGAGGGTCAGCCTCGCCTTATTTCCAAATGTGAAAACGGCCTGCGAGGGCTTAAGGTTCAACCGAATTTCAAGCGAAGACCGTGAATGTCCTCTTCATATCCGCACATCTCGATGATGCCCAGGCAGCGGCAGGCGGGACGATTGTTCGACTCCTCCGAGACGGTACGGAGCTAACGTATCTCGGCCTCAGTCTCTGCGAGGAATCCGTCCCAATTGGGTTCCCATCGAACGTCTTGGCGCAAGAGTGCGTCGGATCGTCCGAGGTCCTCGGCATGCTCCGGGAAAACCTCATCATGAAGAATTTTCCGGTGAGGCATTTCCCGGAACAACGACAAGGAATTCTCGACGAATTCATCCGGCTTCGAGACTCTCTTCGGCCAGACATCGTGCTCGTGCCTTCCACGAGTGATCTTCATCAAGACCACGCGGTCGTGTCGCAGGAAGCACTTAGGGCATTCCGCCGAAATGCCTCGATGTTCGGATACGATTTCCCTTGGAACGTTCTTCAGACATCGCCCCTGCAGTTCTTCGTTGAACTCGAAGAAGGAGATCTCTCCCGGAAGATTCGCGCCCTTCAGTCGTACAAGTCGCAACTAGCCAAACCGAACAACTGCCTGACCGAGGAGTATGTCCGCGCTCTCGCTATCGAGCGAGGGAACCGGATCGGCCGCCGCTACGCCGAGGCTTTTGAAGTTCTTAGAGAGGTTCGGTCCCGTGGCCAGCAAGTATTCTAACGAAGCTGATTCGCTCGTCATGGGCGAAGGAGTGTCCATCGGGGAGGGCACCAGATTTTCCGGCGGGCGTCTGGTAATTGGTGCAGGGTCAACTATCGGCCGACACGTGGAGGTACATGTGACGAAAGAGTTGGCTTTGGGCAATAACGCGAAAATCGGGGACTACGCGATCATTCGTGGTCGAGAAATCCGGATTGGCCGCGAAGCCTACGCGAATCACCACGCAGAGATTGGGGGTGGCAGTTGCTTTGAGGAATCGTCTCAACTCGACGTCGGCTATTGGTTTCACATCGGAAGCTATGCGATGGTGAATACTGCTATGCCGGTCCGGATTGGAAATGAGGTCGGATTGGGACGCATGACCAATATTTACACACACGGGGCGTATCTATCCGAAATCGACGGTTTCCCTGTTAGATTCTCACCAGTGTCTATTGGGAGTCGAGTTTGGATCCCATCCGCAACAGTCAATCCAGGAGTGAAAATTGGCGACGATGTCGTCATAGGTGTAGGGAGCATCGTGACACGCGACATTCCGTCGGGTTCACTAGCATTGGGCGTCCCGTGCAAGATCCTGAAGGATGGGGCGTTTCCAGTGCCCGTGGTAGCGAGCGACGCGGTTAGGAGAGTTAGGCAGATCCTGCAAGATCAAGGCATCTCAACGGATGTGCGAAATGGTGGCCCGATGTTGCGCGTCTCCGGGGCGGTCATCCACATAACTAATCGGACAATCGAGGGGGACGCCGACGCAACCTCAGAGCGAGCTAGGGACCTGCTTCGAAGGCACGGCATTCGTTTCAAGGTCCAGGTTACCGGGGGACGGTACCATCCCTGGGATGAGCCGGAGGTCACTAGCGGTCCTAACTAGATTCATGCCCGAGAGTGCCGCCATCGGGCGATGACGAGGAGTCGGGTTGTGGTTTTGGAGGCCCAACATGTTCACTGTATTTGCGATGGGCCGAGTTGGATACGATTTCGGCCTGAAGACAGTCCGTGAGGGGTTGGCCGTCTCGTTATGCCAGTTATCCCGCCAGCCCCTGGAACAGCTGAATCAACTGTGCGGAGACCCCGGACCAACTGTGGGTGCGCGCCACCGCGGCGGGGCCCTTGATCGCGATATCCCTCAAGAACTCGGCATCCTGGAGAACCTCACAGATTTTCGCGGCGAGGTCGTGGGCGTCATCCGGCTCGACGAGGCGCCCAAGGGCCTCTGACTCTACCCAATCTTCGATACCGGGAAGCCGACTCACGACCACAGGTCGGCCACAGGAAACGTACTCATACACTTTCATCGCTGAACTCCCGTTTTTCGCGTTTCGCGTCCGCGTGAACGGGCCTACCCCGAGGTCGCTTGCGCCAATGTAGATCGGCACCCGTCCGTAAGGCTGTCTCCCGGTGAAGACCACGAAATCCGTCATGCCGAGCCTGTGTACGAGGGCTTCCAGGTCATTTCGACAAGGGCCGTCTCCAACGATGAGCAATTTCGCGTCCACGTTTTGGCTTCGAACCAGTGGAAGAGCTCTGACGAGCGTCTCGACCCCATGCCACTGGTAGAGGCCGCCTTCGAAACAGATCCAGTAGCAGTCGGTATCGATACCGACAAGTCGCCGACACTCGCCCTTCTCCAGAGGCCGGAACAGCTCATTATTCGCGGCGTTCTCTATGACTGCGACTTGACTTTCGGGAATTCGGTAGCGGGCCCGCATCTGTTGACCGAGATTACGGGTCACAGTCACCACCTTGGCCATTCGCCTGAAAGCGGCTGAATACACCCTGTTGCGCAGAGCCTCGGGCATCAGGTTCTGCTCTGAACGGCCTTGCAAGAGAATTTCCTCGTCAACGAGCCCGTTGATCTCGACGAATGAGGGAACATTTCGAAGGAGCGACACGCAGGCTGAGACCCTCGGGAGAAATCGCCTTTCGTAGACCCCCTGAGGGTCGAAGGCGCGGGCCTCACTCAATACGCGGAGAAGTTCGCGTAGAGGTGGTCCGCCCCCAATTGGGTGGACGCAAAGCCTCTTGATCCCGCGGCCATCGGTCCACGAAGATTCCCGTGAAACACACAAGTCGACTTCGTGACCGAGCGATGCGAGATTCTCAGCCAGCTCTCGGACATGAATTCCTTCGGCTTCGTCCTCTTCGGGTTTCGTGTCAAGGGCAAGGAATAGCAGGCGCACGCTAACACCATGACGGACGGTCGGCTTTGAAAGTTGCGTCGCAGTTATCCGAGCCCGCTCAAGAGATCCCCGAGGCTCCGTGCACCGATGCGTGGCCGCGATCAAAAACACTGGCGCGATTGAACGCCGGGTACTACTGCGCTTGTCAGATCAGCGGGCACTCCGGCCCGAAGTACGCCGCGCACTTGGGCCACGTGAACGAGGCCTGCGGGCCGTTTCCGAGAGCTCCGGATGATTGCGCCCATCATAGGCACACCTCATGTTTCGGTCCAAGGTGCGTCCACATTCGCAGACCCAGTGCACGACCTTTGCCGGTACGCCGGAAACGAGGGCGTGCGCAGGGACATCGTGTGTTACCACTGCTCCGGCGGCAACCATCGCATTACGGCCAATTGTGATGCCGCAGAGGATTGTTGCATTCGCGCCTATCGAGGCCCCAGATTTTACGGTTGTTGGGACGAGCTTCCAGTCGGGACTCACCGCCCGAGGATACAGATCGTTCGTGAAGCATGCGTGTGGGCCAACGAAAACGCGATCTCCGAGGGTGACGCCCCGGTACAACGTCGCGAAGTTCTGGATCTTGCAGTCGTCCCCTACGACCACCTCAGCATCGATGTAGACGTCCTTGCCGATGTTACAGTGTCGGCCAATCCGAGCGCCTTCGCGAATCTGCGCACAGTGCCAAATCGAGGTTCCCTCTCCGATCACCGCGTCGGCGGACACCTCTGCTGTGGGGTGAACCCGAACGCCCGGCATCGCCACGAAACGCCTGACGGGACTCATCTAGGTTTGCTCGTCCCGAGAGAAAGCCAAGCGTGAACTACGCTTCAGAAGCCGAGGCCAACGATGAAGCCGAGAATGTAGGCCGCAACCCCGATCACAGAAACGACGATGAGGGCATCTTTCGGTTCCAACCGAAAGGCGGGGATGTTGGCTGTCCGAATCTTCTCCGCATGCATCGCGCTCAATGTCCTTAGGGCGGGTTAAGAACCTTTCCGCGCAACTATCGACAGTGATAGATTCCCGGTCTCGATCGAGGGAATTTTCAACATCCAGAATCTTGGCTTAGGGGTAGAAATACGTGGGTTCCTCATGCTGCCGCCCGCGGTTCATGGACCTATCCATCTTCCTAGCCTCGGCGTTCGCATCAGGGTTCGCGACGCTCCTGTTCGTCCCTTGGCTCATCCGGAACCTACGAGGCACGACCCTCGTCGGGAAAGATCTCAACAAGCCGGACCGGCCCACAGTGCCCGAAATGGGCGGCGTCAGCGTGATCATCGGCTTCTGCGTGGGCGTCACTGTCATTACCCTCCTCGCATCCCGAGACACGCTCACCGCGATGAGTCGTTACTACTACGTTGCCGTAAGTGCTGCCCTCGGCGCCGGGTTTGTGGGCCTTCTTGACGATATGTTCCACTTCCGCCAGCGAACGAAAGCTTTGGTTCCTTTCGTGCTAGCGCTCCCGCTGGGGGTGGTGGTGTACACGTCGGGAGATGTGTACCTCCTTGGTTGGGGGATCGGACTCGCAATGGTCATCGCCGTCCCATTCGGGGTGACGAGCGCGGCGAACGCTGCGAACATGCTCGAAGGCTACAACGGCCTCGGAGCAGGCCTTATGAGCATTATCTCGGTCGCTTTGATCGTCCTGTCGCTTCTGCAAGGAGCGACTGAGGGGCTGTTCATTCTGTTTCCGCTCCTCGGAGCCCTCCTCGCATTCCTCTGGTTCAACCGATTTCCTTCCCGTGTCTTTCCCGGAGACTCGATGACGCTGTTCGCAGGCGCCTGTGTTGCCTGCGCAGCGATAATTTCCTCCCCGCCTCTGAAGACTCAGGGCGCGATTCTATTCGCGCCGATGATTGCCGAGTTCGTCCTGAAGGCGCGGGGTCACTTCATGGCAGAGAACTACGGAGTTTCCGCCTCCGACGGACGGCTCCGATATGAGGGTCGGATTGAGTCAATTACCCATCTACTCCTACGTCATGGTCGATTTCGGGAGTGGGAAGTCGTTGGAATCCTCTGGGGAATCGAGGCGGCCGTTTCGGTAGCCGTCGTGATCGTCGTGGGGCTACGGCTTTGGTGAACATCGATCCTGACCTCGATCCAAAGATCGCTCTCGGGCTGCACGAATACCTGCACGCGAGAGACAGCAATCTTGCGCATGAGCTTATGGGACCGCCCCGAGGCCGGATTCTCGATGTCGGGTCCGGTGATGGAGGCGATCTCGACCTGCTCGAAAGTCGAGGTTGGTCGCCAATCGGTATCGACCCCATCGGTGGCAGCCATCGGGGGCGCTTTTGTGTGGTCGGCGTCGGGGAAAGACTCCCGTTCCGGAATGGGAGCTTTTCGGGAGCGACCAGCATTCTCGTCTTGCCCCACGTCACCGATCCTCCTGGAGTGATCCGAGAGATCCATCGGGTGCTCCGTCCGGGGGCACTCGCGGCTTTCGTCGTGTTCTCGGCGTCACCGCTCAATGCGCGGATCGCCCTCGCCCAGCACACGCCGCCGGGAGCCCCCCGGTCATCCAACGCAAGACTCTTCACTCGGCGCGCCATCTGTCGGCTGCTTCAGTCCTGCTTCCAGATTTCGTACTGCCAGAGATCAGATTTCCTCCCGTGGATGACCGGACGGATGCCGCCGATTCTTCGGAATCGCCTACTCTGGAATCTCGACCGATTGGACGGTCGCCTCTCCCGCTCGCCGCTCGCTTTCCTCGCGCGCAAGATTGTGGCGGTCGGGGTGAAGGCGTGACGCCTCCAACCGTCGATCTGCCTCGCGTTCCAGTGTGTCACGTTGCTTATTCTAGGTATCCCGGAGATCCACGAGTTCGGAAAGAGGTCCGAACCTTGGACGCCTCGGGCTTCGCGGTCGATCTTTTGTGCCTTCGAACTCCAAGCGAGAGCTCTGCCGAGGCCGAACCGGGTGTGCGGATTCGGCGCTTGCCTCTCGAGGCACGCCGGGGGAGTCGCTTACGGTATGCGTTTCAGTATGTCCTGTTCTTCCTGCTGGTTGCTGCAAACCTAGTCTTTGGTCAGCTTCGGAACCGTTATCGGATTGTCCATGTTCATTCCCTCCCGGATTTCCTCATCCTCGCAGCCCTGCCATCGCGGATCTTGGGGGCACGACTCGTCTTGGACTTGCATGAGTCGATGCCCGAGATCTACCGCGCTCGGTTTCCAGGACGAAAGAGAACGCTGGGGCACGCGCTCGCCCTTGCCGCGCAGCGCGTCGCCTGCTTGGTTGCGACCCAGGTCATCACAGTAAACTCGACGATAGCCGCGGTTCTCGAGTCCCGTGGTGTGCAAAAGAAACGAATTGCGATTATCGAGAATTCCCCGGACTGGATCTATCAGGCTAGCGATTCGCTGGGACCCGGGCCGGACGGAGTGCATGAGATTGTGATACTGGGTGGTTTGAATCCGGAGAGAGACATCCCTACTGTCCTGGACGCGGCGCGTTTGCTTCGTGACACCTTCCGAATTCGCTGGCGTATCATTGGTCCCGGAGACCCCGACTACGTACGCCGCCTCCAAGACCAGGTCCGAGCAAGTGATCTCACGGGCGCCGTGACGATCGAGGGCGAGGTGCCCGGGGGAGCTGTGCGATCACTCATTTCGAGGTCGGCCATTGGTGTCGTTTCATACGAGCGAAATCCCTTGACGGAAATCGCGACGCCGAATAAGGCGTACGAATACGCCATCGCCGGCAAAGCGATGGTTGTCGCAGATCTCGGCGGGCTGCGAGCTCTCTTGGGGGAGACCGCTTTGTACTACAGTCCGGGAGAACCCATCGCCCTCGCTCGGAACATCGAGCGCTTGCTCGAAAATCCTTCGGAACGAGAAAAACTCGGCGAAGCCGCACGAACTCGCATCGACGCGCACCGCTGGGAGGTCATGGCGGCCCGACTCGCAGAGACGTACCAGAATTGTTTGGAAGGCGGGGATCTGACTCCGCTGAACGGGACTCGGCAATCAGCTCCAGCCCGGACCTCCAGGAGGCTTTCCGGTGGTCGATGACGACGGATCCCGCTTCGTCGTCGTGAGCGTGGACGTCGAGTCGGACCCGGCAATGTTCGTCGCGGGTCATTCCGGCATCGAGGAGGGTCTCCCCCGGCTCGCCGACCTGTTCAGAGCCAATGAAATCCCAGCAGACTATTTCTTTACGCTCGATGCCGCCGAGCGCGTTCCCGACTTCCTGCACGAGCAAGCCACAGGCGGAGGGTGGTTTGGGTCTCATGGCGTTCAGCATGTCCCCGCCTATTACAGCCGACAATGTAGTTCTTGGCAGGATCGAACGTTGGATGATGCCACGCAAGGCCTAACGGCGCTGGCAGGCGCGAGGCCGCGAATGTTCCGAGCACCGAACTTCAGTGTCAGTGCGACGATCCTTCGATGTGCGGACGATCTCGGGTACGAGGTAGACTCCTCCGTGCTCCCAGGCCGCCTCAAACGTCGGTATCGCGTTTTCCCCGTCGTGGACCACCGACGCGCGCCCCGCAACCCATATCATCCGGACGAACGAGATCCTTGCAAGCCTGGGAGTCTTCGACTGTGGGAAGTGCCCGTGACGGAAAACCCGGTCGCACCAGGCGCACCCATTGGCCTGGGCTTCGTAAACAACGAGCGGCCTGAGGTCGTGTTGCGTGCGATTCGCGAGAGCTCCGGACTGGTGGTCACAATACTCTGCCACCCGTGGGAAGCGATTGACCTGGGGAAGCGATACCCGGATCTTCCGCCGTGGCTGACATCGACCTGCACATCGGACCTTCGGTCCTTCGGGGCAGTTCTCCAGTCCTTGCGGTCGGAATACGAAATCACGCGGTTGCAGGACGTTGTGCCCCGCTTCCGGGCCGCGGGAGCTCTTGGATGAGGCCGTTTCCGAAGGAGGTAACGTTTGCACTCCTTCTCTCGATCTTGGCGCTGACTCTCGCATTTCGGTATCCAGTGAGCGAGCATGAAGCGGGAGCCGACTCTTTCGTCTTCCATGGGCTCGCCCAGACGATCGTCGACTCCAAGTACGCCCCTTGGCTAATCAACCCTCTCTCCATCTTTGGGCTCTACCCCTTGTCCCACCCCTCTGGACCGATCCTCGCCGTTGCCTTGACAACTGAACTCGGAGGTCTCCCCGCGGAAGGTTCAATCCTCCTCCTTGACTTTCTGAGCGCGGTCCTGGGCACTCTGGGCGCGTTTTTGATGGCCCGGGAAATCAAGTCCGACAATCGTTTCGCCCTCCTGGTGGCTTTCCTCTTCTCCACGGCGCCGCGATTCGTGAGCAGCTTGGAGTGGCAAGTTCCCACGCGAAGCCTCTTCACCGCGGTGGTCCCGATCTTCGTCTGGGCCCTGCTTCGCCTTCGGCGCCGGTCGGATGCGATTCACATTGCGGTTCTCGCTACCGTGCTCCTCGTAATGATGTCCGCCCACAGGCTCGCCGTCATCATGGCGATTGTCATCGCCGCATACATCGTCGCGAGCATATTCATCGTGTCGTTGCGGATTCTCCGGACGACGTACTCCGGGATCTTCCTCCAGCGACGTCTTCGGAAAGCGATTCGCCTTGGCTCTTGGTCCGTCGTTGCGATCGTCATGCTGTACGCTCTTGTTTTCTCCGGAGTCCTCGGCGAGTACAACCAAGGTCAACTCGTCGGCGGTTCGACCCCCATCGTCTCTCTGGAGAACCTCGGAATCAGCTTGGCTCGGACCATCGGGCTCCTCCTTCCATTCGTTCTCTTCGGAGTCCTTGCGGTGTCACGAGCTCGTGCGCCCGACGTGCGGGAGCCTTGGCTCGTTGCAGTGCTCGTCGGGATTTTGCCGACTCTGGGGTTGCGTCAATACACGGGATGGTATCTCGTTCCTTTCGCGGCCGTCTTCATCGGGTTGGGGATTCTGTTCTTGTATTACAGCCTGAGCGCTCGGCCGCGTCTCCGGTCCGCGTTTCTCGTTACCGTCCTCGCTGGCTCCCTAGTCTCAACCTCTATAATCGTGAGCTACGAGCACGCCGTGGAGCAGTATCTGTCCGCCCCCACTTACGACGGCGCCCTCTATCTTCGCCACGTCTCGCAAGCGCCATTCCTCTCGAATTCGGGCTCGCTCGGTGTCCAGTCCCATTCGATTTCGGGTCTCGCCTACCTTCCAATCGGCGGATCCACGACGGCGTTCCAAGGACCTGAGATTCTCGCCTTCGGCTATCTGCGGCCAGGAGATATTCATCCGCGACTTATCCCAATCGGGTCTCTTACGATTGAGGATGACTCATTCTTCGTCTTGGACGGGGTCAATTTCGAAGTGATCTGGGCCGAAATCCTGAGCAGGCCCGTGACGGATACTTACGCGCTTTCGCAACTCCATGCATATGGTATTCAATACTTCTTGGTCGACCGAACGCTCCCACGCAGCTTTGAGGCATACGGGAACACCTATCCGTCGCCCTACGCCGCGAGCGTGGAATCGCAGCGGTATCTCGTTTACGAATCCGGGCCAGTGGCCGTATATTTCCTTCAGGGCGGCAGGGGCTAGCGGATGGACTCGCCCATGCGTGCCAACCGTGAGCTCGTCCTCATCACCCCATATTACCACCCAATCACGGGGGGCCTCACAACGTATGTGTCCGGACTGGCTGAGGAACTGCGGCGAAGGGGCGTCAAAGTGACGGTCTTGACTCGGGACGGGGAGGAGGCTCCCGGGGTGCTCCGCGGCCCGCCGGGTTCACGCGCGTTCGTTCGCTGGTGTCGCCGGGCTGTCCGAAGAATTTCGCCGCAGGTGATCCACAGTCATGGACATTGGTATAGTCTCGCGGGCGCGTTCTCCCGGTTCGGTCGGCCCCTTGCCGGGCGCGTTGTGTTCACCGTCCACACCATTCCCGACGTGCCTATCCGTCTCCGGTTGCCGTTCCGACGGCTTCTACGCGGGGCGGATGTGATCACGTTCGTGAGCGAGACCGCAAAGCAGTCATTTGCGGACAAATTCGGGCCTCTACTCCGATCCGCTGTCGTCTTCCCAGGCGTTCGCGAAATCGGGCGGGGAGTTGCGCCTACCGGGCGTTCCGCTGGAACAGGCTTCCGGATTAGTGCTCTGAGCATGATGAGTTGGGCTCGAAAGGTCGATGGCCTCAGGCTCCTGCTTGAGGCGACAGCGCGGCTCAGCCGAGTGTTGCCGGATGTGTCGGTCACACTGATCGGGGATGGTGACTTCCGCCCCAATCTCGAGGCCTATGCCCACGAGCTCAGAATCGAAGATCGAGTGCACTTCGCGGGCCTCGTCCAAGATCCGGGGAAGATGCTGTCGGACTCCGACGTGTTCTGCCACCTCTCGTTCATGGACTCGTTGCCGCAGGCTGTCATCGAAGCGATGAGCCTCGGTCTTCCGGTTGTCGTGAATGAAGGTGCGCTCGACGACGCGATCTTTCGAAGTCCAGACTCGGGGATCATTCGGTGTCCCGCGACGGTTGAAGGCGTAGTTCAAGCGCTAAGTGGTTTAGCATCCAGCGCGGAGGTGAGACGCCAACTCGGTGCCAAGAATCGGGAGTTTGTAGATCGAGTCTTCTCCTGGCGACAATCGGGACAGAGGTTCTGGCAACTGTATGGCTGGGATTCCGTTGCTCCAAGCGACCCATGAGAGCTAGCTCCTTGCCACCATGCCAGGGTCAGGCGCTCACTCGGCATTCCCCTGGAATCGAGTTTCGAGTTCGAATTGCGCGCAGAATTGTGGTCTGTGGCTAGTTCGACCCCCGACTGATGGGGACCGGGTGGCTGTCGCAGACCCTCAACGATTCCGCAGCTCTTCTTCGTACAGTCCGAGATACCGAGTCGCCATCGTATCGAGTGAGTACCGGCGAATCGCTTCCTCACGGGCCCGCACACGCTGATCCGGACCTGGGCCGGTCGACAAGATCTCCTTGATTGCACGTTCGAGATCCCCGACGTCCTCGGAACGGAAAGTCCATCCAGCGCCCGCTCCGAGGATTAGGCTCCTCAGAGCCGGAATGTCGCTTACGAGAAGCGGAACTCCGCAAGCAAGCGCCTCCAACGCGACGATAGGCATCCCTTCTATGCGAGAAGGAAGCACGAATACATCCGCGGCACAGAGGTACAAGGGCAACTCATCTTCGCTTAACCGCCCGACCACTCTCAACCGATTCGGCGAAGGTTTCGGCACCGTTTCCTCTATCAGCCCAAGCTCGCCTCGCGCAGGCTCCCCGAGGATGAGCAACCGGAAATCTAGGTCGCGCAGGGCGGTCCCGGTCGCTGCCCGAAGGAGGAGGTCCAACCCCTTTGTTCTCGACCATCTCCCGGCAAAAACGAACGTCGGCGAGGGGCCTAGTCCGAGCGATTTCCGGAGCGCCTCTCGGTCGAGGACCGGTGCAAACCGGTTCGTGTCCACTCCGTTCTCGATGACTAACGCCTCTGGTCCCTCGAACGATTCCGCCACGGATTGACTGACCGCGATGACCTTCGACGCCGCGTGGATTGCAAGCCACTCCGTCAGGGCGAGCATCAAGCGACGGAACCCTCCTGCAGGCCGCGGAACGCGCAGATGCAATGTGAGGAGTCCGGGTGCGCCCGTAATTCTCGCCAACAACAGAGTCGCAACGGACTGAAGATGGGCCTGCTGCGCATGGATCACGGCGAATCGACGGCTGCGACGAAGCAATAACAAACCCGTTCGTAACGCCAGTTCCACGTTCTGAAGGATGGCCCAGCGCAGAGGAATCGAGTGGAAGGAGTCGGTTGAGCTCTCGGTTGTGCTCGCCGGGGAGATGACGTCAACCTGGACACCGCGGGAAACCAACGCCTGGCGCAAATCAACTACGAACCTGCCGATGCCGCTTAGCATCCCCATCGGATATGGCGACGTGACGCAGATCCTACCGGCGCCTACCGGTTCGTGGGCTAGGTAGGCTTGCGCTGGTCCCTCCGCGGGAGGAGCCTTGCGGGCCGAGTGATTAGTTCGAGCTACCGCATCCATGCCGATTGCGTTTCCTCCGCCGCGACTTTCTGTGCAAGCTCGAAGATCTTGTCGGCCGTGTGTCGGAAATCCAAAAGCGGTCGCAACCGCTTTGACGCCTCCTGAGTCTCTCGCCGGTTCAGGCGCGAAGAGCGGGAGATGCCATCTGCGAATTCTCCCGGCGACCGTCCGACGACAACTCCGCTGGCTGCGCCGATGAGTTCTCTTGCCCGACCCACATCTGTGGATACAACAGGAACGCCGACGGAAAGGGCCTCCAGAAGAACCGTGGGCAGGCCTTCGTAAATCGACGCGATGGCAACGAGGTCGCAATGCACCATGAGGTCCATCAGGTCTCGGTGGTCAACCGAGCCCAACGCGCGGAGCCAAGGTCTGGCGGCAGACTGGTCTACGACCCAACTGCGCAGAGGCCCGTCGCCAGCAACGACGAGCTGTAGAGGTGTACCTTTTGCTCGGACCTGTCCACATGCCTCAAGCAGCAGTGGTAGGCCCTTTTCTTTCGATAGTCTTCCAGCGAAAAGGACTTTCGGTCGATCGGGTCCGAGCCCCCAGCGATCTCTCTGGGGCGCTGTACCGGGCAGCGGAAGGTCATCTAGAGGGATGCCGAATGGAACCTGCACAATTTTGAATCTAGCACGGGGAAACCTGTTCCGATAATAGTCTCCGGTCCCCTCGCTGACCACGGCGATCCTCGACGCTCGGGCAACTGCGCGACCTTCTAACATCGTTTCAAACAGGAGTGTCTTGAGCCGTCCTCTCGTGAATCGAAGGGTCGGCGCCACGGCCCCGTGGGCGATCATCAACACGGGACCCGACGTGTCCATGAAAGGCCAGACGTAATGCTCTGCGTTCGCCAAGACGAGCGCTTCGGCGGGGAGCGACAACTCCCGGGCCTTCAACTTCCGCCGCAAAGCACGGACGTAGCTGAGTTCCGATCGAGTCCGTCCGATGATGGGCCGCACTTCTACCGATCCGTCCATCCATCGATTCTCTCCCGTCGAAAGAATCTGAATCGGAACCCCTCGTCGCGAGCCTTCGCGGGCGAGGTTCCGAATGAACGATTCGGTCCCGCCCTCGCGCTTGACATCCCAATCGGTCGTTGTCGGGATAACAATTGTCGGCCCAACGCCCTTCGAGATCACCGAGGTCACCATCCGCCACTCCGAACCATTCCCCGCAGTTTGAGAGCCGCAGCCGCGAGGCGCGTGCCTTTGCGCATTTCTAGGTAGGTCTCGAGCTGCGGATTGAACTTCGCCTTGAACTCGGCGATTCGTCGAGTGTTTGCCCCCATGAGCTCGAACTCTTCGGCTCCAGTTGCGCAGGCATGGCGAATTGCACTCCAGACGAGGACGTCATTCACTGCGGGTCCAGATGGACCCTTGAAAGCCCCCTGCCACAAAATCACTCGGTCTCGCGAGTGGATGAGAGCCACCGCGCCTAGCCAATCCTCCCCCTGGCGGGCGACCAGAAGTGTAAGCTCGTCGCCGAGGGCCTTTCGCAATGCCTTCAGGTAGCCTTCCGGGAGCGCGCGGTCCAACCCTTGCTCTGAATACCGCGTTGCAAGCTGTTGTTCGAAGATTGGCCAATCTTCTGAAGTTCCTGGGGCAACCGGAATATCACTCGTGTGGCGACGGATCGATGAGCGGACGTTCCCGCCGAGAGATTCCCAAACGCTCGTCTCATCGGATAGCGGGAGGACGTAGATGTATCGAGGGAGGGCCTCGAATCCGTTCCACTGGAAGGCACGAGCATCATCCAATCCTGGCGCCCAACGAATCTGGCAATATTGGTTTCGCGTTTCCCGCAAGTGAACCTCGACAGCCTCAGCGATTGCCGTCAGTCGCCTTTCTCGTTTGCCTTGTTTCATCTCCGTCCATCCAGGAATCAGCGGGCCCAGATACTGCATGCCGAGTCGGGGGGGCGGAGAAAAGGTGAGTCGAAAGGGACCGCGTCGCAGGTGCGCGTGGGGCAAGACCCCAACGGTCTCCCCGCCCTGCAAAACGCGTAGGAACCGGAGACCTCCCGGTGTGAGGGAATCGACCACTTGGAGCCAATTGCGCGTGTGGAATACCGTCGCCTGCGGAGTCCTACGCACGAGGCTCTCGTAATCCGAAGCGTCGTCCAATCGTTCCTCGCGAGAGGTCCATGCTCTGCTGTTCATTGCAACCACGCCCCCGCAACCTCGCCTGCGGTGGCGATCCAGGCACCGCGACGTTTCGCCTCTGCAATGAGCGCCTCGTAGAGTTTCGCGTAGCCTGGGAAGTTCCATTCGTCGAAATACCTCTGATGGAAGAGGACTGAGAGCACTCCGCCCACAGACTGCACAGCGTCCAAGGCTCGGAGGCATTCGCCCCACGGATCGTCGTAGCGAGCGAGGGTTGAGTCCATGATTTGGAGCGAAATTTCCTGGATCGGCAAGAGGGCGTCTGATCCCGCAAGGCAATAGGGGAATGCAGTTCCGGCTCGGAAGCCCCAGTCGTTCCGGAATCCGAACGACGCATCGTATCGGAATCCAGCATCGGCGAATTCTTCCCAGCGCTTTGGGAGACGCAGTCGAAGATGATGTTGGCGGACACCGTTGACCGTGCCTCCGAGTATCGATTCAAGTTCGCGCTTCTCCAGCGCCAATCGCGGACGGGACTCCGTCGACGACAGGCTCGCGTGGAGACCAATTTCCCAGCGCTCATGCGATAGCGACCGCACGACCGAACCGACTTCGGGATCCATGAAATCCGCGAGACCCCACGCGAGGATTCGGTTTCGTAGACCTCGCTTCGCCTCTGGGCCTTCATGAAGGAGGAAGAACGTGGATCGAACCTTCGCGCCGCTCTCGATGTCACGAATTGCATCGAAGCCCCAGTACGGACGAGTCCGAGGCCTGCGCCTTCTCCAGGCGCCACGAAGGCCATTCTTGCGGCCGATGTGGGTTGCATATTGGAACGTCTTTGCCGTGCGGTCCACGTCATGCGTTAGGCACAAGGCAAATGGGGCGTCCCCGGGCCAAGGCCTCCGGACCGAGAGGTCGCAACCTACGGATACGAGACCTTCGGCCAAAGCCGCAGCGAACCTGTCTACCCATGGAATCTGTGCCTGCGCTGCCAACGACGCGTATGGGGACTCATGATTCGTCGCAAAGCCAAGCAGCCCCGCTCCCATCACAACCCACGGATCGAATCCAAGCGCGACGGAACCCCCGTCAATAACGGCCGCAGTTAGCCGCGTCCCA
>WNFB01002762.1_pt1 | contig 15337 bp, 16 predicted proteins | sample 5400501 | NCBI WGS metagenome assembly WNFB01 (sample SAMN13153341, study PRJNA577476) | soil metagenome | isolation source: 200 cm saprolite under Douglas fir tree site 2 hole 1 | place: USA:California | collected 2015-04-18
GCAGGGCCTCCCACTGGACCAGGCGCAACCACTCGGGGTCGTCGCATACCACGCGGTACCAGTAGGGCAGCAGATCCAGCGCGTCGTTGGGCGCTGCAATCACGGTCTCCGTCTTCTCCGCCACTTTGTGCCGCATGACCTCGCGGAAAAGCTGGTCCTTGTTGCCGAAGTAGTGGTACAGCAGGCGTTTGTTCACCTTGGCGCGCGCGGCGATGCCGTCCACCCGAGCGCCTGCATACCCTTTGGCGGCGAACTCGCCAAGGGCAGCTCGGAGGATGCGCTGCCGGGTTCGCTCCGGGTTGCGTACTTGCACGTAATTCACCACTCAGTTACTATGCTGACCAGCCCAATCGAGGAGTGATCGCCTTGTTGAAGCAGTCTCCATTGTGGGTCATCGTCGCCTTCCTGCTAGCGGGCTGTGGCGGCGCTGCCGCGCCCAGCCCGTCCTCGGCAGCGGCGCCCTCTTCTGCTCCGGCCGCATCCGCTCCGCTGAGCCCGCCGGTCAAGATCAAGATCGGCGTTGTTGGCCTGGCGCCCGAAGCGGGCATCTACATCGCCCAGGAAAAGGGCTATCTCAAGAACGAAGGGCTCGATTCCGAGGTCGAGCAGCACCGGAGTGCCGCCGAGCAGATCCAGCTCATGGCCACGAACCAGCTGCAATACGGCACCGGCGGCCCGGATCCCGCCCTGTTCAATGCCAATCAGCGCGACATCAACGTGAAGATCGTCACCGCTAACGCCACGGTCACCCAGAACGACGGCTCGGCCGCCCTCGTGGTCAGACAGGACCTGTTTGACGCTGGCCGGAGCACGCCCAAGGACCTCAAAGGCATGACTATCGCTCTCAACATCGAGGGCACCACCAGCCAGCTCTACACTGAGCGCATCCTGAAGATGGGCGGGCTCACCAAGTCGGACGTGAAGTTCACCACCGTGCCCTTCCCGGACCAGCTCACCGCCTTCGGCAACAAGGCCATCGATGCCGCCTGGGCGGTGGAACCGTTCGTCAGCATCGCCGCCTCGCGTGGACTGGCTAAGACGGTGGTGTCGATGGGGCAGGCCTATCCCGGCGCCATCACTGAAGTCATCATGATGAGCCCGCAATTCGCCAAAGACAACCCCGAAGCGGCTAATCGATTCATGGTCGCGTTCCTGCGCGGTCAGCGCGACTACTTCCGGGCCTTTGTGGGCAACGTCAATCCGGGCGGGCGCGACGAGATCATCAACATCCTCACTAAGTACACCGCCGTCACGGATCCCAAGGTCTACGCCAACCTGGGTATGAGCGGCGCCGATCCTAACGGTGAGCTGGACGACAAGGTCCTGGGGGAGATGCAGGACTACTTCATCGCCAATGGCACCCAGAAGGAGAAGGCCGATTTGAGCAAGATCATCGATCACACGTATGCGCAAGCCGCCGTCCGGCGGCTGGGGAGGATGTGATGGCCGAAGCAAAACACAGGATTCCCGACCCTGTTCGGCCGCCGCTGGCGGCCAACATCTTTCGCGTCATGGAGCAGGCCAACAGCGAGCTCATCCCTCTGTTTCCATACCTGCACGAAGGCGCTATGGTGCCGGGCGGCTCCATCTTCCGCGGCGGCCAGGGCGTGGATTACGGCCACTTCTTCCACTCCAATTCGGTCGATGAGGTGGCCCTCGTGTTCGGCAGCAGCGGCGCCCACGTCCCGCCCGGCCAGGTCTATGCGCTATCGCGCGTCCATGGCGTCACCAGCCCGCTGCGCGACGATGCCGAGCCCAACAGCTTCCAGGTCGGCACTATCACCCAGCGCCAATCGATCGGCGGCGATCAAACCGAAGCTATCCTGTTCCGCTGTAAGAAGTGCAGCGAAGAACTATTCCGCCACGACTACGACGCCACACCCGTCGCCGACGACGGCAGCACGGGCGAGCCCTACCCCGGCTTCGGAACGCTGGCCGGCAGCCTGGCCGCCGCCGACGCCTACAACGCCGACGAGGCCGCCCATACCTGCAAGTCTTGCGGCACGCTGAACCCGCACTTCCCTGTCGATATCTGGGGCTGGAAGCGCTACGTCGAGCAGAGCTGGACGATCAATGCCGCGCGGAAGAGCCTGGACGCCATGGCCGCTTCGGAGCTGGCCGAGGGCTCGGAGGAATAGCCATGGAGCGCAAGCGAGCCCTCAACGTCTTCGCGACTGCCCGAGACGCGCGCCCCTATGACGAGCAGCCCCTCCTGCCAGACAAGTTCGACTTGCAGCTGCACCTCAGCCGCAACGATCGCCCGCAGCCGTTCTTTCTGATTTGCGACCACGACACGCTGCTCGTCCAGATGTCCGGCCAGGCCGCGGTCGAGTTCAAGCACGCGCCCCAGCACAGCCAATCGATGGAGCCCGGGACCTTCGTCTACGTGCCCGCCGGCACTCCGCATCGCCTGCTGCCGCTGACCGACTCGGTGCACCTCCGCTACAAGGCGCAGCAGCCTGAGCTGGAAGGCGTGGCCTGGTATTGCCTCGAATGCGGCGCCCAGGTCTGGCGCGACGAATGGGAGCTCTCGCGCGAGCTGCCTCAGGAAGGCTACTGGCGTGCCTGCCAGGAGTTCAACGCCGATCCGGCCCGGCGCCGCTGCCCAGCTTGCTCTGCCGAGCACCCGGCCGTGGACCTCACAGGTATCCGCTGGCAAGAGATAGCCCGCGACCTCCGCGCGCAGGCCGCGGCGTGAGCGACGGGCCGCGCCTCAACCGCTCCATCACGCTCCAGTTCAAAGGCGACTGGGGGCAGGCCAACCTGCACCGCGTCTGCGGCTGGCTGTGCCAGGAGATCGGCGATGGCGCCGGGCCGCACTCCCGTATCGCCATTTGGAACGGCCGCGGTGGCGTGGACAACGTCCGTGCCGTAGGACGCGGTGAAGTTGACGTCAGCCTGGCGACGCCCGCCGCCTTCGTCAAGATGGCCGTGGACGGCAAGGGGCCGTACGGCGGGGAAGCTTTCCCGCACCTTCGCGCTCTCGGCACCGTGGCCCAGACTGACCGGCTGGTGCTCGCCGTTTCGGCCGAGCACGGCATTCGCTCGTTCGCCGATCTACGCGAGCGGCGGCCTGTCCTGCGCATCGCTACCTCGCCCGACGACGGCATCAACCACATCGGCCTGGCCGTGCATCGCATCATGGAGCTGTCGGGCATCCCGGATCATGACCTCGAAGCTTGGCGCGGCCGTTTCGTCGAGGACGAGCGGCCTTTTCCCTGCCTCCAAGCCGTGGCCGATGGCGCCGCCGACGCCGTGTTCTACGAAGCCATCATGACCGCGCGCTGGCAGCAGCTCGCCAACGAGCGGCAGCTGACCTTCGTGCCCATCGAAGATGGCGTCCTCGATCAACTGGAGCGCGACTTCGGCTGGCCCAGGGCCGTGCTTCCAGCAGGCTACTTCCGTGGATTGGAAGAGCCTTTGCCGACGCTCGACTTCAGCGACTTCCTGGTCCTGGCCCGGATGGACATGCCCGACGACGTCGCTTACTTGATCGCCTGGTGCCTGGTGGAGACCCGCGCCAAGCTGGAGGCCCAGTACCGTCACATTCCCCCCGAGCGTAGTCCCGTCACCTACCCACTAGAGCCTGCCAAAATCGCCGCCACAGCCATTCCTCTCCACCCGGGCGCCGCCAGCTACTACGCGTCAGCCGGCTTGCTAACGGCCTAGCTATACTGGACCTCAGCCCAGGCCGTTTTGCCTGGGCTTTGTAGTCTCATCCAGGAGCATCCATGAACGCTGTCGTCGAGCGAGCCGAGCACAGCCAGGTAACCCTCAAGGTCGAGGTGGAACCGGAGCGCTTGGCCAAGGCGACGGACAAGGCCTACCAGCGGCTGGTCCAGCGCGTGACCATCCCCGGCTTCCGCAAGGGCAAGGCGCCGCGCAAGATCCTGGAGCGCGCGGTGGGCGTCGACGCGCTGTACCGCGAGGCGCTCGATTTCGTCATGCCGGACGCCTATCGCGAGGCGGTAAAGGAGACCGGCATCGCGCCCTACACGCAGCCGGAGTTCGAGGTGGTCGAGCTGGAGCCGGAGAAGCCGCTGGTGTTCAAGGCCACCGTGCCCGTGCAGCCCACAGTGAAGCTGGGCGACTACAAATCGATCAAGCTCGAGGCGCCGGACCTGACGATCACTGAACAGGAAGTCGACGAGGCCGTCGAGAACCTCCGCCAATCACATGCCGAGCTGGTGCCGGTGCCGGACCGGCCCGCCAAAGTCGGCGACCAGGCGACCCTCGACGTGATCACCAGCCTCGATGGCCGCAGGCTGTCCGATGAGGCGCGCGAAACCGTGGCCGAACTGGACGCCGAACACCCGCTGCCCAGCTGGGCCAACGCCCTGGCCGGCCTGAAGGTGGGCGACGCCAAGGATGTGGAAGACCACATTCCCGACGATTACCGCGACTCGAACCTGGCCGGCAAGATCGCCACCTACAGCGTGACGGTGAAGGAGATCAAAGAGCGCCAGCTGCCGGATGTGGACGACGAGCTGGCCCGCAGCGTGGGCGACTACGATGACCTGGCCGCGCTGCGCGCCGACCTCAGGAAGCGCCTCGAGGCCCAGAAGAAGGCGCACGGCCGCGAGCAGTATGAGTCGGACCTGGTAGACAAACTGATAGAGATTTCCGAAATCGAGTACCCGGCCGTTATGGTTGACCAGGAGCTCGAACAGATGCTGCGCGAAGCCGACAACAACTTCCGGCGGCAGGGCTTCAGTCTGGACATGTTTCTGCGCGGCACAAAGAAATCGGTTGACGATCTGACAGGTGAGTGGCGGCCGCGAGGCGAACGCCGCGTAAAGTCGGCGCTGGTGTTGAAAGAGCTGATCGGCGCGGAAGAGCTGAAGCTCGACCCAGGCAAGCTGGAAGCCGAGCTGAACCGCATGGTCGAGGACACGCCCGCCGACCGCCGGGCGGACGTCCGCAAGCTCGTCGCCACCGAACGGGTGCGCGGCTCGGTGGAGCAGGAGCTCCTCCTGCGGAATGCCCTAGACGTACTAGACCGCTTAGCGGGCGGGGAGCAGTTCGTAGAATTGGAAGGGGTTCAGTAATGGCAGTCATCCCCATGGTGATAGAGTCGTCGCCCCGCGGAGAGCGGGCCTACGACATCTACTCACGACTCCTCAAAGACCGCATCATTTTCCTGGGCCAGAGCATCGACGACCACATCGCCAACCAGGTGATTGCGCAGCTGCTGTTCCTCGAGGCGGAGGAGCCCGACAAGGACATCCAGATGTACATTCAGTCGCCGGGTGGCTCGGTCCACAGCGGCCTGGCGATCTACGACACGATACAGCTGATTAAGCCTGACGTGGCGACGCACGCCGTAGGCGTGACGGCCAGCATGGGCACCGTGCTGCTGGCGGGCGGCGCCAAGGGCAAGCGTTACGCCCTACCGCACGCGACCGTTCATATGCATCAGGTGCAGAGCGGTACGGAAGGCGCGGCAACGGACATCGAGATCATGGCCAGGGAGATCCTGCGGCTGCAGACCTCCCTGCGGCAGATCTTGGCCAAGCACACCGGCCAGGACTACGAGCGCATCAGCGCCGACTTCGATCGCGACCGCTGGCTCACGGCGGAAGACGCGGTTGAATATGGTATAGTCGATGAAATTTTGGCGCCTGCTCGCTCGAAAGACCTGGCCTTGATCGGGGGCAAGTCAGGGGGAGATTCCAACGGCTAATTCCCGGAATACTCGCCTCACTTATCGCTGCTCCTTCTGCGGCAAGAGCCAGGAGCAAGTCAGGCGGCTGATTGCCGGGCCGGCCGGCGTCTATATCTGCGACGAGTGCATCGACCTCTGTCGCGAGATCATCGAAGAGGAAGGCGCCGCCCCTCAAAAGAACAAGTTCTTCGCCAACAAGGTGCCTACGCCACGGCGCCTGTACGAGCAGCTCAACCAATACGTCGTCGGCCAAGATCGCGCCAAGCGCGTGCTGTCGGTGGCGGTCTACAACCACTACAAGCGCGTCAGCGCCGGCATGCAGATTGACGAAGTCGAGCTGGCCAAGTCGAACATCCTGCTGGTTGGCCCCACTGGCTGCGGCAAGACGCTGCTGGCCCAAACACTGGCCAAGATCCTGGACGTACCTTTTTCGATTGCCGATGCCACAGCCTTAACCGAGGCGGGCTATGTGGGCGAGGACGTCGAGAACATCCTCCTCCGGCTCATCCAAGCGGCGGATTACGACATCGCCAGGGCCGAGAGAGGGATTATTTACATCGACGAGATCGACAAGATCTCGCGCAAGTCCGACAACCCCTCGATCACCCGCGACGTGTCCGGCGAGGGTGTGCAGCAGGCGCTGCTCAAGATCATCGAGGGCGCGGTGGCCAACGTCCCGCCGCAGGGCGGGCGCAAGCACCCGCACCAGGATTTCATCCAGATCAACACCACCAACATCCTGTTCATCTGTGGCGGCGCCTTCGAAGGCCTCGACAAGATCGTCGAGAAACGCCTCGGCAACAAGAAGACCATCGGCTTTGGCCGGGACAGCTTCCCCGGCTCAAACGGGCACTCCGACCCGGAGGAGAACGTCCTCCACACCCTCATCCCGGACGATCTGCTCAAGTACGGGCTCATTCCCGAATTCGTCGGCCGCCTGCCGGTGACCGTGGCCCTGGACGGGCTCGATCAGGAGGACCTGGTCCGCATCCTGACGGAGCCCAAGAACGCCATCATCAAGCAGTACCAGAAGTTCCTGGCGCTCGACAAAGTGGAGCTCATTTTCACCCCCGATGCGCTCAACGCCGCGGCCGAATTGGCTCTGGCCCAGAAGACCGGCGCCCGCGGCCTGCGCACCATCGTCGAAGAGACGCTGACCGACGTGATGTTCGACATCCCGTCCATGGAAGGCGCCCGCAAGTGCATCGTCGACGACGAGGTCATTCGCGGCAACCGCAAGCCTATCCTGCTGGGCCGCGCGGACGCCGAGCTCATCCCCGGCGAGGGCGAGTCGGCGTAAACTAGGCGGGTGCCCAGCTCCCGCAAAAAAGTCATCTTTCTCGACGCAGGCCACCGGCACACCAGCCCCATCCCTGAGGGGGTCGTTGCCAACGGCTTCATCTTCCTATCAGCCGTTCGCGGCGTCGACCCGGAGACCGGCAGCCCGCCCGAGGACACCGAGCGCCAGGCGCGGCTGCTGTTCGAGAACATGAAGCACGCGCTCGCCGCCGCCGGCGCGACGCTGGACGACGTGGTCAAGATCGCCGTTTACATGATGGACCTGCAGCGCGACCGGCCGATCTTCAACCGCGTCTGGCAGGAGCAATTGGGCGATGAGCCGCCCGCGCGCTTCGCTGTTCAGGTCGTGGACATGGGCGTGGCCGGCGACCACAGCAAGTTCTTGGCAGACGTCACCGCGCTGGCTCCCCAATGATCATCGACCTGCACGCGCACATCGTCCCGGAGCAGTTTCCCACCTCCACCATAGACCGCTGGCCAAGCATGGACCACATCGAGCCGGGGCGCGCCAACGTCATGATCTCGGGGAAAAACTTCCGCACTGTGCGAGACGTGTGCTGGCATCACGTCAAGCGCGCCGAGGAGATGAAGAGGGAGGGTGCGGACGCACAGGTCATCTCGCCCATGCCCGAGCTGCTGTCCTACTGGTTCAGCCCACACGACGCTCTGGACATGGCGCGCTACACCAACGAGCAGATCGCCAACATGTGCCAGGCCGGGCCCGATCGCTTCTATGGCCTGGGCATGGTGCCGCTGCAGGACCCTGACCTCGCGGCCAAGGAGCTGGCGCCCATGAAGCAGGCCGGCCTGCTGGGCGTGGAGCTGGGCTCCAACATCCTCGGCAAGTCGCTGGGCGAGGAGCGCTTCCTGCCCTTCTTCCAGGAAGCCGAGAAGCAGGGCATGGCCGTCTTCGTTCACGCCCTCCATCCCACCTTCACCGACCGCTTCCCGGCTAATGAGCGGACCATCAACGCCATCGGTTTCCCCATCGACACGGCCCTCACCATCGGCTCCATGATCACTTCCGGCCTGCTCGACCACTGCCCCAACCTGAGGCTGGCCTTCAGCCATGGGGGCGGCACATTCCCCGCCTATTTGCCTCGGCTGGAGAACTCCTGGAGCGGACGCTGGAACGGCGACCCGCCGGGACCGGCCGAGGGCCCAACCGCGGTGATGCGGCAAATGCTGCCCAAATCACCCACCGAATACGCCCGCCGGCTGTATTACGACAGCCTGGTATTCGACCGCCGTGCTATTCGCTACCTCATCGACATGGTAGGCGTGACGCAAGTGACTGTCGGCACGGATTTTCCATTTGTCCCGCGCGAGCAGCCGGTGGGCAAATCGCTCCGCGAAGTGCTGTCCGACGACCACGACTGGGAGCTGGTGAGCCACAAGAACTGCCTCCGTTTCCTGGGGCTGGAGTAGCTGTGGGCGACGTCCTGGGCGTCGGGCTGAGCCATTTTCCGGGCTTCGCCAACCCCGACGAGCAGATGTCGCTCCGGGTCAAGCAGGTCATCTCCAGCGGCAAGGTTCCGGAACGGCTGAAGGATCCGAAAAACTGGCCCGAGCCGATGCAGCGCGAGTGGGGCGACGACGAGGGCGCCGCTTTCGCCGCCGAGCATCGCCGCCAGTTTGTGGACGGCGTGCGCAAGATCCGCCAGGCTATCGACGATTTTCGCCCCGACGCGGTGGTCATCTTCGGGGACGACCAATACGAGAACTTCCGCGAGGACCTGGTCCCGCCGTTCTGCATCTACATCGTGCCGAAGTTCGAGCTGCGGCCGTACGTGTGGACTCGCGCGGGCAAGCCGCAGCCGAACGTCTGGAGCGAGCCAGCCGAAACGGCCTTCGCGGTCGATGGCCAGCCGCGAATCGCGCGCTTCCTGGCCCGGGCCGCGCTGGAGGCCGAGTTCGACATGAGCTACGCCTATCGGGTGCGCGATCCGGACGGCGATCAGCTGGGCCACGCCTTCAACTTCACGCTGGCGTTTCTGGACTACGACCGCAAGGGCTGGCCCCATCCCATCGTGCCGGTGGCGATCAACGCCTACGGCTCAGGACTGATTCGCAATCGCGGCCTGGTGGGCCATCTGTTCGGCAACGGCGACGCTGATCCCGATCCGCCGGCGCCCTCTCCCAAGCGCTGCTTCGACCTGGGCCGAACCCTGGCTCGGGCGCTCAAAGCCAGCCCTTGGCGGACTGTCCTGGTGGGCACGTCCAGCTGGTCGCACGCCTTTCTGACCGAGAAGAACCACTACGTCTACCCGGACGTCGAGACCGATCGCAAACGCTTCGAGGCGCTGCGGGCCGGCGACTATCTCGCCTGGCGCGATCTGCCGCTGGAGGAGCTGGAGCAAGCCGGCGAGCACGAGCTGCTCAACTGGATGCCCCTGGTCGGCGCGATGCACGAGTTGGGCCGGAAGCCCAGTTACTGCGAGTTCCTGGAGAGTTACCTCATGAACTCGTGCAAGTGCAGCGCCATCTTCGCGCCGCCCTAGGTGTCAGGCGGCCTGGCGCTCGGGCGCGCCTGCCTGGCGTGGGGTCACCGCCAGGATGCGAGCGCGGCCAAACTGACCGCGGCCGACGGCGGCACGTAGAGCAGGCAACCCATCTTCCGACACGATCCAAACGATGCGTGCGCCAATGCGGTCGAGCGAGATATCAACGTCTACTAGTTCCATCGCTCTCGTGAACGCGGCTGTCTTCTCGTAAGTGACTAACCTCGCCGAAAGTACTATGGCGCTTCCTCACGGCCGCAGCGGCACGTGCAGGAAGAAATGGCCGATGAGCGCGCCGAGCACCAGGACCAGCCCCGTGGCGTACAGCGGGTACTTTCGGGCCCATTGCGGGAGGACGTAGCCCAGCGGCTTGTGGCCGCTCAGCTCGAAGTACATGTCGAGCAGGCCGGCTCCGAGAACAATCAGGAACACGAAGACGACGACGAGGGCAATGGCTGTCTGCATCTAGGACCGGCCTCCTACGCGCGGAACCACAGCCAGTGTCCCAGCAGATAGGACAGGCTGGCCGCGACGAACGTGGCACGCCGCGGCGCCAGGTCAATGGCGCAGCGGGTGTAGGTGGTTATGGGATGCAGATTCCCGGCATGGAAATCAATCTGATACAGCCCGAGGGTCTCGTAGGCCAGCGCCAGCGTGAACAGCGCGAACAGCAGCACCAACGCCGCCTGGGTTACGAGCTCAGCCTTTGGCGCTAGTGGCGGCTGGCCGGCGGCCGCCGGTCCGTTTTGCTGGCCGACCTCCCGCATCTTCCTGGCGTAGTAGCGCACGTACAGGGTGAACCGGCCGGCCACAAAAGCTGCGAGGCAGGTTGCCGCCATGGCGTAGTAGCGCCACTCGCCGGGCCACAGCGGCGCGCGTGCGTCATCGAAGCACGTGACGTTCGAGGCCGTCCGGGCGGCTTGTATCAAAAACCAGCCGAGCGCTGCCCACAGCAGCAGCGCCACGCCCAACAAGACCGCGTTGGCCTTCTTTTCCCATACCTCTACGCGGGGCATGATCAACCCCACAACCTCGCGGCCAAGGCTATAGCAGCGATCATGGTCAGCGGGACGATCCACTTGGAGCGCAAAACCCGCGCGGGGTCGTCGACGTTCAACGGCGCAAAGCCACAGCCGATCAGCACCAGGTCGGTGGCGGAAAAGGCGAGCAGCACGAACGCCAGGCAGGCCGCCACAGCCGACACGGTGACGTACATGTCGAAGCCTACGGCGGCACGCAAACTGAGGCTGACGAGGGCGCTGACGAGTAGCCAGCTGGCCAAAGCCCAGACCAGCAGGCTCCGCGGCCTCCGCCTTCGTCCACGCACAGCTGCATAGTCGAGAGCTAGCGGGCATAGGTCAATAGGCTTGGTACTTTCCGCCTGTCGAGCGCCAGGCGGACGGCGCGGTCTAGTTGGCCGTCACCGGCCATGGGCTACCCTTGGATGAAGCGACAGGAGGACGTTTTTGGCCCATCGCGTGACCTTTATTCCGGGCGACGGCACTGGCCCAGAGATCATGGAAGCGACCCGCCGGGTGCTGGAAGGTACCGGTGTGCAGTTCGATTGGGATGTGCAGCAGGCCGGCGCCGATCAGATGGAACGCTATGGCACGCCGCTGCCCGAGCCAACCCTGGCGTCGATCCGCAAGAACCAGGTAGCCATCAAGGGCCCCATCACCACTCCCATCGGCGGCGGCTTCCGGTCCGTGAACGTCGGCCTGCGCCAAGAGCTCAGCCTGTACGCCTGCCTGCGGCCCTGCAAAACCTACCCCGGCGTGCGCTCGCGCTATGAAGGCATCGACCTCGTGGTCGTGCGCGAGAACACGGAGGACCTCTATGCCGGCATCGAGTTTGAGATGGGCAAGGCCGAGACCAAAGACTTGATTGGCTGGATCAGCGACCGGACCAAGAAGGCGATCCTGCCGGACTCCGGCATCAGCATCAAGCCGATCTCCGTCACAGGCACCCAGCGCATCGTGCGCTACGGCTTCGAGTACGCGCGGGACCACAAGCGCAAACGTGTGGCGGCGGTCACCAAGGCCAACATCATGAAGTACACCGACGGTCTCTTCATGCACGTGGCCGAGGAAGTGGCCAAGGAGTACCCGGAGGTTGGCTTCAGCACCATCCTGGTGGACAACCTGGCCATGCAGCTGGTCCAGAACCCGCAGCAGTTCGACGTGCTGGTGCTGCCGAACCTGTTCGGCGACATCATCTCGGACCTGTGCGCCGGCCTCATCGGGGGGCTGGGCATGGCGCCCGGCGCCAACATCGGCGACGGTGTGGCGGTCTTCGAGCCAACTCACGGCAGCGCGCCCAAGTACGCCGGCATGAACAAGGTCAACCCCTTCGCCGAGATCCTGTCAGGGATGCTGATGCTGCGCCACCTAGGCGAGCGCGACGCCGCCGAACGCCTGGAGCGCGCCGTCTCCGAAGTGATCCGCGAGGGCGAGTGCGTCACCTATGACATGAAGCCCTCGAAGGACGACCCGTCCGCGGTAGGCACCTCGCAAGTCGCCGACGCACTCATCGCCAAACTGCGCAGCTAGCTCTAGGAGGCTGGTCCCCTCGCTACACTCCAAACCGTGCCGGACGCCACCGATACACCCCTGGCGCAGCTGCTAGATACGCTCGTCGCCGAGGGCGAGCTGTACGCCGCCGAACCTGACGGGCGGCTGCGCTGCTTTGCCTGCGGCCATAGATGCCTCATCGGCGACGGGAAGCGCGGCATCTGCAAGGTGCGCTTCAACCAGGGCGGCAAGTTGGTGGTGCCCAAAGGCTACGTTGGCGCGCTGCAATGCGATCCGACCGAGAAGAAGCCCTTCTTCCACGTCCTGCCGGGCTCGGATTCGCTGACGTTTGGCATGCTCGGCTGCGACCTGCACTGCGCCTACTGCCAGAACTGGGTCACGTCCCAGGCGCTGCGCGATCCCGAGGCGGTGTCGCCGGCCATAAAGGCGACCCCTGAGGAGCTCGTTGGCCTGGCTGTCCAGCATCGGGCCAGCCTCGTGGCCAGCTCCTACAACGAGCCGCTGATCACCGCCGAATGGGCCGTGGACGTGTTCAAGCCGGCCCGCGAGGCTGGCTTCCGGACGGCCTTCATCTCCAACGGCAATGCCACGCCCGAGGTGCTTGAGTACATCCGCCCCTGGACCGATGCGTATAAAGTCGACCTCAAGACCATGTCCGACCGCAATTACCGCCAACTGGGCGGCAAGGTGGACAACATCCTGCAGAGCATTGAGCGGCTGGTGGACATGGGTTTTTGGGTCGAAATCGTGACGCTCACCGTGCCTGGCTTCAATGACTCCGAGGCCGAGCTTCGCAACGCGGCCCGCTTCCTGGCCGGCCTCTCACCGGACATCCCGTGGCACGTCACGGCCTACCATCAGGACTACAGGATGCGCGACCACGACAATACGCCGGTCAATACCCTGCTGCGCGCGTGCGAGATCGGCAAGGAGGAGGGCCTCCGCTACGTGTACGCCGGCAACCTGCCCGGGCGCGTCGCCCGTTGGGAGAACACCTACTGCCCCACCTGCGACGAGCTGCTGATCGAGCGCTACGGCTTCTTGGTGCGACAGAACCGCATCAGCGATTTCGCCTGCCCCCGCTGCCGCACCCCGATCCCGGGCATCTGGACACCCGGCGCCAAGCGCGGCCGCGGCGAGATCCCGCGTGAAAGTTCTACGGCAGCAGCATCATAATCGCTTCGAGCGCGCCGCCCGCGACCGCCAGCGATTTGTCGGAAACCGTGAAGCAGTGCTCCGGCTTGGCTCGCGGGTCCACGTCGCCTACCTTCAGGCCAGGCCTCACCGCCAGCCCGTCGTGCAGCAGCCCGCGCAGCACACCATCGAGCTGAGACAGCACCGGCTGGCCGTCCACTTCGGCCACGACATCGCCCGGACGCACGAGATCGGCGATGGCGTGTTTGGCGCGCAGCTCGCCGGCCCCCGGCGAGCGTAGGACCCGGCGCTCGGTTTCGCCGGCGATAGCGCCGGGCACGCCAGTGTCGGCGCCGGCTGCTCCGTCCACGATCACGCGCCCGAGGTGGTGGCCGCGATTGGTCTCGATGACCGCATGGCAGTCCAGGCCGGCTGTGAAGCCAGGCCCGAGGCCAATCACCACCGGCGCATCGTTGATGCTCGTGCCGGTGTTCCTTTTGGCCATGATGCCATCGACCACCGCCCGCGGCTGGAGTCGTTGGATGCATTTGGCCTTGGGATCCACCAGCACCGGGACCAGCCCCTGCTCCAGCAGCTGGAGCGCCTCACGGTGCGAGGCCGCCCGGCAGGCCCGAATGCCCTCGACCGTGGTTTCGCCGGCATAGATCGCTTCGGCAAACGACACCGTACGGCGCACCGCCGTGGGCTCACGGATCTCCGTGATGGCCACGTCAAACCCGGCCCGAAACAGCCGGAACGCGACGCCGCTGGCGAGATCGCCGCCGCCCCGTATCACGACCAGGGCGTCGATCCGCATGGAGTTTGGGGCGGATTATAGGATCAGGCCCGGTGCCAGCCCTGGGCGTCGCGGAAGACGGTGAGCTGGCGGCCGTTGGCAAGCACCACGCGGAAGTAGCGGCGGGCGATCTCGCGCGTCCACCATTCATCGTTGAGGCGCCATTCCTCGCGGACTTTGAGGACCGGCTGCCACTGGTCCCGCCACAGCACCGCTTCCGGGGCTTCGTGGCCACGCACGGGGATAGGCCGCGGCTGGCCCAGCGGCTTGAGCTCGGCCGGGCCGCTCTCGGCCTCGTAGCTGGCCAGGGCGTAGCGCCGCTCGGCGATGCGCGTGTCCGGCTCGGGCTGAACGACACGGTAGACGGGCAGCGGCCGGTAGCGCGCCTTGAGATGGCGCAGGGCGGCGTCGATGCGCTGCCGGGCGCCGCTGCGCTCGGGGAACAGGTCCGGCTGGGTGCCGCCGGCCGGGCATACGTCCCACAGCAGCAGCTCCAGCTCCTCGACGGCGGCGCGCCAGGTCTGGCGCTCGAACACCGGCTTGAGCGCGGCCAGCATGCGCTTGACATCGGACGTGGGCTCGCGCAAGTTCACCAGCTTCTGCCAGGTGCGCCTGCTAGTCAGATCGGCCCGGATGCGCAGCCCGCGGCAGCTGCGGTTCTCGTCCGCCAGGCGCTCGCCGAAGCGGGCCAGCAGGACTTGGGCGCCCATGAGCAAGCCCTCGGTGGTGATCAGCGGCTCGTCGAAGCGGATGCGCTCGACCAGCTGGCCTGGCGGCTGCAGGGCCTGCAGGCCATCGTGGTCGAGCCCGTTACTCAGCTCCCAAATGGTGCGCCCGGCCGGACCGAACTCGGCCTGCAGAGCCGGCTTAGGCAGCTTCGCCACATCGCCCAGACGCTTGAGGCCAAGCATCCGCAGGCGGCGTTTGATGGCCTCGCTCACCGGTAGGTGGTCGGTCGATAGACCAGCCACGAACGTGGCCACCCGATCGGGCGGAACGATCCTTAACCCCTGTCCCACTGGCGGGAGAGGGCTAGGGTGAGTGTGGTCGTTCCTGCGACGCCAGGTTCCCTCACCCCAACCCTCTCCCGCTGCGGCGGGAGAGGGAGTTAGCGCCGCCGCGTAGGCCGCGAATTTACCGGTGGCCACGGCCGCGTGCGGGCGGATGCCAGAGGCGCGCTCGACGGCGGCAGCCATACGCTCCAGCAGCAGAGGCTCTGTCTGGACGATGCTCGCGGTGCCCTCACCTAGCCTCTCCCCCTGCGGTGGGAGAGGAATTATTGAGAGTCCCGTCAGGCCAACGTGGAAGCAGCCCTGGCGGCTGATCTCGATGCGCGGGCTCAGCTCGTAGAGCGCGCGGTAGATGCGCACGTTCACGTCTTCGTACAGCGCCGGCTGCGCCTCCAGGAACA
>WNFB01002766.1_pt1 | contig 15332 bp, 14 predicted proteins | sample 5400501 | NCBI WGS metagenome assembly WNFB01 (sample SAMN13153341, study PRJNA577476) | soil metagenome | isolation source: 200 cm saprolite under Douglas fir tree site 2 hole 1 | place: USA:California | collected 2015-04-18
AGAGGCGGTCCAGAGAACGGAAAGCAGAGAGTAGAAATCAGAATTCGATCGGTTGGCACGACGAACATCAGATGCCAAAGAGCCTGCGGGAGAAAAATGAAGGGTTTTTCCGCAAGCTGTTTAGCCGCTGGCACTCTGGGCAACGAGTTGTCACACACATTCGGAAACCTGTGTCACAGCGCGGTCTGGCCGCAACCAAAGTTAGCTCCAGCGGCTGAAGCCGGGTTCAAGAATCTTCGCTACGGACGGGCTGAAGCCCGGCCCTCCGAAGGGAGCCGAACTCTTGCGCACGGCGCGACGAATTTGAACATTAGGAGTAGAGAAGACTAATTGCCGGTGCGCGGCGTGGGGGCAGCTCCGCCCGTCAAGTAGAAATAGCCGACTTTGTTGTTCGAGGGCGTGCCGTACCAGATGCGCCCCTGCGAGTCGCGGAAGAATTCGCGGATCGTGTTTTCCGAATGCGGGAACGGATACTCGGTCACTTTTCCGGTCGCCGGGTCCAGGCGCCCAATGATGTCCAAGTAGTAGGACGAATACCAAATGTAGTGGTCCGGGCCGGCGGCGATGGCATAGGGATACGTGTCGGGCGCGCCCGGCAGCGTATATTCCTTGAACGATTCGGTCTTGGGGTCGAAGCGGCCGATTTTCCCCGCGCGATATTCGCCGAACCAAACAATTCCATCCGAGTCAATGTCGAGCCGGCGTTGGTAGGTCTCTGGCGTCGGCGGGGTCCATTGGGAAATTTTCAAAGTTTTCGCATCTACTTTGCCGATCTGCCCTGTGCCGGGATTCGTGAACCAAACATTGCTATCCTTATCGAATGTCACACTGTAAGTGTGAGCGGCTTCGGGGAAATCCGTGAATTTTTTCGTTTCCGGATCGAATCGGACGAGCGGGTAGCCGCTGGCCCACACATTCCCGCGCGCATCAATCCTGACGGTGTGTCGCGATCCGCCATCCTCCTGGCCTTCTTTGCCGGGTAGATACTCGTCTTGGTACTCAGTGATTTTTTGAGTGGCGGGATCCCAGCGCCCTAGCTTGTTGGACCCCTGCTCCGCCAGCCAGACCGATCCATCCGGCGCCGGGAAAGCTGAATGCACGGCGGCGGTGCCGATATTGGGAACCGGGAAGTCCACCATTTCCCCCGTCTTGGAGTCGAGGCGCGATATTTTGTTGGCGGCGCCGAAATTGGGGATCCAGACAAAGCCCTTGTTGTCGGGAGCGGCGCTGAACGGCAGGCGGCTCGGCCCCGGCATCTCGTATTCGACGTACACAATGTTGGTGGCCTCGCTGGTGAACGGCCGCACAGTTTCCTTGTACGCTGGCAGGTCCGCCGGAGATCTCGGCAGAACGGATTCGGGGCCGTACAAGCTGTTCAGGTAGGACGCCACTTCGTCAGCATCCTTGTCGGTGAACCGCCACGACAAGCTGAATTGCATGGTGTCTCGCATATACTGCACGCGGTCCCGCCAACCCTCCAAGTCGCGCGTGACGGAAGCCATGCGCGTTTGAAATCCGTGGCAGATAAAGCAGTTCGCGAAAATTGTGTCTTTGGCCTTTGCGGCGGGCCAGAGCTTCTTTGCTTGATAAATGGAAAGTTCGTTCCAGCGTACCGCGGCCTTCTGCAGCGCGAAGTCGAAGGAAGCGTCTTGGTCGGCGGTGAGATTCACGCCTGTACGCGCTTCGCTGCGGAATCCGGAAGCTCTTGCTTGGAGCTGATATTCCCCGGCAGGCAACTTCTCCGCGCGGTAACGCCCTTGCTTGTCGGACAAAACCGTGAACGTCATCCGCGTCTTGGTGTTTTGAGCCTGGACAAATGCCCCCTCGAACGGCGTTCCGTCCGGGCCTTTGACTGTGCCCGCGAGCGTCGCCCCATAGCAAACTGACCCGAGTAATAGCGTGGCGCTAATCAGTGCGAGCAGCTTAGTTTGTGGCCGCATGTCTTTTCCTTTCCGCCCGTTTTTCTTCTTGGATAAAAATTTAGTATCACGCTCGTATTATGCCCTCGGAACAGGGAAAGTCCAACCCCGCATGGACGATCCGTCTGCCGTGCTGGCCGAAGTAAGCCGCATTCTGGAGCCCTCTTCTTGAGCCCATTAGAGCGAGAATACCCCGTATTAGGTAGTCTTGTGCTGCTCAGTGGTCCAACAACGCGGACTGGCCGGATTGGGGGTGCGCTTTGCGTACCGGCCGGGCTTAGCTGCCAAACATGGGCAGGCCCACGTTCCCCGCCTGCTTGTCATCCGTTCGGTTCCTCGATTCCATCGCCGATGCCAGGCGGTCAATGGAGTCCGCCATGCGACCGATGTGGATAATCACGAGCTGCGTGGCCTCCGATTGGCCGAGGACGAGGTAGCGACGGCGGCCGAGCCGCAACAGTAGCCACTCGAGTAGGAGAGCAATCACAACTCCCGCGGCAAAATACACACTCGTAGGCAAATGTGGAATTGCAAGTAGGGATGGCATTGGAAATCCTCCCGGGTGGGCCGGCCAAGAAGCTAGCACAGGCCAGCCGTCGCAGCAACATCGGCAAGCTGCCTATGGGCTAGGCCGACCGTTCCAGGTTTTCACGGTCCCACTTTGCGAGGTTCGCGCCTGCCTCGTAGGTGCTCTGGCAAAATTCGAGCAGGGCATCGCGCGGCGATTCCGACAACCGGGCGTCGTCGTACATCAGGAAGAACTCGCTCATCTGCGGGTCGTAGAAAGCCTTCGGAGGGCGGACCGGGCTTCGCCCAAAACCCGCAGGCTCCGGCGCGGCGTAGGCATAGAAGGCCGCTCCTTTCATGTCTCCTCCCCCGGGCCAAAACCCCACGCTGATAACCTCATGAGAATAAGCCTCTCGGGTGATGCGGTCGGCGCCGGAGCGTTCCGGGGCGCGCCTGCCCGAGAATCGGGTCACGGCGAGGTCAAAGCTGCCCCAAAAGAAATGCACGGGGCTGACCTTTCCGAGGAACCGGGATCGAAATTCCTTGAAGATGGAATCTACGGTCACCAGAATCCTCCAGAAGCGTTGCGCGTATTCCGGATCATAGGACGCGTGCTGGCGGTCCTGGTCAAAACGGATCGGGTTGGGAATCTCCACGGGCATGGCCCAGATCTTGGCGTGGACCTCGAGCGAACGAAGCGCCTCCAGAAATTCGGCATAGAAATCGGCGACCGAGCGCGGAGCCAGGCGAAGGGTGCGCGTTTCATTGTTGCTGGTCCGAATGTCGAGTTTGTGTTCGATGAAGTCGAACTCGGCTTCAAAGACGCCTTTCTTGTAGGGGATGGGAGAAGTTGTCAGTCCCCGGGCGCTGACGTACAGAGGAACTTCCCACCAATGATTCACGCGCGGACTCAATGCCAACCGCGCCTTTCCGACCATCTGGGACCACATGTGAAGGGTCGCATAAGTGTCCGCCCACTCCGACAGCGGGAGAGCGGGCCAGGCTTTGGATGGATCCAGAGCATCGATCGCTTTGCTGGCGTTCATGTTCTATCTCCTCTGGCCTTGTCGGCAGGGCGAATGGATGGCGCCTCTCACTCCAGATAGGTTTTGTCGGCGTAACACCAGCGCCAGTTCTCTCCCGGCTGAAACGACTGAATGATGGGATGATGCGACTCACGAAAATGCCGAGTGGCGTGCTTGTTCTTGGAGGAGTCGCAGCATCCTACGTGGCCGCAGCTCAAACAAAGCCGGAGATGAACCCATGTGTCTCCCATCTCTAGGCATTCTTTGCACCCCGTCCCACTGGGATGCACTTCCCTGATTTCATTAAAGTGAGTGCAATTTGTCTTTGCCATCGCGCGCTCTCCTGCAGTGTAATCCGCTGCTCTTTTCTGGCCTGATGCGCTCTGCAAACGCTGTTGAAAGAGCCCGTGAACTCCGAAGTGTACATCACGGGAGGAGAGCAGGGAACACAGCGCGGCGTAGCCGCAACGAAAGTTGGCGTCAGCGGCTAAACAGGTTGCTGAAAAATGCGGAATACCTTCATTCTGAGCCCGCCGCAGCGGGCGAAAAATCTCTCTTAGGTTTTTGTTTTGACCCAGGAGGGATTCTTCGCGTCGCTCCGAATGATGACCAAAGGGCTTGTTCCGCAAACGGTTCAGCCGTGCGGTAAACGGCGCAACGTCAGTTAGGTGTCGCACCTGCAGTGCTCGAAATTCCTATGGCCACCGTTCCCAGCCCGGAAAGGCTGGGTACACGGCAGATCCCGACGCCCAGCGCCGTAGGTGCGGCAGATGCCCCGGATGGCTAAAGCGACGCCCTACAAAGATCTCCGGTTGTCACAAACACACTGTGAATCCCGACCCTCCGAAGAGAATCGAGATTCTGCGCGCGGCGCGACGAGCGAACGGGAATCTCCTACGGCGTGGCTTGCAGGGCCATGGGCGGCTGATTCACGTACACTGTTTTCCCTCCGGCCGCAGCCAAAGTCCATGTGGAATGCTTCGGCAACCGCTCCAGCGCTTCCTCATTCTTGTCCGCGGGGACCACCAGAAGGATGCGCTGACGCCCACTCCATAGTTGCGGGAAATCCTGATCGGTAAGAAACGTTTTCGGGGCATCCGCGTAGTGAGAGCCGAATTCCAGATTACTTCCTGTGGCGTTGTAGAGCAGGACGCGGCGGCGGCAGTAAAACGCCACACTCGGACCGACGCGGATGTCCCCGTACAGAGCGATCTGGTCTTCGGGCCGCAGGGTCTTGTTGATTTCCAGGGCCAGCGCCCGCGAAGACAGAGAGGACTCGAAATCATTGTTCGCAATGTAAGCCGCGCCAAAAAACCCTGTCATGCAGAGGGCCAGCGCGATGGTCGAAGCCGTGTGCAGCCGCCGTTCGCGCAAATTCCACGCTGCCACGAACCCCAGGAAGAAGGAGATCGCCGCAAGAACCACGGGGCGCTCCAGGTCCGCCAAAGCCTGTGGCGTCAAGTCCAGGATGTGCGCCATGGAGGATTGATAGAACTCGGCGCTGCGCCTGTGGAGATCGCTGGAAAGACTGCCTGAGGGCGAAACCCTCGAAAACACCCAGGCAAATACTCCTGCCGAGAGTGCGAAGACCGCACCCAGTACCGCCAGCGCGCGCGACGTCCAACTCAGCCATGGGTGATTGGTGGCTTCCGCATCGGCAATCCCCAAACCCAGCAGGAGCGCCAGCGCGGGCCAAGCCCCGAAGCTGTAATACTCCATGCGCGACCCGCCTTCGACCGAAAAAAACAGGAGAATGATCCCGGCCCAGACAAACAGCAACAGGCGCGCTTGCGCCGCGGGACGCATCTCCCGGCCCCACGTCTTGGGCCGCGGGAGTTCGCGGAGCGCTAGGGGCGCGAAGAAACTCCACGGGAACAGCCACGCGAAATGCTCGAGCCACCACAGCCACAGCGGCACCGCGCTGTAATCATGCGGCAGGCGAGTGCCCAGGGCGCGATTGATGTGTTCATTGATGAAATAGATCCAAAAGAAGCCCGGCGCGCGGAGGCCAACGATGATGTGCCAAGGCGCAGCAATCGCGAGGAAAATCGCGGTGCTGGATACGAGGCGAAGCTCCCGCCAGCGGCCCCAGCCACACGTCAACGTGATGAAGCCCGCCAGAGCTCCTGCGGGAAAGAGCACGCCGATGGGCCCGCGCGTCAGCGCCGCCAGCGCGCACACGGCGGCTGCGCCCCAATATCCCATGCGCGGGTCGAGGCTGCCCGTCCAGGAGCGCAGGAACAAATAGAAGATTGCCGTAAACTCGAGCCCGTAAATCGCCTCGGGAATCATGTCCCGCGTAAAGATGAACATTCCTACGCTGGTCGCCACCGCGAGGGCCCCGTACAGCCCGGCGCGGTCGCTGAAAAATCTTCGGCCGAACTCGAAGGTCAGCAGGACGAGCGCCAGCATGGCCAGCGCCACAGGCAGGCGGGTCGCGAACTCGCTTTCGCCCAGCAGTGCGTAGCTGGCCCCGACCAGCCAAAAATGCATGGGCGGCCGGATCAGATAGCGGATTCCATCCATGTACAGGACGGCGTAATCGTGCCGCTGGAGCATTTCGCGGGCGACCAGAGCATGCGCGGCATCAATGTCATCATCCACGAGCGCGGAGCCTTGGGCGGTCCCGAGATACAGCGCCGAGGAGAGGACGAGGAGTCCCAACGCCATCCAACGCGGCTTGATTCCAGCTTTCAACATGCGCCCTCAGATCAATCAGTGGGAAGGAATTTGCATTATGACACACCCACCTTCGATGTTTGGCAAACCCTTGGACGATGCCGGATCGTCTTTCGGGGCATCCGGGAATTTTTGGGGAGGTTCTCCGCGTTCACTCCTGATCTTCTCTGCGCTCTCCGTGCCCTCTGTGGTGAGCCTCTTTCTGGACTCACCACAGAGGGCACTGTGGCCACAGAGATTCAAATCGCCTTTTAAAGGAAACGTGGTGGGAATTATTTCCCCAGCCTCAGGGGAAAGGCGCCAAGGCCATAGAACAGACGTCTGCTGTACATCTCCTGTTCTTTAGGCCAGTAGCCTTCTTTCAACCCAGGGTTTATTTTTTCCTGCAGTGTCCTTCTCAAGCCTCCTTCCGCCAATGGGTGCCGGTTAGGTCCCGGGCGGCAGGGCTTCGACCTTCTCACGGAGGGATGGTTCATGATCGACATGGCGGCATTCAAAGAATTTCGGGAAGGGTTGGCGTACTTGCGTGGCGGGGATGCCACAAAGGCCATGCCCCATCTGCGGACCGCGTACGACCACGAGCCGGATAATCCGTACTACATGTCGTACCTCGGTTTAGCGGTTGCGGCGTCGGACCAGAAATGGGCCGAGGCGGAAAAGCTCTGCCAATCTGCGATGCGCATGAATCGCCGCCAGGCGCAGTTGTACTTGAACCTGGCGGAGGTTTACGTGGCTGCCGACCGCCGGCAGGCCGCGGCCGACATTCTCGCCCGGGGGCTCCACTACGCGCCCCACGACATCCGCCTCAAGATGGCGCTGGACCGGCTGGCGATCCGCCGCCCACCCGTGCTGTCCTTCCTGCCGAGAAAGCACGTGCTGAATCGCGGCCTGGGCATGGTCCGTCATCACACCATGCAGGTGTTTGCATCGCTGTGATTTAGGCGGTAGCCGCTCGGTCCCCGGACGTTCTCATAATTGCGCGGCTAATGCGCTTACGGTACTATCCCTACCCCATGCGGCGTGTCCTTGGTTTTTTCATTTACGTGGCGGACAGGGTATGCCCCCGATGTGGGAGCACGCACGTCCACCGCACCAAACGCGGCCGGGTGTTTGAATTCTGGGCGCTGCTTTTCTTTCCCGTCCGGCCCTACCGCTGTGGCAAATGCCGACTGCGGTTTTACGGCCCGAAACACCTGGCTCGAGATCCCAGCCTGGACGACGAGCCGGATTCCTAAATCTTTCCAATTCCGCGCCCCGCCCTGGCTTGGTTCCCCCCTTCAGCATTGGCTCAGTAAAGTAGATCCAGGCACCGCTTCCGCATCGTCACGCCGTGGTCCCTCTGTATAATGGCGCATCGTGGAGTTTGACCTTACCGCGCTGCCGCAACGCTTGTTCGGCCCGGACGCGAGGCGGCCAGGCTATCTCGCCGCCCGCTGGTTGTTCCTGCGCGCTCTCGGGCTGATTTTCTTTTCAGCATTCTATTCGCTGCTATTTCAAATTCGCGGCCTCATCGGCCCCCACGGACTCCTTCCGGCGCAGCCCTACCTGGCCGAAGTCGCTCGCGTGCTTGGCTGGGGGCGCTTCTGGTATGTGCCCTCGGTGCTGTGGTGGTCATCGGGCGACCGCATGCTCTTGGCGCTTTGCGTGGCCGGCATGGCGACTTCGCTGTTGCTCGCACTGAATATTTTTCCTCGCGGCATGTTGGTCGTCTGCCTGATTGCGTTCCTTTCGTTCATTAGCGCCGCGCAGGATTTTTCCAGCTACCAGTCGGATGGGATGTTGCTTGAAGCGGGATTCATTAGCCTCTTTTTTGCGCCGGAAGGATGGCGCCCGGGCTGGGGTGCAACGGAAGCGCCTTCGCGCGCTAGCCGGTACCTGCTGCTGTGGCTCTGGTTCCGCATTTACTTTGAATCCGGCGTGGTGAAGATTCTGAGCGGCGATCCGCAATGGCGCAACTTCACGGCCATGGACGAGTATTACCAAAATGGTCCGCTGCCTACGTGGATCGGCTGGTACGCGCAGCACTTGCCGCACTGGTTCCATGCGGCCGCGGCTTTTCTGACCCTGGCTCTCGAGCTGGTTCTCATTTTTGCCGCCTTCCTGCCGCGCCCAGCCCGCATCGGATTGTTCTTGCTTGTCACCCCCTGGCAGATCGGCATCATACTCACCAGCAACTATGCGTTTTTGAACTACCTGGTCCTCGCGCTCGGAGTTCTGCTGCTCGACGACCGTTTTCTTTCCAGAATACTGCCGCAGGATAGGCTCTCCGCCGATGCCCCTTCCTCCCTGGCCACGGCAGGGACATTCGCGCCAGCAGCAGGGTGGAGAAACAAGCTTCGCCTCGGGATCCAGGGATTCTTTCTCACTTGGATTTTCTATGTGACCTCGGTCCTGCTGCTGGGCATGTTTGTCCCCCGGCCGCCCTTGCCGGTTTCTCCGGTGCGGGCGCTGGAACCGTTCCGCATCGCCAATCAGTTCGGCCTGTTCGCGGTGATGACGCGTGGCCGCTACGAGATCGAATTCCAGGGCTCGCGCGACGGCCAAACCTGGACGCCGTATCCCTTCCGGTACAAACCCCAAGACCTGCGGGCGGCTCCGGGCATTTACGCGCCGTACCAGCCGCGCTTCGATTGGAACTTGTGGTTCGCCTCGCTGGGTGGTTGGCGCGAAAACCTATTCGTCCTCCAAACAGAAGAAAAACTGCTTTCCGGCGAGCCGAACGTTCTGCAACTGTTCGCGGGCGACCCGTTTCAAGGGCAGCCCCCAAAGCAAATCCGCGCCATCCTCTGGCAATACTGGTTCACGGATTGGAAGGACAAGCGGGAACAAGGCGTATGGTGGCGCCGTGAGGAGGTCGGTTTGTACGCCCCCACGATTGAACGCACCCCGGACGGGAAACTGGTGGTCCTGGAATGGCCGGGAACGCCCGCATCCCCATCCGACCGATGATTCGTCTCTTACAGACTTATTAGACCGCGTCCAAGATATTCCCGAGTATCCAAAGAACTATAGTCCCATTTTGTCAGAAACCGAAGTCCTACGCGCGCGGGACTTCCGCGCCATAGCCTGCGACGCTCCCCACCAATAACCTGAACTCACGTTGCGGGGATACCCAGCCGGTTGCAGCCCCCGGGACGAACTGAGGATACCGAAATGATTTTCGCGCTTGCTGCAATCCTGCTGCAGCCTGTGACCGCTGCCCAGGGTTCCTTCCCCGCTGAAAAGATTGCACTTATACAACCTGCCGATTCGCCTGCTTCCAGTTTTTCGGGCGTATCCTTGCCTCTGTCCAATGTCCATCCGGAAATGCTTGTTCAGCCCCCTGAGGATCCAGGTCTTACGGCGGAAGTGCCACCGGTGGTCGCTCCCTTTCATACCACTTCGGCGCTTATTCTGGTGAAGCCAAGCAAGCCCTTCACGGTCTCGGTGGCGGAGCTTAGGGCTGAAGGGCGCCGCAACGACCGGGAATGGCTATCCCTGGGCCTGGCAGCCCACAGCGCCGCCACGTTTGACGCCTGGACCACGCGCCATGCCATCACCACTGCGGGCGCACAAGAACAAGATCCGTTGCTCAAACCCTTCGCCGGCAATGCTTCCATTTATGCGGCCATCCAGGTTGGACCGGCGCTGATGGATTACCTCGGCAAGAAGATGATGTACAGCCGGCACGCCTGGGTGCGGCACATGTGGTGGGCTCCGCAGAGCGCCAGCATCGTCAGCTCTTTCTTCTGCGGCGCGCACAACCTCGGCGTGCACCCGGCTGCCTACTGACGTTGCCGCAGCTTATCGCCGAGCGCACAATTTTCTTCCCTCTCTCATGACGCGTGGCGGGCCCGCCTCCCCCGCCACGCGCGGCGTTTTCCCACGGTCCCTCGACACGCTCAGTCCATCGCCCTTGTAACCCCAGCGTTGCAGCGCTCTTTCCGCTGCTGTACTATCCCGCCATCGGAGGGACTCTCCATCGCCACCGCGGAATCTATTGTGGCGCCTTCATCGGGTGCACCGGCACGCGCTGCTACACCGCGCCCGGGCCGCGTGGTTTCTCTCGATGTTTTTCGCGGCATCACCATCGCCGCGATGATTCTGGTGAACGATCCCGGCTCCTGGGGCGCCATTTACAGCCCGCTCCAGCACGCCGACTGGAACGGGTGGACTCTCACCGACTTGATCTTTCCGTTTTTTCTATTCATCGCCGGAGTGTCCATGACGCTTTCGTTCGCGTCGCGAACCGTTAGCGGCGCGACACGCGGCCATCTTGCGTGGCATGTCGTGAGGCGGGCCGCGGTGATCTTCGCCATCGGATTGTTCCTGAACGGTTTTCCCAGATTCGATTTCCACACGATCCGGATCATGGGCGTGCTGCAACGCATCGCCCTGTGCGACCTCGCGGCAGGTTTGCTGTATCTGGCTTGGGCCCCGCGCGAATCTGCCGCAGACGGCGCTGCGCGCGGGAGGGCAAACGTGGCAGTCCTTGCTACCGTCGCAGTCTTACTGCTCGCCGGCTACTGGGCGCTCATGGTACTTGTGCCGGTCCCCGGCTACGGCGCTGGGCACCTCGGCAAGGACGACAATCTCGCGGCGTACATTGACCGCACAGTGCTAAACGGCCACTTGTGGCGGGAATCGAAAACGTGGGACCCGGAAGGTCTCCTGTCGACGCTTCCTGCCATCGCGTCCGCGCTCATGGGAATTTTGGCTGGCGAGTGGCTCCGTTCTGACCGCGAAGGACCGCGCAAAGTTCTGGGCCTGGCAATCGCAGGCGCCGCGCTCTTGACCGTGGGACGACTACTCCATCCCTATTTCCCGATCAACAAAAATTTGTGGACCAGCACGTTTGTGATCTTCACCGGCGGCATTGCCATGCTTCTGTTGGCGCTCTGCTATTGGCTGGTGGACCAGCGAGGCTGGCGGCGGTGGGCTGCCCCTTTTCAGGTCTTCGGCAGGAACGCGATCCTCGCCTACGCCCTCGCCACGATTGTGGCCGAGATCAGCATCGACTTTCAGTTTCGTATTTCGGGGCGAATGAGGACCTTGCACGGCTGGGTGTACGAGGCATTCTTCCGGCCTTACGCGAATTCGAAAAACGCATCTCTTGCTTTTGCCGTTTGTTTCGTCTTTGTCATTTTATTGCTCCTTTGGCCGTTGCATCGCAGAAGGGTGTTCATACGCGTTTAAGGTGCTTCCGGTTATGAGTCTACCGATGCTGGGCGGGTGCCATTTGGTTTCGAGGCCCGCTCGTTTTTAACCCTGCCGTAACATATGATCCAGTATTGAGCGTGTAACATCAGGGAGGTTAGCGCCGGTGAGGCGGTCCGCGTTGACAGGGAAAAAAATGAAGCGGGTCCTGCTGATCGAAGACGACCGGGACATTGTCGAGTTGGTCCGCTACAACCTCGAGCGCGAGGGGTTCCAGGTGGCGGCCTCGACCGACGGGTCCACGGGTCTGCAACAAGTGCGGAAAACTCCGCCCGATATCTTACTGCTCGACCTGATGCTGCCGAAGCTTTCGGGCCTCGAGATTTGCAAAGAGATCCGCCGCGACGAGGAGCTCAATCGCTTACCTATCTTGATGCTCACGGCGCGCGGCGAAGAGGCGGACCGGGTTGTAGGGCTGGAGATGGGGGCGGACGATTACGTGACGAAACCCTTCCGGCCGCGCGAATTGGTGGCGCGGGTAAAGGCTTTGCTGCGCCGGGCGGAACCGCCGGGCGAAACGATGCGCGTCGTCGAAGCGCGGGGCTTGAAGATTGACCCGACCTCCTACCGCGTGACGCACGACGGCCAGCCGGTGACGCTTTCGACGCTCGAATTCCGGCTGTTGTATTACCTGGTATCGCGCCCCAACCGGGTCTTCTCGCGGGATCAGTTGCTCGACGCGGTGTGGGGAACCGAGCGCTTCGTCACCCCGCGCAGCGTGGACGTTTATATCCGCAGGTTGCGCGAGAAAGTCGAACGTGACGCCGACCACCCCACCTTGCTGAAGACTGTGCGCGGCGCGGGATACATGTTCGAGAGCGCCGCGAAATCCAAAGAAGAGGAATGAAAACGCTGTGAGGGTGAGCCTATTCCGGCTGCTCCGGATCGCCTACCTGGCCTGCCTCGTGGCTATTTTGGTTGTCGTGGAGTGGACTTCGCCCGGAACCCTGGCCCGGGATGGACCCGTGCTAGTGGTGATCATCCTGGCAGCTGCAGGTGTGACTTTAATGCATGCGCGCTGGATTTCCCGGCGCATCCGGGGGCTGCAGGAGTTCGCGCGCCGCGCCGCCGCCGGCGACCCCCCGCCCCTTGAACACAGCTCACGATCCGATGAACTGGACCAGTTAGCTCGCGCCATTGAGGCCACAGTGACGCAACTCGGCCAAACGATTCACACACTCAAGGATGAGCGCAACCGCTCATCGGCCATTCTTGCGAGCATGGTGGAAGGCGTGGCCGTCGTCGGCGGCGATGAGCGTATTCTGTATTGCAATCACGCGTTCGAACAGATCCTCGAGTTACCCCCCGGCACCTCCCAAGGGAAAAAGCTGGTGGAGGTGCTGCGCCAGATCGAGCTCATCAACACCGTCCGCCAGGCCCTGGCGGGCGGGAAGGAGGTCAACGGCGAGGTGGAAGTCGGCACCGTGCGGCCGCGCAGCTTCAGTGCGGCCGCGGCGCCGGTTCATGACGCTGGAGCGAGTGACGCCGTCCTGGTGCTGCATGACATTACCGAATTGCGGCGCCTGGAACGCGTGCGGCGGGATTTCGTGGCCAACGTCTCGCACGAATTCAAGACGCCGCTTACCGCCATCCAGGGGTTTGCGGAGACCCTGCTGGGCGGGGCGCTGGACGACAGAGCCAACCGCAAGCGGTTTGTGGAGATCATCCAGGAACAGGCGCGCCGGCTAGCGCGGCTCACTGACGATCTCTTGAAGCTATCGCGAATTGAAGCGGGGAAATTGGAACTCGAACTCCAGCCAATTCGTGTGGAGGCGCTGGTGAATGGCTGCGTGGATACGGCGCGGCTCAAGGCGGAGCCAAGAGGCCTTCGCCTCTCTGCTTGCTTGCCGTCTGATCTTCCGCAGGTGCTCGCCGATGGCGCCCAGTTGAGCGAGGTCCTACAAAACCTGCTCGACAACGCTTTGCAATACACTCCGCCGGGGGGGCAAATCGAGGTGAAGGCCCACTCCAACGGCCGTGAGGTGGTCTTCACCGTTGAGGACACGGGCATCGGCATTCCGGAGTCCGACCTGGAGCGAATCTTTGAACGCTTCTACCGCGTAGACGCGGCACGATCCCGGGAGGCTGGGGGCACCGGATTGGGGCTATCCATCGCCCGGCACATCGTGGACGCACACGGCGGAAAGATCTGGGTGGAAAGCGCCGTCGGGAGCGGCTCTCGCTTCCATTTCAGCATACCCGCCGCCCTGTAGGCCGTCGCAGAATATTCATCCCAAGTTCATCCATCTTTTACATTAGGGGGTTAACGTCGCAGTGCCGGGGATTCCGGCTAGAGTGCGAAAATGACAACTCCTGCCCAAAGAATGCACATGATTTATAAGGATGTGCTGGAAAATTATCTGATATCAATGGCCCGGACAGTGGAATCGAGCGTCGAACACGCGCTGGACGCGCTGTTGCGCCCGAATGGGGAGCGAGCGGAAGCACTGTCGAGTCAGGTGCTTTTGGTCGAGCCGCACATCAACGAGATGGAAATCCTGATCGATGACCACGTGGTACGACTGCTTCGCAGTGGGCTGGCGGACGAAGGAGAAACTCGCCGAGTCGTCGCTTCGCAGAAGATCGCCAACGATTTGGAGCGTATTGGAGATCTTGCTGCCAACATTGCCGAGCGGGTGATTTCCTTGGCCGACATGGAATTGACGGAAACGCCCCCGGAACTTGAGCCCATGAGCGGTGCTGTCCGCGGAATGCTCGGACGCAGTCTGGGGGCGCTGATCTTCCGGAACGTTGTGCTGGCGGGAGAAGTCCTGGAGTCCGACGACGTAGTCGATCGCTATCGCGACCAAATTTTCGAGCGATTGCTGGCGGGGATCATTCAGGAACCATCCCAGGCCGCACCGCGCTTGCAGTTCATTTTGGCGACGCGCTATCTGGAGCGCATCGCGGACCACTCCACCAGCATTGCGGAGGACATCATCTTCTGGGTGCGCGGTCTGGACGTGCGGCACGGGAGGACGAGAATCTACGGCGAACCGCTGAATGCACTCGCCAAGACTTCCTGAAATGCAATTGGGACCAGGTCTCGCAAGACAGCACATTTCGTCCCCACCTCGGGCCGGCGTTCCCCTGGCGCCGGCCCCTCCACCTTTCAGCGTAAGGTTCAGAAATAGAAAGACTTAGAGTTTTTTCTCGGCCCGGACCAGTTTGTAATATTGCTGTAACATTCGGAAGGCAAAATCCAATCATCCCAACCAGGAGAGACTATGAGACTCGTGAAGACGCTCGCGGTACTTTCAGCCCTGCTCGTGGTGGCCACAATGGCTATTGCGCAAGGGAGGCCGATTCTGTTGAATGCGGCCGGCGCGACGTTCCCCTACCCGATCTACTCCAAATGGTTCGACCAGTATCACCAACTTCACCCGAGCGTTCAGATCAACTACCAGTCTATCGGTTCGGGCGGCGGCATTCGCCAATTGCTCGACAAGACGGTGGATTTTGGGGCTTCGGACGGACCGATGTCGGATGATCAGCTTAAGCAGGCCAGCGTGCCCGTATTGCATTTCCCCACTGTGCTGGGCGCGGCGCTCCCCAGCTATAACCTTCCAGGCGTCCAAGCAGAGTTGAACTTTACGCCCGAAGCCCTGTCCGGGATTTTCTTGGGCAAAGTCACCAAGTGGAACGATCCAGCCCTCACCTCGGCGAACCCCGGTGTGAAGCTTCCGGGGAACGACATCGTGGTTGTGCATCGCTCTGATGGCAGCGGCACGACCTACATCTGGACCGACTACCTCTCGAAGGTCAGCAAGGAGTGGAATGACAAGGTCGGAAAATCTACTTCGGTGAATTGGCCGGTCGGCCTCGGTGGAAAGGGCAATGAAGGTGTCGCCGCTCTGGTCCAGCAGACGCCGGACTCGGTCGGCTATATCGAGCTGATTTATGCCGTTCAGAACCACCTGGCGTACGGCCGGGTGAAGAACACTTCAGGCGCGTTTGTGAAGGCGGATTTGGCCAGTGTCTCGGCGGCCGCCGCGGCAGTGGCGAA
>WNFB01002771.1_pt1 | contig 15326 bp, 19 predicted proteins | sample 5400501 | NCBI WGS metagenome assembly WNFB01 (sample SAMN13153341, study PRJNA577476) | soil metagenome | isolation source: 200 cm saprolite under Douglas fir tree site 2 hole 1 | place: USA:California | collected 2015-04-18
CCCGGCTGCATCACCGTTGCCCGAGGGCTAGAAGCCGAGACCGAAGTCCCGGAGGGCCTCCAGGAGCCCGGCGCTGAGTTCCAGGCCCGACATCTCCCCGGGAGCGACCCAGCGGGCGTCGGTCACGTCGCCGCCGGGCCGCAGCGTCCCGCCGGTCACGGTCACGTGGTAGTCGAGGATCACGTAGTGGAAACCGTCCTCAAGGTGGATGCGCTCAACCAGGCCGGCGAGCTCCCCGGGGGCCACCTCGAGGCCGGTCTCCTCGGCCACCTCGCGCAGCAGGGCGCCGGCCAGCGTCTCGCCCCACTCGACCCGGCCACCCGGCAGCGACCAGCGGCCCTGAGCCGGAGGCTTGCCCCGCCGGATGAGCAGCAGCGCCCCGTCCCGGACGGCCACCGCCCCCACTGCCACCAACGGCCGCCGCTCCATGCCGGACGAGCATACTGGGATCATTGTGGAGATCCAGCAAATCCCATGATGTGCATAATCGGCGTAGGGTGGGAGTCCCGACCCGGCGGTTCGAACGTGCGGAGCATATTGCGATGAGTAGCAGCATCACCATCCTGCTGGTTGAAGACGATCCCTCCGTGCGGGAGCTCCTCAAGGTCCTGCTCGAGGTGGAGGGCTACGAAATCGTGGAAGCCAAGGACGGTTTGGAGGGCCTGGAGAAGGCCGGCGAACTCAAGCCTGACCTCATGATCCTCGATCTGATGATGCCCGAGGTCGACGGCGAGCGGGTCATCCTCCGGCTGCGCAGCGAACCCGCCACGCGCCGCCTGCCGGTGATCGTCGTCAGCGGTCGCTACGAGGCCCTCGACCGGTGCCGGGACATGATCGGGGACGAGAACGTCTTCGCCAAGCCGTTCGAGCCGGTCAAGCTCTTGAAGCGCGTGGGCACGCTGGTCGGCCACGTGCCGGACAGCTGATTTCCCCCCTGGACCCCCCGCCAGCGCCGGCCCTAGTCCTCGTCGGCCGAGTGGGCGTCCCAGCCGACCCAGCTCTCCACGTCGATCCGGATGACCGGGCCCTCCAGGGGAGTCGTCTGGTACTGCGGGTACTTGTCCCGGAGCGCCGAGCGGGCCCGGTCGGCCTCCGGCCCCTCCGGCAGGGCGTGCGCCCGGCCCCGGGCCTGCAGCCACGCCAGGCGGTTCCAGTCCTCGTCCCAGCGGTCGACCGTGAACGACACCTTCGGTTCGCCCCCGATGTCACGCAGGCGCTGGGGGAAGTCGGTCTTCTTGGGCTTGCCGTCGATGGCGGTCCAGATCATGTCCCCCGCCCACGTGAAGCAGACCGGCAGCACTCTCGGGTCCCCCTGCGGGCCGACGGTGGCGAGGTAGCCGCGGCGAGCGCGTAACAGAGAGGCGAAGTTTCCGGGAGGGGCCATTGCCGCGGATTATATGAGAGCCGCCGCCTCGGCCGTGGCTTCTCGCGTCCGACGGCCCTTCAGCCTCCGAAGCCGACGGTGCGGGGCCGCTCCGCCTCGATCTCCAGGTAGGCGATCCGGCTCGCCGACACCGCAATCTGCTTGCCCTTGCTGTCGGTGAGCCAGACCAGCCCCGACCCCTCGGAGAGCGCCACGTTGACCTTGTCCACGAGTTCCTTGGATTCCTCCTCGAGTTCCAGGATCAGCTCCTTGGGGCTCTCGATGATGCCGATGCGAACCTCTATCACGCTTTCCTCCTGACTGGATCTGCCGCGGGGGAGCCTGGGCCATGGCCTGAGAGTAGGATAGGGGAGATGGCCTACGAAGAGCACGTCGATCCCCCGGACGACTTCGACGGTGACTCGGAGGAGATCGATGCCGAGGAGCGGGAAGCTCTTCAGCAAGACCTCGTCGACGTCAACACCCTCAAGTCTGTTCTCGCTTCGCGCGGGATCAAGGGCGTGGTCGTCTACTGCCCGGACTGCGAGGACGACCACTTCCTCGGCTGGGACCTCCTCGCAGACAACCTCCGGCAGATCCTCGAGTCCGGCGAACCACCGGTCCACGAACCCGCGTGGGAGCCGGACCCCGACGAGTACGTCACCTGGGACTACGCTCTCGGTTTCCTCGACGGGTACGAGGCCTTCTCCGAGGACCGCACCGGCGAGGACAGCTGCGCGTGGTGCGGTAGCCGCCTTCCTGAAGGCGGCTACGCCTGGTCCTACTGCCCCACCTGCGGCCGCCACCTGGGCCCGATCAACCTGACGCTCGAGTTGCGCAAGCAGGGGTGGTCGGACACCCGCATCGGCGAGCTGCTCGAGCGATCCGGGTTCGAGCGGCCGGTCTTCGAACCGGAGACCGAGCCTGGCGCGACCGGCGCGACCGGCGGCGCGGTGGACCGAGCGGGGGAGGCGCCGGGCGATGCCAAGCCCGGCGAGGGCGACGAGCCGCCGGATCAGGCAGAAGGGACTACTCCCGATAGTCCAAACGGGTGATAAGCCTGCAGAAGGCTTAAGGTCATCCCCCAAAAGGCCGACCTACCGGACAGGCCGTATCATTGTGAGGTAGTCCCGGCAGCCTCTTCGAGCGATTGGGTCTGCTCGTGCCCCTGAAAAACCGCCTTCGCATCTGGCTCCCCCGGATCCTCGTCCTCGTCTGGCTCTACCTGCTCGCTATCTGGACGTTCGAGGCCACCGCCCACTGCTACACCGCGGATGGCTTGCCCCGCGGCTGCGGGCCCAGTGACGCCTACATCGCCCTCGGGCATGCGGCGAAGACCGCCGGCCCGATCATCTTCATCGCGCTGATCCTTGGCTCCGCCGTGCTCTTCGAGATGGTCTCGATGCTCTGGCTGATGGCCAGGGGCCGTTCGTACACCATCTATCCGCACGAATACGAGACCTCGTTCGACGACGTCCGGGGCCAGGACCCCGTCGTCGACTCCGTCAAGGAAGTGGTCAAGCTCTTCCGGGGCTTCCAGGAGTTCAAGAAGATCGGTGGCTTCCCGCCCCACGGCATCTTGTTCGAGGGTCCGCCGGGTACCGGCAAGACGCTCCTCGGCAAGGCCGTCGCCGGCGAGGTCGGGGTGCCCTTCATCTACACGTCCGCGACCGGCTTCGCCAACATGTTCATGGGCGTGGGCAACCTGCGTGTGATGGCCCTCTTCCGCCAGGCCAAGAAGTTCGTCAAGAAGTACGACGGCGCCGTGATCTTCATCGACGAAATCGACGCCATCGGGTCGCGCGGCGGCGGCACGCAGACGGCGGCCTCGGAAGGCCCTGGCCTCCTGGGACGGCTCCAGGGCCGCATCGAGCGGTTCATCAACCCGGCGGGAGGGCAGGGGGCGGGCATCGTCAACGAACTGCTCGTGCAGATGGACGGCATGGTGCAGCCGAAGGGCTTCATGCGCCGTGTCCGGCGCCTGTTCCACATGAAGCCCCACATCCCCTCCTACAACATCCTTGTCATGGCGGCCACCAACCGGGCGCAGGCGCTCGACCCTGCCCTGCTGCGCCCGGGCCGGTTCGACCGCAAGATCCACGTCGGCCTGCCCGACAAGGAGGGCCGCAGGGACGTCATTTCGTACTACCTGGGCAAGGTCAACCACGCCCCGATCGACATCGACCGGTTCGCCTCGATGACCATCGGGTACTCGCCGGCCCGCATCAAGAACATCATCAACGAGGGGCTGATCGTCGCCCTGCAGGGTGGCCGCGAGGCGGTCACGTGGGAGGACATCCTGCAGGCCAAGCTCATCGACGAGATCGGCCTGAAGCAACCGGTGAAGTACACGGAGAAGGAGAAGGTCATGACCGCCGTGCACGAGGCCGGCCATGCCGTGGTCGCCCACGAGCTGCGGTCCGAGGAGGCGCGGATCCAGGTCATCACCATCATCAAGCGGCAGGAGGCGCTCGGTCTCGTCAGCTCGTTGGAGCGCGAGGAGCGGTACAGCAGCACGAAGGAGGACCTGCTGGACATCATCAAGGTGAAGCTCGCGGGCATGGTGGCGGAGGAGATCTGGTTCGGGACCTCCACCAGCGGCGTCGGCGGCGACCTCCATCAGGCCACGAATCTGGCCCTGCAGTACGTCGGCCAGTTCGGGATGGGCAAGCGCCTGCTCTCCTACAGCGTCATCCCCGCCAACGCCCTCGGCGACCAGACCATCAGCTTCATGCTGAGCCAGGACGAGGTGCGTGACGAGGTGGACGGCATCCTGAAGCAGTGCAAAGCCGAGGTGACCGAGTTGCTCCGCACGCGGCGCCCCGCCCTGGAGCGGATCCGCGACGAGCTGCTCGAGCGCGAGGAGCTCGTGGGCGACCAGCTCGACGCTCTCATGACCGAGATCTTCGAGGAGGGCGTCGCCGCCCGCACGCCCCGGGATGTGCCCCTCGCGCCCTGACCTGCACTCTGCCATCGGATTGGGTACATAGTGAGGAATAGCTCACAGACCCTTGAGGCCTGGAGGCCTCGACGAAGGGAGGGGATGTATGGATCGCAAACTGCGCTCCGAGGTGCGCGACACCCAGAAGATGGTGAAAGAGGCGGCGGTCAGCCTGCAGAAAGCCGCCGACAAGGCCGCCAAGATCGCCAAGGCCACCAGGGAGGAGCTTCGCCGCTCCAAAGAGGTCCACGAGGCGAGCGCCAAGGCCGGTGAGGCCCTGAAGGCCATCGGCGCCGCGGCGAAGGCCGCCACGACGGTCATCGCCGCCGGCGCCTCCGGGCTCGGCCAGACCCGCGAGGTGAAGAAGGCGCAGAGCAAGGCCGCCGAGGCCGCCCGCTCGGCCGCCGAGGTCGCCAAGACGGCGACGAAGGTGGCAGGGGAGACCGTCCGGACCACGGCCCGCCGCAAGGCTGCGGAGGTCAAGGAGAAGGTCACCGAAAGGCTCTGAGCCTTCCTCTGAGCCTTTAACCGACGGGGGGCCGCCCCCCATCTTGACGCCGGCAGGTTCCCGGCGTAGCATCTTCAGTGCCCCGAGAGGCAAGCGGACGCAGGTCCGGAAGTCACTCGGGGTACTTTTGTGTTCGGAGGGTGTTCCGGGGGGGGTCGCCGTCCCCGGCCCTCAGGGCTTGGCGCCGGGCAGGAAGGTCGAAAGCAGCAACCCTCCCAGGGGCGCGAGGATCGCGACGCCCGCCCGCAGGCTCTCCTCGAGGCGGATCCCGAGTTGCAGCAAGTCCTCCAAGGCCTTGCGTCCCGTGTACCAGTCCGCCTTCGGGGAGCCCGTGCCCAGGGGGCCCGCAGGGATCGGAAAGGCTGCCTCGAGGATCTGGCGCCCTGCCCGCTCCAGGCTCAGGTAGACGGGGATGTACACGAGGGCGAGCAGGACGACGAAGAAGATGGCGTAGAGCAGGACGAATTCTTGCGGGAAGTCGAACCCGCCCGCGGCGCCCCCCGCGGCGGTGGAGGCCATGGTGTTCCAGGCCACGACGGCGATTCGGAGCGCGCCGGTCGACAGGGCGATCGATCCGATGACTGCCCCGACGTAGCCCACCACGATCTTCAGGATCCGGCGCATCGCAATGACCGTCGCAACGGCCGTGCCGTCGAGCCGCTCGGGGCCACCCGGCTTCGCCTGCTCGTACGCCTTGTGGATCGGTGCAAGGATGGCGAGAATCCGCCACATGCCGGTCGCAGCCGGCGCGACCACCAACAGGCCCAAGACCGTCAGCACGGTGACGCGGCCAGGGAAATGGATGAGCGGGGGCACCGGCTTCAGGAGTTTGATGATCATGCCCCCGGTCACCAGCACGAACCCCGAGAACGCCAGGTACGCCACGGCCGCCGGCACGTAGTCGCGGACCTTCGCCTTCTGCCAGAGTCCCGACGTGGCCTGCCAGAGTTCCGTGGTGGCCAGCAGGAGCCCGGGGGCAAGGGCGAACCACAAGGCCACCTGGGCGCCCACGAGTGCGAGCCAGGTGTGGAACTGGGAGATGTTTGAGAAGAAGTGGCAGCTCTTCGCGTCGGGCGTGAACCGGCACGCCTGATGGTGCCCGGCTCCTACCGCGAAGAGTGCGTACCCGACACCGAAGCCGATGGCGCCGAGGAGCCAGATCCACATCCCGAGCGGGGCCCGGACCGAGGACCCGCCTTCCGGCGGGGCCGTGTGCACCCCCATCGGTCAGGCGGCCCGGGCGAAGGCGTCACGGATGATCGTGTAGCAGTCGCAGGTTGCTCCCTCGAGGCCGGCCCGGTCGACGACGCTGATCCGGCCCCGCCGGTACCGGATGAAGCCCGCTTCCTGCAGGGAGGCCGCCGCCACCGACACCGACGCCCTGCGGACGCCCAACATTTCGGCGACTAGTTCCTGGGTGAGCGGGAAGTCCTCGCCCCCCGCGGGGTCGTCCGCCATCAGCAGTTCCAGGCTGCAGCGCTCCAGCAGGTTGTGGAGCCGGTTGCAGGCCACCTCCTGGGCGGCCAGCGTGAACATGGCGTGGGTGTAGGCGTCCATGACGTCGTGGAGCCGTCCGGGGCCTCGGGCTTCTTCGGCGAAGCACGTGGCAGGCAGGCAGATGGCAACGCCGGGGATGTGCGCGATCGCCCGGATGTTCGGCGTCGCGCTGGCACCGAAGTAGACGGGCAGGCCCACCATGCCCTCCCGCCCGACGGTCGCCACCTGCACCCCCGAGCCCTCCCCGTCGAGGGCGATGAGCGAGACGACGCCGCTCAGGGGGAAGAACACGGACCGGATCGGCTCGGTGGGTTCGTACATCGGGCGCCGCCAGCGGAGCTCGACCCGTCGGGCCTGCGCCAGCAGTCGATCGCGCTCGGATGCAGATACGGCGTCCAGGAGGGCGTTGCCGGTGTGCCCAATTGGGCCCATCGTGCCCCTCGGGCCCGTGGGGGCCATTGGCGTTGAGGTGCTCGACATCCGAGGAACCCGCTTATGGAGGAATGGGGACTTCCTGGTGTAGTTGTCCCGCAACCGCTGCTTTCCAGGAGCGGACAATGTAGACCAAAACGGGCGATAGAACAACCAACAGAAGGGACCCGGAGGCCCCTTCTGGGAGACGTAGATGTTTGTTGGCTGGTGTGTTGCTGGCCAGCGTGTTGTTCGGCGGCGGGACTACGTGATGGTGCTCGATGCGTCCGACGACGCCCCCCGGTTCGGCCCTCTGTTCACGTTCAGGGCCACGCCGAGCCTGTCGATGAGCTCCATCTGCGGGAAGGGCGTCGTGTCGAGGCCCGCCAGCATGTCCAGGATCTCGTCCCACAGCAACGGCGGACCGGAGCGGCGCTCCAGGAGCTCGAAGGGCACCAGTCCCGAGATGCCGCTGGCTCCCGCGGCCCGGATGATCTTGATGCCGTCGGCGGTCGTCTTGGCGTAGACGAGGCGGTGGCAGACGGGGCAGTTGATCTCACACAGAGCTTCGTCGGACCGAGGGTCGGCCTCGCAGCGGACTTCCGTCGGACGCAACGTCACCATGCCGCACCACGGGCATTCGGCCTGCACTTCCATGGATCCCCCTTTTCCGCGGAGCGCGGAGGTTGGTCCCCCAGCTCCGGCCGCTCCCCAAGCCATCCGTACCCGCCTCCCCAACTTCTTGGCGGACTACGAAGACCTGCGTAGAAGAAGTATCGGCCCGGTGCCGTCGGAGGCGCAGGGGTGCCAGCATGCCTCTTTCAGGGGGATGCTGGCATCACCACGGGCTGCCCCACATGGGGGATCGGCGCGGTCGTCCTTGTCAGTTATGGGCTGGTCGCCGTGGAGGTCGGGGTCGGCGGACCGGTGGGCGTTGTCGCCGGGGTGGGGGTGGGCGTCGGGGTAGGGGAGGGGGTGGGCGTCGGGGTGGGGGTGGGGCACGGCATGCCCAGCAGGGCGTTCAGGCAGCCGGCCGGCGACGACGGGGCGGGGGTCGGCGACCCGGTCGGCGTCGGCGACGCCGAGAGGGTGGGCGGGGGGTTGGTGGCGGTCGACGTCTCCGGGGCAGGCGCCGGGTTGGGGCCGTTGGGCCCTCCATAGACGTAGACCATGGCACCCGGGGGCGCCGCCTGGTCGTAGAACCAGTCGGCGAACTCCATGGGCAACCGGACGCAGCCGTGGGATGCGGGGTAGCTGGGGACCTCGTAGTAGCCGTGGAAGGCGATACCCCCGTTGAAGAACGAGGGCTTGTACAGCTCGCCGAGGGGCGCGTGGTGCCAACCGGGGATCTTCCAGTAGACGTGGAAGACGCCGTTCGGCGTGATCGCCCGCTGGGTCACCCCCTCTGACGTGAAGCGCTGGCCCGATCCCGTCGAGGTCGTCAGGGTATTGGCGACGACGCCGCCCCGCACCACGTAGACGACCTGCTTGGCGATGTCGACCTCGAGGTGGTCGGCCGGCGTCGCGTAGGCGGCCTGCGGCGCCGCCGAGGCGGACGCCAGCTTGGCGGAGGTGGGCGGGTCCATTTCGCCCGTGAGCTTCAGCCCGTTGACCTTCTGGAAGGCGACGAGCCCGTCGCGTGTGCCGCCGCCGAACTTCCCGTCGGTGCCGGCGGTCATGTAGGTGAGCGACGTGAGTTTCTGCTGGACGGCGAGGACGTCGGGGCCCTGCGCCCCGATGTGCATGTAGGGATCCGGCGGGGGAGCGGGAGAGGGAGAAGCCGACACCGACGCGGTCGGCGTGGGTGACGTCGTCGTCGACGTCGGGGTGGCGTCTGGCGTACGGCTGATCGCCTGGCCCCCCACGGCGGTGGACTTGCCCGCGCGGGTCGAGTCGCCGGCAGCGAAGAAGGCCACCAGGGCGAGCGCGAGCGCGCCGAGGCCGACCGCGCTCAGGGTGAGATGCAGGGGCTTCACTGGGGAAAGTGTCGCCCACGCACGGATTTTTGTCACTCCTGGCTCCTGTGGGCTCCTGTTGTCGACATGTCAGGGATATCGCTGCTGTTCGGGGTAGCATCGGACGGTGCCCGGTACCGGTGACTCCATCGAGGTCCTCGACCACGGCTTCGTCCGTCTGGATGCGGAGGAGGCCACAGACCTGTCCGTCGTCAATGGGGCACGGGTGTCCTTCCTGCAGACCAAGGCTGGGCCCGAGGCCGCACTGGACACCAAGGACGAGGGGCTCATCCGCTTCCTGATGCGGGAGGGGCATGCATCGCCGTTCGAGCACAACCTCTTCCGGTTCCACATCCGCTGCCCCATCGCAGTGGCGCGGGAGTGGATGCGGCATCGGTGGAGCAGCTTCAACGAGCACAGCCTCCGCTATTCCGCCGCCATCGACGACTTCTACGTCCCGTCGGCCGAGCAGATGCGGACGCAGGTGGGCAAGCCCGGGGCCTACCGGTTCGAGCCGCTGGACGCCGAGAGCGCGGCCCGCGCCCAGGACCTCCTCGCCAAGCAGTACCACGAGGCATGGAACTGCTACCAGGAGCTGCTCGAGATGGGCCTCGCCCGGGAGGTCGCCAGGCTGGTGCTCCCCGTGGGTATCTACACGGAGTTCTACTGGAGTGTGAACGCCCGGGCGCTGATGAACTTCATCGCCCTTCGGAATGCGGAGCCGGCCATGTGGGAGATCCGCCAGTACGCACTTGCGGTCGAGGAGTTCTTCTCCGCCGCGATGCCGGTCACCCACGCCGCCTTCGTTGCGTTCGGAAGGAAGGCGCCTTGATCCCTACCCCGAAGGGGACCCCGGCCTTGATCCCTACCCCGAAGGGGACCCCGGCCTTGATCCCTACCCCGAAGGGGACCCCGGCCTTGATCTCTACCCGAAGGGGACCCCGGCCATAAACCTCAACGGCATCGACATCGCTAGCGCGCTGGTGGTCTGCGCCCACCCCGACGACGCGGAGTTCGGCGCCGGCGGCACCATCGCCAGGATGGCGGCCGAGGGGGTGGCGGTGACCATCTGCGTCGTCTCCAACGGCGCCATGGGCTCCAACGACCCCGCCGTCGCCCGGGAGGACCTCATCGCTGCCCGTGAGGTGGAGCAACGCGCAGCGGCCGCCGTCGCCGGGGTCGGGGACGTGGTGTTCCTCGGCTACGAGGACGGGTACCTCGAGGACTCGCACGAGATCCGCCGCGACATCATCCGGGAGATCCGCCGGCGCAAGCCCGAAGCGGTGCTCGGCCCGGATCCGTCAACGTTCTTCGTGGACCAGCGCTACCTCAACCATCCGGACCACCGGGCGGTCGGGCTCGCCTTCAGTGCCGCCGTCAACCCGGGGGCCACCACAGTGCCGATCTACCGGGCCGAGCTCTACGACCAGGGTTTCGAGCCGCACCCGGTGAAGATCTGCCTGCTGATGACCCCCGTGAGCCCCGATTACTTCGTCGACGTCTCCGCCCACATGGACACCAAGATCCGGGCCCTCCGGGCGCACGTCTCCCAGCTCGGGGCCTACGAGGGCCTCGACGACCGGGTGCGGGAGATGGCGAAGCTCACCGCCGAGCGGGGAGCGACTGGCACGGAGTACGCAGAGGCATTCAAGGCCTTCTTCTTCGAGCAGCGCCCGTCCGGGCAAGGCGAGGTCATGCCCGGGATGTTCGTGGCGGACACTCCTCCGGGAACCTAGGGCCCAGCGTGCCTCGCCGCAGCCGTCGGGATGCCGGCCCGGCCCGGCGCCGGCGCGGGGCGCCGGTACCACCCGCCATCGAGGTCGCCGAGATCGCCGCCCGCATCGCCGGCTCGCCGGCGCTCGCCCTGGAGGGGTTCGATGTGCGGACGACCACCGGGGACCGCCGCTACCGCTGCCCCTACTGCCAGGGTTGGGTCGAGCCCGGCACGGCCCACGTCGTGGCCGTCCCCGTCGGGAGGGCGGAGGACCGCCGGCACTACCACGCAGGCTGCTGGGTGAAGCAGCGGGGCTCCGGCCGCTGACGGCCGTCGTGCCGTGGGGCCGTCGTTGCTCAGGCCGCTGACGGCCGTCGTGCCGTGGGGCCGTCGTGCCGTCGTTGCTCAGGCCGCCTTGCGGGACCGGGGCCGGGGCCGTGAGCCCCGGACTGGCTGGGGGCGGCGGCGATCGACGTGCTGGCCCATTCGCCACATCGTGCGGCCTGCCAGGCGCAGCGTCAGGTCCATGAGCTTGAAGGCGGGGGCGAAGGCCGCCGACAGGATCAGGAATCCCCCGAGGACCAGCATCGGTGGGCCACTGCTCGACGAGAGGCGATCGACGCCCATCCAGGCGAGGACGACCCCGGTCCCGACGGCGAGCACCAGCGCACCGAGGCCGATCAGGAGTGTCTTTGGGATCGGGAGCCGCACCTTCCGCCGGTGCCGCTCGACGAGCATCCGTGCCGCCCCCGCGTCCCAGGCCAGCAGGGCCACGACGGGGAGGGCAACGAATCCGGGCATCGCTCCGGCCAGGATGACCACGATGGCGACGAGGCCGAGCACCAGCGGGGCATAGACCAGCCAGAGCCAGCGGTAGAAGACGCTTCGCTGGCGGATCGCGCGCTGAATACCATCTTGTGCACTCTTCGTCACACGACGAACTCTAGCGCGGTTGCGCCTCGACCAATTCCTTGAGCAGCGCCAGGTCGCGGTTGAAGATCCACGCCATCACCGGTCTCACCACCTGCATCCCAACCCACCCGAGCCACCCCAGGGGCGGCTGGAGTGTCTCTCGCCACCACAGGTAGGTCCCGTTGGCCGTCGGGCGGCAGTGCATCAGCCCCCGGCCCCCCACCCAGCCCATGTGCTCGATCTCGAACCATTCCGGGGGCTCCCAGCGCCGTACGATCACGGAGTCGGCGGTGGTGATCCCCGCTATCCGCACCTTGGCCTCCGCCTCGACGCCCACGCCCTCGCGATGGCGGGTCGTGACGCGGAAGTCCCAGGCCTCCTTCATCCACTGGCCGAGGTTCTCCCAGTCGACGAGCCGGTCCCAGACCACCTGAGCTGGGCCGTTGATCTCGACGGACATTTCGATGATCACCGGCGGCGCCATGCATCCCCCACGGTACCAGCAGCTACGCTGGGCACATGGCACCATCGTCGTTGAAGGTGTTCGAGCAGCTTGTGGTCGGGGCGCTGCAGTGCAACTGCTACCTGGTCGGCGACCCGGCCACCCGGCAGGCGATCGTCATCGACCCGGGCGACGAGGCGGACGACATCCTCGCGGCCGCCGACCGCCACGGCCTGACCCTGGTCGCGGCGGTCGCCACGCATGCCCACTTCGACCACATCCTGGCCGCCGACGCCATCCGCCGGGCGACGGGCATCCCCTTCTACCTGCACGCCGAGGACATCGCCACGCTGGCCCTCAACCAGGAGGCGGCCCGCCTGTTCCTCGGGATGGAGGTGCCGCCGTCGCCGGAGGTCGACCGCACCTATGCCGACGGCGACGAGCTGGTGGCGGGGTCCCTGCACCTCGGGGTGATCCACACGCCGGGCCACTCCCCGGGCAGCGTCAGCCTCGTGGCGCCTGGCGAGGCCCTGTTCTCGGGCGACACGCTCTTCTACGCCTCCGTGGGCCGGGCCGACCTCCCCGGCGGCGACATGGGCCAGGAGCTGGCCTCGATCCGCGAGCGCCTCTTCCCCCTGGGGGACCTCCCCGTCTTCCCGGGCCACGGCCCGCCGACGACGCTGGACGAAGAACGGGTGTCGAACCCCTACGTGGGGACCGGCACCCGCCTCTGGACCCCCTAGCCGCCTAAAGTCCACCGACCTGCGGAAGAAATAACGCGCATACGCGTGGTTTCCTCCGGACCTCGGAGCCACACTTTGCCGGAGATCCGCCCCCGAGCGCGCCAGAGGCCGTAGCATCGGCGGACATGGAAACCGAGCTCATCTCCCTCTCGCCCTCCCGGGCCGCCGACTTCAAGGCCTGCCCGCAACTGTTCAAGTTCCGGGTGATCGACCACCTCCCGGAGCCCTCGGACCCCTCCCGGGCCCGGGGCACGCTGGTCCACGCCGTCCTGGAACGTCTCTGCCGCCTGCCGGCCCCCGAGCGGACAATCGGGACTGCTCGGGGGCTCCTGGGCGAGGTCTGGGCGGAGCTGAAGGAACGGGACGAGCTTTCAGGGCTCGACCTCGACGCCGAGCAGGAGGCATCCTGGCTCACCGAGGCCGATCGCATGATCCGCAACTACTTCCGGCTCGAGGATCCGGCCCTCGTGACGGTGCACGACGTCGAGGCCTGGGTGACCCACGAGGGCGAGCGCACGGTTTTGCGGGGCATCATCGACCGCATCGAGGTACGGGACGACGGCGAGTGGATCCTCGTCGACTACAAGACCGGCCGGGCCCCGTCGGCACAGTGGGCGCTGGGCTCGTTCTTCGGCCTCAAGTTCTACGCCCTGGTGTGCTGGCGGGCGTTCGGCAAGATGCCGAGCGAATTGCGCCTGCTCCAGCTCGGTCAGCCTGAGGTGATCACGCTCCGGCCGAGCGCCCAGATGCTCGAGGGCCTGGAGCGACAGCTCGACGCCCTCGGCACGGCGATCCTCCGGGCCCTCACGACCGGAGACTGGCGCCCGCGCCCGAGCTGGCTCTGCGGCCACTGCGCCCACCAGGCGGTGTGCCCGGCGTGGGCAGCGACCGACGGCTCGCCGGAGGAGCTGGCCGGCTAACGCCTCCGCGCCTCTGCGGCCGCGATGATACGGGCCATCAGGGCGACCAGCCGCACCGGGTTCCGGATCTGGACCGCGGTGACCATGACGATGATCCATCCCTCCCCGAACAGTGCCAGGTTGCGTTCGGCATCCCTGGCGAACGCCGTCAGCGTGGAGTGGTGCTCGTAGCTGTGGGCCTCGAAACCGATGTCGACGTGGGTGAACGCAACGTCCGGGTACCTCCAGGTCCCGTCGGAGAGCCGCACGGGATACTCGAAGTGGGGCTTCGGCAGCCGCCCGGCCTTGTACGCGTCGAGGGCGATCTGCTCGAACTCTCGCTGCAGGCCACTGTCCACGTGGCGCTTGCGACCCCGGCGCTCCTCCAACATGGCGACCAGCTCCCCGGCGCTCCTCCGACCCCGGGTGCCCAGCGACGACAGACGGTTCTCCAAAAGAGCTAACGGCACCTTCCGCCTGGCGAGGACATGGTCGACCAGCACCGGGGCAAGCCTCGGGACCTCAAGCGACACATCGATCACGGTGCGGGCCAGCGACGTGACGGGGATCCCGCTCCGATGGGTGCGGTCGACCCGGTCCAGGTGGGCCGTCCGGTGGATCTCGAAACCCTGGAGCGCGACCCGGCGGTGTTCGGGAATGACGATCTCCAGCCGCGGCTCGATCTCCGGCAAGCGCCACAGGACCCCGGCGGCGCGGTGGGATGCGATGGCGTCGGCGGAGAGGCACCCGGCCATGAGTGACTGCTCCCAGGTCACGGGTGCGCCCACCCGGCGGTAGATCCCGGCGTAGACCCGCTTCCAGTCGTCGCTCCTGGCTATCCAGCCCCATTGTCCGGCTGTCATGCCCGCCCTCAGCGCTTGCGAACGAGCGATGAGGCCATGTTGTGATGCGACAAGATCATGTAGATCATTGTTCATGCTTGTAGTATGGATGAACCGCCGAGGGATTGCGAGGTCCGGAAGAAAACACGCGTATACGCGTTATTTCTTCCAGAGAACGCCGGACGCCCCTAGGGCTCTTGGAGCCCCACCAGCTCCTCCACGGCGGCTGCCGTCTGGGGGGGCGCGAAGTAGTACCCCTGGCCCAGGGTGCACCCCATGCTGCTCAGCAGCAGGGCCTGCTCCCTCGTCTCCACCCCCTCGCCCATCGACTGCAGGTGCAGCCTGTCGGCCAGGTGGATGACGGCTTCGACGATGGCCGAGTCCTCCGAGCCGGTGCCGAGGCCCGCAACGACGGAGCGGTCGATGGTCACGGTCTCCACGGGGAGCCCCTTGAGATGGCGCAGGGCCGACGGCGTGGCGCCGAAGTCGTCCACGTGCAGCCGCACGCCGAGGATGTCGAGCGCCGCCCACGTGGGGGCGAGGCGGACGGTGTCCAGCACCGCCGACTCGGTGATCTCGAGGCGAAGGCCGCTCGGCGGGAGGCCGGAGGTGCTGAGGGCGCTCGCCACCTGGCTGCCGAAATCGCCCTGGGCGAGCTGCTGGGTGGCGACGTTGACGCTTACCGTGAGCGGGGAGTGGTCGCGCCAGCGCGCTGCCTGGGCGACGGCCTTGGTCAGCACCCACCGGCCGAGCTCCAGGATGAGGCCCGTCCTCTCCGCAGCCGGGATGAAGTCGGCGGGCATGAGGACCCCACGCTCGGGGTGCTGCCACCGCACGAGGGCCTCGACGCCGGCGATCCTGCCGCTCCCGAGCTCCACCTGGGGTTGGTAGACGAGCCGCAGCTCGCCCTTCTCGATGGCCCGCCGCAGGTCCCGCGCCACGCCCCCGAGGCGGGGAGCGGGGGAGGGCCGCTCGTTGTTGAACAGTTCGTAACGGCCCCCGCCGAAGGACTTCGCCCGGTACATCGCTCGGTCGGCATGCTCCACGCGGACCTCCGGCCGGTCCTCGCTGACGGTGGCGAGCGCGATCCCGACGCTGG
>WNFB01002772.1_pt1 | contig 15326 bp, 18 predicted proteins | sample 5400501 | NCBI WGS metagenome assembly WNFB01 (sample SAMN13153341, study PRJNA577476) | soil metagenome | isolation source: 200 cm saprolite under Douglas fir tree site 2 hole 1 | place: USA:California | collected 2015-04-18
GAGCATCTCGGCCGACGCGCGCACGCCAGGACATCACAAGCATCCGGCGAACCACGGCGCGGCCGTCAGCGCGGTCGCGCGCAGCGATAGCACGACCGGCGAGGCGCACGGCGACGCCGTGAGCGCGGTCGCGCGGTCGAACGCGGGGCGCGCTGAGACAGCGGCGACGCACGGCAACGCCGTCTCGACGCTCGCGACGGGCACGACAATGACCGGCGAGGCCAAGGGCGACGCGATCAGCGCGCTCGCGCGAAGCGGTCACGGCCGGGCGAAGTAAGCGCTCCGATTTTCACGCATCGAAGGAGAGGCCCCGCAACGAGCGGGGCCTCTTCCTTGTTCGCGTTCCAGAGCTACATCGCCTCGAATGTCTCGCAGACTTCGATGCTCGCGCCGCCCTGGAGCACCGGGCAGTCCTTCGCGAGGCCGATGGCCGCGTCGAGATCGGCGGCCTTGATGACGCTGTAGCCGCTCACCGGGTTGGCCCCGGCCCCGGTCGAGACCTTGCCCTTGCTGTCGATCGTGCTCGCCTTCCCGACCGGGTTGCCACCGTCGATCAGGTTCGCACCGAGCTTCTGCATCCACTGGCCCCAGGCCGCCATGACCTGACGCTGCGCTTCCTTCGTGTCGGGCATCTTGCCGCCGTGGTACGCGAGGAGGTAGTTCGGCATGGATCGTCTCCCTTTCGTCGGGCCGGCCGTGCTGGCCGGTCTCCGCGCATATGACGAAGGGCGACCGCCATTCTCGACAACGAGCGGGCTTGAACCACCGGCCCGTCTGGAAGCCGGCGAGCAGACGGCGCATGATGCCCCAGACCGTCACCGCTGGCGGTCACTGCGTTGAGGAGGACTCAGAGGGAATGCCGCTCGTCAGCCGCGCCTCCGCCGTTTTCGTGACCCTCGCGCTCGTTGTGGGCATGAGCATCTTCGCTTCCCGTACCGCGTCGGCGGCGCCACCGCCCGACACGAGCGGTCCGGAGGTCAGCCCGGCCGTGCATCACGACATCTCCGCCCCGCTGCGCAGTCTCGTCGCGGCTCCGGTCAGCGCACCGCGGCACGAGAAGCCGCTGCGGCCGGTGTCGTCGTCGGCGAAGGGCGGGCCAGGCGGCGGTGCGACCGACCCCGTCCTGCAAACGACCGCGACGACGACGCTCGCCGTCACCCCGGGCCTCAACTTCGCCGGTGTGGGCAACGGCGATTACGGCTTCGCGCCGAACGCCGCCCCGCCCGACACAAACGGCGCGGTCGGCGCGACGCAGTACGTGCAGTGGGTGAACGAGTCGTTCGCCGTGTTCGACAAGGCCACCGGCGCGCTCCTGAGCGGCCCCAAAGCCGGCAACAGCGCCTGGGTCGGCTTCGGCGGGGGCTGCGAAACGAACAACGACGGCGACCCGATCGTCCAGTACGACAAGGCCGCGGGCCGCTGGATCCTCACCCAGTTCTCGGTGAGCACGACGCCGTTCCTCCAGTGTGTCGCGGTCTCGACGACCCCCGACGCGACCGGCACCTACAACCGCTACGCCTTCAGCTACGGCACGACGCAGTTCCCGGACTACCCGAAGCTCGGGGTCTGGCCCGACGCCTACTACATCACGTTCAACATCTTCAACAACGGCACCACCTTCGCGGGCTCGAAGCTCTGCGCGTATGACCGCGCGGCCATGCTCGTCGGCTCCGCCGCCACACAGCTGTGCTTCCAGCTGAGCAGCAGCTTCGGCGGGGTGCTGCCCTCGGACCTCGATGGCCTGACCCCGCCGCCACCGGGCAGCCCGAACTTCATGCTCAACTTCGGCACGAACTCGCTTAATCTCTGGAAGTTCCACGCGGACTTCGTTACCCCGTCGAACTCGACGCTCAGCGGGCCCACGTCCATCGCGGTCGGCGCGTTCTCCGCGGCCTGTGGCGGCGGGACGTGCATTCCGCAGCCCGGCACACACCAGAAGCTGGACTCGCTCGGCGACCGGCTCATGTACCGGCTCGCATATCGGAATTTCGTCGATCACGAAGCACTGGTCGTCAACCACAGCGTCGCCGTCGGCGGACGGAAGGGTACCGTCGGGATGCGCTGGTACGAGCTGCGCAGCCCGAACGCCACGCCGACCGTCTTCCAGTCGGGGACCTACGGTCTATCGGACGGCGTGTTCCGCTGGATGGCGAGCGCGGCGATGGACCGGTTCGGCAACCTCGCGATTGGCTACAGTGCCTCGTCGTCTTCGCTCTTCCCGTCGATTCGGATCACCGGCCGGACGCCGACCGATACCGCCGGCAAGCTCGACATCGAGCAACAGCTGAGGGCCGGTGCGGGGTCGCAGCTCCCGAATCTGAACCGGTGGGGCGACTACAGCGCGATCACCGTCGACCCGCTTGATGACTGCACGTTCTGGTACACGACGGAGTACCTGAAGTCGAGCGGCACGTTCAACTGGAGCACCCAGATTGCGAACTTCAAACTGCCCGGCTGCCCTTAGTCGATCCTTCGCAGGCAACGAAAGGGGGCGCCGTCCGGCGCCCCCTTTCTCCAGCCGACAGGTGATCGGCTAACTCGACGTGATCGAGTGGTAACGCGCCTTCCTGCGTCGCCTGCCGCCCTCAGCACTGCCGCAGTAGCTCAGCCGATGGCGAGGAACTGGATGGCGACAAACGCGGCGACGGCAAGAAGGAGGAGATGTATCAGCGCACATGGTGAGCACCTGCTTTCAAACGCGATTCCAGCGACGGCGTTGACTTGTTGCATGACCGAACCGTCACGCAGACCTTCAGCGGCGGCGGGCGATCAGCGCCAGCGCGAGTCCACCGCTCGCCAGACCCACGACCGAATAGAGGACGATGGCGCCGGCCATCGCGCCGATATCGTCATGGCGAATCAACGCTGATGTCGCGACGATCGCGACGAGGAACGCAAGCAAGCCGAAGGCGACGCGGAGCCGATGCGCTGGCGCGGCGAGCGCGCCGGCGCTCACGAAGGAGAATGGGCCGACCGCCGACTGCCCCACGCGAGCGACCGACTCATCACCGCCCAGCACGAGGATCGATAGCACGAGCGGTAGGCCTGCGGCAGCGGTCGCGGCAACCGCCGCGAGTCGGACCACAATCCAGCGGAGCACGTGGGAAGTGTGACGGCAAGTCCATCTTCAGAGCAGCGCGTCGCGGTGACGACCGCCCTGGCGGCGAACGTGGCGATCGCGATCGCGAAGTTCGCGGTCGCCGCGATCACGGGCTCGTCGGCGCTGCTCGCCGAGGCGCTCCATTCATTCGCTGATTCGGTCAACGAGGTCCTCCTGCTCGTCGGCGCCCGCCGGTCGAGGCGGCCCGCCGACCGACGCCATCCGTTCGGGCATGCGCGGTACCGGTACGTCTACGCGTTCGTCGTATCGCTCACCGTCTTCTGGGTCGGCGGGGTGCTCGCTGTGATCGAGGGCGTCAGGCACCTCGGGACTCGCGAGTCGCTCGGTGACCCGCGATGGGCGTACGCGGTCTTGGGGATCGCCGCGGCGCTCGAAGGCTGGTCATTGCTGACAACGATCCGCGCGGGACAGCGGACGAAGGGAGCCCTCAGCTGGTGGCGGCTCCTCGAGGTCACGAAGGCACCGGAGCTCATCGTCGTCTTCCTCGAGGATCTCGGGGCGTTGATCGGAATTTGCATCGCGCTGATCGGGGTCACCCTTGCGACGCTCACGGGGGAAACGGTGTGGGACGCGGTCGCGGCGATCGCCATCGGCCTGCTGCTGATGGCGATCGGGATGCTCGTGAATCGGGAGACGCAGAGCCTGCTCGTCGGCGAATCCGCCGCGGTCGAGGTCGTCGCCGCGATCCGGCAGGCCATCGAAAGCACCGACGGAGTCAGGGGAGTGGTCGCCCTTCGGACGATCCATGTTGGACCAGATGACCTCGTCATCGCGGCCGGGATCGTGGTCGATCCATCCGAGAGCGCGACCGGCATCGCTCGAACGATCGCTGAAGCCCAAGCGCGTGTTCGCCGCGTGACGCCTTTTCGGACAGTGATGTACTTCGAGCCGCGCGTGCCTGAACGCAAGTCCTCCGAGGTGAGCTGAAACCTATCGGACAGGCGTCCGCATGGTGCCGATCCCGCTGATCGTCGTCTCGACGAGATCTCCAGCGACGATCTTGCCGACGCCGGGCGGCGAACCGGTGAGGATGAGGTCGCCAGGCTCGAGACGCATGACGCTCGAGGCGTATTCGACGATCGCGGGGACTTTCACCGTCATGGTCGATGTGTCGACGTCCTGTCGAGGCTGGCCGTTCACCGTCAGCGCGATATGCAGCGCGTGCGGATCCGTCAGCTCGTCGGCGGTAACGAGCCATGGGCCGACCGGCGTGAACGTGTCGTAGCTCTTCCGTCGAGAGCGGTCGCCTTCGCCGCGCACGGTGATGTCGAGGGCGATCGTGTACCCGCGAACGTGGTCGAGCGCGTCGGCCTCGGCGATGTTCGCGCCGCCGCGCCCGACGACGATCGTGAGCTCGCCTTCGTGATGGATCTCCTTGCCCTCGGCGACGGGTCTTTGTGGGAGGACGATCGCCTCACCGGGCCCGACGATCGACGAGGGCGCCTTCAGGAAGACGTCGAAGTCCATGAGCCAGCTCGGCCGCGCGCCGCCCACGCGATGCAGCACGGTTCCCATCTCCGCCACATGCGCCGAGTAGTTCGCGGCGCACGCGACGATCTTTCCCGGATTGAGCACAGGCGCGCGAAGCCGCACCGACGAGAGCGGCAGCGCTTTGCCCCGTTTCGCCGCCTCCTCGAGACGAGACCGCGTCGCGTCGAGATCGCGCATGAGGCGCACCCACCAGCCGGCGCCGATCGGATCCGCATCGTGGTCATGCAGCGCATCGGTCACGTCGACGACGGAGCGCCCGTCGGACGAGACAACGCCCAGACGCTGTTCGTCGAAGATCGCGAGCTTCACGGCGCGGCCAGCCTACGTTGACTCGCGCGCACACGCCAACTACGGTCGCGTGCGTCCATGAAGGCCGCGGTGATGCACGAATTCGGGCCACCCGAGGTGCTCCGCTACGAGGATGTGCCCGACCCGACCGCTGGGCCCGGCGAGGTGATCGTGCGCGTGCGCTCGGTGTCGGTGAACCGCACACACTGTCTCCGCGTCCGCAGTGGCGAGTACTTTCCCGGCCTGCGGCTCCCCCATGTCCTCGGTGTCGATCCGGCGGGGACCGTCGAAGCCGTCGGCGCCGGCGTGACCGCGTGGCATCGCGGGGACCGCGTGGTGGTGCACCACGCGATGGCCTGCGGAAGATGCGCGTACTGCGCGCGCGGCGAGGACGAGGACTGCGATCATCAGCGCCACATCGGCATCCACCGCTGGGGCGGCTACGCGGAGCTGGTGAGCGTCCCGGCCGCGAACGTGTATCCCGTCCCCGACGGGCTGTCCTTCAAGGAGGCCACGGTCATCGTGCGCCACGCGCCGCTCGCGTTCGCCCTCGCGCGGCGCTCGGGGATCTGCGCCGGCGAGACGGCGCTGGTCATGGGCGCGGCAGGCGCGCTCGGTGGATTCGTCGTGCAGGTCGCGAAGCTCGCGGGCGCGCGGGTCATCGCCGCCGCAAGCACCGACGAGCGCGCGGCGGCGGCGCGTGAATACGGCGCCGACGTCGCGGTGAACTACCGATCGGAGGACCTCGTCGCCGCGGTCATGCGCGAGACGGATGGGCACGGTGCGGACGTGGTCTTCGAGAACATCGGGGATCCGGCGCTGTGGCCGTCGTCGTTCGGCAGTCTCGGCTACCGCGGTCGGCTCGTCACGGCCGGTGCGCACGCGGGGGGGCGCGTGACGCTCGACGTCGCACGGCTCTATCACCGGCTCCAGCGGATCATCGGCAGTCCACGATCGAGCCGCGCCGACATCGACCGCGCCATCGCCGAGACGCGCGCGGGGACCATTCGCGCCATCCGCATCGACTCCGTGCTGCCCCTCGCCGAGGCCGCGGTCGCGCACCGGGCCGTGCAGGAGCGCAGGGCGCTCGGAAAGGTCGTGCTCGAGCCGCCGGCCGCTTAGGCGATCGCGCCGACGCTCTCGCGGACCTCGGTCTCGATCCGGCGCCACACCCGCGCGACGAGCTCGCCGAACGCGGCGGTCCGCTTCACGTCGAGCCGCCGGGGTCGGGGCAGATCGATCGCGATCGTCTCGCCGAGCCGGCCGGGCCGGCTGGTGAGCACGACGACGCGATCCGAGAGATAGATCGCCTCGTCGATCTGGTGCGTGATGAAGAGCACCGTGGTGCGCCGCGTGTTCCAGATGCGCAGCAGCTCGGCCTGCATGATCTCGCGGGTCTGCGCGTCCAGGCTGGCGAACGGCTCGTCCATCAGGAGCACCTCCGGCTCGACGGCGAGCGCGCGCGCCAGGTTCACACGCTGCCGCATACCGCCGGAAAGCTGGTGGGGGTACTCATGCTCGAACCCGTCGAGCCCGACGAGGTGGATGAGCTCCGCGCACGCGCGCCGCGCCTCGGCGTTGACGCGCCCCTGCACTTCGAGGCCGAAGAGGATGTTCTGCTCCACCGAGCGCCACGGGAAGAGCGCGTCGCGCTGGAACACGAGCGCGCGATCACGGCCGGGTCCTGTGACAGACCGGCCGTCGAGCACGATCTCGCCCTGCGACGGCGCGATGAGACCGTCGACGATGCGCAGGAGCGTCGTCTTGCCACAGCCTGAGGCGCCGACGATCGATACGAACTCCCCGTCGCGGACATCGATGCTGACGTCGCGCAGCGCCTCGATCACGCGCCCCGACGGCAGCTCGAACCACTTGGAGAGGTGACGGATCTCGAGCTTGGCGGCCATCAGTCGATCGCCATGTGCCGCCACGGAGCGAGGCGCACCTCGAGCGCCTTCAGCGCCTCGGAGCTCAGCACTCCCGCGAAGGCAAGGATGAGCACGCCGACGAAGAGCGTGGCCATGTCGAAGGTCTGCGCCGCGTAGAGGATGAGGAACCCGAGCCCGGCTTTGGCGCCGAAGAGCTCGGCCACGACCACGCCGACCAGCCCACGAGCGACGCCCAGTCGCATCCCCGTGACGATCACCGGGAGCGCCGAGGGCAGCATCACCTTGCGGAAGATCTGGAGCGGCTTCGCGCCGAACGAGCGCGCGGTCTCGACGAGGTCGGGCGGCGTGCCCTCGATCCCGGTGAGCGTGTTCATGAGGATCGGGAAGATCGACACGAGGAAGATGACGGCCACCTTCGACTCGATCCCGAGCTTGAACCACAGGATGAAGAGCGGTGCGAGCGCGACCGTGGGCGTCGCGTACAGGAACGCGACCCACGGGTCCAGGTAGTCGCGCAGCGCGCGGCGCGTCGCCATGGCCGTGCCCAGCCCGACGCCGACGAGCACGGCGGAGCCGAAGCCGAGCGCGAACTCGACGAAGCTTGTCCACACGTGCACTTGGAGCTGTCCCTTCGCCAACAGATCGACGGCGGCCTCGAGCACGCTCGACACCGGGACGAAGAAGAACTTGTTCGTGACGACGTACCGCCCGACGACCTCCCAGGCGACGAAGACCACGGCGATCGAAACCAGCGCGCGGAGCTTGCGCTGGTGGCGCTCCAGGAATCCTCGCCGCCGCGCGACCGGCGGGCCGGCTGACGTGACGGCGAGGTCAGCGGCCTGGGCGGTCCGGACGGACACCTATTCCTTCATGACGCGAGGAGGGCCCTGCTTCCAGAGGTCGACGGTGTCGCGTCCGGGCCAGACGCGCGGCGTCCATTTGCTCTCGTCCTTGATCCGGATGATGTCGGTCGTGTACTCGATGATGTTGTGCTCCGGGTCCCAGAAGTACGAGAAGAGGTTGTTGCCGGCGCCGTGGCGGCCCGGACCCCAGAGGCGCGCGACGCCGCGCTCGCCGAGGTAATACACGCCCTTCGCGATCTCCATGAAATCGTTCACCTCGAAGGCGACGTGATCGAGACCTGCCTTATCGCGCGTGGTGAACGCGAGCTGATGGTGGATCTCGTTGCAGCGGAGGAACACCATGTGATGGCCGTTCCAGTCGCTCTCCCGAAATCCGAACGTGTTCTTGTAGAAGGAGTAGGCGCGGTCGACGTCGGTCGTGCGCAGCACGATGTGGTTCAGGTTGAGCGGCTTCACGTTGCGCCTGCCGTAGTCCTCGCCGACCTTGTCGTCGCCCCAGTAGAGCTCGACCGCGTTGCCGTCGGGATCGCGCAGGCGCAGGTTCCGCTTGGCACCCGGTCGGTCCGCGGGACCGGCACCCTTCTCGATCCGCACTCCTGCCTTCGCGAGCTCTTCGGCCGCGCGCTCGAGCTCATCGGCCGTCGCGACTTCGAGGCCTATCTCGCGCAGGCCCGCTTCGTCGGCCGCAACGAGCGTCACCGCGTTGTGCTCGGCCGCCGTCGTCCGGAGGTAGACACGGCCGTCGGCCTCCTCGGTGAGCCCGAGTCCCCAGTGATCAACATAGAACGCGGTCTGCGAGCTCAGATCCTTCGCTCCGAGAGCGACGCGACCGACCTTCTGGACCTTGATCACGGCTTGCTCGCGGCCTCCAGGTAGCTGCTATCCACGATATCGTCGACCTTGACCGCCTTCTTCAGCAGCCCACCCTCGTTCATGATCGCGAGCACGGCCTCCATGCCGGCGCGGTCGACGATCGCGCCCGGGGGATACACCTTCCCCTTCAGCGGACCGGCGATGTAGAGGTCGTACGTCTTTGTCGACGCATCGACGCTCGTCTTCGTGATCTCGCTGAGATGCTTGATCACCGCGTCGCGGTTCTTCGGCTCTCCCATGAACGTGAGCGCCTCGATGTCACCGCGCAGCAACGACACGAGCGTGTCGCGGTTCGCCGTCGCCCAGTCGCGGCGCACCGCGAGCGTCGTGAACATGTATTTGGGCACGGCCTGCGCGCTGCTGCCGATGTGACGGAGTCCCTTTGCTTCGCCCTCGAAGCTCTGCGGCGCCGAGAGGAGCGTCGCGTCGGCGGCGCCGGCGAGCACGGCGGCAAGGCGCATCGTGGAGGAGCCGACGTTCACCGGCTCGTACTTGTCCGCGGCGACGCCATAGCTCGCGAGGGTCTTCCTCAGGATCGTGTTGTATTCGGAGCCGGGATCCGCGGTCGCGATGCGCTTGCCAGCGAGGTCATTCGCGCTCCCGATCTCCGGTCGCGCGTACAGCTCGTAATCGGGATCGGCCTGCGAGCCGGCGACGATGACGACGTTCGCGCCGTTCGCGTACGCGTTGATCGTCGTGCCGGTGATCTGGATCGTCGCCTCGGCCGCGCCGGCGATGAGCGCCTGGAGGGCCGGCGGTCCGCCCGAGTGAAGCGTGAATTCGACCTTGAGTCCGCGCTTCGCGAAGAACCCCTCCCGCTCGGCGATCTGGAGGCTCGCGCTCGTCGCGCTGAGCGAGGGCAGCGAGATCGTCACGACCTTGAGCGGCGCGGTCGCGGACGGTGTCGCGCCTGACGTCGACGGCGCCGCGGCGGGAGCGGGGCCGCATGCCACGAGCAGCGACACGATGACGAACAGAACGACCCGACGCATGCTCCCTCCCGCACCTACGGTGTCGACGCGCGTCACACGCTATCTCAGAGTCACAAGCGTGGGTAGTGCTTGCCGAACGAGCGCGGTGTGGCTAGACCTTCAGCGCAAGATGGACGGGCCTCGGTGCTGACCGCCTCCCCAACGATCTCGGTCCCGCAGTTGGCGTCCGGGACCGTCACCATCGATGCGGGCGATCACTTCTTCAGTCCGGCGCGGCTCACGGTCGCGGTCGGTACGCCGCGGACGGATCCTTCGCCTCGTCGCTATCCATACTTCTGTACGCCCCATGCCGGCGACGGCATGACCGGAGAGATCATCGTCCAGTAGATCGTTGAGGAAAGGTTCCGTGCCATGAAGTGGATCACCCGCGAGCATCCCCGCGTCGATCGAGTCGCTTGCCCGTGGCTCATCGAGAAGTTCGTCGACAAATCCGCTGAGTTCATCTACGTGCCATCGGATCAAGTGATGGCCGAGGCCTCCAAGCGCGGCGCGACGCCCTACGACGTGAAGGACGTCGAGCTCGGACATCACGGGCCGGAGTGCAGCTTCGACGCGTTCGTGCACAACTACGGGCTCGACAAGGATCCGGCGATGGCCTACCTGGCCAAGGTCATCCGCGGCGCCGACACCGCGGACAAGGGCGTCACGCCGGAATCCGTGGGCGTTGAGGCGATCCTGGACGGTCTGCGCCACCAGCACTACCCGAACGACCAGAAGCAGCGTGAGGCATCGCGGCCCGTCCTGGATGCGCTCTACGCCTACTGCCAGAACAAGGTCCAGGCCAATCCCGCGTGAGCCTGAAGCCGGCCGGCTTCATCGCGCTGCCGGGCGGCGGGGGAGCGGGTTTCGATCACGCCGACACGTATCTCGACCCGGCCGGCAGCCGGATCTACGTCGCGCATACCGCGACGAACGCGATCGACGTGATCGACCTGCCCGCGAATTGTCCGCGCATTGCGAAGCGCCTGCCGCTCCGCGGCTCTCCCGACGTGGTCATGTACGACGACACACGCCGGCGCCTCTACGTCGCCGTCGGCTCCCCCGGCGTCGCGAGCGTGTTCGACACGGATCGGCTCGAGGAGGTCGAGACGATCCAGACCGAGGAAGGCGCCCACACGCTCGGCTTGGATCCGGCGACCGCCCAGCTGTACGTCTTCGCTCCACGCCGGGGCGGCGCGCTCGTGTTCGAGGATGCCGCGGTTTCACACGCCATAGGATCCGCGCGTGTTTTCCTTCGGCCAGATCATTCTCTCCGCCGTCCTTGGCACGGCCGTCAGCGCGGTCGCGGTGATGCTCTACCAGCGGCTCGGGAGGTCCGACGATCCGGGCGCGAGCGTGTCGGCCTGGCGACTGGCTGCGGTGGTCGGGCTCTCGATCCTGGTGTGGCGCGCTGCCGGGAACACTCCGGCGCTCAATGACGACCCGATCGCGTTCATCAGTCCGAACGACGTGCTCTGCCCGGTCGTCACGTATGCGTGCCTTGGCCTCTACGCGAGCTTCGCCGGCATGAGCGGCGGCGCGAGCTGGCCCCGCGTCCGAGCACTGCTCACGTTGGTGTCGCTCGTCGTGAACGTCGTCACCATCTAGGACTCTCGGAGCGAGACGCGGCGGATCCTCGGTGCCATGATTGACGCCACGTGCCCACGACACAGGTTGGTCCGCACACCGCCTACTACGACGAATTCGGCACGGGTCACCCGCTGCTGCTCCTCAGCGGTCTTGCGGCATCGCGCTTGGGCTGGTGGAAGCAGATCGGGCCGCTTTCGCGGAGATTTCGCGTGATCAGCATGGACAATCGCGATGCGGGCGAGAGCGCGCCGGGTACGGGACCGTATTCGATCGCCGACTTGGCCGACGACGCTGCCGGAGTCATCACGAATCTCGGCGCCAGCCCTGCGCATGTCATGGGGATCTCGATGGGCGGCTTTATCGCGCAGGAGCTTGCCCTGCGCCATCCAAGTCTGGTCGAGAAATTGATCCTCGTCGCTACGGGCGCGGGTGGAGCGTCGCATGTCGAGATAGCGCCAGAGATCGCCGCATTGTTGACGCTCGTTGATGGGGAAGACATCGAAACGCGCGTCCGCCGCACCTACTCCCGGATCGCGGGGCCTGGATACATGGCGGATCACCCCGATGACTTGGATCACATCGTGCGGAACGCCGAAGCGAATCCGGTGTCACCTGAAGGGTATCGACGGCAGCTCGGTGCGGTGATGCTTCATCGGATGAATGGCACCGTCGACCGCCTGTCACAGATCAAGATACCGACGCTCGTGATCCACGGCGACCACGATCCGCTCGTCCCATACGGTAACGGTCAGTACATCGCCACCCACATCGGCGGCGCGAGACTTTCGACCTACGCCCGCGTCGGCCACCTGCCGCCGATCGAAGCGACGGAACGATTCAATAGCGAGGTGGTCGAGTTCTTGGCCGGAACGTCTTCGCGTGACGACGGACGCACGCGATGAACGCCGCCGGCGCGGTGATCACCGGATGGGGCTACCACGTCCCCACGCGAGTTCTCACCAATCACGACCTCGAGGGCATGGTCGGCACGACGGACGCATGGATCGTCGAACGCACCGGCATCCGGGAGCGCCGCATCGTCGCCGACGACGAGACGACATCGAGCATGGCGACCCACGCCGCGCGCCAGGCCCTCGAGCGCGCCGGCGTCGCGGGCCGCGACCTGGATACGATCATCGTCGGCACCACGACCCCCGACTATCTGCTGCCGACTGCGGCGGCGCTCGTCCAGGAACAGCTCGGTGCGCACAGAGCCGGCATCTTCGACGTCGGGGCGGCCTGCGCTGGCTTCATCTACGGACTCGCAGTCGCGCGCGGCCTGATCGCCGCGGGCACGGCGCGGCGTGTCCTTGTGATCGGCGCGGAGACGATCTCACGCTATATCGACTGGACCGATCGGAACACCTGCGTCCTGTTCGGCGACGGCGCCGGCGCGGTGATCGTCGAGGCCTCGACGACGAGTGACGGCATCAGGAGCACCGTGCTGCACGGCGACGGCTCGAAGCGCGCGCACCTCACGGTGCTGGGCGGCGGCTCCAAGCATCCGCCGACAGAGGCGAGCGTTCGCGAGGGCCTCCACTACATCCGGATGGAAGGGAACGAGGTCTTCAAGCTCGCCGTCCCGAGCATGGCGAGCGCCGCTGAAGAGGCGCTCGCGCTTGCCGGCCTCCGCTGCGAGGACGTCGACCTTCTCGTCCCGCATCAGGCGAATCTGAGGATCATCGACGCGGTCGCGAAGCGCCTGCACCTCGATCGCGCCAAAGTGTTCGTGAACATCGCGAAGTACGGCAACACCTCCGCGGCATCCATCCCCATCGCGCTGTGCGAGGCCGTGGCCGAGGGCCGAGTGCAGCAGGGCGACCACCTCGTCTTCGCCGCGTTCGGCGGCGGGATGACCTGGGGTGCGGCGGTCGTGGAATGGACGGCGCCACCGCGATAGATCGAGGAGGGGCAACATGAAGATCGACGAGCTCCGGAGCGTCTGTGTCGTCGGCGCGGGCCTGATGGGCCGCCAGATCGCGCTGAACACGGCCCACCACGGATACGCGGTCCGGTTGTGGGATGCGAGCCCCGCGCAGATGGCCTCAGCGCGAGGCTGGTTGGACGAGTACGTCGCGTCTCGCATCTCGAAGGGGCGCTGGACGAAGGACGAAGCGGACGCCGCAGGGTCGCGGCTCGTCTTCGCCGCGGACCTCGTCGAGGCTGCGCGAGAGGCTGATCTCGCGATCGAGGCCGTGGTCGAGGACCTCGAGGTGAAGCGAGCCGTCTTCGCCGACCTCGACCGCGTCTGCCCGCCGCGCGCCGTGCTCGCGACCAACTCGTCGACCTTCGTCTCGAGCCTCGTCGCGAACGCCACGAAGCGGCCGGCGCAGGTCGCGAACCTCCACTACTTCAATCCGGCGATGGTGATGGAGGTCGTCGAGGTGGTGCAGGGGCCGCACACCTCCCCCGAGACCGTCGCGCTGCTCCTCGAGTTCGCTCGGCGCACCGGGAAGCGGCCGATCCTCCTTCAGAAGGAGATCGAGGGCTTCATCGCAAACCGACTCCTGTGGGCCCTCAGCCGCGAGGCGTGCTTCCTCCTTGACGGGGGGTACGCGACGTTCGAGGAGATCGACCTCGCCGCGGAGAAAGCGCTTGGCCATCCGATGGGGCCGTTCCGCCTCATCGACCTGACCGGCATCGACCTCGCCTACCTGATCCGAACGGCCCGTCACCGCACGACCGGACGCGACGAAGACCGGCCGCCGCGCTGCATCGAGGAGCGCTACCGCGCGGGCCGCTACGGCCGGAAGACCGGACGCGGCTTCTACACGTACGAGTGAGCGCGCGTCAGCGATAGCGTTCGAGGTAGCGCGGACTCGCGACACGCAGCTTGTCGGCGACCGTCTTGACCAGGTGCGCCAGCGTCCCATCGGGAGCGTTCCCCGCGCGGATCCGCCGCGCGAGCTCACGGTTGAGCTCCCGCGCCTGGCTCCGCAGCTCGGCGAGGTCGCCCGGGAGCGGGCCCTCGTGTCCGAGGAGCCGCGCGAGCGATTCGACCTCGCGGCGCACGGATGCCGGACCGAGCGCGAGCTCGCGCTCGAGGATGCCGAGGCCGTTCATGGCGACGAGGGTGCGGAAGCGGAGTCGAGGATCCGCGACGGTCGGGATGATCTCCGCCTCGAGGAACTCACGCACAGCCTGCGCGAGCTCGGACGCGTCGGGCCGGTCCTGCATCAGCCCTCGCGCTGGAGGAGGCCAAGGAGCTCGTACTCGACCTCGGCGGTGAGTCGACCGAGCACCGCGAGCTCGACGCTCCGCTCCTGTCCCGAGAGATGGCGCCGCGACTGCGTGACATGCCCGATGGCCCACTTCACGTTGCCCACCACCTCCCAGTAGCGCAGCTCGTCGAGCGAGACGGCGCGACCCGTGAGCGCGTTGTAGCGCTCGAGGTAGGCGTCGACCTGACCGACGCCGCCAAGTCGAAGGTCGTCGGCGCCGAAGCGCCAGGAACGGACGAGGGGCCAGGCCAGGTCTTCCACCGGATCGCCGCGATGCGCGAACTCCCAATCGAGCACGTACTCGAGGCCGCGCGCGCTCACGACGAAGTTGCCGACGCGGAAGTCGCCGTGCTCGACCACCGCCTCTCGGCGGTCGGGTAGGTGTCGCCGTGCCCATGCGATGCCGAGCTCGATCGCGGGGTGCGGCTCGTCGACGGCATCGAGGTCGCCCTCGAGCCGTTCGATGAGCTCGCCGACGCCATCGCTCGGGAGGAAGGCGACATCGCCGGCCGGGATCGCGTGGATCTTCGCGAGCTCTTCGGCCATCTGCTCGGGCAGCGCCGCCCGCGCGGCCGCGAGCTCGGGCCGCTGGACGATGCGCCGTCCGATCGTCTCGCCCAGCACCCGCTCGGCGACGAAGGCCGGGCGGCCCGCGAGGTCCTCGAGGAACGCGTACGGCTTCGGCACGCGCACTCCCCCGTCGTACGCGACCGTAACGACCTGGTACTCGCGCTCGAGCGGCAGCGTTTGCGAATGGATGACGCCGCCACCGGCCCGCCGGACGAGCAGCTCGCGTTTCCCTTCCGCCGTACGTAGGTCGAGCGCCCATGCCTCCTTCGACGCGCCGCCGGGGAGGAGCGCGAGCCGCTCGACGGCGATGTCGGCGCCGAAGAGGGGAACGAGAGACGTGCGCAGCGCCTCGGCGAACGACGGGTCAGCGCCCATCACTACGCTGTCTGGCCTCCGTCGACCACCAGAACCTGTCCCGTGACGTGGTCGGACGCGCGCGATGCGAGGTA
>WNFB01002774.1_pt1 | contig 15325 bp, 19 predicted proteins | sample 5400501 | NCBI WGS metagenome assembly WNFB01 (sample SAMN13153341, study PRJNA577476) | soil metagenome | isolation source: 200 cm saprolite under Douglas fir tree site 2 hole 1 | place: USA:California | collected 2015-04-18
CCGGTGGTGGCCATGCTCTCCCCCACCGCTTTGCCCATGGCCGGATCGGAATAGGGCAGCGCCCAGCCGCCGTGTTCGAAGCCGCCGCGGCGGTCTTCGTCCGGCCGGCCAGGCGCCTGCATGACCCCGTCGAGACTGAGGCTGTTGAAAACAATGATTCTTCTCATCTCACCCTTGAAACGGGGTCGCCCCGAGCAAATATGCTGCCAGGTAGTAAAGGCTCAAGCGAGTTCTGCGCACAGCGTGTATGTACACACATGTGCTTGGTTTGGCAAGAACCGATAGGAAATGACTGACCCAGTCGACACTACCCTCGACCGCTATCGTCGCGTCGTCCTGGCCTGCGCGGTCATGAACTTTCGGCAAGTTGCACGCTCCGTCACGGCGCGGTTCGACGACCAATTGAGACCGGTCGGGCTCCGCGCCACCCAGCTCAATCTCTTGATGGCGATCGAGACATCGACCGCCGTGACGATCACGGACCTGGCCGAGATCCTGGCGATGGATCGCACGACGATGACGCGCAATCTGAAGCTGCTGCGACAGCGCAAGCTGGTCGATCGCAAAAGGATTGCGCTGACGGCGAAAGGGCGCCGCGCAGCCGCCGCGGCGTTGCCGCTATGGGAGAAAGCGCAAGCAGAAATACTCGACAGCCTGGGCAAGAAGCGCTGGGCGGCCTTGCTCGACGAGCTGGAGGCGGTTAAGTCGTCGATCGGGCCTCGATCTGGAGGCTAGGTGGTGGAGAGGAAGACGTTCTTCAGCTCTGTGTAGTGGTCCAGCGCGCCTGGTCCCAGCTCGCCGCCGACGCCTGACTGCTTAAAACCGTCACCTTCAAAGCCATCAGTCCTCTGACGGAAAAGGTTCGATGTGAAGCTGCTCGACCTGCGCTTCGGCCGTGGCGTGATCGTCGTAGGGCCCATCGAGTCGAACGCCTCGCGCGGTCCCAGTGTCGTCGATGTCGGCGCTCAACACATACCAGCGCTTGCCCAGGTGCAGCACGCCGTGGTGACGCTGCCCCGTCCAGCTCTTCGGTGTTATCCCAACCCTTTCCTTCTCGGACATAAAACCCTCTCCCAGCCAGGCTACCGAAAGATGAATGATATGGCGAGGGTGTCCATCGAGCGTCGGCCCATTCGTCGAATGAATGCAAATCCACATAAGGAGCCACATATGTTCCGCGATACCAAGGCATTCAGCGGTTTTTCAGTCAACGATCTGGCAGCAGCGAAAGAGTTCTATGGCCAGACGCTTGGACTCAAGGTCGAAGAAGCGTCCGGCGCCTTACAACTGAAGATCGCCGGCCGAAACCCCATCTACGTCTACCCCAAGCCCAATCACGTTCCAGCGACATACACGATCCTGAATTTCCCCGTCGACGACATCGACAAGGCCGTCGACGAGTTGACCGCCAAGGGCATCAAATTCGAGCACTACGACAACATGACCGATGAGAAAGGCATCGCTCGAGGCCGATCGCAGAACATGGGCCCAGACATCGCCTGGTTCACCGACCCGGCCGGCAACATCCTATCTGTGCTGAACCAAGGCTAGCCGACCGAGCGGCTACGAGCCGTGCGAGACCGCGGCCGCGAACTGGTCGCGGCTTTCTCCGCCGCTGATCCTCAACCGCGTCCAGATATAACGGTCGGCCAGCGTGTGCCGAAAACCGAATACCGTGGTGGTCGCGCTGTCGTAACCCACGTTGGCGACATGCCACGCCACCATTGAGTTGACCTTGCCGCTCGGGTAGCAGAACGATGTCACCGGGTGTCCCAGCAACTGCTCGAGGAACCGTTTCGAGTCGATGAGCTGTGAGCGCACGGAAACGGAAGACAGGTTGGTGAGGTTCGGGTGGTTGACCGTATGCGACCCGATCTCGATACCCGATCTGTCCGCCTCGAGGACCTGCGCTGCAGTCATGTAGTTGGGTCGTCCCACAAACCCCGAGACGACGTACGCGGTGGCCCGGAAGTCGTGAGCGCGAAGGATTGGAAGCGCGGTCGTATAGAAGTCGGCGTATCCGTCGTCGAACGTGAGGATGACGGGCTTGCTGGGCAGGCCTCGAGCCCCTCTGAGGTAGGCGTGAAGGTCTCCAGCCGTGATCGGGTGAAAGCCGCTGTCCTTGAGCCAATCCATCTGCGCCGCGAAATCGGCCGGGGTCACCGAAAGGGCGAATCCCATGCGGTCGAAGCGGTCCGGGTTGATGCGGATGTAGTGGTAGGTGAGGATCGGTACGTTGATCCAGACCGGGCCGGGGGCCAGGACGTCGGCAGGCCCCGCCACCGTGGTGAACGTCCAGTGCTTTCGGCCCCACAGCGGCACGCCCCGAGTCGAGCGGCCGGCCACGCCAACCTCATACGTGGTTGCGTATGCAAGCCGAAACGGCTCGAAACCGAGGGTCACGTCGTCACGCCATACGAGCCGGCCCTCGACGCTCGGCTGGATCGCAAATGTCACATCGACGCTTGTGCGGTTCATGGGCTGGCTGAAAGCCATGACGATCGGTGCGAAGACGGGAATCTCGGAGGTGGTGGGGTCGACCGCCTCCAGGTGAGGCGCGATGCGGGCGAGCCCGAATGAGACGTTGTCCGAGGCCGCCAACGCCACGGGCGTGGTGAGGACGACTGTCGGCGTTGCCGTTGCCGGCGCCACGGGCGCCGGCGTTGCGGACGTGGCCGCCAGCAATGGCTGTGAAACCGCTCGGACTGGGGATCCCGACGAACCCACCTGGTCGAACCACGTGTAGCCCGCGCTGCCGGTCAGAATGGCGCCGACGCCCACCGCCATTCCGATGCGGTGAACCTGGTCCAGGACGCGCCCGATCACCGCGGCTTCAATGCGGAAAGACGCAACGGAATCCCCAAAACCCTCCCAAAACGACGGCGCGGCTGGCCCTGTAACTCTAACGGCCAACGGAGCGCAAGTAAGAAGATTTTCAGCTGTCTTTGTGACGAGGCCCCAGACGACCTACCGGCGGACGGTCGCCGGCGTGTGGATCGGCGTCAGCGTGGCGTCGAGCTCCGCGCGCAGATGCTCGAACTTCGGCGGCAGCACGAGGCGCTCGCCGAGATGGCCGAGGTCCTCGTCCACGGTGAAGCCAGGACCCATCGTGGCGATCTCGAACAGCACGCCGCTGGGCTCGCGAAAGTAAACCGAGCGGAACCAGTAGCGGTCGATCACCGGCGTAGGGTTGGCGCCCGCCGCGATCACACGATCCCGCCACGCCAACTGCTGGTGATCCAGCGCTGCCCATGCGACGTGATGGACGGTGCCGGCTCCGGGGATGCTCCGCTCAGACGGCGCCTGGTCGTACACGTAGCGCCCGCCGCGGTGCTCACCACGTGCCTCCCAGGTCATGGCGCCGGCACGCTCGAACTCGAGGGCGCCTTCGACCAGCTCCCGGCTCGCCTCGGGGTGATTGCTGTAAGCCCGGACCTCCTCGAATCCCTGGATCGCGTATTCCGCGGGAATCTCGGGGTGTGCTGCTGTCAGCGGCGCGTCCGGCGTGCGGACGGCACGGAGCTCCAACCCCAGGCCCTCGGGGTCTGAGAAAACAAGCGACTGCGCCGACCGCTCGCCCGACCCAAGACGCTCCTTCCAGAAGTCGAGGGCCTCCTCGGAGGCGACACGCAGGACGATGCGATGGATCATTCCCTCGCCCGCGCGGCCCGGCCGCGCACCCGGATATTCGAAAAACGTCAGATCGAACCCGGGGCTGCCGTTGTCATCGCCATAGAAGAGGTGGTAGACGGTCGGGTTGTCCTGGTTGACCGTCTTCTTGACGAGCCGGAGCCCGAGCATGCCGGCGTAGAAATCCACGTTCGCCTGGGCGTCGCTGGTGATCGAGCTGACGTGATGGATGCCTTCGAGCTTCATTGCGTTTCCTCCCTGGGGTCTACCTGAACAACCGCGCCCAGATCACGTTTGATCCCCTAGGGCGCTCGCGACGAAGCTATCGCGTTAGTCAGGCACCCATGTAGGCAGGACCACCGAGTAACACTTCTTCTGGGCCTGGGTGGCAGCGTTGAAGTCGGCGCCCGCCAATTGGCGGTAGCTCCGAAAACCGTTAACGCCGGCCAAGACTTCATTCTTGTTGTTGTCCTGGAATCCTTTTAGCCCGTATTGGAGCTGGTCTTCCATGCCCTTCACGTCGGTCCGCATTTTGGTCGCCGGCACTCGAATGCAAGATGGAATATCGGCGTAGGTGATAGTCGTCAACAGGTTCTTGACCTGCTGGTCAGTCGCAGTGATAGCGTCGAAACAAGCTGTCGAGGCGATTCCGGTACAGCTCTGGTTCAACGCGGGGATAGTCTGGTCGAGACTGGTGAGTATCGGCTTGAGTGAGCCGTTTAGGGTGCGATCGGCACGCGCCGCGTCTGGACCCGTGGTATCCGGCGTGGGTGATGGTTTGGCTTGGTTCGAGCTGGACGATCCCGCACTGATGAAGGGAAGCTGAACGAAGTTCATCGAATTGAGAACTACCAATACCATCACGAACAGAACGAGGGCGGCACCGAAGTAGAGAAACCTCCCATAGCCACCGCCTCTGCTTTGCTGCCACAGGGGTGTGACGTCAGGCTGCGAGCCGCCGTATGAGTAATCCGGCGCGGGCGCCGGATACTGCTGCTCGTATTGCACCCCGAGCGGGACGGCCTCAACGGTCGGGGCTGGCGGCTCGACCATGATTGCTTCATAGGCCTTGAAGACGCCTGCGTGCGCAGGCGCCGCGCCGCCGCCCGTCACCGGCTGCCACTGACTCCCGTCCCAGACCCAGTTGCCGTCTGGCGACAGCTGGGGCGGTTGGGCTGGAGGGCCCACGTCGATGCTCACGAGTGGTCAGCCTAGGGCTCGCATTCCCCGCCGCTTCAGAATAAACTCGTTAAGAGTTGTTAAGCCCGAGTCGGCGCCTGGTCGGCGTGGCCCGCGGCGCCGTCGAGGACGACCTCGATTAGAGGGCTCTGCAGGACCATTCTGTCGATGTCCGTACGCCGCCAGTTCCTCGCCACCCCGGCCAGGATCCGGCGCCGCTCGTCCTCGTTGTCGGTGATGCGGGCGGTGGCCGGCATATCGGCACCGACCGCTCCTTTCAGGTGGAAGGTGAACCGCGGGTTGGTTTCGAGGTTCGCCAGCCAGCTGCGACGAGTGGGCGATGGCGTACCGCTGATATAGAGGCCGCCATCGATGTTGTGAAAGACGATTTCGAGCCGCCGAGGCCTTCCGCTCTTCCGACCAATCGTCGTTATGTCGATGGTCCCGCCGCGGGCGAGCGCGGCCCTGATCCGCCCATCGAGCTCCTGCTTTTCTTGGGTACTCATGACCAGTACAACCGCCACCGACCGCAAGTCCATCCACGCTGTTATTGTCGGCAGCTCCAGTGGCCTGTCAGCTGGAGGCCGTCCTTGCCTGTGGTGGCGTTGGTCAGCATCGCATCCACCGTGCCCGCGATCTGGCTGCGATCCAGCGTGAAGTTGACTTTGTCGTTGCCGCGGCTCTGCCACACCTTGGTCGCGTCCAGGCTGTGGACTTCGATGGTCACGGCGGAATTCTGGTACGCACCTGGACCGCGAAAGTTGTTGATCTCGAACACCACGCCCCACACCACTCCATCGGTATCCACGGTTCCGTAGAAGAAGTCGGTCCACGTCTCTCCGTTATGCGTGCGCCCACCGGTGCACTGACTCCTCTGGTCGCCGATATCGGGCACGATCCCCGCCATGTGCCCAGTCAACTCACCGGAGAAGGTCAGGTTCTGCGTCCAGCTCCCCTGCGCCACGATCGGCGTCGGTGACGTCACGTGGGTCCCGGACGTACCGCTGCAGGCGGCCAGGACGATGAGGGCGACCACGCCCGCTGCCCGAAGCATGTGGTCGAATGTTACCCATGGCGCCCGGCCCGGAGCGAATGACGCTCGCGATGCGATCTCTCGAAGCATCTTTCCTGATCGGGGTCGAAGGTGTCACCGAGATATGGCTCGTGCGCCACGGCGATTGCTACGAGGGCATGTCCGATGGCGCCGATCCACCGTTGAGCGCTCTGGGCCGCAAACAGGTGGAGCTGCTCGCCAAGCGCGTGGCCCCGCTCAAACCCGCAGCCGTGTACTCGAGTCCATATCGCCGCGCCCTCGAGACAGCGCGGACCATCTCGGACGACGTGCACGTCGATGAGCGGCTCATCGAGATGGACATGGAGCTCGGCACGCTCGGCGAGCTCGACTTCAAAGAGCTGCCTGCCAGCGTCATCGAGCGGATGAGCGCCGCGATCGGCGACATCGCTCGAGAACATCCTGGCGGACGAGTGATCGCCGTCGCTCACGGCGCCGCGATGATCATGTTTCTCACGCACGTGCTGCGTCTCGAGCCTGGTCAGCTGCGCTTCCTCCCCTACTTCACGTCGGTGAACGTGGTGAGGGTGCTCGGCGACCGGCAGATCGTCGGCACGCTGGGCGACACCTCGCACCTCGAGTGAACGAGCGCATTCGCGAAGACCTCGAGGCGAATTGCCGAGAAGTGCTCGGCCGTCCGTACTTGCGTGTGATATCCGTCGATCCGATTCCCGAGGGCCATTCAGGCTTCACATATTTCGTAACGATCGAGGACGGCGGCGCCGATACGCGATACGTGCTGCGCCTCCCGCCTCCGGGCGCGCGAATCGCGGGCCCGGCCGATGTCATACGCCAGGGCCGCATCATGGCCGCGCTCCACGCCTCGGGCCTTCCCACGCCCGCGATCCCCATCCTTTCAACGGAGCCGGCAGTGGACGGGCGACCTTATGTGTTGATGGAGGCGGTCGACGGTGAGCGAATCGAAAAGGCCGGCACTGAGCAGCGGGCAATCGACATCTCAGCATCGGCCGTGGAGGTTCTGAAGCAGCTTCAGGCGTTGCCGCCGGCGGTCACCGGAATCGGCCACGAGGAGCCCGTCACTCTGCAGGCGGAGATGATGAGATGGGCCTGGCTCATGCAACGCGCGCCCCAAGAACTGACGCCACGTTCCGGTGAGCTCGGCGGCCTTCTGGCCCGCCACGTCCCGGCCGAGCGCCCGCCAACACTGGTCCATGGCGATTACCACTACGGCAACATGCTTTTCCGCGGCTCGAACGTGGTGGCCGTGCTGGACTGGGAGATCGCCGAGATCGGCCAGCCCTTGATCGATCTGGGCTGCCTCTGCATCGTTTCAGTCCGCCGCCAGTACCGGGGCGCGCCGAACCCGGGCGGCGCGATCGACGTCAGCGTCGAGGACCTGTACCGCCTTTACGGCGCCGACCCCGCCGAGATGCGCTGGTACCTCGCACTCAGCCTCTATAAATACGCATCGATTTTCGGTTACAACCTGATGCTGCACCGTCGTGGCAAGAGGCCGGATCCCATGTACGAAGGGCTGACAGATACGATCACCGGCATGATCGAGGAAGGCATCGCGGTGTTCGAAGGGCACTAGCTAGGAGATCAGCATGGCCTGGGACTTCTCGACCGAGCCGGAATTTGAAAAGAAGCTCGAGTGGATGCGCGCTTTCGTGCGTGAGGAGATCTACCCGCTCGAGGTGCTGGATGTGGACGAGGCCGGCTTCATGCGCGCAATCGGTCCTCTCCAGGCGGAGGTGAAGAGGCAGAAGCTGTGGGCCACCCACCTACCTCCGGAGCTGGGCGGTCAAGGCTACGGACAGGTGAAGCTCGGATTGATGCACGAGATCGAGGGCGCGACCGTGTGGGCGCCAATCGTTTTCGGTAACCAGGCACCCGACTCAGGCAACTCGGAGGTCCTCGCCCATTTCGGAACCGAGGCGCAGAAGAAGCGCTGGCTGTACCCGCTGCTCGACGGCAAGATCCGCTCGGCTTTCTCGATGACGGAACCTGACACTGCCGGCTCGGACCCGACGCTGCTCTCTACGACCGCCGTGCTCGACGGCGACGAATGGGTGATCAACGGACACAAGTGGTTCACGTCGAACGGCATGATTGCCGACTTCCTCATCGCGATGGTCGTGACCGAGCCGCAGGCCGACGCGTACGAGCGAGCGTCGATGATCATCGTGCCTGGCGACGTGCGCGGCTTGAAAAAGCTACGCAACATCCCGACCATGGCGGGAGAGCACGAGCGGTTCGGCTACGGACATTCCGAGATCCTTTACGAGGACGTGCGCGTCCCTAAGGACAACATTCTGGGCGAGCGCGGACAGGGTTTCCTGATCGCACAGGCACGGCTGGGGCCGGGTCGCATCCATCACTGCATGCGGTGGCTCGGCCAGGCGCGTCGCGCGTTCGACATGCTGTGCGAGCGCTCGCTGCAGCGAGAGGCGTTCGGGAAGAAGCTCGCCGGCCACGAAACAGTTCAGAACTGGATCGCCGATTCCGCCGCCGAGATGCAGGCCGCCCGCCTGATGACATTGCACGCCGCCTGGGTCATCGACACGCAGGGCGCGTCCGCCGCCCGCAAAGAGATCTCGCTGATCAAATTCTTCGGCGCCAAGGTCCTGCACGACGTGATCGATCGCGCCATCCAGGTCCACGGATCGCTTGGCTACTCGGCCGACATGCCGCTGGAGGAGATGTATCGGCACGCGCGCGCGGCGCGCATGTACGACGGTCCGGACGAGGTTCACCGCGTGTCGGTGGCGCGCCAGGTCCTTGCCGGCTACCAGCCGCCGAGGGGGACGTGGCCGCGGGAGCACGTGCCCACGCGCAGAGCGGCAGCGCAGCGCAAGTTCGCGGCGCTGCTAGAAGCCGCCGCCACTGATGCTTAGTCAGGCTGTCTAAAGAGGAGCGGTCGTAAGGAGCACCCAGATCGTCACTACGGTCACAACGATCGCGCCGCCGTAAAAGACGACCTGCGCCGGCAGCGTTCTGGCCGCGGGCACCCCGAGGTCGACCAAGAAGTAGCGCAGCCGGTGCGCGAAAAGGTAGAAGGGGAGTGCGATCAGGACGAGCAGGTAGAGCTTGACGATCGGGTTGCCGAGGACCTGGATCCAGGTGTCGTAGTGGCGGTCGACAACCGGCACGATGCCCAGCGGCCCGAGGATGCCCTGGACGAGGACGTGGACCGGGATGAGGATCGCGGCGATCACGCCACCCTGGGCGAAAAGGAACCACCAGACCAGGTGCGCGAACGCCGGCTTCTGCGTGCGCGTGACGTCGTGGTTCATCTTGCGAACCCGATGAGGACGGCCGCGATCACGACGGAAGCGACCAACCACAAGGCGAACTGCGACAGCACGATCAAGCGGGACGACACGCCTTTGATGTGGATGATCACGCCGGCCAGGCTGAGGAATGTGTAGCTGTGGTACAGGGCAAAGCCCAGGACGATCACACTGAAAACGACAAACCCGATTGAGCTGTGGGGGTAGTAGCCCTTCGGTCCGTTCGATGCCATCTGGATCTCGACCAGGAACCACAGGAGCCACAGCGCCATCGGCACCGCAGTGAACTCGCGAGCCATGTACAGGAAGTAGTGACGCTGTCGCAGCCACCACCCGCGCGCCATCTCCGGCTTGTAGACGCGGGTGGTGGCGGGCGCTTGCGCCTCGGCGCTCGCCGGCGGCGCCTTCATTCCTCGCGGTTTCCGTACGGAAGCACGAAACGCATCGTCGTATCCAGTTTCGTCTGCTGGATGGCCTTGGCCGGGTCGACGCCCTTGGGGCAGACCACCGAGCATTCCCCGACGAAGCTGCACTCCCAGATGCCCTCGGAGTTCGCGATCACCGGCAGGCGCTCCTTGATGCCCTGGTCGCGCGAATCAAGGTTGTAGCGTCGAGCGAGCGCGGTCGCGGCCGGGCCGAGGAACTCGTTGTTCAAGCCATAGACCGGGCAGGCCGCGTAGCAGAGCATGCAGTTGATGCACTCGCTGAACTGGCGGAACTCGTCGATCTGCTCCATGGTCTGGCGGTGTTCGCCGGCGCCGAGCGGGTAGTCCTGCTTGCGGATGATCCAGGGCTTGATCGACTTCAGCTTGTGCATGAAGTCTTCCATGTCGATGACGAGATCGCGGACGATCGGAAAGTTCTGCAGCGGCTCGACCGTGATCGACCGCGGCCAGTAGTCACGAAGGAACGCGTTGCAGGTGAGCTTGGGCGTTCCGTTGACCATCATCCCGCAGCTCCCGCAAATGCCCATGCGGCAAGACCATCGATAGCTGAGGCTGCCGTCGACGTGGGATTTGATGTGGTTGAGCGCGTCCAGCACCACCATGCTCTCGTCTGAGAAAGGAATGTCGTAAGACTGCAGGCGAGGCGCTTTGTCCTTATCAGGATCGAAGCGCGTGGCCCGGATCGTGATCCTCTTTTCAGCCATCAGTAAGTCCTCGCCTGTGGTTTGAAGTTGGTGATGCGAACGTCGCTGTATTCGAGCCTGGGTGCGGGGTCGTCAGTGTGAAAGGCAAGCGTGTGCTTGAGCCACTTGGCGTCGTCGCGTTCGGGAAAGTCGCGCCTGGAGTGCGCACCACGGGACTCCTCACGTGCGAGGGCTGAGTACGCGATCGATTCGGCAACCTCGAGCATGAAGTCGAGCTCCAGCGCGGCTGTCAGCTCCGTGTTGAAGGTGCGGCTCGAGTCCTCGATCTTGATCTTCTCGAAGCGATCCCGAAGTGAGCTGAGCTGCCGGGTCAGCTTCTCGAGACCTTCGCGCGTCCGGAAGACCCCCGCGCCCGAATCCATGTCGTGCTGCATCTCCTCGCGGATGGTTCCGATGCGCTCCTCTCCTCCCTTCTTGTCGAGGAACGATGTCTCAATCCGCCTGGTCTCGTCCGCGAGAAGGGCATCCACCGGGTTGGCGCCGACGGCCATCGCCACGCTCGCGTGTTCGGCCGCGGCGCGGCCGGCCGCGGCGCCGAACACCAGGCACTCCGAAAGCGAGTTCGAGCCGAGCCGGTTGCCGCCATTTAGCCCGACGTTGGCGCATTCTCCCGCCGCGTACAGCCCGGCGATCGGCGTGGCGCCGGAGATGTCGGCGTCGACACCACCCATCATGTAGTGCATCACCGGGCGAACGGGGATCGGGTCTTTGACGATGTCGATCCCGACGAACTCACGCCCGAGCTCGCGCATGAAGGGCAGTTTGCGATCGATCACCGCTTCGCCGAGATGGCGCACGTCGAGATGCATGTACTTGCCGTGTGGCCCTTCGAAACCTCGGCCCTCCTCGAATTCCGTGGTCATGGCGCGGGAAATGATGTCGCGCGGTCCGAGCTCCATCTTGTTGGGTACGTACCGCTTCAGGAATCGCTCGCCGTCCTTGTTGAGGAGGTAACCGCCCTCTCCGCGGACGGCTTCAGTGATGAGGATGCCGGTGAACGGCAGGCCCGTGGGATGGAACTGCACCATCTCCATGTCCTTCAGCCCAACGCCCGCGCGATAAGCGAGCGCCATGCCGTCACCGGTGCAGATGTTGCCGTTCGTGGTGAACGCGTAGATGCGCCCGAGCCCCCCAGTGGCGAGGATCACCGCCTTCGCGGTGATCGCCTCGAATCGACCGCTTCGCATGTCGATCGCGACCACGCCCACGCAGCGTGAATCCTCGATGAGCAGCTTGGTCGCGAAGGCCTCGTCGTGGCGGTGGATCTGCTCGTACTTGAGCGAGGTCTGAAAGACGGTGTGCAGCATGTGGAAGCCGGTCTTGTCCGCTGCAAAGCAAGTGCGCCACGTGGTCATGCCACCAAATGGCCGCGCCGAGATCTTGCCGTCTGGCTCCCTGCTCCATGGGCAGCCCCAGTGCTCCATCTGGATGACCTCGATCGGAGCTTCACGTACGAACGCTTCGACCACATCCTGGTCGGCCAGGTAGTCCGAGCCCTTGATGGTGTCGAAGGCGTGGGTCTCAAAGCTGTCCTCGGGCCGCAGCACGGCCGCCGCTCCACCCTCGGCGGAGACGGTGTGGCTGCGCATCGGGTAGACCTTGGAGACCATCCCAATCTTGAGGCGGGGATTGGCGTCCACCGCCGCTATCGCAGCCCTGATGCCGGCCAGCCCACCGCCGACCACCAGGACGTCGTAGCTCTCAAAATCCATGCCGAAGCTCAATGTTATTCGGTCCCCTGAACTGACTCCGTACTGGCCGCGGCCACCCGAGCGCTACGCCGGCGACCTGCCCGCTCGCACCGGCGTCCTCGTCATCGGCGGCGGGATCACGGGTGTGAGCCTCATGCATCACCTGCGTGCACGCGGAATGCACTCAGCACTCGTCGAGCGCGCTCACATCGCGGCCGGCGCGAGCGGTCGCAACGCGGGCTTCTTGCTTGCGGGCGTTGCCGACAGCTACGCAGACGCGGTGCGTACTTATGGCCGCTCCCGCGCGCAGCACATATGGCAGATGACGCTGGAAAACCACGACCTGATGATCGAAGCCATCGCAGGCCAGCCGGTTGGATATCGTCGCCTCGGGAGCGCAACGCTTGCGTCCAGCGAGAAGGAGGCGGCGCTGCTCGAGGAATCCGAGCAGCTGCTCCGCGACGATGGCTTCGCCGCGACATGGGATGGTAGGCGCCTGGTCAATCCGCGTGACGGAGAGGTCGATCCCGCCGCCGTTGTGGGAGCGCTCGCACGCCAGGCGCCGTTGGGCGCGATCCGCGAAGGCGTGAATGTCACAGCCATCGAGGCGGACGGAACCGGAGTGATAGTGCGATCGGGAACTTCCGAATGCCGCGCCGGCTGCGTGATCCTCGCCACCAACGCATACACCCCTCTCTTGCTTTCGCAAGTGGCAATCCAGCCGCGCCGCGCACAGATGCTCGCCAGCGCGCCGGACGCGGCGCGCCTCAGCGACCTGCCCACCTATTCGCACTTCGGCTACCGCTACTGGAGGCAGCTGACAACCGGAGAGGTCCTGGTCGGTGGCTGGCGCGACACGGCTTATGAAGTCGAGGTTGGGTATGACGAGCGGCCGACCGCCGGCATCCAGGCCCACCTGGAAGCACAGCTCAAGAGCATGGGCGCCGAGGCTCCGGTCACGCATCGCTGGGCCGGCACCATGGGCTTCACCGAATCAGGGCTGCCCTTGGTTGGGCCAGTTGAGGGGATGAAGAACGCCTACATCTGCGCCGGGTTCAATGGGCACGGCATGGGTTTCGCGTTCATCAGCGCGAAGCAGCTGGTCGATTCTATTTAGGCGGAGGCAGCGACCGGCGCAGGAAGGCGATCCAGTTCTCGCCCATGATGCCGTCGACCTGAGCCGCGGTGAAATGGTGGCGCAGCATGCCCCGCAAATCCTTGAGCTCCATCAGGTCCTTCATCGGGCCATATCTGTTATCGATGCCGCCGTCGAGATCGGTGCCGATTCCAACGTGCTCTGGTCCTCCTGTGGCGTGGGCATGGTGCACCGCGTGGCGGACGACATCGGCCAGGGTCGTCTTTCCCTTCGCCCGAAGATGGCTCGGATAAAAGCTGATGCCTACGATGCCTCCGCGACGAGCCACTTCAGCGGCTGTCGCATCCGTGATCTGGCGGTCTCCCGGAACCAGCGCGCGCGCGTTGCTGTGCGAGGCGATGATCGGACCGCGCCAGAGCTCAAACGCATCCGCCACCGCCTGGTCGGCCATATGGCTGAGGTCCAGGATCATTCGCTTCCGGCGCATCGCCTTCAGCAGCTGGACGCCGAGCTTGGTGAGCCCGCCCGGCGCGCGGGTGCCGCCGCTGTAGCGGGTGCGGCTCCATGCCGGGCCGACGATTCGCAGGCCGAAATCTGACCACGCGCCGAGCTGGCTCGGTGTCTCGATCGGGTCGGCGCCTTCCATCAACAGCACGGCCGCGACCTGCCCGCGCTTCCATCCGCGGACATATCGGTCGAGCTCCTTCGAGTCTCGGATCAGCTGTAGCTCGCAAGCGTGGTAGTAGTTGAGCTGTGAGCGCGCCATTAGGTGCGCCTCATGCGCGTTCTCGTACACATATCGCGTCTGCATCGCGCGCCGGGCCCGGGCCGGCGCCGTGTACAGGGTCGCGAAAACAAGACCGACCCCGGCGCCGACCAGGGACGACCGGCTGATCAGATAGCGTGGCGCGGGCCGGCCCAGGAAGCCGCGACCGTCCGCAAGGGCATTCCAGCCGATGTCGAGGTGCGCGTCGACGATCATCGCGCGGCCCCCAGCACCGCGCGGCCGGCCGCCTCGACCGGCGCCCCGCCCAAACGGACTACCCACTCGCAGAAGGCGGTTTCTTCTCCTAGGACGGCAAACATGGCCCGCCGAGAATAACTTGGCCCGAATCCCTGTATTAGGGGATAATGAAGTCCTTCACTATGAACCAGAACACCATGAATCAGTCCACTTTGCCCCACGAGCTCGCACACGACGAGTCAGGCCGGCTTTACAGCGTCCAGATGAGGGAGTTGTTATCGCCCCTCAAGGTGGATATCAGCGCGGTGGAGGCATTGGCCGCCCTCAAGGTCGCGGGGCGCTTCCTCCACCTTCTACAAGAGCGATGGGCGGAAGCGCATGGCCTGACCGAAGGCCGCATGGGCGTGTTGTTCCGCCTCTATCGGTGTGGCGACACGCCGCTGGGTGACCTGGCGGAGAACCTCGAGTCCACACCTCGAAACATCACCGGGCTGGTCGACCACCTCGAGCGCGACGGGCTGGTCGAACGGGTTCCCGACGCCGAAGACCGGCGTTCGGTCCGGGCTCGGCTGACCGAAGCCGGCAAGACTCGCATCGAGGCCATCTGGCAAGAAGGAATGGAGCACCAGTTCGAGGTGGCACAGGCATTCAGCAAGGAGGACCTGGCGCAGCTCCGACATCTGTGCCTGAAGCTGGTCGAAAGCGCCAGGAAGGAGCTGGGGAAGTGATCACTCAAGGACTGTCGCGAAACCGGACGATTCTCGCCACCGCGGGCACGATGCTGGCGCTGCTGCTGGCCGCCCTCGACCAGACGATCGTCGGCACCGCCATTCCGCGCATCGTCGCCGACCTCAATGGGCTGGACCGCCTGGCGTGGGTCACGACCGCATACCTGGTCACCTCGACCACCATGACCCCGATCGCCGGCAAGCTCGGCGACCTGTTCGGCCGCAAGCCGTTCCTGCTGGCGGGAATGATCGGCTTCGTCGTGGCATCAGCTTTTTGCGGGCTGTCTCAGGACATGACGCAGCTGATCGTGTTCCGAGGCATCCAGGGCGTCTTCGGCGGTGTCCTGTTCGCGACGGTCTTCACCGTCATCGGCGACCTCTTCCCGCCTGAGAACCGCGGCCGCGCGCAGGGCCTTTTCGGTGCTGTTTTCGGCCTGAGCTCCATCATCGGCCCGACTGCCGGCGGATTCATCACCGACCACTGGAGCTGGAGATGGGTCTTCGAGGTCAACATCCCGGTCGGCATCGTCGCCGTGGCGGTCGTGCTCGCGGGCCTTCCCT
>WNFB01002775.1_pt1 | contig 15320 bp, 8 predicted proteins | sample 5400501 | NCBI WGS metagenome assembly WNFB01 (sample SAMN13153341, study PRJNA577476) | soil metagenome | isolation source: 200 cm saprolite under Douglas fir tree site 2 hole 1 | place: USA:California | collected 2015-04-18
TCAACACACTCGACCAAACTCGACGATGCCAAGCGGTTGCTGCGCGTGCGGCTAGGCGAAGTGGAGAAGGGCACACCGCCTAGCATCAATCTTCAGAAGACCACAGTGCGGGAGATCGTCGAAGACCTCATCACCAACTATCGCGCCAATCGTCGCCGGTCGCTCTCTGACCTCGAAACCAGATGGCGGCTCCATCTCCAACCCGTCTTCGGGTTTCTAACCGCAGCGGCACTGACCACGCAAAAAGTGGATGCGTATAAGGCGGCGCGGCTCGACAAGGGCGCGGCGAAGGCCACGGTTAACCGCGAGCTGGCGGTTCTAAAAGCAGCGTTCCACTACGCTCTGAGGTCTACACCTCCGAAGGTCCACTCCGTACCGTACATTGCCCTGCTCGACGAGCGGGACAATGTGCGCACAGGCTATGTTAAACCGCAAGACCATGATCTGCTCGCCGCCGAATGTGCGCGTCGTGGCCTGTGGCTGCGTGCCATTTTTGAAGTCGGGTACAGCTTCGGCTGGCGGCATGGCGAACTGCTTGGCTTGAAGGTGCGACACGTCGATTTAGCCGCCAACACCTTGCGGCTTGATCCGGGCACAACCAAGAACGATGAGGGCCGCTGCGTTGTCATGACCAAGGCTGTGCGCGAACTCATGGCCGCGTCGATCTACGGCAAGAAGGCAAACGATCACGTTTTTACCCGCAAGGATGGAAGGCCAATCAGCGACTTTCGCGGCGCGTGGAGGAGCGCATGTATTCGAAGCAAGCTGGGACGGATGCTTTGCCCGGAGTGCCGGGAAGAACTCAGCGGCAAGCACTGTGCAGTGTGCGGGCGCGGCTGGAAAGTATCTCAACTTAGATATGACGGGCTGTTGTTCCATGATCTGCGCAGAACGGCAGTGCGAAATCTCGTGCGGGCCGGGGTGTCGGAGAAAATCGCGATGCAGTTGTCCGGACACAAGACGCGGGACGTGTTCGACCGCTACAATATCTCCAGTGACCGGGATGTACGCGCAGCCGCCGTCAGTCTGGATGCGGCGCGGGAACGTGAGCGGGAAGCTGCCCAGCATGCAACCGTAACTTTAGAGCAGGCTGGCAGGTTTGGGCAGAGTTTGGGCAGAGTCGAGCCTGAAATCGAGACTTCCCACCTCGCCGGAGCACATCCGGCTACCCTCCCTAACTAGTTGCATTTCGTATGGGCTGGAGGCTGGTGCCGGGAGGGGGAATCGAACCCCCAAGGGCCGAAGCCCGGCGGATTTTGAGTCCGCTGCGTCTGCCAGTTCCGCCATCCCGGCTTAGGCGAGGAGTATGTCAAAATCATCCATAGGTTAGTCTATGCATCCCCCATTGGCAACTTCCTGCGTTGAAAGCAGCTCTGTGCCTAAGGTTACGTGCGTCCGATGTGACTTAGTTACGGCCAGCCGCCTTACCTCCAAATCAGATTGGACATCCTCAGACCCACGCGCGCGCATCTGAACAACGTCTGCTGGCCGCGGGCGCGTAACCGTGGTGTCTTCAAAGAGTTGAGCTTCCATGTATCGAAGACACACGCAGCCTGCCAATGACCCTGTGGGCTTGAGTGGAATCCTCTATGCGCTGGTTGACTCTCATCTTTGTTGTTCTGTTCTTTTACTCGAACAACAGCGTCGCCCAAACCCCGCAAATTTCATACGAAGGGCAGCCCGTCGGAACTGTGGACCTGGTAGCAAATCCCAAAATTGATGTCGAAGATCTCCAGCCCCTGGTCGAGCAGAAGTCTGGCCAGCCGTATTCCAATGAGAAAATTCAGGCCAGTGTTGCGGCGCTAAACCGGACTGGCATGTTCAGCAAAGTTGAAGTCGACGTAAAACCGGAGGCGGCCGGGCTGCACGTCAAATTCGTGCTGGAACCGGCGTTCTATTACGGTGTAATCGACTTCCCAGGCAGTAAGGCGTTCCCCTATGGCCGGCTCCTGCAATTAGTGAATCTCCCCGACCAAGAGCCTTACGAAGCTAAACGGGTGCAGCAGGCAGAGACTGCACTGCTGCATTTTCTTCAGACGAACGGATTCTTCAAGGCACAAGTCCACACATCGACTCAGCTTGACGAAGCACATCATCTAGCCAATGTGGCCTTTCAGGTACAGCTAGGAAAACGGGCAAAAATCGGCCGTGTTGAGGTGCAAGGACCTCCGCCGCAAGAAGCACAACGCCTCCTGCAGGCAGCGCGCTCGCTGCGTGCCAACCTGACCGGTTCATCGTTGAAGTCTGGCAAACCATACACCCCCGAGCGGCTGAAGGCTGGCACAAACCGGCTTAAGGCGTACCTGATAAAACAGAATCGCCTGGCAAGCCGCATCCAGGTGGGCCCACCGCAATATCATCCTGATACCAATCGCGCGGATTTCACAATCAACGTGGATGAAGGCCCCACGGTGGTCGTGCGTACGACTGGAGCCCGGCTCTCGTGGATCCCTCTTCTTGGAGAAAGGACCAAACGAAAACTGATCCCCATCTACGAAGAAGGCTCGGTCGATCGCGATCTGGTGGATGAGGGGAAACGCAACCTCATTAACTATTTTCAAGGCAAAGGCTACTTCGATGTGCGCGTGGACACGGCATTCCAGCAGCAGCCCCAGACTATCTCTCTCGTATATGCCATCACCAAGGGAAGACGCCACAAGGTAGAGGAGATCGCATTCCGCGGTAATCACAACATTGCGAAGAACGAACTCGAAAGCCATATTGCGATTGAGGAGAAGCATTTTTTGTCAGGAGGCCACCTTTTGTCACGAGGGCGCTTCAGTGACAAGTTGCTCCGGCAGAGCATCAACGACTTGAAAGCGGTCTACCACGATCGCGGATTCGAGGATGCCTCCATCGATCCCGAGGTGGTGGATAAGGAGCCGAAGATCTACGTCACTTTCCAAATCACGGAGGGTCCGCAGACCCAAGTTGAGACTGTGAATTTTCAGGGCACTAAGGAATTTCAACCCGCGGCCCTGAGTCCTCCGGGGGGTCTCCAGTTGCGTGCGGGCGCACCTTTCTCGCCGCGACGCATGTCGGAAGACCGTGGGCACATGCTCGCCGTGTATCTGGATCACGGCTACTTGCGTGCTGAGGTCAAAGCCAATGTGACTCGACACCCGGAGGATCCTCACAAAGTCGACGTCACATACAACATCTCAGAAGGACAGCAGGTACGCGTGGCGCAGGTGGTGATTGCGGGCGAGAAGGTGACGCGCCCGGTCCTGATCTCCAAAATTGCGAGTGTTCGGCCGGAGACCCCGCTCAGTCAGGGGAAGCTGTTGGAGTCGGAAAGCGAGTTGTACAACCTGGGTATTTTTGACTGGGCCAGCGTCGGTCCACGCCGGCCGATCACCGATCAAAGCGAAGAAGAGGCCGTGATCAAGGTGCACGAGTCGCGTCGGAATACGATCGCCTATGGTTTCGGATTCGAGATTTCCCGGCGAGGCGGTAGTGTGCCGTCAGGGACGGTAGCTGTACCGGGTTTGCCAACCATCGGACTCGGCAAGGCGAAAATTGCTCCCAGCGAACAGACCTTCGCGAGCCCCCGCGGCTCGGTTGAATTTACACGGCGCAACCTGCGCGGGTTGGGAGAAACCGGCGCGATTTCTTTGCTCATGGCACGCCTCGATCAGCGGGTGCTGGCCACTTACAGCGATCCACGTTTTCGCGGGACTAGATGGAGCTCCCTGTTCAGCATATCCGCCGAGCGGACAACGGAGAATCCTATCTACGCAGCCAGGTTGGAAAAGGTGTCGTTCCAACTCGAACGGATAATCGATAAGAAGAAGACCACTACTGCGCAGGTACGCTACAGCTTTGGTAAGACAGACCTGAACCAGCTGCTGGTTCCGGACCTGGTATTGCCACAAGACCGATCAGTGCGTCTGTCCACGTTCTCCGGCACCATCATAAAAGATACTCGCGATAAGCCACTGGATGCTCACCGCGGCTTGTTCCAAACTTCCGACCTTGGAATAACCAGTAAGGCCATCGGAGCCAGCGCGAACTTTGCACGTTATCTGGGACAGCTAGCGTATTACCGCGAGATCGGTGGTGGGATCGTGTGGGCCAACAGCATCCGCCTGGGATTGGCGAAGTCGTTTGGTAACAGCGACATTCCAACCAGTGAACTGTTCTTCACGGGCGGCGGGACTACGCTTCGTGGTTTTCCGGTCAACGGAGCCGGACCACAACGGTTCGTGACGGTTTGCAGCGATCCAAAGGATCTTTCCACTTGCGACAAGATCACCGTGCCCATCGGCGGTAATCAGCTCTTCATTCTCAACTCTGAACTCCGGTTTCCCCTTCCCATCATGAAAAATCTCGGAGCGGTGCTGTTCTACGACGGGGGAAATGTTTACGACCGCATTAGTGTCAGCCGCTTCGTCCAGGACTACTCGAATACCGTCGGATTCGGCTTTCGGTATAACACCCCGGTTGGCCCAGTCCGGTTCGATATTGGGCGCAATCTGAACCCGGTGACGGGGTTCAGGGCAACACAATTTTTTATCACCTTAGGTCAGGCCTTCTAGAGAGGGTCGAACCGATTGAGGCTGTCATGACTCGCAAAAGAATGATTGGCTGGATATTGGGATCCATTGCGGTTTTATTGGTTGTCGTCGTAGTCGCGGGGTTTTTCATTCTGAGGAGCGGCGGTTTTCATCGTTACGTCCTCGCGAAGATTGTGGAAACTACCAACGAGGCCACAGGAGGCCGGACGGAGATCCAGAATTTCGATTTCCACTGGCGTAACTTGAGTGCTGACGTTTACGGCCTCGTCCTGCACGGCACCGAGAAAGACCCCAATCGGCCGCTGTTCGCTCTCGATAAGCTGTCGATTAATCTCAAGATCATCTCCGCGCTGCATCGCAAGGTTGACCTCAACGAGATCGTGGTTCAACATCCCGTGATTCACCTGATCAGCGATAAGAATGGCCGCAGCAACATTCCGCAACCAAAACCCAAGAAAGAAAGTAAGCCCGTCAACGTTTTTGACCTCGGCATCAAACATGTGCTCCTCACGAACGGCGAGATCTATTACAACCAGGAGCGCACTCCGATGGAAGCAGAACTGCATGATCTGCAGACGGAAATCCAGTACGAGATTTTGCAAGCACGTTACACCGGCTCCATGTCTTACCGGAATGGCCGGCTCCAGATGGGAACTTCTGCCCCACTTCCACACGATCTGAGCGCGAGTTTCACCGCCACGCCTTCTCTCCTGTCCATTACACCCGCCATTCTGAGAGTCGGGTCTTCTCAGGTGCGGCTGGAAGCAAATGTCAGCGACTTCGGAAATCCGAAAGTCGATGGGACGTACCAGATACTGATCCATACCCAGGATTTCAAGCCGCTGATGACTGGTTCATCTGTGCCTGCCGGTGACATTAATCTCTCCGGCTCACTGCGTTACCAGAATGCGGCGAACGAGCCTTTCCTTCGCAACGTGGTCGTCGAAGGCCGGCTTGACAGTCGGGAACTCGACCTGTTGCTTCCTCAGGCTCACGCCGCGGTTCGCGCGATACATGGGCAATACAAGCTGGCCAATGGCAACCTGGCGGCCAACGACATTCGCGCCGACCTGCTCGGCGGCCATTTGAGCGCTGAACTCACCATGCAGCACATGGACACGACGCCGGTGTCGCGCCTGAGAGCTTCCGTGCGCGCTATTTCACTACGAAGTATTCGTGAGGTGGCGAACTCTGAAGACCTCAAGCGCGTGCCGGTGACAGGGCGCATCGACGGTGGGGCAGACGCCTCCTGGACCGGCAGCATGACCAGCCTCAAAGCAAAATCCGATATCTCGCTCAAGGCTGCGGTCTCGCAAAACTCCGCAGCGAGACAGACGCTGGTTCCGGTGGATGGGGTGATCCACGTCGATTATGATGGCACACACAACGTAATTGCCCTGCGAGACACGTTCTTCCGTACTCCTCAAACCACCATCGATGTGCACGGGATCGTCAGCGACCATTCGGATCTGCGTGTTCAGGCGAGGACCAACGATTTGCAGGAACTGAGTGCCTTGGCAGCAGCGCTTCAAACACCAAACAATGAGCGTACAGCTGGTTCCACTCCGGCCAAAACTCTGAGCATCTCGGGCTCTGTCGTTCTGACGGCGGCAATGCAAGGCTCAATGAAAGACCCGCGGATCACGGGACAAGTTAGCGCTCAGAATCTACGGGCCGATGGTAGCGAATGGCGTAGCCTGCAATTTGCTCTTCAGGCCAGCCCCTCGGGAATCAGCCTGCAACATGGCTCCCTGATTGCCGCACGGCAAGGGCAAGCTTCGTTCAGCATGAGCGTCGGACTGAGACAATGGAAGTTCCTCCCTTCGAACCCGATCGCGGCGAATCTGTCGGTCCGGCAAATGCCAGTCAATCAACTGCAGAGATTCGCCAAGCTGGACTACCCAGTCAGCGGCAATCTGTCAGCGGATATCTCAGTGCGCGGTTCGCAACTCAACCCAACAGGGAACGGCTCGGCGCAAATATCGCAAGCACGGGTCTATGAACAGTCCGTTCAGAATCTCTCGCTTCAGTTTCAGGCGACCGGCAACTCGGTCAACTCCACCCTCGTGGTGAAACTACCTGCGGGTTCGGCGACAGCACGTTTGGTCTACTACCCGAAAAATCAGGGATACGAGCTGCAGATGAATGCTCCAGGGATCAATCTGGCGCGGCTCGATGCCGTCCAGCAACGGAACCTAGCGCTCACCGGCACGCTCACGGCCTCGGCGAGCGGCAAAGGAACGCTGCGGGATCCGCAACTCACGGCTACGGTGCAGATCCCACAACTTCAGGTCCGACAGGCCAGCGTCAAGGCCATCAAGGCCCAGATGAGCCTGGCCGATCACCGCGCGAATCTGACGCTCGACTCCGAATTCGCCAATGCTTTTGTGCGGGCACGCACTGAGGTGAATCTGACCGGCGATTATTACACCGTGGCAACCATTGATACGAAAGGTCTGCCGCTTGAACCGCTGATAGCGCTTTACAAGCCGGTGCCGGCCCAATTTCGCGGTCAGTTGGAATTGCATGCATCCGCCAAAGGTCCGCTGAAAGATAAGTCGCGCATGGAAGCTCACCTGATGATCCCGCAGTTAACTGCGGCTTACCAGGCGATCGAAATCGCGAATGTTCGTCCCATCCAGATTGATTATGCCAACTCGGTCGTGGTGATCGCACCCAGTGAGATCAGGGGCACAGACACCTCGGTCCGATTCGATGGTGAGGTTCCGCTGAAGGGCTCTGCCCCTCCGAAATTGAATGTTTTGGGAAGCATCGACATGCAATTGCTGCGCATCGTCAGCCCCGACGTGCAGAGCTCAGGCAAACTGGGCATCGACCTCCACGCTACGCGCAGCATCACGCAGGAATTGGGAGTGCAGGGCAAGGTCCGGTTGCAGAATGTCTCGCTGGCTACATCGAGTGCGCCCATGGGAGTCGAAAACGTGAATGGAATTCTCGATATCCAGAACAAAGATGTGCGCATCAGCCAGCTCACAGGTCAGCTTGGAGGCGGCGAGATTACGGCGGGAGGCGTCGTGACCTATAAGCCGCAAGTGCAATTCAATATTGCGCTCGATGCGAAGGGCGTTCGCTTGCGCTACCCGGAAGGTTTGCGGGCCGTTCTAAACAGCAACCTAGTGCTGAGTGGCACGACGGAAGATTCCACTCTGGACGGCCGGGTGCTGATCGATAGTCTGGGCTTTACTCAGGATTTTGATATTGCCGATTTTGCAGGTCAGTTTACTGGCAACTCCGCGCCGCCTTCCGGGCAGGGATTCACCCAGAACCTCAAACTCAACGTCGCACTACAGACTACCTCACAGCTTAACTTGGTCAGTTCGACAATAAGTTTGCAGGGTCAGGCCAACCTGCGCGTCGTAGGGACGGCCGCGAACCCGGTCATCATCGGCAGAACATCGTTCAACCGCGGCGAGATCTTTTTCATGAAAAAACGCTATCAGCTGGAACGCGGGATCATCGATTTCATCAACCCTAACCAGACGGAGCCGGTTGTCAACCTGCTGCTTACGACGACGGTCCAGCAGTACAATCTGAGCCTCAACTTTGTCGGGCCGATCGATCGCCTGAGGACGACCTATACTTCCGATCCGCCGCTTCCGCCAGTCGACGTTATCAACTTGCTGGCTCTGGGAAAAACTACCGAGGAAGCTGCCCCCGCGAATTTGAACGCGAATTCTGTTCTGGCACAAGGACTGGGCCAGGTGAGCAGTCGCATCGGGAAGCTGGCCGGTATTTCCAGTCTGCAAATTGACCCGCTGATCGGAGGCAACAACTCTAACCCCACCGCACGCCTGGCAATGCAACAACGAGTAACCAAGAACTTCATCTTCACATTTGCCACAGACGTCACCAACGCCCAGCGTGAAGTTGTGCAGGGGGAATATCAAATCACCAGACGCTGGTCAGTAACGGCATCTCGGGACGAAAATGGCGGGGTCGCATTCAACGCGAAGTTCCACAAAGTCTTCTAGCCGGATCGGGAGTGTACCTCCGAACTGCGGCGACTTGTCAAACTTCGACAGCCATGCCAGTCTCGAAAGGTAGTTGCGACTGCTGCCAGGCATCGAAACCACCGGTCACGTTGACTACGTTCTGATGACCCGCTCGCTTCAGCAGGCCGCAAGCGATCATGCTGCGGTATCCGCTTTTACAGTGAACTGCGAGCGGCGCGCCCTTCTCGATCGGCGGAAGAGCGGTGTTGAATTTATCCAGAGGCCACCAGTGGGCGCCGGCGATGTGACCGGCCTGCCACTCGGCTTCGCGGCGCACATCCAGCACCCGGACCCCATTCTCCCGCAGGCGTGCTTGCAATCCCTCTACGGTCATCTGGGGAAGTTCGGCAAGAGCAAATCCGGCCTGCTGCCAGGCTCCGCCCCCACCTGCGAGAAAGCCGCGCAGATCTTCGATACCCACTCGCGCCAGTCGCATGCGCGCTTCCTCGAGCTGCTCAGGCGTATCGGCGATTAGCACTGGACGTGAAGACAACCCGAGAATGGTTGCTGCCCATGTCGCAAATTGTCCCGAAAGCGCAATGTTGATAGACCCGGGCACGTATCCGGCGGAGAAGCGATCGCCCGGGCGCACGTCGAGCGCGGGGACCGCCTGTTCAATCAGACTTTTCAATTCAATCGCCGGGATTGCCGGCAACTCGGGTAAATCAGTCAGCGCAGCCGCACCCACCCGGTTGATCTCCGCATCGCGCAGGAAATAATCGGGACGCGCGGGCAAGTTCGTCGTCACCTGCTGAATGAATTCTTCCCGAGACTTGATCTGGAGGGCGTAGTTGGTCAAGCGCTCTGTGCCAATCGTTGACGACTTCTCAGCACGCATATTTCTTCCGCACAAAGATCCGGCACCGTGCGCGGGATAGACCACGACGTCATTCGCCAAGGCCAGCAGCTTCGTATGAAGACTGTCGTAGAGCATACCGGCGAGCTGTTGCGGGCTGAAATTCTTGGAGAGATCAGGGCGTCCGACATCGCCGATGAATAATGTGTCGCCGGTCAGAACCGCCCACGGACGAGATGACATCTCCTCGTCTGTGACCAACAGGCAAATGCTTTCGGATGTATGGCCGGGAGTCTCCAGCACCGTGATTCGAGCTTTCCCGAAATGCAGTTCAAAGCCATCGTGTACGGGGACGTGAGGGAAAGTCGCGCCTGCTTCCGTTCCGATATAGATGTTCGCGCCCGTGCGTGCGGCCAATTCTTTGTGACCGGAAACAAAATCAGCGTGCAGATGGGTTTCGAAAATATGGCGGATACTTAAGTTCTGCTCCTCAGCAGCGTTCAGGTAAATATCTACATCCCGCTGCGGATCCACCACCACCGCTTCGCCTCCCGACCCAAGCATGTAGGAAGCGTGCGCCAGACAGCCGAGATAAAACTGTTCGAAATACATTTTTTCGGACCTGCCAGATGCTCCACTGGCCTAGCAGCGGGGCTTCAGTTTGTTACTGGAGAATCATACTTCTTCTGGAGCACAAAAGTCTGTAAGGATCAGAGCAAATTCAACAGCGGGCCAGAATGACGCTCCAGGTATTCGGGGGAGTGTAAACCGAAGTGCAAATGGTTTCTCTTTGATAGCAGGTCTTTTCGCTCTAGCGAGTACGACCTCGAGATTCGCTTACCTGCTGGTACCGGAAGCAAGCAATCAGGTGATCGTTCACCATGCCAACAGCCTGCATAAAGGCATAGCAGATTGTGGAGCCCACAAAAATAAACCCGCGGTTCTTCAGGTCGCGGCTCATTGCGTCCGATTCCGGGGTGCGGCTCGGAATCTGCCTGGACGAACGCCAGGCGTTGATCTTTGGCTTTCCTCCCACGAATTGCCAGATGTAGCGGTCGAAGCTGCCAAACTCGTCCTGCACTTTGAGAAAAGCTTTCGCGTTCTGCACGGCTGACGCAATCTTGAGCCGGTTGCGTACGATTCCTGGATCCTTCAAGAGTCGGCTGACCTTGCGCCCGTCATAGCCCGCAATGCGGGTGACGTCGAAGGCGTCAAACGCCGCACGGTAATTTTCGCGTTTCCTTAGAATGGTGTCCCAGCTCAGACCGGCCTGGGCGCCTTCCAGGACAAGCAACTCGAAAAGCGTTCGGTCGCGGTGTGCGGGCACGCCCCATTCCCGATCATGGTATCGGATAGACACTTCGTTGCGTGCCCAGTCGCAGCGGACGAAGCTTGAAGTTTTCTCGTTCCCACTCATTGCAAGCGCCGGCCTCAGCCCGCGTGTGGCCCAGGTCTCTGACTTTGTGTCGGGTACCCGTTAATTCGCGTCATTATTTCGGAGACCATCATCCTGACTGGCCTCCGGGCCGCGTAAGGATCTCGGCAGTTGATTTGCAATGCATCGATCCTTACCTTCGCTCAAGATGATATTACCGGACTATGGCGAATTTGCGGGACACTACACTAGCAGACTTTGAACAACCCCTGTTTGCGAACAACCTCCGTTGACGGAAAAACTCTGTTCGCAGAAAAACGGCTGTTTGGGGAAAAACCTCTGTTTTTGGGTGGCGCAGCGTTTTTAACGCTGCGATAGACGCTTTGTTTCACTACGGGCTTTAGCCCCTGAGGCGTTGAACCAGACTTTTTCCGCAGTCTGTTGGTGTCGTGTCCCGTTAATTCGCATCATATCTCGGAGGCTGTCATCCTGAGCGGCCTCCAGGCCGCGAAGGATCTATGCAATTGATTTGTAATGAACGGATCCTTCGCTTCGCTCAAGATGACAGCGCCGGGACGTATTTTCGCAGACCCGCGTACGCACACCTTCAAATCCATCAGCGCGTGATCCGGACCACAAGCCAGAGCCCGGTGCTCCGCGAAACTGAGTCGCTGTTATTCTCAAATGACCGAATGAATTTTGCCCAAAATCCGCCTCATGGTCCAGAGAGTGGGCTCTCACGATCCATGAACGGTGGGGAATACCGGTAGTGCACGGTAGAAAACACCTGAGTACCCTAAACACCACACAGAGTGTAGTTTTTCCCATGACCAATCGTGTGCTCCTTTTGTAACTTGGCACTTGGCCCTCTGTCTCATAGATTCGAACCGTGGGAACATGGCTAAGGATCGCCGCTTTCGGCACTAAACGTGCATCTAATATAAGTAGGAAAGCCATCTGGCCGTGTGGGATAGAGAAAATCTTGGAATTCTTGCGAGCGAAATACACAGGGATTTTGTGTCTTATGGCCCTGATGCTGACCGCGGGTCAGGCACCCTTATGGGCCCAGACAAACTCCTACGTAGGTCCGGGGTCTTCACTCGCCCCCAGCAGCCCCGCTTTCAACACTCCCGTCCCCACTGTACCTCCTACTGATTCCGATCAGGCTGATCAGGACTCCGTCCTCACGATCAAGAAGCGCGTGGACGAGGTAAACGTTTTGTTCATCGCCACTGACAAGCATGGCAAGTTCGTGCGCAACCTTGGCCAGAGCGACTTCTCGATCTTGGATGATCACAAGCCACCACAGTCAATTCTCGAATTCCACCGGGAGACTGACCTGCCCCTGGAGATGGGTCTGCTGGTCGACGTAAGCGGTTCGGTCCATTCCAGGTTTGATTTTGAACAGCAAGCCGCTACCGGTTTTCTGCAACACGTGTTGCGCCGCGGTTTCGACAAAGCGTTTGTGCTTGGCTTCAACAACCGCAGCCAGGTCACGCAGGACTTCACCGACAATGTGAGTCTGCTCTCGAGGGGCGTGCAACGCCTCCACGATGGTGGCGGTACGGCATTATATGACGCTGTTTACCGCGCCTCTCGCGACAAGCTACTAAAAGAGCACCCCGGGCATTCTGTACGCAAGGCCATCATTATCCTGAGCGATGGCGAGGACAACCAGAGCGAAATCAGCCGGGCGCAAGCCATTGAAATGGCCCAGCGCGCCGAGGTCATCATTTACGCCATCTCGACTGATGACAGTGGCTTGATCCTGCGCGGCGACAAGGTTCTTGAGCAGCTCGCGGAGGCCACTGGTGGACGCGCGTTCTTCCCTTTCAAGATGAAGGACATCACGCACGCATTCGCCGCCATTGAAGACGAACTGCGCAGTCAATATGTGGTCTCTTACAAGCCCGCCGACTTCGATGCCGATGGCCGTTACCGCACTATCGAAATTACGTCTCTCAAAAAAGACCTACAAGTGCGGGCACGCAAAGGCTACTTCGCGCCCCGCCAGTAGCGCACGTTCTTCCTTCCCTTCTGCTGTCGCTCTTGACACTCACCCGCGTTGCGGGTGAATTATGATTGCTGGCTAAAACTGATAGTCATACCTGAGAGCTCCCCCATGAAGAACATCGGTATCCTTCTCTCCGGACGCGGCTCTAACTTCGAAGCCATCGCCAACAACGTTGGCTCGGGGCGCATCCGTGATGCGCGTATTGCCGTGGTCATCTCCAACCAGAGGGACGCTGCCGGAATTGAAATCGCCCGCCGCCTGGGTCTCAAGGTGGTAGTTATCCCGTCAAAGGGTAAGGAGCGGGAAGAACATGATCGCGAAGTGGTGTCTGCGCTCAAGGAGCACCAGGTCGATCTCGTTTGTCTAGCCGGTTACATGCGCCTGCTCTCGCCCTGGTTCGTGCAGCAATTCCCGCGGCGCATCCTCAACATTCATCCCTCGCTCTTGCCCGCATTCCCCGGCCTCGAAGCCCAGGAGCAGGCCTTTGCCTATGGGGTAAAAGTCGCAGGCTGCACGGTACATTTTGTGGACGAGGAACTCGACCACGGCCCCATCATCGTGCAGCAAGCAATCGACGTTCTCGACAATGATGACGAGCACACTCTCGCCGACCGCATCCTCCAGCGGGAGCACATCGCTTACACGGAGGCTATCAACATCGTGCTCCAAGGAAAATACAAGATTGTGGGAAGGAGGCTGGTGACGAAGATCACATCATGATAGACACGGCGATTGTAGATTGCAGAAGTAAGAATGCAGAAGTAAGACACAGCCATTTTTAGATACGCTCAAGGTCCGCACGAAACAATTTGCGCTCCGCATCATAAAGCTCTATCGAGCCTTACCGCGGACTGAAGAGGCGCGAATACTTGGAAAGCAAGTTCTGCGCTCGGGGACATCGGTTGGTGCTAACTACCGGGCTGCATGTCGTTCCAGGTCTAAGGCCGAATTTATTGCGAAGCTGGGCGTGGTGCTTGAAGAGGTGGACGAGACCGTATTCTGGCTGGAACTGATGCTGGATAGCGGCATCTTCCCCAAGGATCGATTGAACAGTCTGCTCAAAGAGGCCAACGAGCTAACCTCAATCTTCGTTACTTCATTGCGAATCGCCAAGGGTTTCGGTTCCACCGCCTGACTCGCGGCCTTCCTTGTCTTACTTCTGCATTCTTACTTCTGCATTCTGACTTCAGACTTCTGCAATCTTTACCGGTTTTACTTTTACGTTCTGACTTCTGCCTTCTGCAATCTCTATAATGTTTACCGATGCCGACCTTCCCTCCCGTTGATGAGCAGCTCGCCTACATCAAGAAAGGTTCCGCTGAAATCATCCGCGAATCCGAACTTCGCGCGAAACTGGAACGCTCTCGTGCCGCCGGCAAGCCCCTGCGCGTGAAGCTAGGCCTCGACCCGACCGCGCCCGATCTGCACCTCGGTCACACCGTTGTCTTGCGCAAGCTCAAGCATTTCCAGGACCTCGGCCACACCGTCATCTTCCTGATCGGCGACTTCACCGGCATGATCGGCGATCCCACCGGCCGCTCCGCAACCCGCCCGCCGCTCAGCCCGGAAGAGATTATGCGTAATGCCAAGACATACATGGCGCAGGTCTACAAGATCCTCTCTTCCAAGACCACCGAAGTGCGCTTCAATAGCGAGTGGTTCGACAAGATGAAGCCGGCGGACTGGATTCGCCTCACCGCCAAGTTCACGGTTTCGCAGATGCTGGAGCGTGAGGACTTCCACAAACGCTTTCAGGAAGAAAAGCCCATCGCCATGCACGAGATGCTCTATCCGCTTGCACAGGGATACGACTCGGTCGCGCTGGAAGCCGACGTGGAACTTGGCGGCACCGATCAGAAGTTCAATCTGCTCGTCGGCCGGGAGATTCAGCGTGCCTACGGCCAGGAGTCCCAGGTCGTGCTGACAACGCCGATCCTGGAAGGCTTGGACGGCGTGCAGAAAATGTCCAAGTCGCTAGGCAACGCCATCGGCATCAACGAGCCGCCGCTCGAAATGTACGGCAAGATCATGTCGATTTCCGACGAGATGATGTGGCGCTACTACGAGCTGCTGACGGATATGTCGATAGCACACATCAATAACCAGAGAGACATGATCCGTGCAAGTACTGCTCACCCCATGGATATCAAGAAAGCACTGGCCTGGACGATCGTTAAAGATATTCACTCGAAAGAAGCAGCCAATCAGGCCGGAGAAGACTGGACCAAACAGTTTCAAAAGCGTGAAGTGCCGGATGATGTGGAGCACGTGTCACTTCGTTACGAAGATGTGGCGCCTCAGGGCGTGGATCTGCGCAGTATGAAGCCGGGCTTAGCAGAAGTCCGCCAATCGAGTGACCCGCTCCCGGTCAAACTCGATAAATTATTGGCCCACTCCGGACTTGCGGAATCTGTAAGCGACGGTTCGCGAAAGATCAAGCAAAAAGCAGTCCGCATCAATGGTGAAGTGATTACTCGTCCGTTGCTGGAGGTTCACCTGCCCGTCGAGCTCACTGTCCGCGCGGGCCGACTGTTGCGCCGGGTTCTGATTCTTCCAGTCTCCAAAGAAACAGTATCTAGAAGTTCCTGATCAGGCTTTGATCGTC
>WNFB01008224.1_pt1 | contig 15318 bp, 14 predicted proteins | sample 5400501 | NCBI WGS metagenome assembly WNFB01 (sample SAMN13153341, study PRJNA577476) | soil metagenome | isolation source: 200 cm saprolite under Douglas fir tree site 2 hole 1 | place: USA:California | collected 2015-04-18
GCCGGCAAAGTCCGCGACTGGGCCCAACGTTCTAAGTCCTGTTTCTCTGCTGCAGTGAGTTCCAGCAAGTTTCGATTATCCGTCATCCCTTACAGACGGTCGAAACTCGGTTTCGTTATCGCTGGGACACTATACTAGTGTTCCACGTGGAACATTTTGTACTAGCGATGTTGTACGTACAGTAATATACGCATCGTATCTGCAAAGACATGAAAGGGCAGGCGGAAGCGACTTCTCGCAAAGAGCCGCGAGACATTGGGCACCCGGCAAGGGCTTGCGGGCGGGCTGCCGATATATCGGCAGGGATGGGACTGTCTTCACCTCTGTACGGCTAGGTCCCACCCTTTGCGCGGCGCAAAAGGATGACGTGCCGGCAGGAACCGATATTAGATTGTGATACTGCGTGCTGCGCCTAGCATTCGGGGTTCGCATTCCCACCCTTCGAAAACCTTGACAGCGAGATGGGAAGGCCTTCATTTCTATTTCTGGATGGCGTGTTATAAGATGTGCACCTTCCCCAAACTCTAAAGCATGGCCGAACTCATTTGGGACGGCAAGTACGACGAGCACGGCAACAAGCGTACTCCGGTTCGTATTGAGCTGCCCTTTCAAACTGTCGAGACCGTCAACGAGAGCGCCCAGGACCGCCAGCGCACCCTGGAACTCTCCGCCTCCGGCCACGACGCGGAGTGGCGCAACCGCCTCATCTGGGGCGACAAGAAATACGTCCTGCCCTCGCTCCTGCCCGAGTTCGCCGGCAAGGTGGATTTGATCTACATTGATCCGCCGTTTGACACGGGTGCGGATTTCTCGTTTGTTACCAATATCCCTGGATCGGAAGAATTCTTCGAGAAGGAGCCTTCGCTCCTAGAACAGAAGGCTTACCGGGACACGTGGGGCGTGAGTGTGCTAGACCGCGGACGGGGAGTTACGACGATTGACCGGTACACGCGGTGGTTTTACGAGGCTGCAGTCGTGCTTCGGGATTTATTAGCAGAGCAGGGGACTATCTACGTACATCTCGACTGGCACGTAGGACACTACGCCAAGGTAGTGATGGACGAAGTTTTTGGTGGCGATAGTTTCATTAATGAAATTGTTTGGCAGAGATCAGACGCGCACAGCGACATTGGGCAAGGCGCAAAGCACCTCGGGCGTATCTGCGACAACGTCCTCCTCTACAGCAAGGTGCCGCAGGATCAGACATGGAACATGCAATATACGCCGCTGCCGCAGACAACCATGGACAAGTGGTATCGCCACATCGAGGACGGCAGCGGTCGCCGCTACAACAAAGCGGACATAACCGGTCCTGGCGGCGCAGTCAAGGGCAACCCAGTCTTCGAATGGAAAGGTATCACTCGGGCCTGGCGCTTTAGCAAGAAGAGGATGGAACAACTCGACGCTGAGGGTCGGATAGTTTACTCCCAATCGGGGATGCCTTATCTCAAACGATACCTTGATGAGAGCAAGGGCGTTCCGCTTCAGGACATCTGGAACGACATAAAGATGCTTCGAGGAATTCATTCAAACGGCGAATTTCTTGGTTACAAGACCCAAAAACCTGAGGCACTCTTGGAGCGAATTGTAGAACTCAGCAGCAACGAAAACGACCTCGTTCTCGACTGCTTCTGCGGCTCCGGAACGACCGCAGCTGTCGCCGAAAAGCTCAACCGCCGCTGGATTGCCTGCGACCTCGGACGCTTCGCCATCCACACCACGCGCAAGCGCCTGCTGGGCATCCCCGGCGTGAAGCCATTCGTTGTGCAGAACCTCGGCAAGTATGAGCGGCAGGCTTGGCAAGCGGCCGAGTTCGCCGGAAGTCCTTCCAAACTGGGATCGCGAGCGAAGCCGGGGGAACCAATGCCCGCTGATACCCTGCAACGGCCCGGAAAGGAGTTCTCAGCAGCGGCCTCTGTTCGGGGGGTCCGTGGTGAAAATTCCCTACACCGCCGGTTGGGCCGACAGGCAAACACGGGGTCTTTCGACTCCGCGAGGGGACTCGCAAGCAAGTCCCCTCGCTCCGCTCAAGATGACAGTGTGTTGGAGGAGCAGAGGAGACGCGAGGCCGCCTATCGCAAATTCATCGGAGCTTTACCACGCGACGCCGGTCAGTGGCCACGCCTGGTTGCACGGTGTCAAAGCTGGGCGAATGGTACACGTGGGCGCGGTGGATGCGCCGGTGACCCGAGCCGATGTGAACGCCATCGCTGCCGAAGTGTGGAAAGCCAGCGGCAAAGGCCCCAACTCTCCGCAAAAGCCCGCCGTGGATGTGCTGGGCTGGGAATTCACTCTTGAAATTAACGAAACCGCAAAGGAGATCGCCGCCCAGGCGCGAGTGGATGCGGCGTTCAAGAAAATTCCGCGCGAGGTGTTGGAAAAGAAAGCAGTCGAACAGGGCGACGTTCACTTCTTCGAGCTGGGCGCGTTGAAGGTGGACAGCAAAATCAAGAAGCGCGAGCTCACGCTGACACTTTCGGACTTTGTTATTCCGCTGGACGATGTGCCTGCTGAGGTACGCAGCGCGATCAAGCACTGGAGCCAGATGGTGGACTACTGGGCCGTGGACTGGGACTTCAAAGACGATACGTTTCACAACCAGTGGCAGTCGTATCGCACGCGCAAGAACCCGCAGCTGGAGCTCTCAGTGAAGCACGAGTATGTCGATTCGGGAAAATACACAGTGGTGGTGAAGGTGATCGATATTTTGGGCAACGACACGACGAAGACGCTGATGGTGGAGATTCGGCGAACTTAACACCTGTCATCCTGAGCGGAGTGGGCTGGTGCGCGAAGCGAAGCAGCCCACGGAGTCGAAGGACCTCGATGCTGCCGGAAGCGGCTGTGATAGTGCAAAGCATTTTCGTGCGGCTCGTACAAGCGCGGTGAGAATGCCTGGCAGCGCCAGCGCAGACAGACGCAAGCGCGGGGTCCTTCGACTCATGGGCATCGCGCAAAGCGCGACGCCCATTTCGCTCAGGATGACAGTGGTTGTCCTTTGCGAAGCATTCACTCCGCTCAGGATGACAGTGGTTGTCATTTGCGAAAGATGACTATGACTGTGCTGGGATCGAGAGTTATGGGTCTTTCGACTGCATTGCCGCTCGCTTCGCGAACGGCAACTTCGCTCAAGATGACAAGGTAGATTGGGGATTAAGATCACGAAGGTAGATAGGGGATGAGATCACGATTGGACCACGAGTATTTCGTCTACATAATCTGCAGCCGCTCGGGGACGCTTTACATTGGCATGACGAACAGCATCTACCGGCGCGCACTGGAACACAAGCGTGGAGAGATCGAAGGATTTTCCAGCAAATATCGTTGCGACCGGCTGGTGTACTACGAGAGCTTTGATGACGTTCACAAGGCCATTGGACGTGAGAAGCAATTGAAGGGCTGGACGAGGGCGAAGAAGATTGCTTTGATTAATTCGAAGAATCCGCGATGGGCAGATCTGGCTGAGAAGTGGGGAGCACGGATGGCGTTTGCGGGGGAAGCGATCAAGGGCCGATGACAGAGAGTTGAAAGCGAGTGGCACGCCGCAAAAAGACCGCTGACGAAACACTGAGTCTTTACGACATTACGGCCAAGCTGCGCTCGGGCGCTTGCGTTCCCGCGCTGCGGGAGGCGGTCAAATCGTGGAAGGCTGGCGGGTGCAAGGGCATCACCGACACAACGCGTACCTTGGTGAACTATTGGTTCGAAGCAAGCCACAAAACCCGGACCGGGATGGCTTTCAAATATTACGATTTTCAGAGAGAAGCCATTGAGACTCTCATCTACGTCTGGGAAGTGGAAAAAGTCCGCACTCGCAAAGACCTGCTTGAACGCTACGCGCAGAACATTCACGACCTTCACTTGCCTCCGGACGACGGCTTCGCCCGCTACTGTACCAAAATGGCCACGGGCAGCGGCAAGACGAAGGTTATGGCACTGGCCATCGCTTGGCAATACTTCAATGCCAGGCGGGAGCAGGACGAGATTGCGAAGGACTACGCCAAAACCTTCTTGCTGATCGCGCCTAATGTAATCGTGCTGGAACGTCTCAAAGCCGACTTCGCCGCTGGCAAAATCTTCCGCGAAGACCCTATCCGGCCGAAAGAGTTCGACATTTTCTGGGACTTCGATTGCGTAATGCGGGGCGAAGGCGAGCGGGCGCATTCCGAAGGTGTCCTTTTCCTAACCAATATCCAGCAGTTTTACGAAAGGCCAGATCGCACGCAAGACGATGAGCCGGATGTGATGACGGCCATGCTGGGCCCGAGGCCTCCGGCCCAGAAGATAGAGCAGATCGATTTCGCCGAGCGCATCGCCCGCCGCGCGGGGCAACTGCTCGTCATCAACGATGAAGCCCACCATACGCACGATGAAGGCAGCGAGTGGAACGCCGTTATCAGCAGGCTGCATGCGAAGACGCCGCTGGTTGCGCAGCTCGATTTTTCCGCCACGCCACGCTTCACCAAAACGGGCGCCATCTTTCCCTGGACCGTCTCCGACTATCCGCTGAAGCAGGCCATCGTAGAGAACGTGGTCAAGCGCCCGGTGAAGGGAATCGCCAAAATCGAGCCAATCAAATCCGAATATGCCAGCGTGAAATATAGAGGCTACTTGACCGCGGCCGTCGAGCGCTGGAAGGAGTATCACGAACAGCTTAAGCCACTGCGGCGAAAGCCCGTGCTTTTCATCATGATGAACGATACCAAGGACGCCGACGACGTGGCCGAATGGCTGGCGAAGGCATATCCCGCAGAGTTCGGCGATGGCAAGATGCAGACCATTCACACCAAGAAGTCTGGTGAGATCAGCGACAAGGAACTCGACAAAGCCAGGGAAACAGTCAAGAACGTGGATCGTAGCGACAGCCCGATCAATGCGATCGTAAGCGTGCTCATGCTGCGCGAAGGCTGGGACGTGCAAAACGTGACGGTCGTCTTGGGGCTAAGGCCATACACCGCGAAAGCCAACATTCTTCCCGAGCAGGCCATCGGCCGCGGGCTGCGTCTCATGTTCCGCGATCTGAACCCAGACTACACCGAACACGTGGACATCATCGGCAACCAGAAATTTCTCGACTTTGTCGATGATCTGGAGAAGCTGGAAGAGCTGCAGTTGGAGACGTTTGAGGTCGGCAAGGACAAGCTCCGCATTCTGACGATCATGCCACTAGAAGAGCGCAAGTCATTCGATATCGGGATGCCCGTGCTCACGCCCACTCTAGTCCGGAAGAAGAGCTTGGCAGAGGAAATTGCGGGACTCGACGTGATGTCCTTCCAAACTATGCTGCTGCCGCTTACGCCTGATGATCCGAACAACAAGACTTTCCGCTATGAAGGCCATGACATTATTACTTTGCAAAAAATTGTCGAGCGCGACTACAAAGTGCCGGAGCCGCAGACCTCGCAAGAACTGATTGGCTACTACGCCAGGCGCATTGCCGAAGCTGTGAAGTTGCCATCGCAATTCGCGGCGCTGGCGCCGAAAGTTCGTGAGTTCTTCGAAAATAAGGCCTTTGGCCGCTGGGTGGATCTGAACGACATGGTCACGGTGCGAGCCATGAGCACGCAGGTGGCGTCGTATGTGTGCATTCAAGAGTTCAGCCGGGTGCTCAAACAGTTGAGCATCGCGGAACAAGTGCCTGAACTTGTTGGTCCTCCGCGCATGCTCTCGAGCTGCCAGCCGTTTCCCTGGTCACGCAAGGTCTACGAAGCCAATCATTGCGTCTTCAACATGGTGCCCTGTGACAACGACTTTGAACGAGATTTCGTCCGCTTTCTCGACAATGCCGTCGACGTAAAGAGCTTCGCAAAGTTGCCCCAACCATTCGGATTCTCTATCGAGTACATAGATCCGGCGATGAACTTGCGTTCGTATTATCCCGACTTCGCAGCGGCGGACGATGACAGTACTCATTGGCTAATCGAAACGAAAGGGATGGAAACCAGCGATGTGTCGCACAAGGATACGGCGGCACGAAACTGGTGCGAGAATGCCTCTTCACTCACGCAAACGACTTGGAAGTACGCTAAGGTTCCGCAGAAAGCTTTTGAAGTTCTGCAGCCTTCGCGCCTGGCCCATTTAGCGGCGCTTGGTGCGACAGCCGCAAAGTTATCTTTCTAAAGTTTTCGTGCTGCTGAGCCAACGCTTGAACTGCACCGGTTTTGCTACAATCGCTTCGAGATGACTCCGCATTCGCCATTCACCGATGTCCGAACCGCCATCGAGGAAATCCGGGCTGGCCGCATGATTGTCGTCGTCGACGATGAAGACCGCGAGAACGAAGGCGATCTAACCCTTGCGGCAGAGAAAGTTAAACCAGAAACCATCAACTTTATGGCGAAGTATGGGCGGGGCCTGGTTTGCCTGGCGTTGACCGATGAGCGGCTGGAGCATCTGCGGATCGGTCCCATGACAGCGCAAAACACCTCGCAGTATGGGACAGCTTTTTGCGAAGCCATCGATGCCCGGGAAGGCGTGACCACGGGCATTTCGGCTTACGATCGTGCCCGCACCATCAAGGTCGCAATCGACCCGGCCACCCGTCCTGCCGATCTGGCGCGTCCGGGACACGTCTTCCCTCTGCGTGCGCGCAAAGGCGGTGTCCTGGTGCGTGCGGGTCAGACCGAAGCATCGGTTGACCTGGCGCGCTTGGCGGGACTGATCCCCGCCGGGGTGATTTGCGAAATCATGAAAGACGACGGGACCATGGCCCGCGTCCCCGACCTGATTGAGTTCTGCAAGACACACAATTTCAAAATGCTCACCGTCGCCGAGCTGATCCGTTATCGCATGGCGCATGAGCGCTATGTTCATCGTGTGGGCGAAGCCCTGGTGGATACTCCGCACGGCGAATTCCGCCTCATCGCCTACGAAAGTGAAATTGATGGCGGCGAATCGCACGTCGCGCTGGTGCGGGGAGAAATCGAGGCAGATGGCGAGCCCGTGCTGGTCCGCATGCATGCCCATTGTTTGATGGGCGACGTGTTCGGCGCGACCACCTGCGACTGTCGTGCTACGGTCGAGGGTTCCCTGCGAGCTATCGCGCGAGAGGGGCGAGGGGCCTTGATTTACCTGCACCAGACCTCGAAGGGATTTTCCGTGGAGCGCCTGGGCGACCGAACCATGCTGGCATTCCACCGGGAAAAGCGGCTGCCGTCCCTTCCCGAGAGTGAACGGAAGACGCAGCGGGAAATCGGTATCGGGGCGCAGATCCTTTCTGATTTGAGGTTGCGGCGGATACGGTTACTTACCAACCATCCGCGAAAAGTGGCTGCCCTGGAAGGATTCGGGATTGAGATCGTAGAGCAGATACCGGTGCCGCTGGACAGAGTAAAGGTGGCAAACACATAGAGAGCAATTTGCTGGGTTTTACGAATTATCATTCGCGGGCGAGGGCGCCCGCGCCACACAGGCAAGGCCACACAGGCAAGCGCCCACACAACAATTTCAGAATGGCTTGCGTACCAAAATATCGCTGTCGTGGATGAAGAACTGCGCTGGGCACCGCGCCGAGCCGCAGATTACGGGCAGCAGTCCAGCGACCTGTTTTCGCGTGATCAAGCCCAATATGCCGCAAGACGGGCAGGACAGCACCGCCCAATAGGGATCATCTTTTTCTCCGACCTCGCCCGCATTTTCCAGCACGAAGACGGTGCCGGGAACCATCTGCTCGGGGATCCATTCACTCAGGATGCTCAGTTCTCCAATCATCTTGCCTCCCGCTCAACCAAACTTGCCCCCTCTATGAAGCCGGTTTTGCGCGGCGTGGCGGCCGGGCAACCCTGGAATCCGACGCGCTGCCCTTCCTGCCTGCTTGGATATCGGCTCTCACTTGGCGGACGGCATCGCTGAGGCAGATCGCCAGCATGGGCTGGCGGGCGTTCTTCAGGATGTCGACAATCTGCCGGGCCGAGGTTTCGAGGTAGAGATTCGTCCCGTCAGTAAGAAGGTGATAATCGGAGGCGCCGGTCACGGTCTCCGCCAAGCGTTTGCCGAACTCCTGTTGCAGGAACCGAATCACTTTACGGACACGCTGCAGGGGGAATCCACGGTGGCGCAGCTCACAAATCACGGTGACTTCGGCGAGATTTTCCAGCGAGTAGAGGCGACGGTGCCCTTCCCGCGCCGGTACCACGATGCCGCGCTCATCCCACCATTGCAATTGACGTGGGGTGATCCCGGTTAAAGCCACGACCTCGCGTGATGTGAACTGCTTTTGCATTTTGCCAGGAGAACGTTTAAAACAAACAATGAGGAAAATGTTTGAAACATTTTAAGCATGTACGGTCGCATGTCAACAAAAAGATTGGGGGCGAAGCTGTTAATTAGAGGAGTTCCCTTGGTTGCTCCCGCCGCCGACGAAGTGAACTATCTCCAGGCGGTCGCCTTCGGAAAGTTGGGTTTGTGGCCACTGCTCGCGGGGCACGATATTGCGGTTGAGTTCGATGGCTACCCGATCCGATTTCATGCCTAATTTTTCGATTAGTGCGGCCAGAGTAAGAGGGGTCTCAAAGCTGTGGGATTCGCCATTTAGGACAAGTTTCATTACTCGATCTTGCGCAAGCGGAATTTGCGCGTGACCGTGCGTCCCGTGTAGCTGGCCTGGACCAAAACCGAAGAGTCCGGCAGAGCCGATTCATCCAGTTCTATCTTCATCTCCGCGTTCCCACCGGCATCGGTGATCACCTGCGCGTAAAAGGGTGCGGCATCGGGCCGCGCAAATCGGAAAGTGAGGCGCGCACCCTGCACGCCGGCGCCTCCCTCAGTCACTCGAAGGCGCATGATCAGGTTGCGATCGGCGTGAACGGAGTTGGCGTTCAGCCATTCCAAATTCAGCTCCTTGACGGCGAGTATCTCGGGCGTTTCGCGCTTGTCCAGAATGCTATCCAGCTTGCCATCTCGGATCGAGTCCAGTACGAGACGGTGCTGGTCGCGCAAGCTTTGCTCCTTCATCTGGTCAGTGAATCCCCCCTGCGAAAGTTTATCGGCGTAGGAGGTGGCGCGTTTGCCCACGCATCGCCCTCGAACGAACACCTGCGTCTGCAGCACAAGCTCGTGTTCCCGCGCCTCGCTCTGCACGTGATACACGGTTTCGCCGTGCTTGACGTCCGTATTGAAACCAAAAATCATAAGCACTCGATTCAAACTGCCGAAAAAGCCTCGTTCAAGGTTACACGACGCGCAAGCAAGTGGCGGTCGTGTCCTAATTTCATAAAACCACAAAGGCCACGAAGTTACACGAAGGTCATCTTTTACGGCTTCCTTCTTATTCCGTCGTGTCCTTCGTGGTTAAATTCGGACGCTGCCCAAGTGGCGGTTCGCTTGACACCACTGGAGGCGAAATCTAATCTAGAACGTTTAGACGGTGCTTGGCGCGAATTATATATAGCTCCCCTATCCCTATGCCGGACAATTATTTTGCCCGCTACCTGCCATTATTGATTCACTTTCTGTTCGCGTGCATTCTGGCAGGCGCCATCGTTCTGCTTTCCTGGCTTATCGGATACCGCAAACCGAGCCGGGCCAAACTCTCTCCCTATGAATGCGGCATGCTACCCGTCGGAGATGCCCGACAACGCTTCAATGTGAAGTTCTATCTGGTGGCCATGCTGTTCATCCTGTTCGACGTGGAAGCCGTTTTTCTCTATCCGTGGGCAGTGATCCTGCGCCAGCTCAAGATGTTCGGGTTTTACGAGATGCTGGTGTACATCCTCGTCATTCTCGTGGGCTTCTTTTATATCTGGAAAAAAGGAGCTCTGGACTGGGGGAAGTCCTCGGCCACACGAGGGGAGATCTGATGCCCGTGGTCCCTGCCATTACTGATCTGGAGCAACTGAAGGATCATCCCGCACTGGCTCTTTTGTTGGCGTGGAATCCCGCTGCGGTGCAATCCGCCAAATACGATCGCGACGAAATCACGATTGGCGTGGACCGGGGTTACGTTCGTGACGTTTGCGTCCTGCTACGGGATGACAAGAGTTGCCCATTCAACTTTCTTGCCGACGTGACTTGCGTTGACTGGTATCCCTCGGAGCCGCGCTTCGAAGTCGTTTACCACCTGCTTTCGATTGCGCAGAGAGAACGGGTGAGACTGAAAGTACGCCTCGAGAGTGCCAGCCCGATGGTTGAATCTGTCACCTCCGTATGGCCTGCGGCGAACTTTTTTGAGAGGGAGATCTTTGATTTATTCGGCATTCGCTTCACCGGTCATCCATATTTGCGGCGCCTAATGATGCCAGAGGACTGGGAAGGCCACCCGCTGCGCAAAGACTATCCGGTGGAGGGATACCGCTAGACTTCGTTATGGCCCACCTGACTGCCATGCCAGTGGTCGAGCCCGGGCAGGATCGCACCATGATCCTGAACATGGGACCGCAGCATCCGTCGACCCACGGGGTGCTGCGCGTGATCCTTGAAATAGATGGCGAAAATGTTGTGCGGATCATGCCGGATATTGGGTACCTGCACACGGGAATCGAGAAAACGTGCGAAGCCAAGTTCTACCAGCAGGTAGTGCCACTCACGGATCGCATCGACTATCTCTGCCCGCTTACCAACAATCTCTGTTATGCGCTTGCGGTAGAGAAACTGCTGGGTCTTGAGATTCCTCCCAAGGCGCAGTGGATGCGCGTACTCCTGAACGAGCTGACGCGGATTAATTCGCACCTGGTGTGGTTGGGTACCCATGCGCTGGATATCGGCGCGATGTCGGTCTTCCTTTACTGTTTCCGTGAGCGCGAAGACATCCTGCGGCTGTTCGAAATGATCAGCGGCCAGCGCATGATGACGTCCTATTTCCGTATTGGCGGCCTGGCGCTGGAGCCGCCGCTGGGATTCTTCGAGCGAACACGGGATTTCGCGAACCGCTTTCCGGAAAAAGTCGATGAGTACGAGAATCTGCTAACCGGCAACCCGATCTGGGGCATGCGAACCAAGGGGGTGGCTCGGATTACAGCAGAAGACGCCATTGCCCTGGGCGCGAGTGGTCCAACTCTGCGTGGGAGCGGGGTTGACTTCGACTTGCGCCGGGATATGCCTTACTCGGGCTATGAGAACTTTAAATTCAAGGTGCCGATTTCGCAGGACGGTGACGTCTTCGCTCGCTATATTTGCCGCGTGCAAGAGATGCGCGAGTCCATTGCGATCGTGCACCAGGCGTTAAACGGCATGCCGGAGGGTCCAATTAAGGCGGATGCCCCAAAGGTGGTTCTGCCTGACCGCGAGAAAATGAAGACCCAGATGGAAGCCCTCATCTATCACTTTAAGATCATTACCGAGGGCTTCACGGTACCTGCTGGCGAGGTGTATCAGGCTGTGGAATCGCCGCGCGGCGAGATGGGCTATTACGTGGTCAGCGACGGAACGGCCAAGCCATATCGGGTGCATATGCGGGCTGCGTGTCTGGCCAATCTGCAGTTGCTAGAGAAAATGTGCGTGGGAAGACTGATCGCGGATGTGGTGGCGGCCATCGGTTCAATTGACATTGTTCTCGGCGAAATCGACCGCTAGGGGATTGGTAATGTTTTTGTGCCCACCCCGAAGGAGTTGCGGGAAACGGCAAACAGCTATGAACACGGAGGTCACAGAGGACACAGAGGACACAGAGGACACAAGCCTAGGCCAGGCACTGCAGACCACGGAGGGCACAGAGCACACGGAGGACACAAATCTAGGCCAGGCACTGCAGACCACGAGGACACGGAGGACACAAATCTAGGCCAGGGCACTGCATGACCACGGAGGTCACAGAGGCAGAGGACACAAATCCTGGGTTTTTCAGCAACCTGTGAAGCCGCTGCAATCGGAGGCGCAAGAGCTGACAGCTTTGTTGACAGCGTCCCAACATACAACTCGGGGGCGCCGCTAGAAATTGGTAGCGAGGCAAGTTGCAAATTACAAATTAGTCAATCAGAAATGCGTTTTTCAGACCAATTCGAATCCCGTTTCTCGGAGATGCTGACGCATTATCCGACGAAACGTTCCGTGCTCGTCCCCACTCTCCTTTATGCCCAGGACGAAGTAGGCCACCTGAGCGCCGAAGTGATCGCGGAACTCGCACAGCGGTTGGATTTGACCGAACTTGAGGTGCGCAATGTGATCAGCTACTACTCCATGCTGACCATGAAACCGCGCGGCAAATACAACGTGCAGGTCTGTACCAATATCTCTTGCATGTTGCGGGGCGCGGAAGAAATTTTTGACCGGTGCAGACAGAGACTGGATATTGCTCACAAGGGAACCACCGCGGATGGCCTGTTTTCACTCGAAGAAGTTGAATGTATCGGCGCCTGTAGCTGGGCTCCAGCCATGCAGGTGAACTACGACTTTCACGAGAACCTGACGGTGGAGAAGATGGACACGATCTTGGACGAGTATAAGAACAGAGGAATGCAATAACTTCAGATTGAAGATTTCAGATTTCAGATTGACACCGGTCAGTTCAAAATCTGCGCCCTAAAATCTTCAATCTTCAATCATCATGGCTGACCTGGTTTCCCATCCCGACGAGGTCAAGATCGTCTCCAAGCGCTTCGGCGAGGGTGCGACAGGTATCGACCGTTACCTTGAGCTCGACGGCTACAAGGCCGTGCAGAAGGCGCTCGGCATGCAACCGGACGCGATCATCAACGAGGTGAAGAACTCCGGATTGCGTGGCCGTGGCGGCGCGGGGTTTAACACGGGAATGAAATGGTCATTCGTGCCCAAGCAGTCGGCGAAACCGAAGTACGTCCTATGCAATGGTGACGAGAGCGAACCGGGCACCTGCAAAGATCGGTTGATCTTCGAGCATGACCCGCATGCTGTAATCGAAGGTGTCGTAATTGCGGGGATCGCTGTGGGTTCGCACACGGGTTACATCTACATCCGTGGCGAGTACCGTTATTTGTCCAACATCATGCAGCAGGCGATCAAGGACGCCTACGCACGCGGCTTCCTCGGCAAGAACATTTTCGGCAGCGGCTACGATTTTGATGTGTACTGGCACGGTGGCGCCGGGGCCTACGAAGTTGGCGAAGAGTCAGCGCTGATGGAATCGCTAGAAGGCAAACGTGGCATCCCGCGCATCCGGCCTCCCTTCCCTGCTGTTGTCGGCCTTTGGGGTGGACCGACAGTCATAAATAATGCAGAGACGCTGGCGAGCGTGCCGCACATCATCCTCGGCGGCGCAGAGTGGTACGCCAGCCTCGGTCCGGCAAAAAATGGCGGTACTCGCCTGTTCTGCTTGAGCGGACACCTGAACCGTCCCGGGGTCTACGAATTGCCGATGGGCTACAACCTTAAAAAGATGATCCATGAGGTCGGAGGCGGTATTCCTGACGGCCGGAACCTGAAGGCCGTTGTCCCGGGCGGATCGTCAACGCCGGTGTTGACCGCGGACGAGATCGACGTCGCCATGGACTTTGATTCCATGATGAAAGCCGGCTCGATGCTGGGCTCGGGTGGGGTTGTAGTGCTCGACGAGACTACTTGCATTGTCAAGTTTGCGTTGCGGACGATCAAGTTCTACCAGCATGAAAGCTGCGGCTGGTGCATTCCGTGTCGCGAGGGTACCGACTGGCTGAAGAAGACTTTGACGCGCTTCCACGCGGGCGGCGGGCTGAAAAAGGACATCGACAACATGTACTACCTTTCGGAGAACATGCTGGGGCGTACATTTTGCCCGCTGGGCGATGCTGCGGCCATGCCGACCATGGCATTCATCAAGAAATTTCGCAACGAATTTGAAGACCATCTCGAGGGCAGGCCGTGCCCGTTCGAGAAAGAGGGAGCGGTAGAGCAGTTAGCTGTGTTGAGTCATTGAGTCGTTTGAACCCTTGATTCATCGAATCATTGATTCATTCACTCGCTTGTAGCGTGTCGACTGAGCTGCTGAAGCAATAATTCAATGACTGAATGAATCGATGAATCAATCCATATGCCTGACGTAAACATTACGGTTGACGGCAAGAAGGTCACGGCTCCCGCGGGAACGCTGCTGATCGAAGCCTGCAAGTCGGTCGGCATCGAGGTACCATCCTTCTGCTACTACCCCGGCTTGTCCCTCCAAGGCGCCTGCCGCATGTGCCTGGTGAAGATTGAAAAAATTCCCAAGTTGCAGACGGCCTGCACCACTGTGATCAGCGAAGGCATGACGGTCACGACCGCGAGTGATGAAGTTCGCCAGGCTCGCAAATCAATGGTCGAGTTATTGCTGGGCAATCATCCGCTCGATTGTCCCGTGTGCGATGCGGGCGGCGAGTGCGAACTGCAGGACATGACCTTCGCTTACGGTGCGGCGGAGTCCAAATACATGGAGGCCAAGAACCACAAGGACGAGCAGCAATGGTCACCTGTGGTTTATTTCGATCGGCCGCGCTGCATTCTGTGCTATCGGTGCGTACGTGTCTGCGGTGAGGGCATGGATGTCTGGGCTCTGGGTGTCCAGAACCGGGGTGTGTTCTCTATCATCGCTCCCAATAAGGAAGATCATCTGGAGTGCGAAGAGTGCGGCATGTGTATTGACATCTGCCCGGTCGGCGCTCTGACTTCGGGCGCATACCGCTATAAGACCCGGCCATGGGAGATGAAGCATGTCGGCACCATCTGCACACATTGTGGCGACGGTTGCAAAACCACCTTGGGCGTGCGCAGAAGTGATACTGGCATGGAGATCGTCCGTGGAGATAACCGCGATAAAAGCGGCATAAACGGCGATTTCCTGTGCATCAAGGGACGCTATGCATTCGATTTCGCCGACAGCCAAGAGCGTCTCAAGCAGCCGTTGATTCGGAAGCAAGGACGTCTCACACCTTCCACCTGGGAAGAAGCTTTCGAGCTGGTCGGGAAATGTTTTGCGGAAATCCGCGACAGAGAAGGTGGCCAGGCAATTGGCGTAATAGGCTCGAACCGCACAACCAATGAAGAGAATTATCTGCTTTCGAAATTTGCGCGTGTGGTGTTGAAGACCAACAACCTCGATCACCATCGCACGGCGGATTTCCCCGCTTTCGTGGCTGCGCTTAGGGGAAAACCGGACATCACAGCGAGCATGCGCGATGTCTTCACTGCGCCGGCCATTCTTCTTATTGGAAACAACCCGACCGACCAGCATCCGCTGTTGGGCTGGCAGATCCGCAACAACGTTCGCCTGCATCGGGCGCGGTTGTACGTGATCAACACGCAGCCAATCAAGCTGCGCCGTCAGGCCGCGACCTTCATGCAGACTCCGGCAGGAACCGAGGGCAAAGTCGCCGCATTCCTTGCTGGTCAGGACTCCGTAGCCGAAGCTCTGGCCAGCGAATCCGCTAGTCGCGAGAACTGGATCGCTCTGCGCGATAA
>WNFB01002777.1_pt1 | contig 15314 bp, 13 predicted proteins | sample 5400501 | NCBI WGS metagenome assembly WNFB01 (sample SAMN13153341, study PRJNA577476) | soil metagenome | isolation source: 200 cm saprolite under Douglas fir tree site 2 hole 1 | place: USA:California | collected 2015-04-18
CGCTCTCGCCGCCAAGATTGCGGATGAGGCGCAACTCGGCTTCTGTGGCGGCAACCGGCACGCCCTCGGAGAAGACTCGCACCACACTCGCATTCTGCTGCGGATTACGATCGCCGCCTACGATGTCGTTGTTGAGCACGGCTTCAATGTCCCATCCCGCAGACTTGGCCATCTGTGCGAAGTGATGGCTGCCATTGAGTCCCTGCTCTTCGCCGGCGACGGTCAAAAAAATGATCGTCGCGGGAAACTTCAGCTTGCTCAGAACGCGGGCACACTCCAGGCTCACCGCCGTGCCACTGCCGTCGTCATTGGCGCCGGGAGCCAGACCAGCGGCATCGAGCGTATCTGAATTCCGCGAATCGTAATGGCCGGTCACCAGCACAATGCGCTTGGCGTTCTCCGCATCGGTGCCTTTGAGCACCGCGTAAACATTGGTGATTTCGGTGGGCTTAGGAATGCGATCCGCTGGACCCTCAAGGAAGCTGTCGGTTTTCACCTCCAGACATCCTCCGCAGTCGCGCGAGTAGCGCTCGAACTCGCTCTTAATCCATTCCCGCGCCGCTCCGATGCCATGTCCCGCCGCGATCGAACCTGGATCCTGGGCGGAAAGCGTCGATCGCGTCTGGAAACTCACCAGCTTTTCAACGTTGGCCTGAATGCGTTGCGCTGAGACCTGCTTCAAGACAGCGGCAATTTTTGGGTCTGCTGGCAACCTGCCGCCGCTATTTTCCGTCTTCAATTGTGCCGGCCGGGCGGGTACGCTGGTCGCAAGCAGAATGATAAACAGCGCGAATATGGCGGAAATATTGGAGCGGAACATGACTGTCACAGGAATGCTTGCGGCCGGCGTCTATTCCCGATGCCCAGCCACTTGACCTCAGGCCCGGGAGAAACTAAATATTAACAGGGAGGGTCCGGTCCGAACGGAGGGAATTATGGTTTACTGTCCGGAATGCGAGACCGATCTCGATATCGAAGAAGACGAGGTCGATGAGGGAGAAATCGTCTCCTGCCCGGAGTGCGGCACCGATTTCGAAGTAATCACGGTAAATCCCATCGAACTGAAGCCGGTGGGAGAGGAAGAGGCCGACGAGGAAGAAACAGAGGAAGCCGAAGACGGTGACGTCTCCTAAGTTCCGCATGCCCGTGCCTTCCTCGTTCACCTCCCGCCGTGGTTCTCGCGTGGTCCTCCTTGGGCTGTTGCTCGCCATGCTTGGTTTCGGCTGGGCCGCGACCGCTTCCAGCAGTGCCGCGCCGGCGGAGAACAAGCACGAGAAGCCCTACGCCCTGATCTTCGGTACAGTCTGGGGGCCGGACAACCGCCCGCTGTACGGCGTAAAAGTCAGGGCCCGCCGAGCAGACCAGAAGAAGGCGCACTGGGAGCTCTATTCCGACCACAACGGCGAGTTTGCCCTACGAGTGCCTGCAGGACAAGCCGATTACCTGGTCTGGGCCGATTTGAAAGGCTATAAATCCCCTAGCGGCAAGCAGTTACAGGTCGGCTCGGAGGTCAAGGTGCACATCGAAAACGACGAGCGCGCCGACATCGGATTGCATCTAAAATAGTACCAATTCGAGCAATCGCAGGGCTGTGCGGCAGGGGCTGACGGGGAGGGACTTCATGAAAAAATACCATGTTGTGGCTCTCGTGCTCGTACTGGTGGGCTTGGCCGCCGCCGCTGGGAACCCTTCTTACGCGGCTTACTACGCGAAGGACAAAGGCGAATCGGGGCGCCTGCTGACGGGTAAGGTGGTGGACCATCAGGATAACCCACTGGCCAGCGCGGTGGTCTACCTCTCCAACACACGCACGCGGGCGGTAAAGACTTACATCGTGGGTCAGGACGGCGCGTACCGTTTCCCGGCGCTCTCACCCAACATCGACTACGAAGTCTACGCGCAATACAACGGCCGTAAGAGCGATACCAAGACGGTCAGCCAGTTCGATAATCGCCAGCAGGTGAACATCAATCTGAGAATTGACACCAAGTGACGCCGTTTGGCTGGGCGTCTGAGCCCAGCCGGAGTCATCCTGACCAAAGGGAAGGATCCTTGTTCTTTTCGTGGCGCGGGCACTCCTGCCCGCGTCTTCTCCTGCGAGGCCCAGATTGCCTTGCATTCCAGCGTTTTTGCGGTACGATAGGTGCCTTCCCTCCTTAGGTGAGTAGTGTCTGCCGTGGCTCTGCATGATGCCAATCCCGCACCTTTGTCCCCCGATGCTATCGAGGTCTTCTATTCCTACTCGCACAAGGATGAAGAGCTCCGGGACGAACTCGAGAAGCACCTAAGCATCCTGAAGCGGCAGGGAATAATCACAGGCTGGCACGACCGCAGGATTACAGCAGGCAGGGAGTGGGAGGGCGACATCGACGAGCACTTGGATTCAGCGCAGATCATTCTGCTCCTGATTAGCTCCGACTTTCTGGCCTCTGACTATTGTTATGACGCAGAGATGAACCGGGCTATGGAGCGCCGTGAGTCGGGGGACGCGTGGGTCGTTCCTATCATTCTGCGCTCTTGCGACTGGTCGGGAGCGCCGTTTGCCAAGTTGCAAGCGCTTCCAAAGGATGCGAAACCCGTAACTGCGTGGCCGAACCGTGATGAGGTTTTCAAGGACATTGCTATCGGAATTCGCCGCGTCGTGGAGAGTCTCCGCGCGCGTAACGCGAGAATTTCGGCCGACAAGAAGGACAGAGCTGCAGACTTGGCGGGCCGGGTCGGCACCTCCAGTTCAGCGGCCCGGAAACCCGACGTAAAAGCGTGGATGGACATCCCGGGTCCTCGACCGGGGGTACGAGATGTGGCCTTTGATGTGTTCCTGAGCCATGCTCACGTGGATGCAGAAATCGTTGAGGCACTCGGTGCGAGGCTCGAGGACGAGGCTCGCTTTCGCGTTTGGCTAGACAAGTGGGTGCTGGTACCGGGGCAACGCTGGCAGCAGGAGATGGCGAGAGGGCTAGACCAGGCCAAAACCTGCGCAGTATGCATCGGCCAGAAAACTCCGGCTGGCTGGTTCCGAGAAGAAGTTGAGAGGGCACTGAACCGCCAGACAAAGGATCCCGCGTTTAGAGTAATTCCCGTCATTCTTCCCAACGGCGATCCCGCGCTCATCGACGATTTTCTGGAACTTCGTACATGGGTCGAGTTCAAGAACGGGATCGATGATCCCCAGGCCTTCCACCTCCTCAGTTGTGGCATTAACGGGGTTCCCCCGGGTCGGCTTAGCAGTGAGCTTGGCGAGGATAATACTCAAGTCATCTCGATAGTCATCTCGATCAAAGAACAGCTGATGAACATTCAAGTCTTGCGCAAGGAGAAACTGATCGACGATAGCATCGCACTCGATTACCAACGGAAGTTGGTAGACCAGCTTATTGAGCCGCGGAGGCGGAGATGAAACAAGGCGAGAAATACGACGCCTTCATCAGCTACTCAGCAACGGAGGCTGCTGCCGCTGAGGTGTTGGCACGCTCTCTAAGCAATAGCGGCCTGAAAGTCTGGTTTGACAGATGGATGCTCGTGCCCGGTGCGCCCTGGCAAGAATCCATAGAGAGTGCGCTCGAAAACACCTTGGCGATTGTCGCTTGTGTCGGAGCTTCCGGTATTGAGAAATTGCGACTGTCAGAGCTTGCCGGGGTCCTTCGAGAACGAGTCGATCATCGCGCACAAGTAATTGTCCTTTTGCTGCCAGGCGCCGCACCCGCACTCATACCAGATATTCTCAGGGATTGCGCACGGCTAGAGCTGCGCGATCTGGATGATCCACAAGAACTTAGCCGATTCACGTCTTTCATCGAGAGTTCCAAACTGACTGGAGAACTAGCACAAGAACAAGATTTCGCAAAGTTGAACGACGTAGGCGACAGACTCCGGGCCCTTGGACGGTTCAGGGACGCGCGTAACTACTTCGAGCGTGCGCTTGAGCTGGCAGAGAAGGAACAAGGGCCAAACGGTCCCCACGTCGCTACAATTCTCAACAATCTCGGTAGCGTGCTGGCTGCCGAAAACGACCTGGCAGGTGCGAGCAAACGTTTCGAGCGGGCACTGAGGATCGACGAAACGACCCACGGGCCCAACCACCCCACAGTGGCCACGGTCGTCAACAATCTGGGGAGATTACTGCAGGACCAGGGAGACTTGGTGCGTGCCGGCGAGCATTTTAAGCGGGCCCTAAGAATTGACGAAGCGGCCTATGGGCCCAACCACCCGGAGGTGGCTGGTGACGTCAATAACATCGGCGGCGTGCTTTACGACTTGGGGGACTTGGCGGGAGCGCGGGCGCATTTTGAGCGGGCGCTGAAGATTGACGAAGCGGTCTACGGGCCCAACCATCCGAAAGTGGCCATTCGGGTCAACAATCTCGGCGGCGTGCTTCAGGACCTGGGGGACCGGGGGGGAGCGCGGGCGCACTATGAGCGGGCGCTGAAGATTGATGAATCGGCCTATGGGCCCGACCACCCGGACGTGGCGAGGGATGTCAACAACCTCGGCAGTGTGCTCAAGGACTTGGGAGACCTAGCGGGAGCGCGGGCCCATTTTGAGCGGGCACTGAAGATTGACGAAGCAGCCTACGGGCCTAACCATCCGAAAGTGGCCATTCGGGTCAACAATCTCGGCGGGGTGCTTCAGGATCTGGGGGACCTGAAGGGAGCGAGGGCGCATTATAAGCGGGCGCTGAAAATATTGGAGCAGTACCTAGGAAAGGACCATCCGAAAACCCGGACGGTAAGAGGAAACTTGAAGAGCTTGGGGCGGTGAAAACTCGCGTTAGTTGCCCCTGAAGAGGCCGTGGAACTCTGAAGGCCGCCATTTCTGGCGGCCTTACTCTTTTCGCGGACAAGAGTGTCCGCGCCACACGTAGAGATCCTTCGCTTCGCTCAGGATGAGAACTTCGCAGCCTTACGGCTGCTCGTCTTCAATTATTTTCGCTGCCGGCGCGCTTCCAGGACACCAGCTCGCCAATGGTTGAGCCCCCGGTGCTGGAGACCGGGTGCTTATAGGCTTCGACTTCGGTACGCGAGGCCTCCTCGCCCACCGCCTTGATGCTGAGCCCGACTTTCTTTTCCTCCGGATTCATTTTGATGATTTTGAAGTCGTGCTCCTGGCCCGGTTCGAGGGTCAGTGGCTGGCCGTTGCCGTCCACCGCTTCTGAGTTGTGGCACAGGCCTTCGATGCCTTCGGCGATCTCCACGAAGGCGCCGAAGCTGGCCACACGCAGGACCTTTCCGCGCAGCACGTCACCCACGTGACGCTGTGCGAAGAAAGTCTCCCACACATCCGGCTGGAGCTGCTTCACGCCCAAGGAGAGCCGACGTTTGTCCGGCTCGATGGCCAGCACCACGGCCTTTACGCGATCGCCCTTCTTCAGAACCTCCGAAGGATGCTTCACGCGCTTGATCCAGCTCAAATTGCTCACGTGCACCAGGCCATCAATGCCATCTTCAATCTCGATAAACGCGCCAAAATCGGTCAGATTGCGCACCCGGCCTTCGACCGTCGCTCCGACGGGATACTTATCATGCAGCGCGTCCCACGGATTGGGAGCTAGTTGCCGCATGCCCAGCGAGATGCGCCGCTCCTGCGGGTTCACGTTGAGCACTACGCATTCCACCTGATCACCTACGTTCACCAGCTTGGAGGGATGCTTCATGCGCTTGGACCAGGTCATTTCGCTGACGTGTACCAGCCCCTCGATGCCCTGCTCGAGCTCTACAAACGCGCCGTAGTCGGTGACGCTGATCACTCGCCCGTTGACGTGCGCGCCTACAGGATAACGGTGCGAGGCATCCAGCCAGGGATCAGGCGTAAGTTGCTTGAAGCCCAGCGATACGCGCTGCTTCTCCTTGTCAAACTTCAGCACCTTGATCTGGATGTGGTCGCCTACGTTGACCAGGTCGCGGGGATGCGTAAGGCGTCCCCACGACATGTCGGTGATGTGCAGCAAACCATCAATTCCGCCCAGGTCCACAAACGCGCCATATTCGGTAAGGTTCTTTACCACGCCGGTAAGCATGGCGCCTTCTTCCAGGTGCTGCAGAGTCTTGGCTTTCTTCTCGTTCTGCTCTTCTTCCAGCACCTGCTTGCGCGAGACCACGATGTTGCCGCGCTTCTTATTCAGCTTGATGACCGCAACTTCCAGCATCTGCCCCTTGATAACGTCAAGGTTGCGCACCGGGCGCAAATCCGCCTGGGAGCCGGGCAGAAACGCCCGCGCACCCAGGATGTCCACCGTCAGACCACCCTTGATGCGCTCGACCACCTGCGCGTGGATAGGCTTTTTCTCGTTGTAGGCCCTCTCAATCTCATCCCAGGCGCGCAGACGCTGCGCCCTCTGGTGGGAGAGGTTGATGTAGCCTTCCTCGGCTGCGCCCTTCTCGCGCATTACATCGATCTCGTCGCCGGGCTGGAACTTGGGCTTGCCCTCGTGGTCCAGCACCTCGGCCAGGGGCAACATGCCCTCAGACTTGGCGCCGATATCGACAACCACGTGAGTGGGCGTGATCTTCAGCACCGTGCCTCTAAGGACGTTGTCCTCGCCAGCGGCTTCTTCGCTCTCCGTGGTGAAAGTCTCGAGCGCGGCGGCGAAGTCTTCGGTGGTTGCCGTTACGGATGGTCTTTCGTCCTGTTTCGGGACGATCTTGGGTGGCTGGGGGTTCGTCCTGTCTGGGGTTGAGCCCTCCGAGGAACCCGCGGTGTCCTCAGCTACCGGCGCCGAAATCGCGGAATCCAGGTTGTGGGCAGTGCTGTCGTCGAACAAGCTCATGGCCTCTCTGCGGCATACCTCGCACATCGTGCGGGGACGGGATGCGGGCTGTTGTCGCGCGAACTGCTGGTGTGCGTCTTAGGTTGTGTGGAGCCCGTTCTGGCGAACGAGCCTGAACAATCCCAGCGGTCGGACGTTCTAAAGCGAACCCGCGTCCAAAAGGGAACCCTTCGACTATAGCAACCGCTCGCAAACAGTGTCAAACACCAAAAGAGGCTGAATCCGGCCTGCGCAGGCGTGTGCTGTCCCGGGGTTTCGCCGACCTAGCTTACGAGGTCGCGGCCAAAGCAAATATCACTGCGGCAAGGTTCCGAAACCCGCCCCTATCTGCTACTCTGCCCTGCCATGGACCATCTTTGGACGCCTTGGCGATACGCCTACGTCACCGCCGCCGAAAAAATCTCGGGCTGCATTTTCTGTGATCTCCCCAAGGAAGGAGACGACGCTAAGGTCCATATCGTGCATCGCAGCCAGAACTGCTACATCGTTCTCAATACATATCCCTATACGCCCGGGCACGTGATGATTGTTCCTTTCGCTCACCTCGATGAACTGCAGAAGCTGCCAGCCCCCGCGGCGAACGAAATGATGGAACTGGCGCAGAGGATGGAACGCGTTCTGCGAGTGCTCTACACTCCCGATGGAATCAACATGGGGATGAACATCGGCAAGGCTGCCGGCGCCGGGGTCGCGGGGCACATCCACATGCACGTGCTGCCGCGCTGGGTGGCGGATGCGAATTTCGTGTCCGTCATCGGCGAAACCCGCATATTGCCGGAGAGTTTGGAGATGACCTACGAGAGGATTAGAGGAGCGCTACGGAGCTAGCACTACACCCGGCAGAAGCGCCGTACCCGCAAGTCGTGACCTGCCTTCGGGTGGAGGTCAAGTGATTCCAGCAGTCCAAACGCCTTGTCGTAAAACTCTCTCGTACGCGTCACAACGCTCACGAACGAATCGTGGCTAACGTGAAGGAAAAACTCGTCAGTCCCGTAGGACCAGCGTGGCAAGTAGCTAGCGTCCCAACCGAACACCATCGGTTGAAGAAGCATTCCAATTGCGTCGTGCAATTCGTCCGCGCGAAACAAATGACCCGGCGCAGCTTCGAACGCCTTCGGCTGGCCAACGGCCATGTTCATTGCTTCGATGATGCGATAGCCAACACCTTCGTCAGACCGATTCCATACGCCCCATTGGTTGAACCAAAGCAGCGCGCCCTCAAAATCCCTGCTCTCGTATCCGATCGTTGCTAGAAAGCGTGCGAGAAACAGCATTCTCTCCAATTTCGGTGGATATTCGATATCGATACAGTTCGCTTCGGGATGCGTAAAGAACAGTCCGTTGTCGGCACAGTGTGCGTACTCGGTTCCACGATCTGGAAACTTTGCGTGCCACGCAAACGACTCTAGAACTTCCGCAGCGCTAAGAACCTGCACTTCGGCTCTCCTTCCCGGTCCACGGTGATTCTATTCTCAACCGAGTAGACGTTCCATCTGGTTTTCGTCGATCACGGCCACGCCCAATTCTTTCGCCTTGTCCAGTTTGGAACCGGCGTCGTCCCCGGCGACCACGTAGTCGGTTTTCTTGCTGACTGAGCCTGACACGCGGCCGCCGGCATCTTCGATCATCTTCTTGGCTTCGCCTCGGCTGTGGTGCGGCAGCGTGCCGGTAAGGACAAAGGTCTTGCCGGCAAGCTTGGTCCCGCGTTCCTTCTTTTTGCCGGCAAAAGTGAGGCCGGCCTTACGCAACCGCTCCACCAGTTCTCGGTTCTTTGGCTCCCGAAAGAATTCCGCCATGCTCTGCGCGATGCGTGGACCAACCTCGTTCACTTCCTGCAGTTCTTCAATGCTGGCGTTCATGAGCGCGTCCATGGAACCGAAATGCTCGGCCAGGAACTGAGCCGTGCGCTCGCCCACGAAGCGAATACCGAGTCCATAGATCACCCGTTCCAGCGGCAGCTGCTTTGAGGCTTCGATCTCATCGAGCACATTCTGGGCTGACTTGTCACCCATGCGTTCGAGCTGCAGCAGGTCGGCTTTCGTCAGCTTGTAGATATCGGCAACGTTCTTCACCAGGCCGCGGTCCGTGAGCTGGTTCACGAGTGCGTCGCCCATGCCCTCGATGTTCATCACACCGCGCGAGGCGAAGTGGAGGATGGTCTCCCGCAGCTTGGCGGGACAGTTGGCGTTGACGCAGCGGTAATCCACCTCGCCTTCGGTGCGAACTACTTTCGTGCCGCAAACCGGACACTTCTCCGGCATGTGGAATGACTTGTGCCCGCGCGGGTGGTCTTTGTCTTCCAGCACACGTGTGACTTTCGGGATCACATCACCGCCGCGTTCGACTTCCACCCAATCGCCGATCTTCACCCCGAGCCGCTCGATTTCATCCAGGTTGTGCAGTGTGGCGCGGCTGACCGTGGTGCCACCGATGGGAACCGGCTTCAGTACGGCTACCGGCGTTAGTTTGCCGGTGCGGCCGACTTGAACGAGGATGTCTTCGGCCTTGGTGATGCCGGAGCGGGCGGCGTATTTGTAAGCAATGGCCCAGCGCGGCGCCTTGCCGGTGTAGCCCAGTTCGTCCTGCAGGGAAGTGCGATCCACTTTGATCACGATGCCGTCAATCTCGTATGGGAGGCTCTCGCGTTTGGGCTCCTCGTGCTCGATGAACCTCCAAATTTCGCCGAAGTTCTTTGCCAGCTTTCGAGTCGCGTTGACCTTGAATCCAGCAGCTTCGAGCGCGTTCAGAGTTTCCCAGTGGCGTTCAAAGTAAGTGCGCCCATCCTGCAGCAGCGCGTAAGCAAAATAGTCCATGCGGCGCTCAGCGGTGATGCTGGGCTCGAGCTGGCGCACAGTCCCCGCCGTGGCGTTTCGCGGATTGGCGAATACCGATAGGCGTTTCTGCTCCCGCTCTTCGTTCATCTTCTTGAAGGCGGCGAGCGGCATTAGCATTTCGCCGCGCACTTCGAAATCTGGAGGGACGCCGGCCTTCTTGAGCTTCTCTTTCGAAACGGAGAGTGGAATCGAGCGCACGGTGCGCACGTTCAGGGTGACATCCTCACCGGTTGTGCCATCGCCGCGGGTGATGCCGCGCACCAGCTTTCCATCTTCGTAGCGCAGGGCCAGCGACATGCCGTCGAGCTTCAGCTCACTGACGTATTCGATGTCTTGCCGTCCGCTCAGCTCGTGGACCCGCCGCTCCCAGTTGCGCAGATCGTCTTCGCTATAAGTGTTGTCGAGCGAAAGCATGGGAGAGGAGTGCCGTACCTTGACGAAACCTTCGCGTGGCTTGCCGCCTACGCGCTGGCTGGGGGAATCCGGCGTGATCAGATCGGGATGCTCGGCTTCCAGCTTTTTCAGCTGGTTCATGAGCTGGTCAAACTCGGCGTCGGTGATCTCGGGATCGTCGAGCACGTAATAGCGGTACTCGTGGTGGCGGATTCTGTCGCGGAGCGATTCGATTTTCTTTTCCAGGTCTTTGGCCGCGGTGGGCATCGGGGAAGATTATAGGACGAGCGTGTGTGTGGCACGAGATGTTGACCCGGCGAGGCCCACGTGGGGACAGCCGCCCTCGGCTGTCCAGGAGGGAACTACAAGCTATCAACTCATGAATGGCTTGGGTAGTCGCTACGGCGAAATAGCTGGTGAGAAGGGCCTGTTCTCAACAATCACAAGTTCGGATACTGTCGCTCTATTTGGTAAACTTCGATTCGTCATGCCGTTGAAGACTAGTGGCGCCTGTTGTATCGCGATAGTGCTGTTTTCTGTGCTGGCTGCCCACGGGCAGACACAGCCTCCGGAAAATGCCGACGCGGGGAAGACGGTCCCAAACCCCGTCTTGAGGATCGGCGGTAGTGTAACTGCCCCTCGGGTTACGTACGCCCCCGATCCGGAGTACTCAGAGCAGGCCCGCAAGGCGGGCTATCAGGGGACCTGTGTTCTTTGGCTGGTTGTTGGTCCTGATGGAAAGCCCCGGGACATCAAGGTGGCGCACACGCTCGGCATGGGACTAGACGAAAAAGCTATCGAGGCGGTCCGTAGGTGGAGATTCGAGCCAGCACGCAAGAATGGCAACCCTGTGGCCGTCCAGATCAATGTTGAAGTTGCTTTCCGTTTGTACAAAAGCCCTAACTCACGGATCCCAAAGCTGTGGGAAAAGGCTAACGCAGGCGACGCGAAGGCGGAACTGGAGCTTTCCAAAGCCTATTTCGAAGGTCGGGATGTTCCTAAGGACGAAGGCCAAGGTTTGGCCTTCCTGGAGAGAGCAGCTAAACACGGCTTGCCGCGTGCTCAATTCCTGATGGGGGAGCACACATATGCCCACGGCAGCAGTTCTGCTGATTACGTAAATGCATACATGTGGTACGCCCTTGCTCGACAGAGGGGATACAAGGGCAGCGACAAGATGTTGCAAGAACTGGCCTCCAAAATGTCACCCGAACAGTTATCGGATGCCAGGACGCGGGTGGAGAACTGGCCGAATGCTCCCGCCAAGTAGTGCTGCAAGGCAACAATTTTTCCAACCAATCGGTCCTAAGCTAGCTAGGGAAGCCTCCAGTTATTGTCGAAAAATGTCCATGGCACCAGCCAACAACCAAAAAAAGGGAGCCGGCCTCAGCCAGCCCCCTAACATGCCAACTCGAACTACACCAGATCCTCCACCTTTAACTGTGCGTTCCCGCCCTTCCACGAAGTGCGGAATTCTCTGTCCACGAACTGCGCGTCATAGTTCCGCCCCTGGGCCTTGAGCGCCTGGTGCAGTCCGAACAGGGAGCGGGGATTGCGCGGGTTGTGGTCGAGGTCTTCACGGAAGACCTTCTCGGCACCGCCAGCATCGCCGTTCATAAGCAGCGCCGCGCCCAGCGATTCGCGCACCGGGAAAAACCAGTCCGGAGGCTCACCGTACTTCAGCGAATCCTGGACCGCAACCGCATCGGTCAGCATGGCAATTGCCCCGGCATTGTCCTTCTTCGCCATGGCAACCTTCGCGCCCAGAACTTCCTTGGCGATTTTCATGATGTCCTTGGCCTTGTTGTTGATGGGCATGGCGAATATGACATCCTCGGGCGTGTTCTTTTCCGCGTCAGCAACTATCTTGTATTCCGCCTCGGCCTCGCTCACTTTCCCCGTGCCGGCCAGCGCCATCCCACGCGAGAAGTGCCAGAAGACGGTCGCAGTCTTCATGGCGGGATCGGGCTGCGACATTTTCAGAATGCTATCCCACTGGTGGAAGCGGACGTCCAGGGCCATGGGAATGGTCATGAAGCCTTCGAGTGGTGGCATGTCCTTGACATGCGGACCGACGTGAGCGGCCAGCATGTCGCCATTTTTCTTGGCCTCGGCATAGTCACCGTTCATCGCCGAGCACATGGCGATGAAGTGCAAATTGTGGCTGTAGTACATCATGGGATAGATGCCCTGCGCCCCACTCGCCTTGATATAAGCCTGATCAACCGCTGCGGCCTCTTGGTTCGTCTTCACCGCAGCTTCATAGTCGCCGGTGCGGATATACACATGGGCTGGCATGTGCACGATATGTCCTGCGGCCGGGGCCAGAGAAGCCAGCTTGTTCGCGCCCGCCAACGCCCGTTCTGGCGAGGGAGAAGCCTCGACTGCGTGAATGTAGTAATGAACGGCGCCCAGGTGATTAGGATCGCGCTTGATGACCGACTCCAAGGTAGCGATAATTTCTTCCGTGCCCGCCTCGGGCGTGCCGTCGTGGTGCCACAAGCCCCAGGGGTGCAGGCCCATGCCCGACTCAGCAAACAGGGTGGCCGCATCCAGATCGTCGGGGTACTTCTTCACCACTTCACGCATGGCATCGCGATAGGCCTCAGCCGCTTTCCGGCGGTCGGCGCTGGCGTCTGCGGGGAAGCGCAGAGCCATAGCCTGAATGTAGGCCTGTTCACTAGCCGAAGCATTCGCCGAGGGATCGACTGCCCTCTGGATGGCCTCGTGCGCCTGCTTGAAGCGGTCGGCACTGGCAGGATCGTTGTAATTCGGGCCGACGGCTTCGGCGATGCCCCAGTAAGCCATGGCTAGCTTGGGATCGAGTTCAGCCGCGCGCTGGAACGACCGTGCCGCTTCGTCGTGGTTGAAGGCGTAGATCAGGCGCAGGCCCTGATCGAAGAATTGCTGAGCTTCCGCCTTGCTGGTGGAGACCGGATGGTGGAGATCCCCCAGTCCGGACATCAGGGTTGCCGGCTTGGACTGATTGTGGGCCGAATGGTCTTGAGCGACAGCCACAGCGCACAGCAACACAGCAAGCAGAACACAGACATGGTGCTTCATGAGCATGATCCCTCCTGAGGTTGAGAAACGAGGAAAATACAGTTTAACGAATGACGCCCCTAGGCAGAGAGTAGCTTAGTCAAAAGCCCGCCAAGCTGCAATCGGGTTGCGGGACCCTGTTCGGCATGTGGGAATGGGGGGCGCGTTCTAAACCGTAGTGCCGTCCCTGCACCTGACTCACGCCCCGAACTGGCGAAGATGGTGATCCATGTGGAGGTAGCCCAAGCGCAGCCAGTCCTCATCCGACAACTGGCCGAAGAAGGGGTGTGGAGGCCAGTCAAAGTCTCTGGGTTTTCGAGTGTAACGATCCAGAAGCAGCTGCAGCTCGCGCATGTCATTTCCAAATTCTGCCGGCGGCGTGCCGCCGATTTGCTGGTCCATTTCCGGCCTGGTTTTGAACCCGTGTGGCCAGCGGAGCGGAAGCCAGAGGGCAGCCCACTTGAACGGCTTCCGCGGATACCGGCCCGGCGCTGGGGTCACAGTTTTCTCGCCCATATACACCCGGAACGAATCGCTCAAGTGGCACACCATCTGGTGCGCGGACATCTTTCCCCAGCGTCGCCGGCTTTCTGGGCGGATGGTTTCCAGCCGCCGGACGATTTCGTCCTTGTCCTTCGCATTGAGAAGCGTCTTCATTTTTGCCCTAGATACTACAGGAGTCCACCCGGAGTTTGCATCGACCGCCTTCGCAACCACATCTAAGTTGTCTCGCTCCGTTCATTGACGAAAGAGCGAGCCACCAATGTATCCTCTATAACTCGGCTCACGAGAAAGGGCCTGCGCGAACTTTGGAACCGATCACTCACTTCCTGACCGGCGCGTGCATGGGCCGTGCTGGGCTGAATCGCAAGACGGCGCTGGCCACGGCCACGCTTACCTTGGCAGCGGAAGCGCCTGATCTCGACGTAATCGGCCATTTCAAAGGTTCGGTCTTCGGCTTTGCCCATCATCGCGGCTTCACGCACTCCTTTCTCGGCATCGCACTGGTATCGGCCGCGGTGGTAGGCTTCATGTACCTCGTCTGGCGCCTGCGCGGACGCAAGACCAACGATCCCAATTTGCCGCCACGGTGGGGGCTGCTGTTCCTCTATTCCTATCTCGCCGGCCTTACTCACATCGTGCTCGACTTCACAAACAACTATGGGGTACGTCCGTTCTGGCCCTTTTCCGAGAAATGGTATTCCTGGGACATTGTTTTCATTGTGGAGCCTGTCATCCTAATCGTGCTGGCCGCAGGTTTGGCGCTGCCCGCGCTCTTCTCCCTGATCAACGAGGAAATCGGCGTGCGCCGTAAAGGGCCGCAAGGACGCTTTGGCGCAACTCTGGCACTGCTCGGCGTGGTTGCGCTTTGGAGTGTGCGCGATTACGAACACCGCCGCGCGGTCAACACCCTGGAAGCCCGTATGTACAAAGGCGCCGATCCCATCCGCGTCTCTGCCTATCCCTATTGGTGGAATCCCTTTCAATGGTACGGGGTGGTCGAGACGCAAGACTTCTTCGCCACCATGCTGATCGATTCCGCCATCCCCGATGTGGACCCCGAGGGCCGGATGCAAGTGCGTTACAAGCCGGAAGAAACTCCGGCTACATTGGCTACCAAGAAGAGTTATCTCGGCCGCGTCTATCTGGACTGGGCGCAGTATCCCATTACGGAAACCGAGCAGCTTGAGGCTCCGCAGCAAGGCTATATCGTCCGCTTCAAGGATCTCCGCTATGACTACCCTGGCCGGACCGGTCGAAGTCCTCTCAGCGCAAGCGTAGAACTGGACCGGAACCTGAACGTTGTAAGCGAGAGCTTCGGATTCCGCAGCCGCCGCGCGCCTTAGCAGCTCATTCGCATTTATTTTTTTCTTGTCATCCTGAGCGGCCTTGAGGTCCGAACGGACCCTGCGGCTGTTTGCATCGCTCCTGCAGTGCCTGGGAACACATGGCGAGCCCGCAAACGGCATGAAAGCTTCTATCCTGCGTAAGGTCCATTCGCGAGTTGAAACTCGCTCAGGATGACAACTTGGTTTTTGCCTCCGTGAATCCGTGAAGATCCGTGGCCCGGTTTTTGGTTGTAAAAAAAAGAAACGCGGCATGGCTGCGTTACTGCAGCTTCCCGTACTCCGCCTTCGCCTCCTTCACGATGGGGATGCCGGGGTCAGCGTCCTTCCAGAGGGCGAAGAAGTCCTGGTAGGCGGTGCGGTCGACGCAGGCGGTCGGTGAGCAAACGGGGCACTGGACAGGGTGACGCCGCCGGTTCTCATTTAGGATTGTTC
>WNFB01002782.1_pt1 | contig 15306 bp, 16 predicted proteins | sample 5400501 | NCBI WGS metagenome assembly WNFB01 (sample SAMN13153341, study PRJNA577476) | soil metagenome | isolation source: 200 cm saprolite under Douglas fir tree site 2 hole 1 | place: USA:California | collected 2015-04-18
ACACCTTCCAGCCCTGGGCTGAACTCAGGCACGAGGCTTAAGTGTACGGAGCCCCGATTGCCGAGATCGGAATTACGGCACCAGCAGGCAACAAATGGTTGGCGTTAGCAGGAAATCACTGTTAAGTGCGTTAGGCTTCCTAGTACTAACGCGGAGGCAACTATGTCATTCCTACGTCCTGCAAAGATCGTCGCAACGTTGTTCCAGTTGCTAGGCGGGAACCTGAGCTCGCCTGCACAACCGGATGGACCAGGCTGCTCGTGCGAGAGGTGCGAGCAAGCCTGGAACCGGCACCAAGCGCTCAATGCTGCATCGGCTCGGACCCACGTGGGCATCGGCGTGCGCCGAGTGGACCCGGGCTAATCTCGACGCGGTAACCGATCGTCCAGCTGCGCGTTTGCCCTTATGGACGATGTTGCGCGCCGGCTTTGTCCGCAATCTGGCTGTTATTGCAGTGGTCGCCGTCACCTGCGGACCTTCGCACGGCACCGCGGCACCACCGACGTCAAAGTCGAATGCGTCAGCCGCGCGCCAGCAATGCCCCGCTAATCAGACGGCGCCACATTTCGTGCCGGCTCCACCATCGAATCGCAACCTTGAGATCATCTTTTTCAAAGCTAGCCAGCGATTCGTGGTTCGGGACATTACCGACATTCTTCACCCGACGACCGTGAGCACGTTTGATGACCTCTGGAGGGCGCAGTTCATCAGCTCAAGTGAGATTTCGTATACCAAAGGGACCGACCTCATCAGGTTTGCGTTGGCGGGGTCTCCCAAAGTTGTCGTGGCCCACTGCGTTGCCACCAACGCTTTCGCATGGAATTCGACTGGGACCAACGCTGCGTACATCACGATTAATCGAGACACATCGGCCGCTGAGCTTCACCTTGTGGGCGGCGGCCGGAATCGTATGGCGAGCTCGATGCCGCCAATGGGCATCACGGGCTGCGAGTCTCGAGCATGCATTGATGACTTCGACTTTCGCCTGATGTACTCGCCAGACGGAGGCTACCTCTCGTTCATAAAGAACTTTGGTGGAGCACCCAACCTCCGCATTTGGAATTCGGATGGCCAGTTGCTCCAAAGCATTGACTCCAGCCCAACCGACTTCAAAGCGGGGCCGGCCATGTCGGCGTGGTCGGGCGACAGCTTCTACTGGCGTGACGGCCAGGGAATCGAGATGTGGCGTCGTGGAACCCAGTCGCTTGTCCTGCCAGGTGTGAGATGGATCCGACCAAAAGCATCACCGGGAGGCAACCAGATTGTTTATGAGACTCGTGACGTGTCCGGGACGGCACACGTCTACCTGCTCGATACGAGGTCTAACGCACCTCGGGAGCTCATCAAGTCACGTAGCGAGCCGGCATACCTCAATGCTCACCTGATCTGGTACCAAGACGAACGGCCGTGCGACGCGAAGGACCAGTGCCCGCCGGCGACCGCGACGATTCCCAGCGGAAAGACGTACATCTACGACCTGCAAGACAACACGGAGACCGAATCGGTAATCGACACCGTCTGGGACGTCTGGCCGCACGCTGCCTGAGTTCGGGCGTGGCGAGGGCGGCCGGGTTTAACCCGGTCGCGACTTTGTGTATCTGGTCTGCCAGCCGTGGCTAGGAGAAACCATTCCGATGATCCGAACAGCGGGAAAGAGAGCAGCGCCACGCGTTAGCGCCGCGCGATGAGAGGGAACCGGCAGGTTCCCTCTTATACCCTCTAGACCATCCCCAGCTCCCAGCGCGCTTCTTCCGACATGCGCTCTGGGGTCCACATCGGCTCGTAGACGATGTCGACGTCGGCTTGAGTGACGCCGGGAATTGTCAGCAGGTGGTCGCGTACGTCCGCGATTACATCGGCCGCCATTGGGCAGCCCAGCGCAGTGAGGGTCATCTTGATGTCGACTCGCTCAGGCTTGATCGCGATGTCGTAGACGAGGCCGAGGTCGATGATGTTGACGGGGATCTCGGGGTCGAAGCACTGGCGCAGGACCTCGATCACTTCCTCGGGCTTGACGGTCGAGTCGGGCGCCACCTGCATCGTCGGAGCTGGTGCTAGCTCACTCATGGCGTTTCCAATGGTAGGCCGGCTTCTTTCCACGCCTTCGTGCCGCCTCGGAAGCTCACCACGTCCTGCACACCCAGCGCCACCGCCATCTCAGCCGCTACCGCGGAGCGTTCGCCGACTGCGCAGACGAAGATCGTGCGATCGCGGAACTTCTGGGCCGTCGGGTTGGAAAGGATCGTGTTCAGCACGACGTGGCGCGCGCCCGGAAGGTGGCCCTTGTTCCACTCCCAGTCCTCGCGCACGTCAACGACCTCATAGCCCTCGTCGATCAATTTGCGGATGTCGTCGATCTTCAGGTCGCGGAATGGCGTCACCTGGTTGCTCATCGGTTACTCCTCGTCCTCATCATCAGAAGCCAAACCATACGCACCCACTTTCAGCACTTTCAACGGCAGCAGCGCACATTTGATGCGTGCGGGCGAGATCTGGATGCCCAGCTCGCCGAGCACGTCGTTCTTGTCGATCTTCTTCGCGTCGTCGAGTGCGATGCCCTTGAGGCGCTCGGTCAGCAATGAGGCGGACGCCTGCGAAATCGCGCAGCCCCGGCCGTGGAATCGAATGTCTTCGATCACGCCGTCCTTGATCTGAAAATCCATACCGACCACGTCCCCGCACAGCGGGTTGTCCTCTTCGTGCGTGATATCAGGGTGGTCCAGACGGCCGTAATTTCGCGGGTTCTTGTAATGGTCGAGGATGTACTCGCGATAGAACTGGTCGTCGGCGGCGGTGCTGGTGCTCATTTGAAGATTCTCTGGGCCTCTTTGATGGAACCCACCAGCCGGTCGACTTCATCCTTCTGCGAATAGACATAGAAGGATGCGCGCGCCGTGGCGGCCACGCCCAGGCGGGTCATCAGCGGCATCGCGCAGTGGTGGCCGGCGCGCAGGCAGACCTGGTCACGGTCGGCGATCGTCGCGAGGTCGTGTGGGTGGATGCCGGCCAAAGAGAAGGAGACGACCCCGGAGCGGCGTGAAGGCGGCGGCCCGTAGACCGTGAGCCCTTCGATGTCGCTCAAAGCCTCGTACGCGTACTCCGTGATCTCGCGCTCATGATCGCGAATCGCGTCCATGCCCAGGTTGTTGAGATAGTCGACCGCGGCGCCGAGGCCGATGACCTCGCCGATCGCCTGCGTGCCGGCCTCGAACTTCCATGGCAGGTCGTGATACGTGGTGCCTTCGATGCGCACCGTCCTGATCATGTCTCCGCCCGACTGGAACGGGTCCATCGCTTCCAGCAGCTCGCGGCGGCCGTAGAGGATGCCCGCGCCGGTTGGGCCGAGCATCTTGTGACCGCTGAAGGCATAGAAGTCGCAGCCGAGCGCCTGCACGTCGACGCCCTGGTGCGGGGCGCCCTGCGCGCCATCGACCAGGACGGTCGCGCCGGCTGCTTTGGCCGCGGCCACCATCTCCCGCGCGGGGTTGATCGTGCCCAGCGCATTGCTGACCTGGCCGAACGCGACCAGCCTCGGCGCGTGCTCGAGCAGCTCGTGGAACTGGTCCTGTCGCAGCTCGCCTCGCTCGTCGATGTCCACGAATTCGATATGGGCGCCGTTGGCCGCCGCGAGGATCTGCCACGGGACGATGTTGGAGTGGTGGTCGAGGATGGTGAGCACAATCAGGTCGCCGGGCCTGACGTTCTTGCGGCCCCAAGAGTACGCGACCAGGTTGATGGCCTCGGTCGTGCCGCGGGTGTAGATGATCTCTTTTGTCGATGCGGCGTTGATGAAGGCGCGCACCTTCTCGCGGGTGGCCTCATAGCGCTCGGTAGCGACCTCGGCGATGTGGTATGCGGCTCGGTGGATGTTCGAGTTGAAGTGTTCGAAGTAGTCCATCATCGCGCCCGTCACCTGCCGCGGCCGCTGTGACGTGTTGGCGGAATCGAGATAAGCGATGCCCGTCTCGAGGATGGGGAAGTCCTTGCGGATCGCGACGACGTCGAGCCGGCGCGCACCGTTGATGGCTTCAGGGGTCCCCACGAAATCGCGGTGGTTGGGTGCGGATTTCGTGGGGTTGCTCATTCCGGCACCTCGACGAACACGTCGTCGCCTTCCAGCGTCACCGGGTACGTGATGGCGGGGATGACGGCGGGGAGGCCGGTCACCTTGCCCGTGACGAGGTTGAAGCGTGATCCATGCTGCGGGCACTCGATATCCATTTCCCACAGCTCGCCCTCGCTGAGCGAGAACTCTTCGTGGGTGCACGTGTCGTTGAGGGCGTAGAAGTTGCCGTCCTCGGCATGCGCCAGGCACACGGGGGTGCGTCCCGCTTCCACCTTCTTCAGTGACTCCATCGGCACGTCGCCGAGCGACGCCACGCGAAACCTAGCCAAGACGCGCCTCGAGCTCGGTCTCGACCAGCCGGCGTGCGTGCTCGAACGGGATGCGCTCGAGGACCTCGCCGAAGAAGCCCTGCACGATCATCCGCCTGGCGGTGGCCTCCGGGATGCCGCGTGATTGCAGATAGAACATCGATATGGGATCGACCGGGCCGACGGTCGCGCCGTGGGTGCAGCGCACGTCGTTGTTGTCGATCTCCAGCATCGGGATCGAGGTCGCCTTCGCGTGGTCGGACAGGACCAGGTTGCGGTTCGCCTGGTAGGCATCCGACCGGGCGGCACCCTTCTCGATGCGGATCAAGCCCGCATAGACAGTGCGCGCGACGTCCTGGAGAGCGCCCTTGAACAGAAGGTCGGAGCGCGTGTTGCCGACCTGGTGGTCCTGCAGTGTATGGAAGTCGAAGAACTGCTCGCCGGACGCGAAGTAGATCGCTTTCAGCTCGGCTTCCGAGCCCTCTCCAACGAGGGCGGCCTCAACCCGAGTCTTGGAGAAACGCCCGCCGAGCGTGACGTCGAACAGCTTTAGCTTCGAGTCCTTCTCCAGGCGGGCCCGTTGGTCCCCGAAATGCCATGCGTTGCGTCCCCACTTCTGGATGGCGACGTAGCCGACCTCCGAGGCCTCGCCGAGGAATATCTCGGCCGAACCGCTGCGGTAACCGGCCTCCGCGTCGTCCTCCGCGATGTATTCGTCGAGATAGTTGAAACGCGAGTTGCGCCCGGCGACGATCAGGGTGTGGGGCAGCACCGACGTACCGCTCTCGCGAGAGAAGTGCTGACCGACGATCGGTTCGTCGATGGTGACGCCGTCGGGAACATAGAGGAAGACCCCTCCCGTGAAGAAAGCCGCGTGTCGTGCGGTGAAACGGTCGCGATCGGGTTGGATGAGCGAAAACAATCGAGGTTTGACGAGGTCCGCATGCTCCTTGGCTGCCACAGAAAGCGATTCGAGGATCACGCCTTTCGGGAGTGATTGCTCCATCGTCGTGTGCGCCAAGACCTTCTCAAAACGCCCAAATGCAACGGGGTCGAAGCGGCTGACGTCGGTGCGCCGCCACTCCTCGTCAGTCTTGCTTGGCATCGGCAAGCGCTCGAAGCTTTCGAGCGCGGTGCGGCGCCGGTCGCGCAACCAGTCGGGTTCTCCCCTGAAGATCAAATCCTCCAGGGGAGCTTCGGTCGATACCACAGCTACCCTACCGAGCCCTCCATCTCGAGCTGGATGAGCCGGTTCAGCTCCACCGCGTACTCGAGCGGAAGTTCCTTCGTGAACGGCTCGATGAAGCCGTTGACGATCATCGTCTCCGCCTCGTTGCGCGTGATGCCGCGGCTCATGAGGTAGAAGAGCTGCTCGTCGGAGACCTTGCTCACGGTCGCCTCGTGGCCGAGGGTCACGTTCTCAGCGTCGACGTCGTTGTACGGATAAGTGTCGGAGCGCGACTCGTCGTCGAGCAACAGCGCGTCGCACTTCAAGAACGACTTGCTGTTCTTCGCGTCGGGGTACATCTTGATGTGCCCGCGGTACGACGTCCGCCCGCCGCCTTTGGAGATCGACTTCGAGGTGATAGTCGATGTCGTGTTGGGCGCGACATGGATCATCTTGCCGCCGGCGTCCTGGTGCTGGCCCTTGCCCGCGAACGCGACCGAAAGCACGTCGCCCTTCGCACCCGGCTCCATCAGATAGACGCTCGGGTACTTCATCGTGATCTGCGATCCAAGGTTGCCGTCGACCCACTCCATGGTGGCGTCGGCGTAAGCCATCGCCCGCTTGGTGACCAGGTTGAAGACGTTGGTCGACCAGTTCTGGATCGTCGTGTAGCGGCAGCGGGCGCCCTTCTTGACGATGATCTCGACAACCGCCGAGTGCAGCGAGTCGGTCGAATAGATCGGTGCTGTGCACCCCTCGATGTAATGGACGAACGAGCCTTCGTCGCAGATGATCAGCGTCCGCTCGAACTGGCCCATGTTCTCCGCGTTGATGCGGAAGTACGCCTGCAGCGGGATTTCCACCCGCACGCCTTTCGGTACGTAGATGAACGAGCCGCCCGACCACACAGCGGTGTTGAGAGCCGAGAACTTGTTGTCCGCGGGCGGGATGACGGTGCCGAAGTATTCCTTGAAGAGCTCGGGGTGGTCGCGCAGGGCCGAGTCGGTGTCCGTGAAGATGACGCCCTTTGCGGTCAGCTCCTTCTGCAGCGAGTGGTAGACGACCTCCGATTCGTACTGCGCGGAAACGCCGGCGAGAAACTTCCGCTCAGCCTCGGGCACGCCCAGGCGGTCGTATGTCTTCTTGATGTCGGGCGGCAGATCTTCCCACGACGTCGACTGCTTGTCCGAAGCCTTGAGGTAATAAAAGATGTTCTCGAAGTCGATCACCGAGAGATCCGCGCCCCACGTCGGCATCGGCTTCTTGCGGAAGATCTCCAGCGAGCGAAGCCGCATCTTCAGCATCCACTCAGGCTCCTTCTTCATCCACGAGATCTCCTTGACGATCTCGGGATTCAGGCCGCGCTTGGCCTTGAAGACGAAGTCTTCGGGCACGAAGAACCCGTACTTCTCCTTGTAATCGCTGCCGACGTCGACCTTAGGTACCGTCGCCATCAGGCAACCTCCTCGGGCTTCAGCTCTTCAGTGTCGCCCCATTCCGAATAACCGGTCTTCTCGAGCCGCTCGGCGACCTCAGGGCCGCCCGAGAGCACGAACCTGCCGTCCACGAGAACGTGGACGAAGTCAGGCTTGATGAACTCGAGGATGCGCGTGTAGTGGGTGATGATCAGGACGCCGAGCTCTGGACCGCGCATCCGGTTCACGGCCTCGGCCACGAACTTGATGGAGTCGATGTCGAGCCCGGAATCGGTCTCGTCGAGGATCGCGATCTCCGGCTTGAGGATCGCCATCTGCAGGATCTCGGCGCGCTTCTTTTCTCCGCCGGAGAATCCGTCGTTGATGTAGCGAGGCAGGAAGGAGTCGTCCATGTGCAGGACCTCGAGCTCGCTCTTCAACAACGAGCGGAACTCCTTCGGCGTCACCTGCTTGGACTTGTCCTTGCCGTCATAGCCACGCTTGGCGTTGAGGGCTGTGCGCAGGAAGTTGGTCATCGAGATGCCTGGCACGACGACCGGGTACTGGAAGGCGAGAAACATGCCCAGCCGCGCGCGCTCGTCGGGTTGCAGGGCGAGAACGTTCTGGCCCTTGAAGATGACTTCGCCACCGTCGACCGTGTAGCCCGGGTGTCCCATCAGTGTGTGGGAGAGGGTCGACTTGCCCGAGCCGTTGGGGCCCATGACCGCGTGCACCTCGCCCCTGTTGATGGCGAGCGTGACGCCTTTGAGGATCTCTTTGCCCTCGACGCTGGCCCGAAGGTCTCGAATCTCGAAATCAGCCAACTTTTCCTCCGCTCTCCTTGACTTCATAAGTGCAGTCGGACCCCTTCTCGCGCATCCAGGTCGACCTGGTCACCGGGGCCCCAAGCAGCCGCTCGTACATCTGCTGTTCGTTCACGCAGGGCAGGCCGGTGCGGGCGGCGACGTCCTGGATGGGGCAGTTGCAGTGGCGGATCGCGAGCCCGCCGGTCGGCAGTTCGACCACCTCGGCCATGTGGCCGTGCTCGGTGGCGAGCTTCGCCAGCTCGCGGACGCGACCCTCAAAGTCTAGCCCCGCCAGTCTGGGGGCGTACTCGGCCTCGAGGCGCGCCGTGCGCCGCTCGAAGAACCGCTTCAGCTGTGCTTCGGAGAGGAACTCGACCAGCTCGCTTGCGAGCTCACGATGCGCATGGGGGAAGTGCTCGTAGGCGGCGGGAGTGAGCTTGTACACGTTTTCAGGGCGGCCCCGCCGGTGCTCCTCGGCCGGCGCCACTGTGGCCAGGCCGTCCGCCTCGATGGCCTCCATGTGGCGCAGGGCGCCCTGCTTGGAGATTTCGAGGTGCGCGGCAACTTCGCCCAGGGAGGCATGGCCGCGGGTTTTGATGAAGGCGAGGATGGTCTCGCGCCTGGAGTCCACAGATGCATACTACGAGTTTTTCAACACCACTGTTGAAATACATCTTGGGCCCGGCGTACCCTCCCGCAATGCGCCGATTGGCGGCTGTGCTGATCGTCTCCGGGGTTGCTTTCAGCCCGATGTCCGGCGCTGCCGCGGGCGCGTCGTATCAGTGGGAACAGTGGACATCGATTCCTGGCGTGTTCGACGTGGGCGGACCTCGCAACGGCTTCCTCGTCGTCGCGGGTTCCGCTGCCCTGTACCTGGTCCACCCCGAAGGTGAGATGGCGACGTTCGCTCGCGGGAGCGGCGGCTATCACGACGACCCCGGCGCTGAGGCGTACATCGCCGTGTCGCCGGGCGGCCACGTCGGCGCGAGCAATTGCGACTTCAGGCGCGACGAGACATTCATCCTGCGTCTGCACGCGCCTTTAGGAGTCACGCGAGTGGATGCGGCGGGCGTGAGCAGCAGCTCTTTCGCGAGCATCACCGGCATGTCATCGCTCAACGGCATCGCTTTCGACACCACCGGCGCCTTTGATCACCGCCTACTGGTCAGCGGCTCAGCAGCCGGCAAGATCGTGATCGCCGCCATCGACTGCAAAGGCGCGGTCCAGGTGATCACGACCTCGGCCCCGACCCTGGAAGGCGGCCTGGCGGTGGCTCCGCGTGGCTTTGGTGCTTTCGGCGGCGACCTCATCGCGCCCGACGAGCTGTCGGGCCACATTTACGCCATCGCGCCGGACGGGACTGTGAGGGTCGTCGCCCAGCCTCCGCTGCCGGCAGGCGGCGACATCGGGGTGGAGGGCATCGGCTTCGTGCCCCGGGGGTTCACATCTGACCTCGGCGGCGCGGTCTACTTCGCTGATCGCAAGTCGCCGGGCAGCCCCCACCCCGGAAACGACGCCATCCTGCGGATGTCTTCAGCCAATCTGGCCGCGGCCCAAGTGCAGGATGGGGACATGCTCCTGGCAACCGAAGGTGGCGCGACGATGGTGGCGGTTCGGTGCGCAGCTTCGTGCACCGTCATCCCGGTGGTCACGACGCCCACGACCGCTCATGGCGAGGGACACCTCGTGTTCACGGTGACGCCGGCGGCTTCGCCGGCGCCAAGTCGATACCCGCGAACGCCGGTGTCGGAGCCCACCGGAGTAAATGACCGGGCCAACGGCACCATCAGAATCGCGGCGATCTTGTTGGTGATCGCCGCTGCAGCTTTCCTCATCCTGCGGCGGCGGCACGGCTGATGGCTGATGACCTCAGCGCTCTCGACGACGCAGAGATCGAGCGCCGAATCGCCGAGATTCGAGAGCGGATGCGGCCCGTCGAGCAGCAGCTCGCATCGCTTCGAGGCGAGCGCGACATTCTCCTGACCGAGCGCCGGCGTCGGGAGCGAAGTGCGCATCGCGAGTCACGCGCCGACCTCAAAGCAGCCATGCGCGGGGGCCAGTTTCCGACGGTCGCCGATCTCGTCGCGGCCAGCCAGACCGGCTCGCTCGACGACTACGCCTTCAACCTGAAGACCGGGGGCGAGGTGCGCCTGGGTTACCCCGGGGCGCGCTCGCAGAGCCTCACATTCACGGACGGTGTCAGGGTCGCAAACGCCGCCGACCTGGCCGCGGCCGCGAGTCTTTACTCGGCGGGCTGGGACCTGGGCAGCCCGGGCCGCCCCGGCGTCAGGGTCCATTTCCCAGGTACGCGCCAAGAGCGGCTGGTTGGCGCGGACGAGGTTTTCGCCAGACTGAAGCCTGACTCAGCTCCGTAACCCCCGCCCTTCTTGCCGCGTTGGGTGGAGCGGGAAACCGTAATATCTACGCGCTCCCCCTCCATGGCTCGAAACGTTCCTCAGAAGATCAAAACCAAGGGGGGCCATCGCCCTCGGGCGCGGGTCCACGCAGGCTGGTCGCCGATCGGGCAGCGGCTTCGTCGCGTCGCCCTCGTGCGCGGCCTCGGCGTCTTTCTGGCCGTGGTGCTGGTCATCGGTTTCGCAGTCGACGCCTACGCCCAGTCTTTCTTCGACAGCCTGCCCTCGATCCAGGGCCTCGACAGCTCGGCCTTCGCGGGCGACACACTGATCACAGACCGCAACGGCGGCCTGCTGGCCGACGTGGGCAACCACGGAGACCATCGACTGGCCGTGAAGCTGAAGGACATTGCGCACCCGATGATCCTGGCCACGGTCGCGATCGAGGACAAAGGCTTCTACAGCAACCCCGGCTTCGATATCCAGGGCATCATCCGCGCGGTCCTCGACGACCTTCGCGCCGGCCACATCGTGGCCGGTGGAAGCACGATCACACAGCAGCTCGCCAAGCAGCAGTTCCTTACGCCCGACCAGACCGTCAGCAGGAAGATCAAGGAGGTCGCGCTCGCGTACGAGCTGAGCCAGGCCTATTCGAAGAACCAGATCATGGAGCTCTACCTGAACAAGAGCTTCTATGGCTCGCAGTCATATGGCGTCGAAGCCGCGGCCGAGAGCTATTTCCACATCCCCGCTTCGAAGCTCGACCTTGCGCAGGCAGCAGTGCTCGCCGGACTTCCGCAGGCGCCAACCGAGTGGAACCCCGTGCTGCATCCAGAAGCCGCCAAGCTCCGCCAGACCGAGGTGCTGCAGGCGATGGTCCGCCTGAACTACATCTCTCAGGACGATATGGATTCGGCGCTCGCCGAGAAGCTCAACTACCAGGCGCCGATCAACAGCTTCTTGGCCCCTCACTTCGTGGACTACGTCCTCTCCGAGCTTCGCCAGCTGGGATTCAAGCCGGGGCTCCAGCAGCTGAATGTCAAGTCGACCCTCGACCTAAAAATGCAGCAGATGGGAGAGGCAGTCGTAATCAATAACTTGAACGCCAACCTCTGGCGTGATCGCAACGGCCAGCTCTCATCAGGGCTTGTTGCGGAGAACCCGCAAAACGGAGAGATTCTGGTTATGGTCGGCTCGCCCAACTACAACGCGTCGGCCGGCCAGATCAACTACACGACCATCCCCCGCAACATGGGCTCTTCCATGAAGCCTTATACGTACGGCTCGGTGATCAACGCTCGCGCGGCAACCGTCGACACTCCCGTCTACGACGGCCCTAGCCCGCTTGTCTACAAGGATGCTTACAGCACGACCAACATCTACAACTACGACGGCAAGTCGCATGGCGTACTGCCGCTCAAGAAGGCGATGGGAAACTCTTTGAACATCGCCGCGGTCAAGGTCGAGCTCTCCATCGGCGTGCCGGCGGTACTGGGATGGATGCGGAACATGAACGTGCTGCCGAGGATCCCGGTCGGACTCAACACATACAGGTTCGGCGCGCCCGACGAGTATGGTCCATCGCTGACTCTGGGCGGCTACCCCATCACCCTCCTCGAGCACGTCGGCGGCATGGCCACTTACGCCGACATGGGCGTGTACCACACTCCGGAATCGATCATTTCCGTGAGTGACTCACGTGGCCAGGTTCTCTACCAGACCCACGCCGACCAGCGAGCTCGCCAGGCCGTCGATCCGGGAGTCGCCTTCATCATGGCCCAGATCATGGCGGACGACCAGAACCGCTGCATGATCTTTGGCTGCAACAGCGCGCTCCACTGGAGGGACCGCATGGTGGCCGCCAAGACCGGCACGACCGACAACTTCAAGGACGCCGTCACCGTTGCCTTCACGCCCGACCTCGCTGCGGCGATCTGGGTGGGCGACATCCTCGACAACAACCACGTGATGGTCAACGGCTCGGACGGCGTCTTCGTGGCCTCGCCCGGCATGCACACATTCATCGAGCAGGCGCTTGCCGGCCTCCCAGGCAATCGCTGGTACAGCGCGCCGGCCGATGTCGTCGCCGGAGCCAACAACAGCTGGTTTCTAACCGACACCACGAGCATCTCGAGGCTTCCGGGCGACAACCCGCCCAGCCCAACTCCGACCCCGGTCGACTACAACGTGCCGCCGGACCCCGGCGGACCCGTCCTCGCTAGTCCCAGCCCCATCCCGACCGTCTGTCCGACGCCGACTATCCTTCCGCCCTGCCGCTAGCTCGCATCGTGAGGGCAGGGCGCGCATTCGGCGCCCCGTAGAATCCGCCGCATGCCCACGCCGCCATCCATCTCGGTCACGACCGAGCAGCTGCCCAAGAGTCAGGTGGGCATGACGATCGAGGTGCCGGCGGACGCGGTCGACGCCACTTACGAGCGGGTCCTCAACCGGCTCGCGTCGCGCGCCAAGCTCGAGGGCTTCAGGCCTGGGCGTGCGCCCCGAGCGCTGGTCGAGGCGCGCCTCGGCCCGGCGGCGATCCGCGAAGAGGTTGTCGAGACAATCGTCCCCGAAGTGATACGCCAGGCTCTCGAGGAGAAGTCCATCAACCCCATCGACAACCCGGACGTCGAGGTTGTGGAGCTGGAGCGCGGGCGGCCGGCAAAGCTGAAGGCGACTGTCAGTGTGATGCCAGAGGTCAAGCTCGGCGATGCCAAAGCACTTGATGTGGCGACGCCCACCGTCGAAGTCACCGACGAGATGCTCGAACGCCGGCTGGACGTTGTACGCGAGCCGATGGCGGAGATCACGCCGGTGGAGCGCGAGGCGCGCGGCGGTGACGTGGTCATCCTCGACGTCGAGGTCGAGGCCGGCGGCAAGATCGTTCCTTCTGAATCTCGGCAGGCGATGGAGGCCGAGCTGAAGGAGGGAATACTGATTCCGGAGCTGATGGCGGCCATACTCGGCGCCAAGGTCGGCGAAACCCGGTCGGCGACGGTGACCTTTCCCGAAGACTACGGCGAGCCGATGCTCGCGGGCAAAGAAGGCACCATCAACGCCACGGTCCAGGGAATCAAGGAAAAGGTTCTCCCAGTTCTCGACGACGCGCTGGCGAGCCAGCTGAGCGGCGGAAAGTTTGAAACCGTCGACGCCTACCGGGCCTCGGTGCGCCAACAGCTGGAAGAATCCGCAAAGTCGCTGGCTGCGATCGCGCGCGAGCAGGCGCTTGTGAAAGCGCTGGTCGAAGCCTCGACAGTGGAGGTTCCCGACACCCTGGTGGAACGCGAGCTGGCGAGCCATCTCGACTCGCTTAATCGGAGCCTGAACAGCCAGGGCCTGCGCCTGGATCGGTACCTCGAGTACCTCGGCAAGACCCCCGAGCAGTGGATCGCGGAAGAGAGGCCAGAAGCGGAGGAGCATGTAAAGCGCGACCTGGTGCTGGACGAGCTCGGCCGGCGCGAGCACATCGAGCCTTCCGACGAAGAGGTCAACGCCTACATCGACCAGGAGGCGGCCGATGACGACGACCTCAAAGGCCAGGCCGACGAGCTCAAGCGGGGCGCGAACTCACGCCGTCTCTTCTCCGCGAGGCTGCGCCGATTGCGAGTTCTAGAGCGCCTGGCCGAGTTGGCGGGCGACGTCAAGCCCGCGGCAACTTGACGGAATCCCGAGGGTCGGTGTCTAGAATGGGAAGGTGCCTGAAATGAATCCAACGCAGCGCCCGGCCGGCTACCTCGTCCCGATGGTGGTCGAGAACACAGGGCGCGGCGAACGCGCCTTCGACATCTACTCGCGGCTCCTGAAAGACCGCATCGTTTTCATCGGAACGCCGATCGACGACCAGGTTGCGAACCTGGTGGTCGCCCAGCTGCTGTTCTTGCAGTCAGAGGATCCCGAGAAGGAGATCGCCCTGTACATCAACAGCCCGGGCGGCCAGGTCACGGCGGGGCTGGCGATCTACGACACGATGCAATACATCCGGCCTCCCGTCTCGACGATCTGCATCGGCATGGCCTACTCGATGGCCGCGGTCCTCCTTGCCGGTGGCGCGCACGGCCAGCGCTATGCGCTCCCGCACGCGAACATCCTCATCCACCAGCCGTGGGGAGGGATGCAGGGTCAGGCAAGCGACATCCAGATTCACGCCAAAGAAATCCTGCGCACGCGCGAGCAGCTCAACCAGATCCTCGCGCGCCACACCGGACAGAAGATCGAGAAGGTCACGCAGGACACCGAGCGCGACTACTTCCTCACGTCTGACGCCGCGAAGGAGTACGGCCTGATCGACGACATCATCCTTACTCCCATCAAGCCCAGCGACAAAGAAAAAGAGAAGAAGGAAGAGAAAGAGAAGGAGAAGGTCGCAGCTACCCCATGATCTTTCGCAGAAAGAGCAAGAGCGGCGAAGTCAAGAGGCATAAGCCGAAGTGCTCGTTCTGCGGGAAGGCTCAGGGACAGGGGGGAGTGCGGCTGATCGCAGGCTCGGGAGTGTTCATCTGCAGCGAATGCATCAGCCTTGCCAACGAGATTCTGTGGGGCCATAATCCCCCGGCGCCGGCTTCGTCGTAATGGACACAGCGAAGGACCTATGAACGAAAGAGAAGACCGCCGCCGGTACACACGCTGCAGCTTCTGCGGTAAGGGACAAGACCAGGTACGCAAGCTGGTCGCGGGCCCTGGCGTTTTTATCTGCGACCAGTGCATCGACCTCTGCCAGGAGGTCCTCGAGGACGACAACCGCTCGGCCGGCACCAAGAAGCAGAAGACGGGCTTCATCCCGAACCCAAAGACGATTTGCGCCGCGCTCGACCAGTATGTGATCGGCCAGGACCGCGCCAAGAAGGTGCTTTCGGTCCAGGTGTACAACCACTACAAGCGCATCTCCGCCTCCAAGTCGGTTGGTGACGTCGAGCTGACGAAGTCGAACGTGCTGCTGGTCGGACCGACTGGCTGCGGCAAGACGTACCTTGCGCAGACTCTGGCGAAGATCCTCGACGTTCCCTTCGCGATCGCCGACGCCACCAGCCTTACGGAGGCCGGTTACGTGGGCGAGGACGTCGAGAACATCCTGCTGCGCCTCATCCAGGCCGCCGACTTCGACATCAGCCGCGCGGAGCGCGGAATCATCTACATCGACGAGATCGACAAGATCGCCCGCAAGTCGGACAACCCGTCGATCACGCGGGATGTGA
>WNFB01002783.1_pt1 | contig 15304 bp, 12 predicted proteins | sample 5400501 | NCBI WGS metagenome assembly WNFB01 (sample SAMN13153341, study PRJNA577476) | soil metagenome | isolation source: 200 cm saprolite under Douglas fir tree site 2 hole 1 | place: USA:California | collected 2015-04-18
TTGCACCTGGACCAGACCCTCGCTGAGGCGCATACGGCCCTGGCGTTCGTAAGATTCCAATCCGACTGGGATTGGGCGGGCGCAGAGAGAGAATTCCGGAGCGCTATTGATCTTAATCCGAACTCTGCCACTTCTCGCTATCGCTACGCAATGTATCTTGCGACGATGTCCCGTATGAGGGAGGCCATGTCCGAAATGAAACGCGCCCAGGAGCTCGATCCCTTGTCACCGATTATTTTGACTGCGCGGGGAAGGCTGCTCCACTTCCAGAGAAAGTACGATGACGCCATCGAGTATCACCGAAAGGCGCTAGCCATCGACCCGAGCTTTGTCGAAGCGCATTTCAATCTCGGCATGATCTATGAGCAAAAGTCCATGTTTCGGGAGGCCATTTCCCAGTTCCGAAAAGTGATCCGCATTGCTGGCGGGCCTGCATCTTTCTGGTCGGCCGGATTGGGTCATGCTTACGGGAGGGCGGGCATGAAGAAGCAAGCCCTGAAAATCCTCGACCAATTGCTCACGCTAACTTCGCCGAGGAGTAGCGTCTCGCCGTTTGACATCGCATGGGTCTATTTGGGTCTCGGAGAAAAAGAGGCTGCGCTCACCTGGATGGAAAAAGCCTTCGTAGAGCGATGCGGTCCCCTCGTGTATCAGAATGTTGAGCCCGCCTTAGACGCGCTTCGGCCAGACCGCCGCTTTCAAGATCTTCTGCGTCGTATCGGATTGTCGCATTGACCCTGGACTGGCCCCCCTCCGGCTCCGATTCCATCGTTCCTCTCTCTTTCGCAGCGGTTCATAGCTCCGATCTGTCCCATTCTGCGCAGAACTGTGCGCCAAAATGCCATGATCTGTGGACACATTAAGTACGGATAAGTGCGGATAGCTAGCGGTACCGTCAGCCAAAGGGTATAGTTATCCTCCGTCCAGCACTTGCGGCCGCTCGCCGGGTCCGATGGGAGTCGCCATTGGATAAATTCAGATTTGCGTTGTGCGGAATTCTCTGGGCGATCTCACTCCCTATTACCAGCTGCGGAGGCGGCGGGAGTAGTTCTAGTTCTTCGAACCATCCACAACCGGACTTCACTTTCAGAGTCAATCCCTCGGTCCTTTCAACGGCCGTCGGAACTACGAGTCCTCCAGCAGTCATTTCTGTAGCATCTCAGAATGGGTTTAGCGAGTCGGTGACAGTAGCATTGAGCAGCTTGCCAGAAGGGATAACGTCATCGCCGCAGTCGCCCTTTACGCTGGCCGCAGACACCACCCAGGAAATAGAGTTTTCGGCCTCTTCTTCGCGACCGCTTGTAGATATCTCTCTCCAGTTCACTGCAACCAGCGGCGGGCTTTCAAAGAGCGGATCGCTCACGCTAAGGCTAATCCCCCCACCGACGATTCGGACGTATCAAGACAGCACGATGCTCTTTATGGAGTCGGACACGGGCAGCGAGATGGCGCGGGTGGGCTTGCTCAGGAGCTGGGGAGGGACAATCGTCGAAGCTAGTTTAAACGGCGCGAATTATGTCAACGGCAATGACCCGGGGCGCCAGGTGCAAGTCTCCTTGTGGGATGGCGACGGGAGTTATACTCCCGACTGGGGTTACAACCCGGTTCAGGCGGGCGACCATTGTTTCCAAGGTAGTCCTGTGCTTGCCCAAACCGTTGACTCGGAGTCGATCTACGTCAAAACTCAGCCCATCCAATGGGCCCCTGAGTCTTTCGGCGGCAATTGTGGGAGTCCAGTGCTCGGCGATGCGTACATCGAGCAATGGCTCACTCCGGTTGCTGGTCGCGGCCGAGCCTTTAAGGTCCATTACAAAATTACCCATTTCGGCTCCGACACGCATACGAATTCCCTTCAGGAGTTGCCTGTCGCCTACGTGAATCGGGGATTCGACACATTTGTCTATTACGGAGGCAGCTCCCCTTGGACTTATGGAGCCGTAACACGCTACACCATGCCGTTACTACCGGATCGCAGTCCAAGCCTTTACGCACCCGAGCAGTGGGGCGCTTACGTCGACAATAACGATTCGGGTCTGACAGTGTATGTCCCGGCGTCCTATCCGTATGTGAGTGGGTTCAATGCCGAAGGCCCCTCTCCGGGAGGCACCAATAACTTCACCCCACTGTCGGTATTCAGTTGGTACCCCGGCGCAGTCTTTGAAGGCGATATCTTTCTGATCGTCGGCCCGGTTGCGGACGCAAGGCCGGTCACCTATGAACTGCGTCACCAGCAGACGGCACCGAGCCGGTATTCGCCTTTCGGCTTCCTTGAAGTACCTGTGTCGGGCGCGACAATCAGTGGGGACGCGGCTTCGGTTGGGGGTTGGGTCGTCGGCACATCGCCCGTAACTGATGTCCAAGTTGTCGTAGATGGTGCTGCAATCGGTGCCGCTACATATGGCATCCCTCGTCCTGACGTGCCTCAGGGGGTAGCAGGTCAATCCGTGAATGCCGGATTTGAGTATGCCCTCGACACAACAAAACTTTCCAACGGCGCCCACAATCTCACAATCAAGGTGACGGATACGAATGGCAACATCGCCATTTTCCCCACCTGTCACGTGAGTGTAAGCAACCGCTAGAGTCGACCGGCCCCAAAAGGAACAAAGACTGTCCCTCACCACACGGCCCTTACGCCGCGACCCCTCCACCGATAAACCCGGGAACCAATCATTGCCAAACCAAGTTGATTTGTGGCCCCATCAGTCTAACGGGCAATGCTAGTAGGAAATTGAGTGCCCGCTGTAAACAAACTGCTTTTCCGCCGAACACCATGCTATCCATGGACAGGAGAGCAGTTTCCCAACCAAAGAACTGCTCGCTCTTTTGAATGCGCAATTGTCCCTCCTGCAGAAGTGCGCCCCGCATGCTCAGCCACGAGTCGCCAACAGAAATGCTCTGAGAAACCTCAGCGTCAGAACGAACAAAGAAACGAAGAGCCACGGTTGCAAAGACCTTCGCTCTCATTGGCTAGTCACAGATCGGTGAAATATGAAAAACGTGTAGAACGCCAAGATCCATGGACATGTAGCAGAGGTTTTGATTCTGGGTTCAGTCTTGTTGAACAACTGCTTGTAGACGGTCGGAACCTTATCTAGTGAGTTGCGAGTGGTTCATGAATATTGCGTTGGATTCCGTCAAGGACCCACTTTGCTAAGAATAATGATGGCAATTACTAGACAGAACACCCCGGACGTCATGGCCGCTTTTGCCGTCGTGCCAGAGTTATTCCATTCTCCAAACATTGTCCCCCACGCGGCGCTGGCGATTACTGCACCCGACATAAACACGGGCCATCCCACAACCGGACCAAGGACGCCCATTCTTGCGACTCCGCCGCCATACAGCACAATACTACCTAGCCACAACCCGCCCATGACCGTGATTTGTAGCCAATAACCTTTGGTTCCTTCCTGTCGATAGAGGGTGCTGGAGCGATTCTTGATGAGGAGCGACAAGGTGTAAAGTGATCCAGGAATTCCACCCGCCAGGAGAACGGGCATCCAAACCGCAATGCTCGCCAGCGGTGTCGAAGGTCGTTGCGCCTCAAGGCTAGCAATGATTGTAGCGCCAGAAACGAATGCCAAGTTTAGGGCTGCGGCAAGTGTCCCGCCCACGCTAGCAAACAAGAACCCTTTTAATGACTGCCGTGGCGCTATGGCGCCGGTTTCCTGTTGTCGTTCACGCGCTCGCCCGGCGAAGCCGCATACTCCTACCCCCAGCACCACAGCGACTGCCCCCAGCAAGATCATCAGGCCTGTAGATCCCCGCATTGGCGCATGCGCACAAAGAATGGGAAGGAGAGTTCCCACGGCGGCTGAACAACCAAGAGCAACAGCAGCTCCCACTGCTACGCCGACGAGCGGAAAAGACATGCCCAGCAACAACACACCTGTCCCCCACAAAATTCCCATCGCCCCCATGACTGCTAGGGAGGTCCACGGCGTCGTGCTATATACCTGAATGGGATAGGGCACTGCGGCCCATCCTAATACCAATGGCAGCGCCCACAGGCTTAGCACCGTCCATACCAACCAGATATTTTCCCATTTCCATCGAGACATGAATTTCATGGGAATTGCATAGGCGCCATTCATAGCTGCCGCAATCAGGATGAGAAGGAAACCCGTGACGTAGTCGGTTCGCATCGGCTTCGTGGGACCTAGATTGGACTCTTACATATTGTAAGAGAAAATATGCGTGAGATACTTTGCCGCAAGATCTATTCCGGTGCAGTAATTGGAATCAAGCGACCGCCATTCAGCGCGTTGTGCCGAGCCGTTTGCAGAAACTCCTCGCTCCGGCGAGCAGGACTAACTCGAGATCGATCCGACTTTGTTGCTCGTGAGCTCGACAACACCCTTTCTTCGGAAGATCTGGGGAACTCTGCTCAGGTCAGCCGGAGGACCACCACTCCCTCAAATGGGACACTTACCTCAATAGCCTGTCCCTGAACGGTATGGGTTTCATTGCTGTAAAGATCGGTGGCGCGAGTGTACCGCGAGGGGAGCTTGACGCTGGCTCTTTGATCTTCGATCCCATCGTTGAAAACCATCAGGAGACTGGCATTCGGTGCTTCCAGCAGCCTGGGTCGCACTTTGTCGGCCGTGACCAAAGGTTGGACGGCGTGAGTCACAATCGCTCGGACAATATCCATTCCTCCCTGGTCCCCTGCCTCAATGCTGGCGCCTAGGTTAGTTCCGAAATAGAAAATCTGTCCTCGGCCAACCTTTTTCATGGCGGCAACAGGAGTGGACTCATACTTCGCAATTACAGTCGCAGACCCGATGATGAGCGGTGTCAAGAAAGTGTGCGCCTTAACTCGAACAACGAGCGGTTCCGAAAAGTCTAGATGCCCGTCGACATATATCCGCTCTGAAGCTGGCAGATCCTCCATCTTAGGCGCCTGGTGGCTGGTTCCCTCCATGTAGAGGACTTCACCCTCGCGGTATCCGAAGACATCCGTAAGGCCGAATGGTGGAACTGCGGGGTTGAAAATCATGTGCTCGTCATAAGTTCCGAAACCAGTTTCGATGAGCAGCGTCCCACCCGCCTCGACAAACCGACGGAGTTGCTCGCACGTTTCCTTCTTGCCGATCAAATGCCAGGGCACGATGATCACGCGGTAGTGGTTATTGTTCAAGCTTTTCGGCTCGATAAAGTCAACCGCCAAATCGCAGTTCCAGAGTGCCTTGTAATAGCCACGGAATGAATCAACCGATGCATCCTCTTGGCCGCTCATCGCGAAGGTCAGCAGTGCGTTGTCCAGATCAACCAGAATCGCGACTTCGGGCTTTGGTTTGTAGTCTTTGATGATGTCCCAATTGGACTGGATTAGTCGATGGTCCTCCGCCGCCTCTAGCACCCTCTCGGAGGGGGAACCATCGCGATTGACCAAGCCGAAGCCTGTTGACTCCATTCCTGTGGCTTCGGTGTCATAGCACCAATAGATAATTCCCTTGCCCCCCATAGCCACCGACAGCCAGTTCCATAAGCGAATATCCCGCGGCCGCATCTTTCGACTGCGCTGTATCCCTCGGCTGCCGTGCCCCCCCTGAAGTTCGGTCGTCCAGAATGGTTTTTCGGCGGCAGCGACGCGGGTAAGTTCCACTTGGGCTGCTCCCAGATATGTCGGTGCTCCTGACCACCGAGGAAAGTTTGAAAGTCCCCACGTCTCTACTAGCTCCGCCAAACGCCAAGGATTGATGCCGGACAATGCTATCGGTAGAATCGCTGCTTGCGTGTAGACGTGGCTTTCCAGGAGGCCGTGTTTATCTACTGCTCGCAAGTTGTCTACTCGGAACCGCATTTCGTCCGTGCTGCGATCGATCATGAAACGTCGCCAATCAACCCAGTCCATGTAGGAACCCTGGCCACGTGGTGGGTCGATCGCCGTCCAATTCGGATACCGCCGTACCCAGGCCTCGTTGAGAACGTCGAGAGTTCCATATCGCTGCTTCAACCATTTCTGAAATGAGGCAATCGTCTTGGGGCAATAGCAAAACAGTTTTTGGTCTGTCGTTGGGGAGAACTGATGCCCCCCGGAAGGCTCGATGTGCGGTTCGTTCCAGACATCATAGGCGTACATGGATGGATGCTTTGCGACCGTCTTGGCCATTTCGCGTATGAACGTGCCTGCAGCCTCGCGAACGGGCTCCCAATCCAAGCACAATCCTGGCCATCCGCCACTCATGTTGATGGAATATCCTGCGAGCCTTTCCGGTTGGTCCAGGGCGTTTACGTAGCGTGTTTCCGGATGAGTAGCTTCCAGCCAGTAGGGCGCCTCTTCGATGACCGCACCCATTAGCACCTTGAGGCCGAACTCGTCGCAATGGCGCATGACCTCTTCAACTTCAGAGAAATCAAAGCGTCCCTGCTCAGGATTGAGATAGACCCACGAACAGTAGATGCGAATAATGTTGAACTTGTACTCTTGAGCAATGGCCTTTAACATCTCGCGGCGCATGGAAATAGGAGGATTGGGGGGACGAAAGAACTCTGATCCGTACACAAAGAACTTCTGTCCAGCGGCTTCATCCTGACCGTTAGATTCCAGAGGTTGGGCAAAGGCTTGAGGGCCTGCAAGGATTCGCAAACCGCCCCAAGTTGCGGCGACGCCCCCAACAGCAGTCTGCACAAATTCCCTGCGTGAATACTTCTTCGACATTGAAGCCTCCTAATCGGTTTTGCCTTGCAAGCCCTTGAGTTCGATTCGCCCAAGAATCTTGTTTATGTTCTGGCAATAGCCGTGCGGCCAACACCCTTCCCTCTGTTCCTAGCTGACGTCTCGACGTGGGATCCCTCGCGAGGTGGCGAGAGACGTCACTGGTTCAACGCCGACCTCAGCCTGCGATCGCTAAGTTCGCTCAACACGTCTGGAGTCGTTGCGCTCAACTGCGCGAAAAGGGATTTCGCCTCCTCTGCTTTTCCAAGTGCAGAATACGCGCGAGCCAGATTGTAGATTGCGCTACGAGAGTCCGGCGCCATCTTATGCGCCAAGCGGAGATCCGCAACGGCTTTCCCGGGATGTCCCCCTTGAAGAAGAAGCTTCCCTCGCAGGGTTCTGGCAGAAACTGACTTGGCGTCTATTTCTATTGCCTGATTTAACTCAGGCAGAGCGTCAAGCGGCTTCGTAGGATCCAGTCTGATCGCGCACTCGGCGAGCAAGTAGTGCAAATCGGAATCCACAATCCCTGATCCAATTGCCGACCTAAGCTCGCTCGCGGCGTCAGCAAACTTGTCTTGGTTATAGTCCGAGAGAGCTACAAAGAAATGAGCGTCGGGATCTCGCGGTGAAAGCCGAACCGCCGCGGCAAAGTCACTGTGTGCGCTTTCGAGCATTCCTTGGTACATTTTGAGCGAACCCCGCATCATCAATGGCTCAGTGTTCCGGGGAAACGCCGCAACGGCCCGGCTTGCGATCTCGTCCGCGGTCGCAAAATTTCCAGTATCAGCAAAGAAGGTCACCAGATTCAAATAAGCAAAAAGATCTGTGGGGTTCTTTTGGAAATTCTCCGCTAAGACCGGATAGGCATCCTGATAAAGACCCAGCTTGGAATAAGCAACGCCTAAAAGATCGGAACACTTGGCAGCACACAGACCTTTGGAGCGGAGGGCGCCTAGTACCTTGGCTGTGCTTTTATAGTCACCAAGCTCGAACTCGCTGAGCGCAATCGCGTATTCATGTGTTGGGTGATCTGGTACATCCACGTTCACGGAGCGAAAGATTGTCAGCGCTGACGGAAAATCGCGCGCCTTGCCGTAGAGCCATCCAATATTAAACATATCGATCGCGGCAAGGTTGTGACAGGCTTGGAGCTGTCCGAGCACCGCTCTTGCTTCTCCGTACTGCTGGCGCTTAAGCAGGCGGTCCACTCTTTGAAAGCTTGCCCGAGCATCACAAGTCTGGCCCTGCTGCTCCCCGCGGCACAGCGTTGGACCCAAGAGGGATAGAAGGGCTATGACGAACCATACCGACGTCATGCATGCCCACTGGCGGCCAACGGGAGCCGAACGGACCATGTACTTAGCTCCAAACTGGCCAATGTCCGATTGGCCGCCAACAACTGCCTGAGTGTGGGTCAAGGCCCCACCGGAGAGAGATGGGCATGAAGGCCTTTCCACAACACCACGGCGATTTGCTGGCACTCTTGGTGTCTCATTGACGTCTCCCGGTCAACTCTCGAGACGCAATTCTTTTCTTGGCGTCGACTGCGGCAACACCTCTTCGTCGGACGCAGGATCGCCTTTGCGACGGCGATCCTGCTAGACGTCAAAACAGCAACTTCAACCCGAACTGGATCTCCCGCCCTGGCGCGCTTGTGCCGCTGATTGTTCCAAAGGCAGACGATTGGACGTTGTTGTTTGGCTGGCCAAGTTGGGTGCGATTGAACAGATTGAAGAATTCCGATCTAAACTGAAGCGTGAAGCGCTCGAGCGTAAAATTCTTCCTGGCGTCAAAGTCGACGTTGAAATAACCTGGACCCACGAGGTCATTCCTATGCTCGTTGCCAAACGTAAACGCCGTGGGCACTGCAAAAGCGGCCGGGTTGACCCATTGAGCTCTGCTTTGAGTAATTCCCGCAAGCGGATCGCCGATCTTCTCGGCCCTTTGGACTCCACCGCCCACATTCGCCACATCGCCGCCCGCCAATCCATTGAACGGCAATCCTGAATCTGCGTTGACAATGCCACCGATGCTCCAGTTTCCCAGGATTGCCTGGACGATCCCGCCGGAGTTCGACATGAATTTCTTGCCCCTGCCAAGTGGAAGCTCATACGACGTGGATAGGACAAACATATGTCGTCGGTCGTAGTCAGAGGGACCCCAATCTGATTTCAACTTATAGAAATTTGACACAGTGTCCTGTTGCGCGCCTGATTGAATGTCGAGGGATTTTGAATACGTGTACGAAGTGAGGAAGTAAAGGCCGGAGGCCAGCCGTTGCTTGAGTTCTAACTGAAGTGCGTTATAGCTGGCGTCCCCTTGGTTGTAGTCGAAAGGGAACGGGCCGCCAAATTGGGGATATGGCTGCCTGTCCGAAATCGGCCCGGGCCCCGGCGTCAAGGCAGTATTGGCAGTGGGCTGCAGGGATTGGTGTCGACTGAGCGACCCAACGTAGTGAGCAGAGAAAAGCAGGGAATTGGTTAACTGTTGCTCGATTCCGAGGTTGTATTCCATCGAGTAAGGGATCTTTGGGTCGGGAGTACCTCCAAAGCTTGCTAGTGGCTTGTTGGGGTCCAGGAAAAACGTAGAGGGCGGAAGATTGTTGATAAATGTCGTTGGTAAACCATCATCCTGATTGCTGATCGTGGTAAAGATTCCACTAGGCCAAGATAGACGAATGTCCGACTGCTGCTCGATGAGCGTATTGTTATGATCATCTATGATCACAAATGCGCCCTGTATTGCAGTGCGGTTCGTCGCTTGGTAGACGAAGCCAAAGCGAGGTTGGTAACCGTTCCATTGTGGAAGATAATAGCTGCTAGGCCCAACAGCTTTGGGGAACAGTGGAGGAACTGGCCCTGTTACATGAAATATTCCGGTGATGGCGTCAAGTCCCGAATTGATCTTGGAAAAAGTGGGGGGAGAGATATAGTCATAGCGTAAGCCCACGCTCAGAACCAGCCTCTTTGTTACTCGCCATTGATCCTGCGCATAGACGCCGTACCAGTTGATATGTTGATCTTCTCCCGTATCCCCTACCCAAGGGGTATAGTTGTCAGGGGTACCAAGAAGAAAGCTAGCCGGCCCGTATCCTGTCCCTTCTTGAGATGCATCTGCGGACGTTCCATTTGGCGTAAAGGCAAGAGTATACTGCCAGCCATCATCGAAACTGTGAATGCGATAGAACATGCCACCGATGCCAATAGTGTGTTTACCCGTAGTCTTTGAAAGGTCAGCATGATAGTCACTATTTTTTTGGGGGCCGACTGGTGCAGCGAACTGGTTTACTCCGGTGTAGCCGTTGGTTATGCCGATGCCAGGGCCCAACGGAATATCGTTTTTGGGGGGCGCAGTCAAAGCGAAATTTAGTGCGTTCAGAAAGTCAACACCCGCGGGCTGATCGAAACGGCTAAATGTTGTCTGTGTATACCCGTAGCGTATGTTAAGGATGGTGTTGCTTCCGAAGAGGCGAGTATAACCGGCGGCGAAGGCGCGCGCGTAGTTCGAAAGTTCGTTTGAGTATCCTGGGAATCCTTCAGGGCTGGTTTGGTTATTGTTGGACCGATTGTAGCGAAAAAAGACCGTGTCGTTATTGCGGAATCGGTGATCAACTCTGACTCCGACTTGATCGGATTTCGTGGAGGTGTTCGCGGTAAATGCGTAGTTCGGGAGAACCCCTGGTGCTACGTTCAAGTTGGGTGCAGGGTAGTACCTAGCCAGAATGGCCAATGCAGCTGAATTGAGTTGGTTGGATGGAATGATATTTCCTGGGTATGGGTTGCGAATGATCTTCGCAGGATTTGTGGGGTCAGCCGTGGTGGTGTTTGGGTCGTAGATCTCGTTGGCGAATTCTGGACGGCCGAGACTGTCGGTGCCTATGGGAGTGGTGCCTAGCACCGCAGAAAAGTCTCCTCCGCGCATGGCATTCGTGAGAGTAGCTGCGACGTAGGACTTGGTTTGTTCCGCCCGGAATCCCTCCCAGTAGCCGGAAAACCAGGTATTGTCCTTTATGACGGGGCCACCAAAGTACACACCGTATTGGTTTTGCTTGTACGGATTGGTCGTCGTAGCCGGGTAGGTCTTGGCATCCAAGACGCTATTGCGAATGAACTCGTACGCTGCGCCATGGAACTGATTCGCGCCTGAACGAGTGACAATATTGACGTTTGCTCCAGAACTGATTGCGAATTGAGCGTCCGTAATGTGGGTCTGGACATTAAACTCTTGCACCGCATCAGGAGGCGGACCAATAGCAAATGTGTTTGTAAACAGTGCATTGTTGAGAACGCCATCCATTGTGTAGTTGTCTTGCTGGGGTCTCTGGCCATTCACCGAAGGGCTGACCGAACCCGTTCCTAGCGCTACCGTGAAAAATCCTTGCTGGACGCCCTGTGCAAGTGGCACCGCCCCCGGGGTCAGAAGCGTAAGTTGGTTGAACTGCCTTCCGTTGAGAGGTAAATCCACGATGGCGGTGTGCGAGACAACATCAGCACGCGTGGCCGAAGTTGTGTTCACCGTAGTGACCTCGCCAGTCACCTGGACAGTTTGATTTACAGAGCTGACCGCCACCTTAAGGTCGACCGTTAAATTCTGATTTACCTCGAGCTGAACTGCGCTTCGTTTCACGGTAGCGAAGCCTTGCTTGCTGACGGAGATATCGTAGATACCGGGAGGCAGCTGCGGAACGATGTACTGACCGTTACTATCGGTCGCGGTTTCTCTTTGTACACCTGTTGTTGTGTTGAGGAGCTCTACACGAGCCTGAGTCACAACAGCCCCGGAAGGGTCGGTGACCACTCCCGTAATCAGACCGTTGGTCGTCTGCCCAAACATAGGTATGGCTGAGAGTAAAGCGGTGGCTACTGCCCAATACACAAAAAGAGTAGATTTTCTGAACATAGCTAGCCTCCAACGACATTGTTAGAAGATGTTTTCGCTACCAAGCAATTTGCGTGCGTGTCGAATCTGCCACTACGTCCCCCGAGCCCGTCTTGGAGCCGTGGATTGCCAACGCCGATCCTGAGGCGTCGTTTGTGGTACCACGCTCGCGACCAATGAGGTCCCAGTGCAGGAACATGCCGAATTCTGCACTCCGGGGCCTTGCCGCGCGGGTCGTCGTCCAATCCAGCAGCAAATTCAGCTTTAGAAAGGAAATCACCCCCCATCCGCTCACGAACAAGGTTGAGAAATCCTGTCGACTGATTTTGAAACAAGCACTCATATCGCGAGGAAATTAATGCAGTTCATTTAGATCTGTCAAGAGTATTTTTTCAAGCTAATGAAAATAAACATGTTATAGATTTAGGCTTACTAGGGGGAATGGACGCGTTGATTAATTCAAGTACTTATTTCGACGTTTCGTGAGTTAATTCCTTTGGGGGCTTGTCGACGATTGGATCAATCGAAGGGCGATCTTTGTTTCCACTTGCAATGTTGCCCAGGGATCCAGCCTTCTGCAGAGAAGGCTAGTGGCCGAACATCGAGCACACAGCCGCGCCACATCTCGGTCGGCGCTATCGATGACCATGGCTGCACAGAAGCAGCACCGCACAGACCTGGGCAAAGACCAGAATGGGGTCAGTCAATGGCCCAACTTTCGCCGAGAGAGCACGATGTACGTCTTGTCGAATCATCATTCGAGATGGAAAACTTCCTCCATGTTTGCCCACCACTCGCCTTTCTTTCGCGTTGGCAATGGGTCTTGCATCGGCTGCATGATGGCCCACCATTCCTGCGTCTTGGCATCCGCAGCCATCTTGCCCCAATCCTCTTCCAAATTACTGCCGTGGTATTCCAAGTAGCCGAAGAGAAGGTCGTCCTTTAAGAAGACGGAATAGTTCTTGATATTGCATTCTGAGATCTTGTTCAGAATCTCGGGCCAGACTGCGGCATGGTATTTCTTGTAAGCATTCTGGCTCCCAGGTTTGAGTTTGATCACCATTCCGATGCGTTGCATGGTCACCTTCTTTCTGAGTTTTTTACGGTTGGCGGCGTTCAAGGTGCGTTTCATTCTAGCGCATGCCTCATATATGTAAGCGCTTAAAATTTCATTGACACGTAATTTTGATGGCTGGTAGGATCGGCGGTAACGCATTTAAGTACTTATCCTATGCCGACACCTTCAGCAGTCACAACCGACGGTCTCGTAAAGCAGAATCTGGCGGAACGCCTTCTGGCCGAGATTATGAAGGGCACGTTGCCTCCAGGAGTGCGAATCGTCGAGGGGAAATGGGCACAAGAATTCGGCGTTGCCCAAGGCTCGATTCGCGAAGCAATCCACATTCTGGAGCGGGACGGATTTGTCACGAAGGAGTTGGGACGCAGCGCCCGAGTGGTCCTCTTGACCGAGAAGGATGTTATCCAGCTCTATGAATTGCGTGGCGTAATCGAGGGGTTGGCGGCGCGCCTTGCCGCGATCGCTCGAGCCGATCTTTCGGGGTTGCAATCGATAGTGGACGGCATGCGCCGGGCGGCAGTTGCCAAAAACGCCGGGGATCTTCTCGACTGGGATCTTCGATTTCATTTGGAACTATGCAAGATCGCCAGAAACCCACACCTTCTAGAACACGCCATCCGAATCCTGACACCATTTTTCGCGTTCGTTCGCCTACGAATGACTGCGAGTCGACAAGGAACTTCCGTCTGGGATAAAGACCTGGAATCGCACCAACGAATCATCGATCTCCTACGCGAAGGTGAGGGCGACCTAGCGGAGCAGTACGTGAAAAGAGCGATGATCCGCTTCGCCAAAACCGCATACGACAACTGGGTCGCCCATGGGAAATGATCTCGAAAACAAAGTAATTGTGCTGACTGGAGGCGCGAGCGGCATTGGGCGGGAGTGTGCACTTGCATATGCCCGCGAAAATGCCACCGTCGCCATCCTCGATAGCAATTTCGATGCGGCACAGGCCACAGCGGGAGAACTTGGCGGCAAGAGTATAGCTGTCGTTCGCCAAAACTCGGATCCGATTCTGAAACAGCAACTTAACGCAGGACTCAGCGAGAGAGTTTTCTGTTAGAAATGGGCTGATGCTTCGCTCGATCAAGCTCTTCTTCTGTTCGCTCCTCCGAATGTTCTACTCCCGGCGTGACCTGTTCCTCGAGAATCTGGCCCTACGGCAACAACTAGCGGTGTTGCGCTCGCGACACCCTCGGCCGAGATTCAGTGTGCAAGATAAGTTGTTCTGGGTTGCAGCCCTTCGCTGGTGGAGCGGCTGGAAACGGGTTTTGGTTGTGGTCACACCAGAAACCGTGGTGCGTTGGCACCGTGCCGGATTTCGGCTCTACTGGGCTTGGCTCTCGCGGCATCACGTTCGGACCGGCAGGAAGCGAGTCAGCAGGGAAGTGCGAGAACTCATTTTCCGAATGGTCGCCGAGAACCCGACCTGGGGTGCTCCTCGCATCCACGGGGAGCTGCAAATGCTCGGCTTCGACCTCTCCGAACGGACGGTCTCTCGCTGGATACAGCGGGCGCCGAGGAATCCGGAGCCCGCGAAACGCTGGTTGACTTTCCTGCGTAATCACCGGGAACTGATCGCGGCGATGGACTTCTTTACGGTCCCGACCTTCACCTTCGGAGTGCTGTACTGCTTCTTTGTCATTGCGCACGACCATCGGCGCATTTTGCACTTCCATGTGACGCGGATGGCAACCAGTAGTTGGGTCGTACAGCAATTGCGCGAAGCGCTTCCCTACGACTCCACGCACAAGTATCTGATCTTCGACCGCGATGCGAAGTTCGGTTTCGAAGTCATCGAAGCGGTGAAGGCATTCGGCAGCAAGCCGATTCGGACCTCATTCCGCAGCCCCTGGCAGAACGGTGTAGCCGAACGCTGGATTGAAAGTTGTCGACGAGACCTGCTCGATCATGTGATCGCGCTCAATGCAAGGCACTTGAAGCGACTCTTGTCCGACTACGTGCGCTACTACCATGAGGATCGAACTCACTTAAGTCTACAGAAACAGACTCCAGCAGGACGGGAGATTACCACCGTACGCGACTCCTCGCCCGTGGTTTCTCTCCCCAGAATCGGCGGTCTGCACCATCGATACGATCGCGCAGCCTGAAACCAGTTAGCGCGTGCATTCCGACTTCTCGCAACTCACGCCAGAGGCGGCGTCGGTGCAAAACGGTGTCCAACGGCAACCTGCTCTTGGGAGATTTTGCTCGCTTGTGCCCACCTTCCAACGTTGACAATGTGATCATGGCCGCCACGGATGTCCCCTTTATGAATTGGCGAACCACAACCCTTCAAACCGTTATCCGCCGACCACGTACCTGAAAGCGCACCCTCCTTATATTCACCGTTGAACAAGAATTTGCCTACGGGGGTATCCATGTGGATTTCAACAGTGTTGTTCCTAAATGTTGACGAATTGAAGGCGGCGCTACCGACGGGCAACGCAAGCACTCCTGTGATCTTCTCCGTGTCCTGTCGAACATAAAACGTGCACGGCGCGTCGCCTCCCGGCAGACCGCGCATAACTCCTCCCCACGTGCCTGTGAGAGCAGCTGCTCTGACATTCTCGCTCATCGGGATGGCCGTAAGATCTTCTTCGAGTGCATAGAACCTCTGCCCATCGTCGGTTTGGACATCGTACTGAGTGATCTTGTTCTCCCTAGAACGAACGCCG
>WNFB01004065.1_pt1 | contig 15300 bp, 11 predicted proteins | sample 5400501 | NCBI WGS metagenome assembly WNFB01 (sample SAMN13153341, study PRJNA577476) | soil metagenome | isolation source: 200 cm saprolite under Douglas fir tree site 2 hole 1 | place: USA:California | collected 2015-04-18
CTGGTCCTGGCCGGCGCGCTCATGGGCGGCGACATCGAGAAGGCCGTGCGGGAGATCCGCGAGCAGGGCGTGCTCGTGATCAGCCTGAACATGGCGGGCAGCGTCCCCGACTCCGCGGACCTCGTGGTCACCGATCCCGTGCAGGCGGGCGTGATGGCGGTGATGGCGGTGGCCGAGACGGCCCAGTTCAGTCTCGGGCGGCTCAGTCGTCGGAGCTTCTGAAGGCCGCCGGCTGGAGGTCGCGGCTCGCGGGCGATTTCGGCTCCCCCGCCCTGCTGGCCGCGGCCGTGGGCCTGGGAGCCGCGGCGGGAACGTTCCTGCTCTCGCAGCACCTGCAGCCGTGCGACGACGCGTACATTACGTTCCGGCACGCCCGCAACCTTGCGCGCTCCCTCCGGCCGGCCTGGAACCTCGAAGGCCCGCCGGTGCTGGGGTCGACTTCGCCCGCACTCGTCTTCCTCCTCGGCGGCCTCGGCTTCCTCTTCGGCGTCGATCGGGTGGACGAGCTGGCGGTCGCGCTGAACGCCGTGTTGCTCGCCGCCGTCACCGTCCTCGCCTATCTCGTGACCCGTGATCTCACCGCCCGAGCGGTCCCGTCCCTCCTCGCCGCCGTGCTCGTGGGCTTCAACTCCGTCAACGTGTCGATACTGTCGCAGGGGTTCGAGGCGGGCCTGCTGCTGGCGGTGCTCCTGGCGGGGCTGTACCTGATGCGCACGGGGCGCGATCTGCCCGCGGTGCTCCTCGCCTCGGCGGCGCCGCTGATCAGGCCCGAAGGGATCCTGCTCACGCCGCTCGTCTGGGTCCCCATCCTTCTCCATCGGCGCTTTCGCCCGCACCTGCTGGCGGCTTACCTGGTCCTGCCCCTGGCCTGGCTAGTCTTCTCGGCCTGCTACTACGGGTCTCCGGTGCCGCAGTCGATCCGGGCCCGGAGCGCGGAGCCGTCGGTGTTCCGGCCTTACGAGGGCGGCCGTGTGGACCTTCGGCAGCGCCTGTCATCGATCGCGCCCGAGACCGCGACGCTGGCGCGCCACGCCGCCGGCGCCATCCTGTTCACCGGCTATCAGCGCCTGAAGGACGCGCCTTCGGGCCGGGCCGGCCCGGCCTGGCTCACGCTGCTCGGGCTTCCCGCGCTCTTGCTCGCGCTCCTTCGGCGGCCGGACGCGCGGATCGCCTACTTTCTCTACGCGCCGCTCTTCCTTGTGCTCTATGCCTGGATCGGCCACCGCGAGGCGTGGTACTTCCCGTCCTTCGTGACCTTCGCCGTCTTGACCCTGTTCTACGGATGCGTCGTCACGCTCGACCACGGGTGGGCCCTGCTGCAGAGGCTCGCCGGCTTCGTCCCGCCCTGGCTTCCCGTGCTCTCCTGGTTCGCGCTCACCGTGCTTCTGCTGACCGCGAACAACTACGCCCTCGACGACGCCCACGCGTATCGCCATCTCCCGTTCGCTCGCAACCCGCGCGGTGAGCCGGTCGAGCGCGCCGAGCGGGAGCGCTTCAACGGCTACCGGCGGGCGGCCGGGTTCCTCAACCGTCGCGGGACCCGGCCCGCCCCGGCGCTCATCAGCGAGGTGGGCGTCTTCGGCTTCTTCTACCGGGGCGACGTCATCGACACCGCCGGCCTCTGCACGCCCGAGGCGCTGGCCTACTATCCGCCGCCCGCCTCGGACATCTGGGACGAGGAGGGCCGGCCGCTCACCGACATGGACAACCTCACGCCCACCCGCATGGTGCTCGAGCTGAAGCCCACCTACGTCGTGAACGGCCTCGGCTTCATCCGCAACCTCCTGCGGCCGGGCTCGCCGTTCCTCCGCGAGTACGTCCTGATCGAGACCATCGGGACGGCCTGGGGAGACCCGCTGCTCGTATACGAGCGGATCGCCCCGGCGCCTTCGGCCGCGAGCGGCGGCTGAGGCGGGCCTAACGGAAGAACACGAGCGTCACCAGCACGAAGCACGGGATCAGCACCGCGCCGCTGTAGAGCATGTACCCGCCGAAGCTGGGCATGCGCACCCCGCGCTCCTCGGCAATGGCGCGCACCATGAAGTTGGGCCCGTTCCCGACGTAGGTGTTGGCGCCCATGAACACGGAGCCCGCGCTGATCGCGGCCAGGACCTCGTGGGACACGCCCACCACCTCGGGGGGGAGCCGCAGCGACTGCGCGACCGCGAGGAACGTCAGGTAGGTCGGCGCGTTGTCGAGGAAGGACGACAGGAGGCCGGACGCCCAGAAGAACTGGCGCGGTGTCGTCAGGCCGAGCGTGGCTCCCCGGGCGTGCAGGATCTCGAGCGCGGGAAGCATGGTCAGGAAGATGCCGGCGAAGAGCGCCGCGACCTCCGCGATCGCGTGGAACGTGAAGCGGTTCGCCTCGTGGACCTGCCTGGGTGTCGCGGCCAGCGACACCGCGGAAACGGCCAGCATCACGACCTCGCGATGCGGCGAGGGCAACCCGGCGACGCTGGCGATCACGGCGAGCAGCAGCACGACGTTTCTCTTGCCGCGGACGCGGATCGGCTGGAGCACGGCCCGGTCGCGCACGACCGCCACCCCGGGCTCGCGCGCGTGGGCGCGGCGGTCCCAGAGGTAGTAGACCGCGAGGAGCAGCCCGTTCACGACGAGCCAGTGCGGCAGCAGCCGCAACGTCCACGTGAACGGCACACCGCGAAGGTAGCCGAGGAAGAGCGGCGGATCGCCCAGCGGCGTCAGGCAGCCTCCCGTGTTCGACACGATGAAGATGAAGAACACGACGGTGTGCGCGACGTTCTTGCGCTCCTGGTTGGTGGAGAGCAGCGGCCGGATCAGGAGCACGGACGCTCCGGTCGTCCCGATGAGGGAGGCCAGGACCGAGCCGACGGCCAGGAAGGCGGTGTTCGTGCGCGGCGTGGCCTCCAGGTCGCCCGTCGCCAGGATGCCGCCGGAGACGACGAACAGGCTGCCGAGAAGCACGATGAACGACAGGTAATCGCGGCCGGTGTGGACCAGGGCCGACGGGTCGTGGCGCAAATAGAGGAGGAGTACCGGGAGGCCGAGCAGCGCCGCCACGCCCAGCTTGCGGGCGTTCGACTCCCAGAACCGCGGCGCCGCCAGGGGCAGGATGGCGATCGACAGCAGCATCATCACGAACGGCGCCGTCCACGCGGGAGCGGGAACGAATGGGCTCTCAGTCACGCCGGCGTGTTGAACCGATAACCCGCATCAGAATGGCATTTCCCGAGTCACTCCGTGAGCACTTTGTCTGCCCACTCCACGAGTCCGACGAAGACCGTCGGGGTCGCGAACGTCGCATTCTTGCCGACCAGATCGCTCTCGAGCCTGGTTCCATAACGCGGGAACACGGACGTTCACACGCACCAGCGCGAATGCCGCGGCGACGCCCCCAATTCTACGCTGGCGGCGCGGCGAGCCCCGGTCATGCGATCTAGGGAAGAGGACCGGCTGGGCTTCGACGCCCTCAGGCCCGCAAGGCTGTGAGAGCGGGGCGCGGGCGGGGCAGCACCGCCGCGTCCAGGCTCGTCTGAAGAAGCCGGCGCGTCGCGTCCGAGGGCACCGCGCCGGAGATGGTCTTCAGCAAGAAGCGGTCGTGGGCCTCGCCGTCGCTCGTCGAGATGAGCATCTCGCGTGGCGACAGCTCGAGGCGTGCGAGCGAGCGCAGAAGGCTGCCCAGGAATCCCAGGCGGTCCGGGCCGTGAACCTCGAGGTAGAGGGACGGCCCCACCTCCGGGCTGCCGTCGAGCGCGTAATGCGACAGCACGATCGGTCCCCCGTCGCCCGTCGCCGTCCCGCCGAGGACGAGAGCCAGGAAATCGAGCGACGACGGCTCCGGCGCGTCCTTGCCGGGGGCCAGGAGGAAATCGGCGATCCACCGGCCGGCTCCGTCCTGGCGTGCAAAGCCCCGCTGGATGCTGATCCGGGCGCTGGCCAAGCCAAGCGAGAAGGCGTCCGCCCAGAATGGCCCCAGCCGGCCCCATATTCGCACCGACCAATGAGCCCTGGTGAGGTGGGTGAGGGCGTATCCGGGGGTGTCGCCGACAGCGAAGGGAAGCAGCTCCAGACGGTGGTCGAGGCTAGACATGGAGCGTGCGCTCTGCAACGCGCGTTCCGCGCCGCGGCCGCCGTTGATCGGCGACGCCTCTCGCCCGAAGCCGCCACGGGCGAGATGGTTAGCGGGACGGTGTGGCCGGCCACCGTGCGCCGGCGGATGCCATTACTGTGGGGGCCGCGCCGATCAGCGACAAGAACGTCGGTGTGCCGCCGGCATGGCGTATCCTGGGCCGCGCGGGAGGAACGCGGATGCCCCGGACAGAAGGCGTGGAATCGGGCCTGGATCGGCGAGCGTTCGCTCGCCTCGCGGGCGGAGGGGCGCTGGCGGCTTGCGCCGCTCGGCTCCGAGCCGAGTCGACGGCGACGATGGCGCCGCCGGCGGCGCATGGTCCCCAACGCGCGCTCATGAAGGTGGGGACGCAGCACGATTCCTCCGACGAGACGCTGGCCGTGCTGGCCGCGCTCGGAGTCACCAACATATGCAGCCGCTTGCCGTCGACCCGCCTCGACGAGCAATGGTCGGTCGAAGGGCTGGCGAGGCTGCGCGACCGGGTGGAGTCCTTCGGCATACGGCTCGACATGGTCCCGCTGCCGCTGAGCTCGCTCGACACGGCGCACGCGGAGATGCCGAACGTCATGCTCGGCAAGAGCCCGGAGCGCGACCGGGAGATCGACGACATCTGCCGGATGATCCGCAACGCCTCCCGCGCCGGCATCCCGGCGCTGAAGTACAACATGAGCGTCCTCGGCGTCGTGCGGACCGAGCCCACGGCCGGGCGCGGGGGCGCCCGCTACAGCACGTTCAAGTTCGCGAAGGCGCGGCCGGAGCCGCCGCTCACGGAGGCGGGGCTGGTGCCGCCGGAGGCGTACTGGGAGCGGATCACGTACTTCCTCGAGCGAGTGGTTCCGGTGGCGGAGGAGAGCAAGGTGCGCCTGGCCTGCCACCCGCACGATCCCGGCATGCCGCACGACCGGGGCTACCGGGGAGTCCACACGGTTCTCGGAAGCGTCGAGGGCCTGAAGCGCTTCGTCGAGATCCACCCGAGCCCCTACCACGGCCTCAACTTCTGCCAGGGCACGGTCACCGAGATGCTGGACGACCCCGGCCGCGAGATCTTCGACGTGATCCGCTACTTCGGGCTCCGCAAGAAGATCTTCAACGTCCATTTCCGCAACATCCAGGGCCGGTTCCTCGACTTCCGCGAGACGTTCATCGACGACGGCGACGTGGACATGCTCGAAGCGGTGCGGGTGTACCGGGAGGTCGGCTACGACGGGATGCTGATGCCCGACCACGTACCCAGGATCGCCGGCGATGCCGAGGGCGCGCAGGCCTTCGCCTACACCTTCGGCTACATCAAGGCGCTGATCCGCGCGGTGGACGACGAGCCGGCCCGGGCCGCTCAGGAGCGGTTGCGATAGAGCTGCACGTCCACGACCTGCGTCATCTTCTCGACGTCGAGCGCTTCTCCCACGAACTCCGCCATCCGGAGCGCCAGCGGGCGGGGGCTGTCCAACGTCTCCCGGTAGCTCAGCTCGAGGACCTCGAACTGCAGGCGGCGCAGGAAGAAGCGGGCGTCCCTGACCTGCTCCTCGAGCAGCGCGACGGCCCGGTCGTCGGGCGTGTCGTTCTTCTCGCCGCGCCGGGCGAGCATCTTGTTCTGGGACGCGACGATCTCGCGCAGGTTGCGATGCATGAAGAGGACCTTGTAGTTGTTGTCGTCGGGAAGGCTCTTCAAGAGGAACGAGATGATCTTGATCACCTTGCCCCTCGACTCCCGGAGCCAGGTCTTGTCACGGGGCTGGTACAGGTCCTTCACCCGCTCGTCCTCGTAATAGCCCTTCGGGTTGTCCTCGTCGGCCGTCCGCAACCCGTCGGTCACCACGCCGAGGCCGCCCGCCTCGAGCATCTTCATGGCCATCGAGGTGCCCGAGCGGGGCAGCCCGGAGACGACCACGATCGCCCGTCCGTACCGGATCCGGCGGTAGAGGTTGGGCATGGTCAGGAGGATAGCTTAAGATGCCGGTTTCGCTGTGAGATGAGCTCCCTGCTGATCCAACCCCTGCTCGCGTACATCGGCCCCGGCGCCGGCGTGGCCCTGCTGTCGTCGTTCCTCGTCCTCCTCACCACCATGGTGGTGGTCGTCTTCAGCCTGCTGCTCATGCCGTTCCGGCTGCTGTGGCGGGCGATCCGGCGCCAGAAGCGGCTGAAGCCGTGGGTCAAGCGCCTGATCATCGTCGGGCTCGACGGCCAGGACCCGCAGCTCACGGAGCGCCTCATGAAGGAGGGCAAGCTCCCCAACTTCTCGAAGCTCGCGGACATGGGCTGTTATCGCCGGCTCCGGACCACGTTCCCTTCGCTCTCCCCCACCGCCTGGTCCAGCTTCGCCACCGGCACCGACCCCGCCAAGCACAACATCTTCGACTTCCTGGGCCGCGACACGAGGACCTACCTGCCGGTGCTGTCCTCGGCCCACATCGGCGACGTCGAGCGCTTCCTGAAGATCGGGAAGTACCGCATCCCGCTGAAGAAGCCCGAGCTGAGGCTGCTCCGCAAGTCGAAGCCGAGCTGGACGATCCTCGGCGAGCACGAGATCTGGAGCACCGTGCTGCGGGTGCCGATCACGTTCCCGCCCGAGGAGTTCCACGGGGCGCAGCTCTCGGCGATGTGCACGCCGGATTTGCTCGGCTCGCAGGGAACGTTCTTCCTCTACACCACGCGGCCGGCGGACACGAAGTTCAAGGAGGGCGGCATCCGCGTCGCGCTGCCGTCGGGGAGCGATCGGTTCCAGACCAGCGTCAAGGGACCCGAGAACGCGTTCCTGGAGAGCAAGCCGCCGCTCGAGGTGCCGATGACGATCGCCCTCGACCGCGCGGCGCGGCGGGCACGCGTCCAGCTCGACGGCACCGCCCTGGACCTGAAGGAGAAGGAGCTCTCCGACTGGGTCACGCTGAGCTTCAAGGCCGCCCCGGGTATCAAGGTCAGCGCGAACTGCCGCATGATGGTCACGGAGATGGACGAGCACTTCTCGCTCTACGTGACGCCGCTCAACATCGACCCCGAGAACCCGGCGATGCCGATCTCGCATCCTTCCTACTACGCGACGTACCTGGCGAAGCGGATCGGTCCCTACTGCACGCTCGGCCTGGCCGAGGACACCTGGGCGCTCAACGAAGGAGTGATCGACGACGCGACGTTCCTGAAGCAGGCCTACGACATCGACCGCGAGCGCGAGCAGATGTTCTTCGTCGCCCTCGATCGCCTGCGCAAGGGGACGCTGACGTGCGTGTTCGACGGTGTGGACCGGATCCAGCACATGTTCTGGCGGTACATCGAGAAGGGCCACCCGGCGGCCCGAGGCACGAGCGGGTCCGAGCATGCCGATGCGATCGAGAAGATCTACCGGCACAGCGACGAGCTCGTGGGGAAGGTGATGGCCCGGCTCCGGCGGGACGACCTGCTGATGGTCGTCTCCGATCACGGCTTCGCGTCCTTCAGGCGCGGCGTCAACCTGAACGCGTGGCTGCTCTCCAAGGGCTGGCTGGCCCTGAAGGAGGGCGGCGACGGCAGCGCCGAGTGGCTCCACGACGTCGACTGGTCGCGCACGAAGGCCTACGCGCTCGGACTGACCGGCATGTTCCTGAACATCGAAGGGCGCGAGGGGAAGGGGATCGTCAAGCCGGGCGAGGAGGCGGCGAGGGTGAAGGCCGAGATCATGGCCGCCCTCAAGGGCCTGCGGGACACGGGCACGGGTGAGACGGCCATCAACGAGGCCTTCGACACCGCGAAGCTCTACAGCGGGCCGTACCTCCCGAACGCGCCGGACCTCATCATCGGCTTCAACGCCGGGTACCGCACCTCGTGGGACGGCGCCACGGGTGTGGTCTCGGGGCCGGTCTTCGAGGACAACACCAAGGCGTGGAGCGGCGACCACTGCATCGATCCGCGGCTCGTCCCGGGCGTGCTGTTCGCCAGCCGGAAGATCGACCGCAAGGACCCCGCCCTCGTCGACATCGCGCCGACGGTGCTGCGCCTCTTCGGGCTCGATCCTCCGGCGCACATGGACGGCAAGCCGCTTTACGAGAAGGCGTTCGCCGGTGATTAGGAAGCCGCCCCCTCACCCTACCCTCTCCCCCAAGGGGGAGAGGCGTTGCCAGCGGCTCGGCGCCGGTCTCCTCGCGTTGGCCGCCGCCATCCTTGTGCTCGGCGCGGTCGCGTGCGGAGGCACCCATGCCGCCGGGAAGACGACGGTCATCGTGCTCGGCTTCGACGGCATGGACTACGACCTCACGAAGCAGATGATGGCCGAAGGGCGCCTGCCCAACCTGTCGAAGCTCGCGGCCCTGGGCACGTTTCAATCGCTGGGCACGTCGATGCCGCCCCAGAGCCCGGTCGCGTGGTCGAACTTCATCACCGGGCTCGACGCCGGCGGCCACGGCATCTTCGACTTCGTCCACCGCGACCCGAACACGATGATCCCGTACCTGTCCACGAGCCGTACGGAAGCGTCCGACAAGATGCTGAAGCTCGGCAAATACCAGATCCCGCTCGGGGCGGACAAGGTCGAGCTGCTGCGCCACGGACAGCCGTTCTGGGAAGCGCTGGGCAAGCGCGGCATCCACACGACGGTCGTGCGCATGCCCGCCAACTACCCGCCCTCGGGAAGCGCGACGCGCGAGCTGTCGGGCATGGGGACGCCCGACATCCTCGGGACGTATGGAATCTTCTCCTACTACACGACCGACCCGTTCACCTGGGCGGGAAAGGACGTCTCGGGGGGCAAGGTCTACAACGTCGGCGTCGAGGACGGCGTCGTACAGGGCACGCTCTATGGGCCGACGAACCCCTTCTTCGTCGAGACGACCAAGATCTCGGCGCCGTTCACGGTCTACGTCGACCCCGACGCGCCGGTGGCGAAGATCGTCGTCGGCGGCGAGGAGCGCGTGCTCAAGGTCGGCGAGTGGACCGACTGGGTGCCCGTGAGCCTCGACCTCATCCCGACCCAGAGCGTGCGCGTGATCGCCCGCTTCTACCTGAAGGCGGTGCGACCCGACTTCGGGCTCTACGTGACACCACTGAACCTGGACCCCATGAAGCCAGCGATGCCGATCTCGAACCCCGCCTCCTACGCGGCGGAGCTGGCGAGGGCCACCGGCCCCTTCTACACGCAGGGAATGCCCGCGGACACCAAGGCGTTCAAGGGGCACGTGTTCACGGCGCAGGAGTTCGACGTGCAGGCGCGCATGGCGGGCGACGAGGTGATCCGGCAGTACGGATACGTGCTTGACGGTTTCAAGGATGGCCTCCTCTTCTACTACTTCGGTGGCGGCGACCAGGTCTCGCACATGATGTGGCGGGCGATGGACCCCGGCCACCCCGCGTACAAGCCCGAGGACGCGCAGTTCGCCGACACGGTGAAGAAGATCTACGAGCAGTTCGACGGGATCGTCGGCCGTACGCTGCCCCGCGTCCCGGAGGGCGCCGCCCTCGTCGTGTTGTCAGACCACGGGTTCACGAGCTGGCGGCGCGCCTTCCACCTCAACACGTGGCTGAAGAACGAGGGCTATCTGACCGCGCGCGATCCGAACCTCAAGGACGACCCGGGCCTCTACACCAACGTCGATTGGTCGCGCACGCGCGCCTATGGGCTGGGGCTCAACGGGCTGTACATCAACGTGGCCGGCCGCGAGAAGGACGGGATCGTGGACCCCGGGCAGCGCGAGGCGCTCGCGAAGGAGATCGGCGCCAAGCTGCTGCAGGTGGTCGACCCCAGGACCGGCCAGCGCGCCGTGACGAAGGTGCAGCGCCGCGAGGAATACCGCGACCGGGGTTACCTCGACATCGGCCCCGACGTGATCGTAGGCTACGCGAAGGGTACGCGCACGTCGGACGAGTCGGCCCTCGGCAGGCTGATGCCGGAGGTGATCACCGACAACCAGGAGGAATGGAGCGGGGACCACTGCATGGACCCCGACTCGGTGCCCGGCATCCTGTTCACGAGCCGGCCGCTGAAGAAGCCGGCCGCGAAGCTCGACGAGCTGGCCGCCGCCGTTCTCGCGGAGTTCGGGGTGGAAGGATTTCCGAACCGATGAAACGGATTCAACGCGGAGGTCTTCATTGAGCAAGGGGGCGCTGAGGCGCGCCCCCTTGAAAACCCCCGCTCGCTTCGCGGGAGTGAATCCCGCTCCGCTCGCAGCCTTTGCTTGTTTCCCGTGTCGTTCTCTGCGTGCCTCTGCGCTCTCTGCGTTAGCAGCCTTCTGAAAAAGTCCTGATATGGCGTACTCCCATCGTACCTTCAACTGCAAGCCGACGAAGGAGGTACGGATGCGGGGTGACGCTGTGGAGACGGACGCCGTGTTCAGCTACGTGTCGCCGGCGCAGCGTGTGCCGCAAGACCATCCGCTGCGGATCGTCCGTGAGATCACGGACGCGGCCCTGCAGCGGCTTTCCCGCGACTTCGAGGGGCTGTACTCGAAGGTGGGACGGCCGTCGGTGCCGCCGGAGCGACTGTTGCGGGCGCTCCTCCTTCAATACTTCTACGGGGTGAGGAGCGAGCGTCTGCTCATGGAGCAGCTCGACTACAACCTTCTCTTCCGCTGGTTCGTGGGCCTGGGCATGGACGATCGGGTGTGGGATGCCACGACCTTCACCAAGAACCGAGAGCGGCTCTTGTCGGGAGATCTCGCTCAGCGGTTTTTGGAGGAGATCGTGGCGGAAGCACGAAGCCGCGGGCTCACCTCGGACGAGCACTTCAGCGTCGACGGCACCATGGTACAGGCGTGGGCGGGCCAGAAGAGTTTCAAGAAGAAGGATGGTCCTCCGGGGGGTGGTTCGGGAGGAGGACGGGAGCGGGATTTCCGGGGGGAAAAGCGGTCGAACGAGACGCATCAATCGACGACGGATCCGCAGGCCCGTTTGTACCGCAAGGCTCATAGCGCGGAATCGAAGCTCAGCTACTTGGGTCACGTGGTCATCGAAAACCGCAACGGCTTGGTAGTGGGATGCATGGCCACCCAGGCAACGGGTCGCGCCGAACGCGAAGCCGCAGAGGCACTCATGGGGAACGTGCCGCGTGGACGGCGTGCGACTCTGGCGGCGGACAAAGCCTACGACGCGCGCAGCTTCATCGCGGCGATGCGCGCCCAGGGCGTTACTCCACACGTCACCCAAAACGCCTATCCTGGGAGGCCCAGTGCCATCGACAAGCGGACGACGCGCCACGCTGGTTACGGCATCAGCCAAATCTGGCGCAAGGCGATCGAGCATCCCTTTGGGTGGCTCAAAGCGGCGGCGGGAATCCGCCAAGTCAAGATGAAAGGGTTGGCCCGGGTCGGTTGGATATTCACCCTGGGCATGGTCGCGTACGACCTCGTTCGAATGAGGCGCCTCTTGTGCCCCGCTTGAGCGATTGCGCAGCGACCGAGTGCCTTCCGTGAAACGATCGGGACACGGAACAACCCTCGTCCCGTCCACGAGGCGATCAGTGAGGAGCGGGAACGTCATTTTTTCCGCAGGCTGTTAAAGGGCCGGTCGAGCCCCCGTTGAAGGGAGAGTGAGCGAAGCCATGTTCGGATCCAAGAAGATCAAGATCGACAAGGACCTGCTGGCCAAGATCGAGCGCTACGCGAAGATCGCCGGCTACTCCTCGCCCGACGAGTTCGTGAACCACGCGCTCGAGAAGGAGCTGGCCAAGCTCGAGGGCGCCGACACGGAAGAGGAGATCAAGAAGAGGCTGCGGGGGCTCGGCTACATCTCGTGAGCGCCGTCAACGCCCTCCTGAGGCCGGCCTTCGACTTCCTCCTCTCCCCTTTCCGCTCGCTCCCGCCGATCGTGGGGCTGCTGATCGTTTCCCTCGCGGCCGCGGTGGGCATGCTCTTCATCTTCAAGGCGACCTCCAACCAGAAGAAGCTCGAAGCGGTGAAGCGGCAGATCCACGCGTGCCTGTTCGAGATCCGCCTCTTCAACGACGACCTGCCCGCGATCCTCCGCTCCCAGATGGAGATCCTCCGCCACAACCTCACCTACCTGCGGCTCTCCGCGGTCCCGATGCTCTGGATGATCGTGCCCTTCGTCTTCGTCATCGCGCAGCTCCAGTTCCACTACGGCTACCGGGGCCTGGCGCCGGGACAGGATTTCATCGTGAAGGTGCAGCTCAAGGACGGATGGGAGACGGGCGCCGCGCTGGCTCCGAGCCAGGTCTCGACCCGCCCGGCGGCGAGCCTGCAGGCGCCGCCCGGGCTGAAGGTCGAGACGCCCGCGGTGTGGATCCCCTCCCAGCGGGAGCTCGCCTGGCGGCTGCGCGCGGAGCAGTGGGGCGACTACGATCTGGCGCTGGGGCTGGGCGGGCAGCAATATTCGAAGACCGTCCAGGTCTCACGCGGCGTGCGCCGCCGGTCGCCCGTGCGCCTCGAGCGAGGGCTCGTGAACGAGCTGCTCTATCCCGCCGAGGATCCGCTCCCGAAGGGCTCCCCCATCGCCGCCATCACCCTCGGCTATCCGGAGGGCTCCGTGTCCGTCTTCGGCTGGGGGATCAATTGGCTGGTGCTCTTCTTCGTGCTGTCGGCCCTCTTCGCCTTCGCCCTCCGCGGCCGTTTCGGCGTGACGCTCTGAGCATCACGTATAATGCGCGCGCTTTTCCCGCAACGACGGATGACATCGAACTGACGCGTCCCGGCTCGAGAGAGCCGGTGTCACCAGAGGCGACAACGCCATGGCCGATTCCCGCACGACCTCCGGGTTGCGGACCGCGCTCATTCTCATCGCCACGATCGCGGCCGCCTGCAGCCGCGCCGCTTCCGGGCCGGACGGACCGAAAGCCATCCGGCTCGTCGATGCCTTCGACGCCAAGCAGGTAGAGGGCACGCCCGGCAAGCCGGCGGCGGCACCCCCGCGCACCGAGTGGAGGTTCGACAGCGCGCCTCCGCGCCCGGCCGCATTGGACAGCGGGGACCAGCTTCAGGCCGTCGAAGTGCGGCTCCGTGTCTCGGGCGGAGCCAACCTCTCGGCGGTGACGCGTCCGACGCCGACCGTCGACCTCAAGCTGGAGCCGGAGATTGCGCAGCGCTTCCCGTGGCTGATCACGACGCCCGTGATGGCCGGCGATCAGATGCAGACCTACACGATCACGCCGCCGGCCCCGGTATCGGGCTCGCGCATCCGCCACCTCTTGATCCGGCCCGCGGACGCCTCCGGCGTCGACTTCGCCATCGAGTCGCTCCGGCTGGTCTTCCGGCGCGAGCAGCTCGCCGGCGTTCCGTCGGGCGTGGGCTGGCAGGGGCTGCGCGACATCTTCCGCGAGACGCTCGTGACCCGGTCGCCCGAGACCGTCCGCTTCCCGGTGACGCTGCCCTCGCGTCCGCGGCTCGACCTGGCCGTGGGGACGCCGCAGGACGATCCGGTGACGTTCCGGATCAGCGTGCGGCAGGGCGACAAGGACACGCCGGTCATGGCGACGACCGTCACGACGCCGCACCGATGGGAGCGGCAGGAAGTCGATCTGGCGCCGTTCGCCGGCCAGTCCGTGTCGCTGGCCCTCTCGGTGACCGCGGACAAGCCGGGGACCCTCGCCTTCTGGGGGGCGCCGGTCGTCCGCCAGCGCGTCGCTCCGGACGCTGCCTCCGGCGGACCGCCGCAAGGGGTGATCCTCGTCCAGCTCGACACGCTTCGCAAGGACCACCTGGACGTCTACGGCTACGAGCGGCCCACGGCGCCGATACTGCGCGGGCTGGCCGGAGATGGCGCGCTCTTCCAGAACGCCATCAGCCAGACGAGCTGGACCAAGGCGGAAACGCCGTCCATCCTGACGTCCCTCTACCCGACCACCCACGGCGTCCACAAGATCCCCGACCGGCTCCCCGCGTCGGCGACGACGATCGCGGAGGCCTACCGGCAGGCCGGCTACGCCACGCTGTCGTATTCGTCCGCGGTCTTCACCGGCCAGTTCACGAACCTCCACCAGGGGTTCGAGGAGCTTCACGAAGCGGAGTCCACGGCGGGCCGGGCGGGGCCTCGCGGCGCGAAGACGGCCCGCGAGTACGTGGACCGGCTCGTCGACTGGCTGGGCGACCATCGCGACGTCCCCTTCTTCGTCTACCTCCATTTCTTCGATCCGCACCCGCCGTACGAGCCGTACCGGCCCTACGACACGCTGTGGGCCGATCCGAAGGGGCGCGAGGAGTATCTGCGGGACCAGGAGCTGCTCAAGAAGGTGAAGGGAGAGGTGTTCCTGCTGCAGCGCGGCATGGCCACGCGGGAGGAGCTGGTCAAGGCGGGGGTAGACCCGGAGGCCTACCTCCGGTACTCGGAGGACTGGTACGACGGCTCGATCCGCGGCATGGACACCGAGATCGGGCGGCTGGTCGAACGGCTGCGCGACCTGGGGCTCGGCGAGCGCTCCGTCATCGCGTTCTACGCCGACCACGGCGAAGAATTCCACGACCACGGCCGCATGTGGCACGGCCAGAGCATCTACGGCGAGCTCATCAGGGTGCCCTTGATCCTGTGGGGCCCGGGACAGGTGGCGAAGGGCGTGAAGATCGAGGAGCCGGTGGAGCTCGTCGACGTGATGCCCACGCTTCTCGACCTGAGCGCGATCCCTCCTCCCCCGGGCATGCAGGGCCAGAGCCTGCGGCCGCTGCTGGCAAAGGCGGGCGGAGCCGCCAGCGCGTGGAAGCGTCGTCCGCCCATCGCCGAGAAGCAGTCGCTGGGGGGAAGCGATTTTCCGAGCGCCGCCGAGTCGTACGCGATCATGGATGGAAGTTGGAAGCTCATCCACAACGTCGTGCGGCCGCCGGACAAGCCCGAGTACGAGCTGTTCGACTTCTACCAGGACCCGCTCGACCAGAAAAACGTGGCCACGGAGCATCCGGACGTGGTGGAGCGGCTGTCGAAGATGCTCGACGGCTGGCACCAGATGGCGGCGTCGGCGAAGCTGAAGCCCGACAGCGAGCTGACCAAGGGCATGACCCGCGAGCAGCTCGAGCAGCTCCGCAGCCTCGGCTACGTGAAGTGACCTCTCGCCGGGAGTTCCTGGCCGCGGGCACGGCCGCCGCCGCGGCCGCCCTCGCAAGGCCCTCGTACGCCCAGTGGCAACCGAGCCAGCGCTATCCCGACGCCTCGATCAAGGTCGTCGATCCCGGCTTTGCGAAGTACCGGGTCAACTCGGCCAAGGTGGAGCGGCTGGGGACGGGTTACCGGTGGTGCGAGGGCCCGGTCTGGTTCGGCGACGGCCGCTACCTGCTCTGGAGCGACATCCCGAACGA
>WNFB01002785.1_pt1 | contig 15298 bp, 13 predicted proteins | sample 5400501 | NCBI WGS metagenome assembly WNFB01 (sample SAMN13153341, study PRJNA577476) | soil metagenome | isolation source: 200 cm saprolite under Douglas fir tree site 2 hole 1 | place: USA:California | collected 2015-04-18
CTGACCAGGCGCGCCCATGCTGCCTACTGCCTCGTGCTGGCGGAAGAGGGAGCGGCAGAGGACTCTGACGCGAAGCTGACGGAATGGCTGGATCGCTTCGAGATCGAACACGACAACTTTCGCATAGCCCTCGATTGGCTTACAAAAACCGGCGACGCGGAGTGGGGCTTGCGTCTAGGCACAGCTCTTTTTCGCTTTTGGGAGATGCGGGAGCATCTCACGGAAGGGCGAACCCGGCTGGCGAAACTCCTGACGCTCGAAGCGGCGGCGGCGCGGACCAAGGCGCGTGCGAGGGCGTTATTTGCTGCAGGCGTCCTGGCAGGAGAGCAGGGCGACTACGCATTAGCGCACACGCTGTTTGAGGAGAGCTTGGAGATCGCTCGGAAGTTGAAGGACCAGTGGAGCATGGCGATCTCGCTCAACGCGCTGGCGGTTAACGCCCGCGACCGGGGTAACGCCGTGGACTCTCGCTCCCTGTTCGAAGAGAGCCTGGTGGTGTGGAGAGAACTGGGCGACCGCGCAGCAGTCGCTCGCTCCCTGAGTAACCTGGCGAACGTGGTCAAGTTGCAAGGCGACTATGCACTGGCGCGCTCCCTCTACGAGGAGTGTCTATCCATCTTCCGAGAACTGGGGGACCGGACAGGAATAGCCTGGTCACTCAACTACCAAGGCGATGTGGCGCGCGCCCAGGGCGATGAAGTAGTAGCACGTGCTCTCTACCAGGAGAGTCTGGCGACATTCCGGGAGCTCGGGGACCGGTGGGGTATCGCCAGTTCGCTGGCTGACTTGGGAAGCCTGACTCGGGACCAAGGGGACTACGCCGGGTCGCAGCCACTGTACGGGGAAAGCATGAGGATATTCCAGGAGTTGGGACACAAACGCGGTATTGCCCGTCTGCTGGAATGTTTGGCGTGCTCGGCAGCGGCTCAGGTGAAGCCCGAGCACTCACTGCGACTGGCGGGAGCAGCGGCCGCGCTCCGCCAAATCCTTGGCGCGCCGCTCCCACCTGCCGAGCAGGCCAAACTTGAGAGAAGCCTCGAGCCAGCCCGGCAGGCGCTGACTAATGCGGCAGGCGCTGCAGCGTGGATGGAGGGCTGGGGGATGCCGATCGAGAAAGCCATCCAGGACGCACTGACGCCCGACTCTGACTGATCCCATGTGTTAGCCCGCGTAGCAGGAATCCTCTCGCGATGGAGTTGTTCGGCTTGAGGATTGACCAGGACGGGTCGCTGCCGACGCCTGGTGGAGGCTTGCGAGGCCGGCACTCATTCCGCGGTGGTCGGGTCGATGAGACGGCGCACAGCGGAGACGCGATTCGCGGGTAGGCCTACCCTTTTTGCGTGCTCCCTGACTGTCGCCTCGTCTGGGGCGAGGTACACGCAATAAACCTTGTCGCCGCTAACGTAACTGTGCAGCCATTGAATCTCTGGACCCATTTCCTTGAGAACGCTCAGGGACTTGCGGGAGACTTCCCGTAATTCGGCATCGGACAGATTTCCCGCTCCTGGTATTTCCCGTTCGATCACGAACTTGGGCATGGACACCTGCCTCCTGAGCCGATTCTAGCAAGTCTCGAGGGGGATCCTCTGCGAATATGACTTCGCCGAGCTTCTTTGCGGAGGGCATACTACTCTGGACCTGAGTCGGAGTCAATCGTTCAGGTGGTGTTTTCGCAGCAACCCCTCAATACGCGGCACTGCCAACGTTTCGTGTGGCCGGAGAGAGAAGCGCCCGGGATGTCAACAGAGTCGGGGTGCGCGTGAGAACTCAGCGGGAATTACCCAGGCTACGGCTCATCTCCGGGACATAGTCTTCGAGATTGCTTTTCTCCAGCAGGTAGGCGCCCGGCCCCTGTTTGCCGCGAACCGTCCGGCAGAACTCTGCCACAAGAAATCCTGCTTGCAGGGCTTCTGTGAAGGCCCAACGAGTTGCCAGGCGCCACTCCCGGGCGAGCGCCGGATCTTTTTGCTCGATGGAAAGGATGTCGCTCGGGATCTCGATGGCAATTCGCTGGCGTGAGAGGGCGGCGGGCAGATCGGTCCGGACCGGCTTGCCGTCGCCGTTGAAGCGGATCAACGGGGTTAGGGTTGCAAGCGCGTCCAGAAGTTCGCTGCGGTGGTCATTTCGCTGCAGCCGCGACTGCACCCGGCGGCTGGCCAGCGGCCACCTCACCCAGAGACGATCGGTGCTGTTGCGATGCAGAACGCTCGAGGTCTCTGGGCCGTAGAAATCGGCCTTGTAGACATTGGAGACGACGCCCAGTTTGGCGAAGTTGAGGTGGGCGTTCTTACTTTGCAGCGGGTCGAAGGTCCAGGTCATCTCTTGAATGCGCTGCGCCAGCGCGCGCTCCCGTTGGGCCAGCTTGAGTTTGTAGCCCAAGTCGAGATCGCGATAGGGCTCGCGCACGGCCAGCATGTGCGAGTGCACCATCACCTGACCGTGCTCCATTCCGAGGAACCCGAAGGCGAAGCCGGCCAGCGCGTCGCCATCGAACGCACCCAACCAGATGCTCCCTGCCTCCTTGGTGGCGACAGTCAGGGTGAGTGGCAGCATGTCCCGCTCCGAGAGGCCCCACACTTCTCGCTCGACCGCTTCAACCTGCTTCAGGTCTTCGAAGCTTCGCAGGTCGCGGATGACGATGGCGGGCTTGTGTTTCGGCTCGGGCATGTCCACGGGCTGGCGCTAAAGCCGATCACTATACGCCACTAGAATTGCTCGCGCCACGGGAAACCTGTGTTTTCCTGCCCAAATACGCGCTTCTTGCCGTTACAATATGCGAGGGGCGGACCGGTTATCGTACACGGGTTCGCTTTGTCATTTTAGGATTATGCCGACCTTGAAAACAGCGTTTGAGGACTTAACCCGAACGACTCTGAAGGCCATCTCTGGGATTTTTGGGAAACTCGAATATGTTTCCGAGCTGCGGGCGCCCAGCGGATCCTACCAGCATTGGGGACTAGCGCGAGTTCACGGTGAGGTGGCAGCGCAGCAGGCACTGGCCCAAGCGCACCGGTCGCTAATGTCACAACTACTGCGCACTCCTTTACGTAAGCTTCTTGACGATGCGGAAGCTTCCAGCTTGGCCAAGGGAGTTCCGCGGTCGGCCTACCTTGAAAACCTGCATAATCGGGCGTCGGGCCTGCTGCCGCCCAATCCGGCTGCAGCTTCGGCGCGTCATCTCAATTCAGTGCTGCACGCTCTTTCGAGTCTGGAAGCGAATCGACAGCACTCCATTCCCCCAGCCTGAGAGCAATGCCGACTACCTGGCCGAGCACCTCCGCCTCCTGGGGATGCCGCAAGACTCGTACCGGCACTGGGGACAAGGGATGCGGCTGCAGGATGACGTGATCTCCCTTGGAAGTGCACCAGCAGCAGGTGTACCCCTCGCGTGTCTCCACGAAGTAAATTGGTCGTTCGTATTCTGAGCGCCACATTCCTTGCAGGATCTTGTTCTTGGACTCATCCACCTGCAGGAAGGTTCCGGGCGGCAAGATCGGGTACATCGTGAAATCTTCGCGACCCACATAAGCATAGGTGTACTTATCGCTGGCAAACTGGGCGAGGTAGGCGAGGGGAACGATCCCCCACCGTTCCACCATGCGACCCAAATGGGCCGTGTGGCGGGGGTCAAAAGCCGGGTCCATTCGAATCGGCATTTGCACCACGGAGGCACCCCGCAGGACCTCGGTGCGATGCGACTTTGGCGGAAGACTGAGGTTCAAGTCTGCGGCCGCGCTGTTGAGGTCAATCCCATACCACGACAGCATCTCGCGCAGGTCCCGCCGGTAAATCACGGCGAGGGAGTAGAGACGATAGATGCTGGGGATTAAACCTTTCGTCTCAATGTCAGACAAGCGGCTGGGAGCGACGGCAAATTCTTCGTTCCCGTGCCTTTCCGCGATCCGAGCACTGGCGTTCTCAACGTCGCGCATGGTCAAACCAAGTTGTTCGCGAACTCCCCGGAGGTTTCGCCCCGCTGATTCCATCCCTGACCTCCTACCGAGCAAAGTTCAGGCGCCTATGATAACAACAAGTGCTGGGTATGGATAGCTTCATCGAACCAGACGGGCGGAGTTAGCGGTTCTGAACAAACACTCCAGGCTGTTCGGTTTTCAGAACAAGAGCCGGGTGAGGGTTCTCTTCGGGCCATCGGCGCCCTAGCATAACCCGGCCCAGAAAGCGGCCTGTCCCGGGGCCCGCGCCATGGCCCGCCTCTTAAGAGCGCGGGCCCCCTGTCCATGTTCCGAAATTGCGGGTCGGTCTGGGCGTTTCAACTAGAGGTTTGAGTAGCTGAATTCGGGGATGGGTTGCGGCTTACAGAGCCTGCACGATACGTCCGGCATGAGCCGGACTCGTCAATCTTGCGAGGAGCCCCACTCGCTCGAGGAGGTGCTGGTAGAGGTTGGGAATTGGGAGGGGCGAGAGTCGGGCGTTCGGAAACGCGGTCTTTACATACAGTAAGCACAAGGCGAGAAAGGCAAGCGCTCGCAGTCGAATGGCTGCCGTCACTAGTTCCTGCCCAATGCCGGAAATCTCCGTACTTGCTTCGGCGCTGGCTGCTTCCCCGAGCCGCACCACCAAAGCCGCATTTCTTGCCGCACACCTGACATATTCCGCGGCGGCAAGCAGGCGCTGACGCTGGACCCGGCGGAAGACCTGCGGAGAAAGATTCGCTCTGAGAAACTCCTCTTCGGCTGGATCCACAAGGTTGAGGAAGGCTGGCAGATCTATGGGCTCGGTGAAGCCCTCGAGATCATCAACGGTGCCAATCTTGGCGGCGCTGCCATGCGCCGTGCGAAACACTATAAGCGCCAGCGCGATGGCGGCCAGGACGACGATGATGACGACTATAATGCTCACCGTCGAAGCAGACCCTCAAGCGCCTGGTTCCAAGCTTCCACGTCCCAGCGCACGATGTGTTGATGAAATTGATGAACAGGCTTGCGCGCGTACAACGTCCTTAGCCAGATGAGGACAGCGCAGTCGAACGCTGCAATTGAGATCAGCGAGAGGACGTCGTGGCTGACCATACCCAACTGGGCACGCAGAGTGAAAGCGGCGAGATCGATGCTGGTGACGACACCAAAGCCCAAGGCAATGCCCAACGTGTGTTGCTTCCACTGCAGCCCCAGAGATGAGGACAGCACGAAGAGAAGGAACAGTAATCCGCCCTGCATGATCTCGACGCTGCGCTCCATGGCAAAGAAGCCCGCGAGGAACCTATCAGAATCAGAGCCGGAGGTGGAAGCTGCCACAATCACCGCAATGAACAGAAGGATTACACTAGCCCAGCGCAGGAGAGCAGATCCCAGTTCGCGGATGCCCTCATATGGCCGGAAGACCTGAGAGAAAAGCTCCCAAATCACCCCGAACTTGAGCACCGTGTCCACTGCCTCGCAGCTAAGGTAGGCGTGACGATACACGTCGCGAATGCCTAGCCGGTAGCAATAGAAAAGAACCAGAAAGCTCAGCAGGTGATTGATTGTATAAGCGAAGAACAGCGGGTAGTCGCGGTAGAGTCGTCGAATCCACATCCGGTACCCGATTGCGCTTTCCAGCGCTGGCGCAACGAGCCAAAGCGCATATACCAATACGGTTAACATGGCGGACTGACCGCCGCAGCATAGCAGGTTTGGCGGTCAGTCCACAATCGTATCCAAAAACAGTCAGGGGCAAACAGTGCCGGGCTGGCAAAGCTACTTGGGCCACGGCGCGCCAACATCCGCCCACGCGCGAGTGGGAGCTGACAAGGTGCTGGTTAGGCAGACAGTGCCAGGCGAACAAAGCGCCTTGGGAATAGGGCCGGGAATATCCGCCCATAGGCGAGTGGGAGCTGACAAGGTGGCTGTCAGAACAGCGAGAAGCGCTAGAACTTGAAGCAGTCTTTTCACGGTCATCCTCCTGCGGCGCCGGAACTGGCGCGCGCTCACCGGGAAGACTACTGGTAATAAGTGGCGAGGAAAGAAGAACTTGGGTCCTGTTCCGTGTTCGGAAGATGAAACGGAAATGATATTGTGGTGCGCCTACGAAGATTTTGTGATTGTGACGGAGCCGGAATCTCTGCCCGCGAAGCAGTGCGGACAGATTCCGCGAGGATCCGCGTGAAAGCGTGAGCTGAAGACTCCCGGCACGGTGCTGAGGAGCCTGGGGCTAGAGTGGTTGCGGATACACGCTATTTGGGGTGGTGGGCGACTGCAGTTACGAAGAACGCAAACGCGGGCACGACCTGACAACCTCCCCGGGCTTATGCTCCTGCGACCGAGCTGGAGATCACGTGGGGCAAACCATTGCTACATCGGACCTGCACGGCACAAACTCTAGAAAAGTGCACTGCCAAAAGTCCGCGGACACGGTATTACGTCGCGGATGTTCTTCATTCCGGTCACGTACATCAAAATCCGCTCAAGACCAAGGCCAAAACCAGCGTGCGGCACGGACCCGTATTTTCGGAGGTCCAGGTACCAGTTGTAGTGTTCCTCATTAAGACCAAATTGCCGAATTCGAGAGCGCAGGACATCATATCGCTCTTCTCGCTGACTGCCGCCAATGATCTCTCCGATGCGCGGTACCAGCACATCCATTGCCCGAACCGTCCGCTCATCTTCATTCATTCGCATGTAGAAGGCTTTGATTTCTTTTGGATAATCCGTCACCACCATAGGTTTCTTGAACACTTCCTCGGTCAAGAAGCGTTCGTGCTCGCTTTGAAGATCACATCCCCAATAAACCGGGAACTGCCATTCCCTTCCTTTGCGGGCTGCGTCTTCCAGAACGCTGACGGCGTCGGTGTAGGTCACGTGGGCGAAGTCGCTCGTCCCAACATTCTCAAGCGTAGCTAACAACCCATTGTCGATGCGTTTATCGAAGAATTCCAGATCCAGGCGGCAGCTATTCAGAACTCCGGTTATGAGAAATTTCAAGAATTCCACGGCCAGGCGGCGACAGTCCTCCAAATCGCAAAACGCCATTTCCGGCTCGATCATCCAAAACTCTGCAAGGTGCCGCGGTGTCGTCGACTTTTCCGCGCGAAAACATGGGCCGAAAGTATAAACATTTGAAAAAGCAAGTGCGGCCATCTCGGCTTGCAACTGGCCGCTCACTGTGAGGAAGGCTGCCTTGCCAAAAAAGTCTTGCGAATAATCCACCTGGCCACTGCTGTTTCTGGGGACATTCAGCAAATCCAGCGTGGTCACGCCGAACATGGTCCCTGCCCCCTCCGCATCCGATGTCGTAATGATCGGTGAATGGAAGTAAATGAAGCCCCGCTCTTGAAAGAATTGATGAATGAGAAGTGACAAGACACTTCTCACGCGAAAGACAGAACTAAGAGTATTACTGCGAGGGCGCAGGTGCGCTATCTCTCGCAGGAACTCCATGGTATGGCCCTTTTTTTGTAGCGGGTACGTAGCGGGATCGGCGTGGCCATAGATCTTGACTTCGCTCGCCCTCAGTTCCACTGCTTGCCCTGCACCCTTCGATGGCACCAACACTCCAGTAATTGCCACGGAAGAGCCTGTGGTTAGAGCAGATAAGACACCATCGGGCACGGTTCCAGCCTCGATCACGACCTGCAGGTCTTTTGCTGAGGAGCCGTCTTGTAACTGAACGAAATGGATCCCTTTGCTATCACGTCTCGTCTTCACCCAACCCAGGGCCGTAAGTCGCGCTCCGGGCTGCTTAGCTAAGATGTCCTTGACGTAATTGCCATTCTCAATCAATTCGCACCCCTACATCATTCTGATCATCATCCGGCATCGCCCTACCCGCGACTTTTGCGCAGCATCTCCCAAGAACCGCTCTGACTGTTTCCCCATCGCAGGTGGTGGCGTAACACGGGTCAGGGGGACAAGCGGTTCATATCGCGTGGGAACAACGTTGTCTCTCGCAAATTCTGCGTTCCCAATAACTGCATAAGGAAACGCTCCAAACCAATTGCGAAACCACCGTGGGGCGGCATGCCGAATCTAAAAGCCTGGAGATAACCTTCGAACGGTTCGAGAGGAAGATTACGATCCCGTAACGCTCGGACGTAATCTTCATAGCGATGGAGACGTTGTCCGCCGGTCACCAACTCAACTCCTCGAAAGAGCAGGTCGAAGCCATTCGCGTATGCAGGGTCGGCTGGGTTAGGGTGTGTGTAAAATGGCCGTTTGCTCATGGGGTATCCGGTTACAAAGAGAAAATCTGAATTGAAGGTCTCCAAAGCCCACTCCGCAAGCCACCGTTCGTGCTGTGGCGTCAGGTCCGGTTCGTTCTGACAGTCCTCGCCATGCCGCTCAAGGATCAACTTCTGAGCATCCGGGAAATAAATACTGGGAAACTTTTCCGGCATCTGCGGCATTTTCACTTCCAGCAATGAGAGTTCGTGACTGCACTGCTGGCGCAAGTAAGCCATCATCGAGTGAATGAGCTCACCCAACAGGTTCATCACCGTAGTGTGATCTTGCACAAAGCCCAACTCGACGTCCAAGCTTATGTACTCATTCAAATGCCGGCTGGTGGAATGCGGCTCTGCCCGGAAAACGGGACCCACCTCGTAAACCCGTTCGAAAACGCCGACCATAATTTGCTTGTAAAACTGGGGGCTCTGAGCCAGATAGGCATTCCGGCCGAAGTAGTCCAGTTTGAAAACGTTGGCTCCGCTTTCGGTTGCGGACTCGACAATCTTTGGACTAGTGATTTCCGTAAATCCGTTTTTCGAAAGGTGGTCCCGGAACGCTTTCATCAGCGCGGCAGAAAGTCTAAAAGTCGCCTGCTTCAGCGGGTGCCGCAGCCCAAATGCGGCGTTATCCAGAAAGGTGTCGAGATTTGCATTCAGGACGGCCTTGTTTATGGTGAACGGTGCTACGACTTCCACCCGAGATAGCAGCTCAATCCGAGGTTTATGCAGTTCAAAACCGCCCGGAGCATTCTTCTCCGCGACCACGGTGCCCTCAATCCCAAGCACGCTCTCATCCTGCAATTGGTTCAGCAATTTGAGATCGTCTTGAGAATCGACGATGACTTGTGCGATACCCGAGACATCCCGCAGCAACAAGAACGCGAACTTACCCAGGCGGCGCACGTTATGCATCCAGCCTGCGATTCGAATTTCCTCCCCGACATGTGACCGGAGATCTCTGGCGTACACTCTTTCCATGATTGCGCTCACTTGGGACTCAGGTTGGCGATGGCCTGCCGCCGTTCTTCTGGGCGCTGACCTCCCGATCAATAAACGTATCTCGTTGAATTGACGGCCCTGAACCCACTCAAAAGCAAGATTGTCATCGTAGCACAAGGTTGCAGGCGATGGCGGAGTTGCTGTGCATGATGGGCGATACGCAGCGCGCGCTTCATCGGAGTTCCCGTCGTTAGAGGAGATTTCGCTGCTGGTGTGGTTGGCGACGAACACTGAGGGGATTGGAACGGGATCAACCGAAACCGAAGTTGCTCTTCTTTGATGACGGTTCCGAGTGCGCGAGTCAAGAACATGGACCAGTGCCCATGTCAAAACGCTGCTCTAGTTGATATCGCTTCATATTGGAAAGGATAGACGACAAGAACACTTCACGAACGCAGCGCCACAATTTACGTCACAGTCAGGAGATGCTGCAGCAGGGGGTTGTTGATTTAATTTGGCTGCCCCCCAGGGATTCGAACCCCGATATGCTGATCCAGAGTCAGCTGTCCTGCCGTTGAACGAGGGGGCAGCGAGTGGTTGGACGGCGGATTTTCAGCACCAACAGCTGCAGTTTTGATTCTATGGGCTGTGCGGGTTGTGGTCAACACGCACGACGGGTGGCCCACACGATCATCAATTCCGCCTTGAATGAGGGGTCGCGCAGCCTGAGACCTAACAAGCCGCGCCTCTTCGCAGAAAATGGCTTCAGGAGAGTGGTTGCTCGCGACGTCCCAGCCGGACGGCGTCTATTTGGCCACTTTCCACCAATCGGCAGGCTCTTCTATGTCTGGCCGCGGTAGAATGTCTTTTTGCTCGTCTTCCAGTTCGTCTTGCAGAAGGAGATTTTATGGTTACGGCCATCGGTAGTGTGAGCCCGCTGACCAACGACTACGCGGAAATCGTGCGCCGTCCGCTTGAGGCCGATCAATGTGCGCTGGTTGTTGTGGATATTCAGGAAAAGCTCCTGCCACCCATCTTCCAGAAGGAACAACTGATCAAGAACTCGCAACTGTTGATCCGGCTGGCGGGCAGCTTGAAGATCCCCACGCTCATGACCACCCAGTACGCCAAAGGGCTGGGCGGCACGGTGCCGGAGATCGCTTCCCTGCTGCCGGAAACGCAGGCCATCGACAAGCAGATGTTCTCCTGTTTCGGCAGCGACGTTTTCTGCTCCCTGCTGAAGCGCGTGCCCGGCAACCGCAACACGGTTCTGCTGTGCGGAATGGAAAGCCACGTCTGCGTGATGCAGACGGCGTTGGGCGCCCTGCGCGAAAGGCTATCTCGTACATGTAGCTTCTGATGCAGTGAGTTCGCGCACGGAGTGGAACTGGAAGATAGGCCTGGAACGGATGCGGGCTGCCGGCGCCGTCATCTCTTCGGCCGAGATGATGATCTACGAATTGCTGCGCTCTTCGGGCGCGCCGGCGTTCAAGCAATTGCTGCCATATCTGAAGCAGTAGCACGACTCAACTAATGCCGCTGTGTCTTTCCTACCCCGAGTAGGTTGACAAGCGTAGGATTCGTGTCAGGGCATGCTTTCAGGCATGCCGAAACGATAACAGCTCACGAGGCCGCGCCGATCCGGCGCAACAACCCTCAGCGGCTAAAGCCTTAGTCCCTTGAGCCTTTTTTCGGCACGGCTAAAGCCATGCCCTGACACAGAGCACTGGCACGGACATCAGGATCCGTAACCAGGCTCTTGAGCGAAGCATTGATCGGGTTCTTCATATTTAGGACAGTATCCGCTGGGCGCTCTGCTTGACCCGCACAACCGTAATTTTCGCAAATCCTTCCTCGAAGGTGGGCTGACGCAGCTTGGCCGCCATGCGGCGCATCACGTCCTCGGAAACGACCCGCTGACGGCGCTGATTGCGCTCCAGGCAGACTTCCACCGGCACGTCAAAGAAGACGGCGTGCACTTCATATCCGTAATCCTTGGCCAGCTTGATCCAGCTATGGCGCTCGTTGGGGGTGAGGTTGGTCGCGTCCACGTAGTTCATGGGACGGCGCGCGATCAGCCGCGCCTTCAGCATGGAACGCAGGTTGGAAAAGATCAGATCCTGGAAGCGCTGCTCGGTGGGATCGTCGAACAGGAGCGAGCGCAGCATGTCGCTGGAAAGTGGATTGATGTTGTGCCGCTTGAACCAGGAGCTTTTGCCGGATCCGGGAAGGCCGATTGCCAGGACCACTACACCTTTTGGGGCACGCGGAGTGGCTGCACTGGGCGGAGCGGGTGCCGGAGTTTTCGGGGCACGCACTCCTGGCGCAGTGACAACGGCCGAGGCACTCTCTTGCGGGGAAGGTTGGGCAGGCGCTGCGCTCCGCGGTACGGATTCCCCCGGCTGAGTTCCACCGCGACCCCGACCCCTGCCGCCCCTGCCCCGACGACGGCGGCGGCGAGGCGCACTTGCATTCTTGCCCTGCGGCTGCGGCAGGGCTGACGTCGGCTGCGATGTTTCCCGCGGTTCTTCGCTTTCGGGTTCGGGCTCAGGCTCGGACTCAGGTTCGGGCTCGCGCATTTTTTGCGGAGGCGCCGGGGCCTCCGTATCAAAGTATGCTGGCTGCAGCGGAGCCGGCGTAGCCTCGCCTTTGCCCTTTTCGTCCGGAGCTTTCTTGCGGCGCTTCAAGCGCTCGCGCATCCATTTGCGCATGTCTGGCTTGTAACACACCGAGACACCCTGGGGCAATGAGTACGGGGAACGCGTACCAAAGCCGACAAAGAGTCCGTGTGGCGCGGACACTCCCGTCCGCGACTTGAATTCAGTGATTTGTGCGACGAGGCACATGCTCGCGCCAGCTGCGGACAGGAGTGTCCGCGCCACACTACGTATCCGTACAATATCTCCATGTCCAATCCGATCCCACGCGAAATTCAGGGCCGGAAATACATTTCCCTGGCCACGTTCCGCAAAAACGGTGTTGCGGTTTACACCCCGGTGTGGTTTGGCGAAGAAGACGGCAAACTCTACGTGATGACGCGCAGCGACTCGGGCAAGTACAAGCGTATCCGCAATAATGCCCAGGTCCGCCTTGCGCCCTGTACGCAGAGGGGCAGAATCACGGGCCCGGAGTGTGCCGCGACGGCACGCATCCTTCCTGCGGAGGACTGGCCGCGTGCCCGAAAGGCTATCGAGCGGAAATATTGGCTGGCTCGGGTGCCGTTCGTGTGGAGCAAGCTGAATGTGTACGTAGAGGTTGAAATGCAAATCTGAGCGGCGTCTAATTTGCCGCCTGCTCCATTCCCCTGTTACCATTTTGTATTCACCCTCGGCCCCGCGATTTTTCTGCAAGCATGTCTTCATCATCTCTTCGGAGGCAACATGGCAATTAAAGTTGGCATCAACGGCTTCGGACGCATCGGGCGCAATGTGCTGCGCGCCTCGTTGAACGATCCCAATATTGAATTCGTCGCGGTCAATGATCTCACCGACCCTAAAACGCTGGCCCATCTGCTGAAATACGACTCCATTCTCGGCAACCTGCACAACAAAATCTCCGCCGGCGCGGACAGCATCATGGTTGACAACAAAACCTTCAAGGTTTTCGCGGAAAAAGACCCGGCCAAGCTGCCCTGGGAGTCGGTGGGCGCCCAAGTCGTGCTGGAGTCGACCGGCCGCTTCACGGATGCCAACGACGCCAAGAAGCACCTGCGCGGGCCGGTGAAGAAGGTCATCATCTCTGCCCCCGCGAAGAACGAAGACGTCACTATTGTTCTGGGCGTGAATCATCAGGTCTACGATGCGGCCAAGCATCACATCATTTCGAACGCATCCTGTACGACCAACTGCCTGGCGCCGATCGCAAAAGTGGTCCATGACAGCTTCAAGATCGTCAGCGGCACCATGACCACCATCCATTCCTACACCAATGACCAGGTGATCCTGGACTTTCCGCACAAGGATCTGAGGCGGGCGCGGGCGGCGGCGGTCTCCATGATTCCGACTTCGACCGGCGCGGCCAAGGCGCTGCACCTGGTGATCCCTGAATTGAAAGGAAAACTCGACGGGTTCGCCATGCGTGTGCCCACGCCCAACGTTTCAGTGGTAGACCTGGTCGCGTTCGTGGAAAAGAAAACCACGGCGGAGGAAGTGAACGCGGCGATGAAGAAAGCTTCCGAGAACGCCCCGTTGAAAGGCTATCTCGGATATGAGCAGGAGGAGTTAGTCTCCATCGATTATCGCGGCGATGCACGTTCTTCCATCGTGGACGCGCCTATGACCCGTGTGGTTGCGGGCAATTGCGTCAAGGTGATCTCGTGGTACGACAACGAGTGGGGCTACTCTTGCCGGGTCCGCGACCTGATCAACTACATCGGAAGTAAAGGACTGTAAGAACTATTGTGGCGCGGGCGCGCTGGTGCCTGCTTTGATGAACAATGAGGAAGCTCGCGTCGCGCATTACTGTCTGGCGCACTCCGCGCGCCAGACGCGCGGTCGCTCGCCCAGGTCCTTCGCTCGGCAAAGGGCGTCTCGCTCAGGATGACAATCATAAGGAGATAGAGTCGAAGGGTTACGCCATGTCCAAGCTTTCCATTCGCGACCTTCCGCTGAACGATCACCACATTTTCATGCGCGTGGATTTCAATGTCCCCCTCGAAGACGGACGGGTGATGGACGACACCCGCATCCGCGAGACCTTGCCGACGATCGAGTACGCGCTGCGGCACGGGGCGCGGCTCATTCTGGCTTCGCATCTTGGCCGCCCCAAGGGAAAACCCAATCCCAAGATGAGCCTCAAGCCTGTGGCCGAGCGCTTGCGAATGCTGCTCGACAAAGAACTGGCGCGCGGTGAAAACGTGGGATTCTCTCCCGATTGCATCGGCTTTGAAGCGACGGAGATGGCGGGGAAGCTGGAAAAGGGCCAGACCCTGCTTTTGGAGAATCTGCGCTTCCACCCGGAAGAAGAAGCTAACGACGAGCATTTTTCCAGGCAGCTCGCCAGCCTCGCGGAATTTTACGTGAATGACGCCTTCGGCACCGCGCATCGCGCCCATGCCTCGACCGTGGGCATCACCAAGTTTGTGCGGAAATCCGCCGCCGGCCTGCTGATGGAAAAGGAGTTGGAGTATCTGGGCAAGGCGCTGCGGCATCCCGAGAAGCCGTTCATTGCCATCCTGGGCGGCGCCAAGGTCAGCGACAAAATCGGCGTTATTCAGAACCTGATGAGCAAGGTCGACGCTCTCATTGTCGGCGGTGGGATGGCCTACACCTTCCTCAAGGCTCGCGGCGAGCCGGTCGGTAAATCGCTGGTCGAGGAAGACAAGGTTGATCTGGCTCGGCAGCTATTGCACGACGCCAAAACCCGCAAGGTGAAGTTTCTCTTGCCGATGGACCACATCGTGGCCGAGAAGATTGACGCCAACGCGGCAGTACAGACCGTAAACAGCGGCCATGCGATTCCGGCGAACATGATGGCGCTGGACATCGGTCCAAAAACGATCGAAGCCTTCTCCGATGAAATTTCCCGTGCCCGCACCATCGTGTGGAATGGCCCCATGGGCGTGTTCGAGGTCGCGCCCTTCGCGAAGGGGACTTTCACAATTGCTCAGGCCGTGGCGGAGAATGTTGGCGCGACATCGATCGTAGGCGGAGGAGACTCGGTGTCGGCCGTACAAGCCGCGGGCGTGGCGGACAAGATCAGACACATCTCCACCGGTGGCGGGGCATCGCTCGAATTTCTGGAGGGCAAGAAGCTGCCCGGCGTAGAAGCGCTCACAAACAAGTAACCCCGTTTTACTCGTTTGTGATTCGTGTTTGCGATTATCATCCCGGGCGGAAATTCAAGTACGCGAGGACAGGCTTCTGCCCGATATCCAAATGGATCTGCCGCGCGACAAGAACTATCAAGTAGCGGTGCGGGTTGGTGATCCTGGCGAGGTTCGCTTGCTGCGGGGTGACATCACGGAATCTCCGTTGGATGCAATTGTGAACGCCGCCAAATCCGAATTGCTGCCCGGTGGCGGCGTATGTGGTGCGATCCACCGCGCGGGTGGTCCGGCGATCGCGGAGGCGTGCCGTCGTATTCGTTCTGAACGCGGACCAATTCCACCGGGTCAAGCGGTCGCGACCACAGCCGGCCGGCTTGAGGCCAAGTACGTGATCCATGCCGTCGGCCCGATCTGGCAAGGAGGAGACCACG
>WNFB01002786.1_pt1 | contig 15297 bp, 15 predicted proteins | sample 5400501 | NCBI WGS metagenome assembly WNFB01 (sample SAMN13153341, study PRJNA577476) | soil metagenome | isolation source: 200 cm saprolite under Douglas fir tree site 2 hole 1 | place: USA:California | collected 2015-04-18
GAGCTCGAAAGGCGACTCCTGGCTCAAATCTGCGAGCATTGCGGGGCGACCCGTTTGACCGAAACCCTTGAGGTCCACCACATTCGCGCACTCAAGGACCTCAACAGATACGAAGGCCGGGAAAAGCCAAGTTGGGTGAAGATTATGGCCGCACGCCGTCGCAAAACGCTGGTCCTCTGCCGTACTTGTCATCAAGAACTCCATGCAGGACGACCACTGCGACAAAAACGATCTCGTTCACGGACAGGGCCACCCTGATGATGCTGGAAAGCCCGGTGCAGAGAAATCTGCACGCCGGGTTTGGAGGGAGGCGTTCGGAAAAGGGCTACCACACAGTACCTCGCCGGGTGCCTACCCTACTTCTTTCGGCCTGAGATCTATAGTGTCAAATGTGACACCTGCTCGACAGGAACTGATTTCCAATTGAGTAGTTCGTGTTGCAGGGCAGCCAGAAAGAAACATGCCATGCCGAGCGGACCAAAGGGTGGCACATGACTGGCCCCGAAGAAGAAAGAGGCCAGCACTAGCAGGCCACCTAGCAAATGAGGTGTGACAGCAAAACCGAATAGAACAGATATCGTGAGCACACCTATCCACCAGATAGGCATAGCAAAGCCCACCAACAGGTTCCAAGCAGCAAATAAAAACACCAACAGTATCAGAATAGCGACGAGTAGGCGAGATCTGCTCGGACGAGAGAGCGCGAGGGCTGCTGCAAGCACTCCTACTTCCCATCCAAACGATCCAAGCAGTACAAAAAGGTTTGCTATAGGACTGTACAAAAATGCAATAGGCCATCAAAGTGATATAATGTGGGAGTGCCAGAATGGCAGCAGCTAGAGGAGAGCCAAACGATGAATTGTTTGCATGAAGCGCATCTCAGCGAAGAGAAGCTGATAGGTTTTGCCCTTGACGGAGAGGCATTACCAGAGGACGCACAGCACCACCTTGAGCACTGTGCAAGGTGCCAGCAGCGCATAGCGCACTATCAAAAATCCCATGACGCCCTGGTTGCGCGCTTCTATCGCAGTCAATGCCCGGCGGGGACTGATCTGAGTTTGTATACTATGGGCTTGCTGCGCCAGAAAGAGCGCCAGCGTATCGCGAACCACCTCGTCGATTGCCCGCTCTGTAGTATCGAAGTCGAGAAAACGTACAGCTTTATACAGAGCTGGCCCGTTCCAACGAGCGTTCTTTCACCTGCGCGGTCTCCCCTGGTCCGTCGTATTTTTGCCGCACTCGTCTCACAACCACAGTTGCAGCTCTCCCTCCGTAACGACGCGCGGGAGCCGCCCTGGCCTCGCCATTACCAGGGAGAAGCTGTTGATCTTTCGCTGCACTTTTCCCACACCAGCAAAGGAGAAAACGTATTAATTGGCGTCCTGACCAGCGCCGAAGCTGACGAGGATGTGCCAGCCCTGACCGGCATCCCCGCCGAGTTCTACGCTGCGCCCTGGCCTGGAGAAACGTTCAGCGAGCAAGCGGGATATTTGCCTTTATTGTGTACCCAGATAGACGACATGGGGAATATTGTCTTCAAATCCGTGCCAGTCGGTGAATACTTCATGGTGATCCATCTCCCAGGCCGCGAGATGATAGTCGAGGGATTGATAATCGAAAACGACTGAATAGCTATAGCACTCCCCAACCGCGTAGCGACAATCCCTTATGGGTGTCGCTGGGGATGGGCTAAATGCCATATTTATCGACAGTGCTATAGAGCGCTGCTCACTGGGGAAAGCGGGCCGCCCATATGGATCGAGAGCTATTTCTACAGTATTTACGCGACCACACCCTAGAAGAGGGGCAGGCTTACATACAAGAGCACACCGCCGAGCTATCCGACCATACCACCATCGGCGAATGGCTGGCCAATGAAGCTCTGCGCCTCCTCTACACCCCTTTCGTCTCGCTCAAAATCGCCGAACTGCTCATCTTCTTCGGCGATTACACTCACCATCTTTCATCGCACGCGCTCGGCCTCAAGGCAAAAGGGGATGGGTTGGCACAGATTGGGCATTATGAAGCAGCGCTGGAGAGTTTAGACGCTGCTGGAGAAGAATTTTTGTCACTGGGAAACCAGAGAAACTGGGCGCGTTCTCGTATCAGTTGGGTCCTATCAGCAGGTTATCTCGGTCGTATCGATGATGCGCTACAATTCGCCGAACAAGCTTGTATCGTTTTTTCCCAGTTAGGTGAACAATATTGGGTTGGCGTTATTAATAATAACATAGGTTTGGTCTATGAATTTGTAGGGCGCTACCAGGATGCCATCAATCTTCACGAACGTACGCTTGCATTTTTTGCTACCATCACCGATCAACAAGAGATTGATATCCAGCGAACTAGAGGAATCATTCAGATCAATCTGGCCAGAAATGTTTCCTGGCTCGGCGACATTGAACGGGCCTACGCGCTTCTACAACAAGCTCAGGCAAGTTTTGTGACCATCGGAGAAACGGCGTTGGCGAATCTTGTAGAATATGAGCTAGCCTATCTTGATTATACACAGGGGTACTATGGTTCAGCATTACGGCACTACTACCAGGCCCGTGATGGCATGTTACAGGAGAACGTAGATAATCCTGTCTTTCTAGCCGAACTCAAGCTGTATATGGCGAATTGCCTTGTCAAATTGAATAGGGCACATGAGGCTTGCTTGCTATCGGAAGAAGCAGTGAAGACCTATCGGCAATCGGGCCTCTCATTGAACACAGGCGATGCACTGAGAGAATTTGCGAGAGCACTGGTAGCAGCAAACAGGCTCAAAGAAGCTATTGGTATCCTCGATGAAGCCTGGGCCCTCTTTACTCATAGTGGCTTCGAACCATACGCCTTTGCTGCCCGTCTCCAGCAGGCAGAAATCTTTCTCCAGATGGGATCATTTGCTCCGGCCTATACGCAGGCTCAGGAGGTCAAACAGTATTATGATGCTCAAGGGCTGGTAGTTCGCTCCACTCAAGCCGGTATCCTGATGGCTAGCGCGTTGATAGCCAATGCACGGCAACCTGCCATTCTTCAGGAGCAGCAAACGGCACTGCTTCAGGAAGCGATGTCGTTATGCAGGCAAGCTATCTCGCAAGCACGCCAGCATAATCTGCAGGGAGAAATCTATAAAGGCCACTATCTGCTGGGAGGAATTTTTGCTCTTCAGAACAATCTTTTGAAAGCGACAAAGCACTATGCAGCAGCGATTGGACAGATTGAGCGAATGCTTGATGATCTTGTCTATGATCTCTCGCCTGCATTCCTGCACACAACCTGGGCTGTCTATGAGGATATGATTGCGCTGCGTCTCAAGCGGTCTCGACCGGAGGAGGCTTTTTCCACTCTTGAACAGGCCCGATCAATGGCCCTGCGCCAGCATCTTTATAGGCATAGCACAATGCATAGAGAGAACGAGCAAGCTGGAAAGGCTGTTTCTCCGATGGTTCTGCGCACCCAATACGAACTCAGGGATTGGCAGGAGCAACATCGCAAATATAGTACGCTCCTCGCAGAAATTGATCCCTCGCTCTCGCCAGAGCTGAATAGAGATATCATAGTGACCGAGCTAAAGCGTTGTGAGGAGAAGCTGAACGAGTTGCTTGAGCGCCTCTATCTCTACGAAGCAAGTCTACCCGCTCGGTCACCGGCTTCTCGTTCCAGAAAGGCCGGGCGTCGAGAACAGGCAGGCTCCAGGATACAACGCATAAATATCGCTCAGGTGCGCCAGCATCTTTCTGCCGATCACCTGCTCCTATCTTACTATATGCACCAGGGCAAGCTCGTCATCTTTGCGATCACCGCCGAAGATTTGCTGGTCCATGAACTGCCGGACGGACAGGCCGAATTGGAGCACCTGTTACTTATCCTCCATGCCAATTTCCAGGCCCTGGGTTGGTTTGGATCATCAGGCTCACAGAAGACAATCAGCCGCTTGCTGAAAAAGCTCTATGATCTCTTGATCGCTCCTGCCGCCTCTCTGCTGCCTTCTTCTTCGGGCTACCTGACTATCGTTCCCTACGATTCGCTCCATAAGCTGCCGTTTCATGCCCTCTACGATGGTTCCCACTACCTGATCGAGGACTACCAGATAAACTACCTTCCGGCAAGCAGCCTGCTCACGCATCTTGCCCTGCGCAATAGCCAGCAGAACGATCCAGCAGAGACAGCAGCTCGGCCTCCATTGGTGTTTGGATATTCGGATCGTGGGCATTTGCAGAGCGTCCAGGATGAGGCAAAAACGATAGCTTCACTCCTAGGAGGAGACTACTATCTTGAAGAAGAAGCCACCATTGCGCGTCTGATCCAGCAGGCTCCCTCTAGCCTTATCATTCATCTCGCAACCCACGGCCAGAGCAGGTTGGATGCTCCTAACTTTTCCTACGTGCGTTTAGCCGATGGGCAGTTAAACGCCATTGATGCCTCCAGCCTCGATTTACAGCACTGCGAACTTGTCACGTTGAGCGGCTGTGAAACCGGATTGGCTCTGAGCGGTGGAGGCGATGAACAACTGGGCCTTGCCCGGGCCTTCCTCGCTGCCGGTGCAGCTTCACTCGTCATCAGCCTGTGGTCAGTAGAAGATACCTCGACCAACGAACTGATGCAGCATTTCTATCAGCATCTTTTGCAAGGGGAGAGCAAGGTGCAGGCGCTGCGATCTGCTCAATGCAATCTCTTGCGTCAGGCAGACTCAATGTATGCTCACCCCTATTTCTGGGCTGCATTTCGTCTCGTTGGTGATGTTGGTCCTTTGAAGTATCGCACCCATCAAAAATCGTAAGATACACTTCTGCCTGAACAACTCAACCCCCAAAAAAGGAGTATCCCATCGTTTAGGAGGTAGAAATGTTCGTGTACGTACTTTGTACTACCGATAGCATACAAAATGAAAGGGACTTGGAGGCGCGTATGCAACAGGATATGCCACCCATGAACAACATGCAGCCTATAGGCGACATGAAAATGCCGATGCACGACACTTTTTGGCGGAATGACCAGGTAATGGTCGTATTTCATTCGAAGCTCCCTCTCATTGAGGATGGAGTTCTCAAGAAAGAGCCGCTGCTAGATGACTTGAATTTACGTGAGCAGTTGAAGAGGATCAATACGTTTCTCTTCCAGAAGTTTAGAGAGCAGGGCCGTGATCCTATTCATTTAGTTTTTTTAGGCGACAACGAGAAACCAGCTGTAGGCGACCGCCCTGTTATGCGCAGGTTCAACGTCGGCACTAGCCCGCAGTTACCCTCTGGCGTCTATCTCTTCGACCAGGGCACTAACATTGAAAAAAGCTTTGGCACGATCCGTACCAGTATTCATGCCTTTTTTAAGGTCGTCAAAGGGCCAGCGCCAGATATTGGAGATGTGTCGGTTGAGATGGCCTCAACCGGGAATCATCACGACGGCGATCATGATGATGATGCTCTTGTTCCCGCCATTGTTGAGACCCTCAACGGTGCTGTGCCTGATTTCAACAACCGTGAAGAAGAGAAGGTGCCTATCGCTTTTTCTGCCCCAACCTGGTTGAGCGGAGGAACTCAGGTAGGCACGGGGTGTCCACTGACTCCTCCTATGCCGGTAGCAGATTCTTGCCCGTACTGGCACATGGAGTTGCCTGATGTCGATCCTCAGTTATCAGCGACAGGGGATGGCGTGACTGTCTTTGTGTTGGATTCATTTCCAGAAAGAGGAGTCATTTCCAGAGCAGCACGCGATGCAGGCAGTGCCAACTGGCTCTTGCATACTGTGAACGAGGCAGTTTCCTTTGACTATAGCCTGATGTCCGGTGTGCAAGAAATAGATGTTATGGATCATACAAACGTCGCCTCCGTTGGCAAAGACGTCTATGGAGAGCATTACCCCATTCTGATCCCGGATCATGGTTTGTTCATTGCCGGGATTGTGCGTGACATCGCGCCCGATGCCCGGATTGAATGTGTCCGTGTTCTCAATAGTCTTTGCGTCGGTGACCTGGAAAAGCTGACACATGCGCTTGAGAGGATATACGATCGTATGTCAGATAAGGATAGAGATCTGTTCGGGAAGCGGGTCGTCATCAATCTGAGCCTGGTGATTCCGAGGGCGGAGGAGGTTGAGAAGGTAAAGCCCGGGCAAATAAAGCTGAAAACTGACGATTTTGAACTTATACCCGCAAACCTGTTGTTGGCAATCACTGCCCTGCAGCAAGCTGGGGCAGTAATTGTAGCTTCTGCTGGCAACGAAGGCGATGGGCGTGAACTGCCCACGGGTACGATGCTCTCTGATGCGATGCGCCCCCCAGCACTCTATCCAGCTGCTCTGGGCAAATTCTTTAAGAACATCATTGCCGTAGGCGCTGCTGCTGTTGATGATGATGCAGCTTCGTATAGCTGTTATCCCGGCTCCTATCCTGATGATAATGCTGCCTCGCCTGACTATGATCCCCATCCCCGCTCATATGGCCTTGCAACATGGGGTGGTGAGGTTCCAAATGCAGATCTAGGAGAAGTAGTTCCTTCGAAGCCTGGAGAGGCTGGCAGTGATAATCCCACTGTGACGATATGTGATGCGCCGAGAGGTATCTACAGCAGCGTCGAATTTCCGCCGCTCTCGGCTGTCCCGGCTGATCCACCTGAACAATACTACACAGCATCCAACGAAAACGCCTGGGCTTACTGGATAGGTACGTCATTCGCGACCCCGATTGTGAGCGCGGTGGTCGCACGCATCCTGGAATTGGACCCGACAATTGCCCTCGCCGGCACGGTATATGACAAACTCCTGAATCTGATCTCAGGAAGAAATGCAAGGTGGGATAGATTAGACCCAGCGCATTTCCCAGATGGAAAAGAGGAGGGCCCTCTGCTGAAAGTATGCCAGGTGTACAAGCCATATGGCAGTAATGGGTGTATGAAAAAGTTGTAGACAGTCAAGCCACAAGCAGAGCGTGCTGCTCACAGAATGCGTCGTAGGTGTCATTGAGCACAGCAGTCCGCACGGCCAGGACGGCATCGAGCCCCTCCGGTGGGAAGCCGCATGCCCGTCCGTTTGGCCCGCGTACTGACCACCGTTTTACAAGCCGCTTCGGCGATGCCACTGCCGACATGCATCCGCCTTTGCGCGAAAGGCCGGATAGCGCATCCGTGCGGTATTGCTGATGAAGTAGTCCCGTTCGATGTCGGGCACACTGCGCGAGGTTCCCGGCTCTGGTGGGACCGACGGTAAGACGACGATCTCCTCGACGAGCTCTTCGATCTTGCCCTCCACCAGCAAGCGGCAGGCGTGCTCAGCCCAAGCGCTTGCCTCCGGCGTGTTTGCTCCAAAGACCGTTCGGGCTACCTTCCACACATGTTCCCGTGCATGCCAGATGTCAACGATCTGGACAGCTCCGGGAAAGTGTTCGGCCACCAGCCGCCAGATCCAGGCAGCTCCATCCCCCAAGACCACCAACTGGTGCGCCCGTTGCAGCCCAGAGGTGACTGCCAGGGCATAGAGCAACTTGCCAAAGTCTTCCGCTTTCCCGCGACGAGCTACATAGTGCTTTGGCCCTGCTTGATCCCCACAAATACCCCTGGTGCCAGCCCTGAGCGTTCTGGCCCGCGTGTGGCCTCACAGACCGCGCCGACTTTGACTTCGCGATACACATCCCCTTCGCGCTTGCGTTCCTGCTCTTCTATTGGCACACTGCCTCGCCGCAACCGTGCCAGCACCCCATCCAATTCGCTATACAGCCGATCAATCCTGTCTTGCTTGGTCCCCGAGGCAGCAGGGCTGGTGGTTCGTGCTTGCATGGCGTGTTCCCAAGTTCCCTGGATCAGCGAACCTGCGCAAGAACCTCACCAGTGTGGGATGTACAAACGAGTGGTGCTCTGAGACCCTGGTTGCGGCTTTTCCTCCAGATCTGTGATGCAAATGTGAGCAATGTGCAATCCGATGTGATGATTCTGTGAGAGTGAGTTGCTATACTTGTTTCATTAGAAGAGGGCGGAAGCAAGAGGTCGATGAGCCCCATGATGAGAAAGTAGCCCGGATTTTGCTTCTGCATTGTAGCCGTTTTTGATTTCCGAAAATACGAGGGAGCCGGCTCAACACCTCAATGGCCAATGGGCTCACTTTTCTCAATGGAGGAGTACTACGATGAATAAAACTGTGAACGTAACGAAGGCCGCCCGCGACCTGATCGTCCAACTGAAAGGCCGCTATGGCTCGCTCATGTTCATGCAATCGGGGGGCTGCTGTGATGGCAGCGCTCCGACGTGCCTGCAGGAAGGCGATCTGCTCCTTGGCCCCAACGACCTGCTGTTGGGAGAAATTGTCGATTGTCCCTTCTATATCGATCAGGAGCAGTACGAGCGCTGGAACAGGCCACAGTTCCTCATCGACGTCGTGCCAGGCGATAACGATACCTTTTCGCTGGAAGGTCCAGAGGGGATGCATTTCATTGCTCGCACGGAGCTGTGTCAGATCCCCCACAGGAAGCAGCTGCACAAGGAAGCGGCTTGATGGACACGGATGGGTGGACACAAGGCCCACAGTGTCAATCCCACACTGGTGAGGCTCTTGCGCAGGTTCGCTGATGACAAGCTCAAGCAGAGAAACAAGATGAGCAAAGACCCGCTCAACAGGAGACCTGTTCGTTTGCCTCGTCTCTCATCTGTTCTCAGCATCAGCGAACCTGGTACTCCCATGAAACTCGCCCGATATGCACGAAGAGTCGGCAAAAGATCGAGTTTCATGCGGGGTGGTGCGCTTACGGTGCATGACTCACTGGTGGCGAACCCTTGTGACCCCTCTTAAGCAGCCCGACGATGTAGTTGGGCAAAAGGGGATTGCCTTGTCTTGGCGTGAGGAACACCACCCAGCCAACGGATGAGGTGGATCCACAGCAGTCAACTCGCCACGCCCGAAGCGCTCGACCGCCTGATCCTGATCCTGGCCATGACCACCTTTCACTTGACCAGTATTGGGGTAGGGGTCGTTCGGGCAGAGAAGCGTCGTGGGTAGACCCGCATTGGGAGCGCCGTATGAGCTATGTGAAACTGGGGTGGCGGTGGCGACAGCAGCAGGGTCAACGCGGATGGCAAGCCTTTCCCCCTTTTTGGCTTGATCCTGCACCAGACCCCTTCCCAGTTCTCGCCTCACATCGAACCGCTCTCAGAGAGAGCCATGACGTTGACCTTCCAATGGCTGTGTAAACTCAGTGCTTTTTAAGGGACATTATATTTGTCAGTCCCTGAGGTATACCTGGCCTGGAGCATCCTGTATTCTGGACGTCATTAGTCGCATGCAAATGATACTGTGGAGGGAACGATGAAGCTTCAGCCTTACTCCTCAAAAGTGCTGGCACTTTGTGGAATCATCCTCATGGGGATGGGATTGTACTTTGTACTCTTCCGTCCACCCTTGCTCCCGGGGGATGTCCGCTATATCGGGACCTCGTTTGCAACGATTCAGGAGCATGTTCCACATCTGCTCAACTGGCTCAACAAGGTATTTTGGGGCATGGGTGCCTATATGTTCACCAGTGGATTGTTGACCCTCTACACCGCAGCAACTTCCTTCCGCAAGCGAGCCAGGGGTGCTGCAGCGGTGATGGCCCTTGCTGGTTTCTCATCCATTGGGTGGATGACCGTTGTCAATTTCATGCTTGACTCTGACTTCAAGTGGCTCTTACTGGCCTTTGCTCTCCTCTGGGCATGTGCTTCGGTCCTCTTTTGGCTCGGAAAGTAGCACCGACATCAGCAAGATGTGAGGCCATCATCCGCAAGGAAAGGCAGAGGATAATCTACTTGAGCATCGTCTTGAGTGAGTTCAATACTACCCTGATATCATATTGTCCCTTGTAAAGAGTAGAAACCTCCTTCTCTAACTTGAGCAGAGAATACACGGCTATTTGCGCCGATCTGACCGAGTATTCTACGGTGAAAACAACATCATCAGGTATTTCGCAGAATTGTCCAAGAAATGCGAGATTGGTTGATCCCTTTGGTATGACCAGAGGCCGATCACCTTTTTCTCTCACTAAAAACTGGTTGGTGATAAACGGCATCATACACGGAATACGGGTAGACGTTTCGAGGATGAAGGGCATCTCTTCTGTGAATCTGAGATGGGAACACAGTTCCGTGAGTATTTCTTCACCCGTACATTCGGACATCTTTTTCTGGACATTGTTCCCTTTCTTCTTTGGGAACAAGCCATAACCCCAGCAGACATTGACATTTTCCGGTTGATTCAGAAAGTGCGGTTGATGAGGCAAAACAACCGACATCAGCCAATTCGAGTCTTTAAACGTCACCAAACCTCCTATCCCCGCTTTATTGCCGATGAAATTTTCCATTAATCTGAAGAAAGTAGGGTCTCGAAGCGTCACGGTAAACGATTCCCAGAGTGATTCATCTATGTAATCGTCGAAAACGGATGGCCGGCCAAAATCAGGCTGGTTCTTCACAATATTTCCCAGAGCGTCCAGGAACCACCTGTTTCCTTCGATCCCAGGCTGGGCGCGCTTGTCATCGAGCCAAGGGTGACGAACACATAGTCATCCTCTGTCATGACAATTTCTTCTGGTTTTCCATCGCGCATGAGATGAAGACGTTCGACGGTCTTTTCAATTCTTGATGACTTCACATCCAGGTTGGTCACAACGCAATTTCTCTCTCAGGTGTTCGTCACCATTCCCTCGCGAGGTGGATCAGAAGCGTCACACGAGCGTCACAACCTGGCTTCATACTGGAAGCATAAGCGCCGTTTCTGAGCCCTGGCTGAGACTCGGCTGAGGCTGTCCCGTTCGGCGAGTTGTGTGATATGGTGTAGGGAGCGGAACCATTCAAGAACGACTCTAGGTTCAATACCTATTCAGAAAGGATAACTATGCAAGGAAATGAAGGCGAGCAAGCATATATCCCGGCCTTGAAATATAACTGGCTCACCGCTTTGTATGATCCGCTGCTCCGCTGGACCTTACGAGAGCGCACATTTAAAGAGCGACTTGTCCAACAGGCAGGCATCACAGCAGGCCAGCACGTCCTTGACCTGGGCTGCGGCACGGCTACCCTGACGCTGCTTATCAAACAAACCCACAGGGACGCCGAGGTTGTGGGTCTTGATGGAGATAGGAAGGTCCTTGACATTGCACGTGTCAAATTAGCTCGCGCTCACATGAACGTGTCGTTGATCCAGGGGATGTCTTACGCGCTCCCTTTTCCCGATAACACGTTTGATCGCGTGGTTTCAAGCCTACTCTTTCATCACCTCACGCGAGAAAACAAACAGCGTACCTTGCGAGAAGTGCTGCGTGTGTTGAAGCCGGGTGGTGAGTTGTATGTCGCGGATTGGGGTCAAGCCGGTAATGGTCTCATGCGATTGGCCTTTTTCGCCGTGCAGTTGCTCGATGGGTTTGAGACCACGTGCGATCATGTCAATGGCCGCTTTCTTGAACTCTGGACTGAGACCGATTTTCAACACGTTCGGCAAACGGTTTCCTATCGGACGCTCTTTGGCACGGTTTCTTTGTTTCAAGCCCACAAACCACTGGCGGAGTAAAAAGGCAACCGGGCAAACGGTATCCTCTGCCGGTTTATCTCGCTCCCTGCTCGGTCGTCTGTGCAATCGCATGCCAGCGAAAATCGCATACCGGTGCCCCACCGGCAATCGTCCCCGTTCGCTCAAGTTCGGCTCCCCACTGCCGGGCGAGCGGGTAATCGAGCTTGCACCAGGTATTCACACACAGTTCCGACAGGTGGTGCGAGCGGAAGTACTCTGCGACAGGACACTTGAGGCAATTGAATGCGGCGACTCCTGGCACTGCGTCCACGTCCTGCCATTTGTAGGAAGGAGCACTGAACGGAAACTGGCGAAAGGCTGTCGTGGCAAAGCGTACCTTCTCGTAGGCATCCTGGCTAAAGAAGCCCGCCATGGCCCACGGCACTTCGCTCATCTTCGTGTACACCAGCCACGCCATCTCGTAGATGAGGCTGGTCGCACCTTCTTTCGATTGTCCTGCCGCAAGCAATACCTGGTACATAGCTATCGTCACGGCGCTCAGATGCACCATACAGCGTGCGCCAACGGTTTCCTGGGAGGGTAGCGCAGGAGCCAGGTCAGCATAGCTTGTCCAGGTGTTCTCAAGCACGTCGTCAACTTCGCGGTGGGGATATACGTGCAGTAGCACCTTGCGTGCGCTGTCATCGAGCAACGCACGCAAACTGACGATATCTGGCTGGATCGTCTTCACCTGTTCGCTGATCTGCTTGAGGATTTCGCTCCAGCCGAATGGCAAGGAGAAGCCAGCGGGAGATGGTTCGTGTAGCGACGCTGGCAACAGTTCTCCAAAGAGCAGCAACTCGGGCAAGAGCTGTTCGGCCTGGGCCCTGAGTCTTCCCAGATCAGCAGCCCGTCGTGCAAACTCACGCGCGATGATTGGTCGCGCCTCCCGGTCAAACTTCAAATCGGGTGTCAGGGTAAACGCGAGCGCTTCTGCAGTTGTCAATGCTTTCGCTTGCAAGAGCAGGTCGCTGGGGAACACAAAACCGAACTGCGCGCCGCTCAGTATGATGTCGAGGTAGGTTTGCGTGAGGCTTCTTTCCGTGATCGTCGAGTCGTAGAAGCTGTTTGCTAGCTTCTTAAACGTTTCGTAGTAGGCGTCTTCGTCTGCGCCCTTGAGGCGCGTAGTTTGCTGGAGAAGATGATAAAATGCGCGCCTGAGTTGCCGTTGCAATCCCGCCAGCCAGTAGAGCATGAAGTGATCGCGATGCTCATCGCTGAGTTCGCCGTACATGCCGAAATCGAGGAGGGCAATCTTTCCCTCTTCCGTGAAGAAGATGTTGCCGGGATGCAGGTCAGCATGGAAGAAGCCATCGGAGATGAACATCTCCATCTCCATCAGACGATGACTGAGGCGTTTACGATCCTGTAAGGAGAGGAGGGGAGAGATTTCGTTGAGCCACATGCCCAAGACGCGCTCCATCGTCAGCACCTTTGGCGTTACGAAGTCCCAGTACACCTGTGGGATGATGATATCAGGCCAGTCGGAGAAGTTGTGTCTGAAACGCTCCATCGTTTTCGCTTCCTGGGAAAAGTCAAGTTCCTGAAGCGTATAGCGCCTGAACTCTTCAAAGCCTGCGACGAGGTTGAGCCTGCGGGCCTTGTTGGGGAAGAGCCGACTGAAGAGCGTGATTACGCCTGAAAGTAGGTCGAGATCTGCCGTGATCCTTTCCCGCACGAACGGCCGCTGGATTTTCACCGCGACAAGGGCGCTGTCCTTGAGGGTCGCCAGGTGAACTTGTGCCAGGGAAGCGGAGGCCACCGGTACCTTCTCAAATGAGCGAAAGACGACTTCAATATCTTGCTGGAATTCCTCTTGAATCGTCGCTTTGACCTCGCTGAACGAAAACGGTGGGACGTGCTCTTGCAACAGCGCCAAATCGATAATGTATTCCTGGGGGAGTATGTCTGGCCGCGTACTCAAGATTTGCCCGATTTTAATAAAGAGCGGTCCCATATCGAGCAGTGACTGCACAAATTGCTTGGGAATATCCAGATGTTGTTTGCGTTCGGTGTCACTGAGCCTGCTAAACGCCCGAAAAGCCCCGTAATGGTGAAGCAGCAGGCGACCAATACGAAGTATGCGTAATGCTTTCTGTGTACGACTCATGCCTGTATCCTTTCGCTTCCTGCACCAAGAACTATGCTGAAAAGTAAAACGCTCATCTCACAAAGCAATCACAACCTACCGCTTCATCATCACAAACCCATCACGGTTTCTCATTCCTCCCTGCTCCCTACTTTCGCTTCCTGCGAAGCAGGAATAAGGCGGAAATCGCAACGATCAGCTCCCTCGACGAGTGTCGTGGTGCGCTGGAGTCGGATTCCCTGCATCTCACCAAGCGCGTAGTCCAGATCGCACCAGGAGGCCCGGCACAGATCGGCTACTCCCTGTGCCCGGAACACCTGAGCCACCGGGCAGCGAATCATGTCAAACCCTATCGCATCCTTTGTGGGGACATATGTCGCGAGATAGCCAGGAGGGTTGAACGGGAAGTTCAGGGCAACAGTCCCGTCCTTGCGGACGCGTCTCCTCAGATCAGCCTCATCGTGCATGGGTTTGACAAGGGCCCTGGGCAGGAGGCGGCCGAGGAACTGGCCAATGCGGCCCCATTGCTGGTAGACCCTCCAGGTCGTATCCGCAACGAGTTCGATGGCATAGGCACGCTCGATACCCGCATCGAGCAGAACCTGGAACAGGGAGATGGTTAGAGCCGCCAATTTCACATTCATCCGGCTGCCCGCTGTCGGCTCCGGTAGCAGGCCCGGAGCCAGCGCCTGGTATCGGTGCCAGGCCTGGTCGATGTAATGACCCACCTCACCGTGCGTGAAGCGTCCCCGCGCAGACCTGTTCCGGTCTCGATTGCGCCCAACGAGCGCGCGCCGCGCTGCCCATCGGATGATGGGTCGGTAGAGAAAGAACATATCACTCCTCCTCCTTGTGCATCTGTTTCTTACGTGATCCCTGACTTCTCAGAGTTTCTACGAGAAACATACCCGTTCTTGCTGAGGGTATGCTGAGTGACCGCTGAGGAGCGCCTGAAGAATCGTTTTCGGATTGTGACGCAGTCGTGACCTGGTGAAAAAGACTTGTGATGATGTTGTGATGTTCCAGCAGTAGAATTCCCTTAAGAAGAAGGACGACAAGATGGGATGATTGAGCACCTCTTAAAATAAACAGAAGGAGGAACAGACCCATGCAGCATATCCTGGTCATTGATGATGATCCTGCGGTGACAAGTTTACTCAAGCGTGGCCTCGCCTACGAGGGCTTCGCGGTCGCGACGGCCTGCTCTGGGGTTGAGGGACTGACCATGGCACGTGAACGTCCTGCAGACCTGGTGGTCCTGGACGTCATGATGCCTGGCTTAAACGGCTATGAGGTCCTGCAGCGGCTACGTGCTGCCGATGAGCAGCTGCCCGTGCTGATGCTCACAGCAAAGGATGCCACTGCCGATCAGGTGCAGGGGCTGGAGTCTGGCGCCGACGACTACTTGATCAAACCGTTTGCCTTTGAGGTTCTGCTTGCTCGCATACATTCGCTGCTCAGGCGGCAAAGGGTTGATCACCCGCCAGTGTTGCACTTTGCTGATCTGTCACTGGATACGGGGAGCCACCGGGTGCATCGTGGCTTGCGTGAAGTGCCGCTGACCAGCCTCGAATTCAAGCTGCTCTCGGAGTTTCTCATTCATCCTCGGCAGGTGCTTTCCAAGGAGGTGCTGCTGGAGCGCGTCTGGGGCTACGACTTCGATGAGAACCTGGTGGAAGTCTACGTTAAGCAACTGCGTCAGA
>WNFB01002787.1_pt1 | contig 15292 bp, 12 predicted proteins | sample 5400501 | NCBI WGS metagenome assembly WNFB01 (sample SAMN13153341, study PRJNA577476) | soil metagenome | isolation source: 200 cm saprolite under Douglas fir tree site 2 hole 1 | place: USA:California | collected 2015-04-18
TTTCCCTGATGTTGGTTTGAAAGGAACCTCTGTCTCCTTTCCACAATCGGCACAAGTTGCTTTGTGCATTTCTCTAGGACCGCCAAAATTTCCTCGGCTCACCTGACTACTACACCTCCTCGCAGCTATAGACGGGGTGTTTTGCTGCTCTACTTATAGAGCTTAGCAAACATGTCAAGAATTAGGCCATAATCGGCAGTGAGAATCTGAATTTTCCGTCACCCTTATCTTAGAATAAATCGGTGCGGCTCTCAACCTTCCATATGTAGCGCAGTTGAGACTGATGGGGACTGCTGCGTCTACATTGTTAGAGGAGGGGGCTTGTCGCTCCGTTTCTCCTCTGGGAGATTGGCCCATTCCAGAAATTCCTTGCTAGGCTTCTCCTCTTCGTAGAGGCTTTGTCTCTTACACTCCAACGGCTCTGGCGCCCTCTCTAAGAGCTCGGATGCAGTCAAGAGCTTGTGGCTGGCATTCTCAGCTGATTTTCTGATTGGCTCGAGGAACTTGTACCATCCTTCATCTCGTAATAGATGATGGTCAATCACCACGACAGGAATACTCTCGAGAATCCTTTTCATATTCCGAGTGGCAGTTCGAAAGAACTCGTCGCTAATTCGATATCCTTGCAGGTAGGTAGGCGGGCCTCCCATCACCAGCAAGCGAGGTTTCTCTCTAAGAATCAGATCAAGGGTTCCCTCCACAACCGGTCCTTGAACATCGGGCGCGAACAACACCTTCTCTTTCGCCTTCTCGACAATGCAAGGCAGGACCCATCCTAGCTCGGATTCGCCTTCTCCGTGAGGGACTGGGCTCGGAAACCTCAACGTGGTTCTGCCGAACTCGAAGCTCTTCTCATCCGCTGTTTCGAATTTTCCCGCCAACTTTTCCGTTGCCTGGCGAAACATCCACCCGCGCCTTCTCTGCGCTGTGTTTATCTTTCGACGACTATCTTTGACAAGTACGATTTTTCCCTTGTAGATTCGCTCGAAAGATTCCCGGCTACTTCCAAGCCACACCGGATCCGCGAAATTGGGCGTGTGATGATCGTGATGGTAATGGGAGATCGTCACGACTTTTGCTTTGTCTGCTGCTTCCTCGATCCTTTTTCTGGCCTCATCCCGTGCTCGGAATTCCCTTGGATGAGGCATCAACCGGAACCGGGGGCCCAACGCCACGCCCGCGTCCAACAAGACCGTAACATCCTTGGTCTGTACCAGAGTGCACATTGAGCGGACCCCTAGGCTCTCGAAAGCTAGAGGCGTAACGTTGATTCCGGCCAAGACTCTAGCGGACTCTTGTCGTCCGTCGGAAGGGTAAGGCTTTATTCATTCGCGTCGATTCAAACAATCTTGGGTCCGATGACTGCTCTGGCCCAGCGGACATGTCCCTTGGGACTAGATGAAGTGGATCTTGAGACCCGGCATTGACCGGGCGAGAATGAGAGAGGACCCGTCCGCGTCCATCGAACGAGTAAAAACGGACCCTCAAATAACCCGAAACATGGCTGTCGAAACGGATCACCGATTTCTATGGAGAAACGATGGCTCGTCCTATCCTCAGTTCTAACGTCCCGTGTCATTTACACCATCAACTGGTTCAACATATCCCCCGCGCTCTTCCTAATCGGCAAGGACTTCAATGTCGATCTCACATCTCTTGGGATTCTAACAGCCTCATTCCTAGCAGGCGCTGGTATCTTCCAGATTCCCGCCGGCATCGCTTCCGCCCGCTGGGGTCCAAAGAACACTTCCCAACTCGGAATGTTCCTCCTCTCAGCGTCAGGGGTAGGTGAGGGATTATCGCCCAATTTTCCAACCCTGCTCGTTACCCGATTCTTACTTGGCGTCGGGGCCGCACTATTCTTTGCACCAGCTATCGGCATTCTGACTCCGCTCTTCAAACCCGAAGAAGAAGGTCTCGTGCTCGGCCTCTACAACAGCTGCTTCAACATAGGAGGCGGTTTAGGCTTATTCGTCTGGGCGATCATTATCGACGCGCTGAACTGGCACGTAGGAATGATCCTTGGAGGAGTCCTCGGCTTGATATCAGTTGCAATCGGCCAAATCGTAATCCCCTCGGATAGCACCACAAGAAAGGAACGCAAGTCAATGCGGCGAGCGTTCCAGAGCCGCAATATCTGGATTATCGCGTTTGGCGTACTTGGACTCTGGGGCGGTATCTTTACCTCATCCCAGTTCCTCGAAGGCTACCTCAACGCTGCGTTATTGTTTCCAGCAGAGATCGCAGGACTGCTTGCCTCGCTGATCATGTTCGCAAGCATATTTGGAGGTCCGGTGGGCGGCTATCTATCTGACAGGTTCAGACAACGAAAGATCTTCATCCTCGTCCCAGGCCTTCTCGCCTCGATCGGAATCGCCCTATTCGGAGCGTCACCAGCTAGCGGACTATGGTTCCTTATTCCCGCAGTCGGCTTTCTGGACGCAATCGTCTTCGCTACGATGTACGCTAGCGTCAGCCAGTATCCAGAGGTAGGTCATGAATACGCACCTCTAGGGATCAGCATCATCAACTCTGTCCAGATTCTGGGAAGCTTTGGTGTGACGATAGGATTCACACTGTTTGCCGCGGCTTACGGTTTCCCTGTTGGCTGGTTCTTTTTGGGCGGATTTGCAGTGGCACTCATGCTCTTGATCCTCTTACTGCGAGAACCGTTCAAAGCGAGCCAGACGTCAAGTTAACTTGTACAGTTCATCTTGTGGGACGGCCGTCAACGCCTGTCTCTTTCCATGTTTCACTAGAACCCTCCCCTTGCTACGACGAGTCAGTCTCCCGACCTCGGTTAGCCTAACTGGAAGCTTCATGAGAGCTTTCTGAACTATCCGACTCTTCGACTTCTCAACGGCGAGCAACAGGGTTCCCGAACTCATCAGCTTCAATGGGTCCAGATGCAATGTTAGGCAAATTACCTGAGTCGCGGGAGCTACGGGAATCTTGTCCGCCCAGACTTCCATTCCGAGACCTGATGCTTCAGCCATCTCCCACATCCCGTTCAAGACCCCTCCCTCTGTCGGGTCGTGCAGGGCGTGGACCCCCTTCAGCTCGGCTGACAGGAGAGCCTCTTCGACGACGCTAATCTGCTCTTGATAGCTTCTTGCCAGTCTCAACAGTCCTTCAGGGACACCTTTCTTCTTTAGGAGAGTTGATTGGTCCCTTGCAAGGATCGCGGTTCCTTCCAGCCCAGCGGTCTTGGTCAGAAGTATTCTATCTCCCGTTTTCCCATTCTCTGCAGTCAGGATTCTGCCCTGCGTCTCTCCGACCATGAAACCAGAGATTATTGGCCGGTCTAATCCTGAAGTTGCTTCCGTGTGTCCTCCAACCACGCTGATCCCGAGTCTCTTCGCTGTCTCGTGGATCTCTCTAGTAATCTCTTTCAGGGAATTTTCTCTGGTTCCTATTGGAAGCAGAATGGTGCACAGGTACCATTTTGGCCGAGCCCCGGCGGTCGCTATGTCGTTTGCATTAATTTCGACTGAGTGCTGTCCGATATGGCTCGGTGTCCCTGTAATCGGGTCCGCAGTGAAAACTAGAACTGTACCGTTTTGCTTGACTGCCGCCGAATCGCGACCGATTCCTGGGCCGACAAGAACTCTTTTGTCCCTCCTTCCCAAATTCGCGTAAACTGTGCGCATCAGTGTTTCAGGTGGGATTTTTCCCGCTGCAAATCTGGCTTGTCTTTCGGGTGCCATTATCCAAGTGAATCCTGCTAACGAGTTCTAGATCCGTGACCTACTCGCTTCGCTAAATCTCTTGGTCTAATTATGATCCCTTAGGCCCAGCAAGTCTACTGCTTTGCTCCAAGGTTCGACCTAGTTTCGGACTAGTGATTAGGGAATCTCCCCTACATTTCGCGAGGCGAGTAGGACCACTGCAAGAATAATCAGGGCCCCACCGAGATACTGGGCACCAGTAAGGATCACACCGAGCAAGAGGTAGGCTGCAGCGGATGCGACAATGGGCTCGGATGAGGAAGCTAATCCAATCTCTGTAGCCGAGAGTTTTCGTAAACCCGCCAAATAGAGGCCATAGGCCAAAATTGTCCCGAAAACAATCACGAAAACAACAAGCCCCGCGACAACTGTCAACCCGTACCATGTCGAGGGCAATTGGTAGCTGAGAAACGACTCAACTCCAAACGGCAGCGTTGCCAGAGCCCCGATCACGAATCCCCATGTCGTGACCCACCATGATCCATGGACACGGACAAGAGGACGCGAGGCCAGAGTGTAGTATGCTCCCGAGACGGCCGCCAACAATCCGAATAGCACTCCAACGGGGGTTACTAGGATCCGAAAATTCGGACCAGGCAATCCTCCTACCAAGAACAGGGTCCCTACCATCGCCAATAACAGTGAAACAGTCCATCGAACCGACCAGCGCAACACTCCCTTCACAGCCTCATAGCCAGCCACAATCGGCAAGAACAGAAATTGCAGCAGTGTTGCTGTGGCCGCGTTTGAGAACTGGATCGCGCCTAGATACGCCACTTGGGAACCTGCGAATCCAAAGATCGAAAGTCCCAGAAGCGGACCCAGAGGTCGTCTTGGCCGGATAGGGCGGACGACGGTCAGGAGAATCAGCCCCGATACTACTGTTCGTATTGTCACGAGTGCTACTACCGGAAACTGGTAGATTTGGAACAGGGCTTGCGCAGCAGTTCCTGAAAGGCCCCAGAAACCCGCTCCAAGAAGTGTTCCTATGAGTAAGACTTGGGTTTGCCGCACCCGCCGGCATCATCCGGCAGATCTATAAGAGTTTCAGAAAGCGTGTCGCCCAAATCTGATTCTAGATGAGTTCGCTACCTCTCCGGAGTGGAGGCTACTTGCCGGCGTATTTTTGCGGAGCTTTGTCAAACGTTGTCTTGCAAGAGCTGGAACAGAAGTAGAACTTCTTTACCTCATAAGTTGAGGTCAGCTTGGTCTTCTTCTCGTCCACAATCATCCCGCAAACTGGGTCCTTCTGCATTGGCCCACCTCCTAGATCGTCGGGTTGAATCTTCGGAGCAGGAGTGAGTTAGAAACGACGGTGACTGAGCTGATTGCCATTGCTGCACCTGCGAGGAGTGGTAGGACCTGGTAGATTCCTGGTCCTAGAAATGGAACGAGAATCCCGGCGGCTACGGGAATCAGGGCGACGTTGTAGACGAATGCCCAGAGAAGATTCTGCTTTATCTTTCTCACAGTAGCTCTGCTCAATAGTAGTGCCTTAGGAACGTCTGTCAGGTCGTCTTTGATGAGAACTATTCCTCCTGTCTCCTTCGCCACGTCTGTCCCACTGCCGATGGCTATGCCAACGTCCGCCGCGGCCAGGGCCGGGGCGTCGTTTATCCCATCTCCGACCATGACGACTTTCTTGCCGTCCACCTGGAGTTTTCGAATATGGTTCTCCTTCTGGTCCGGACGGACACTGGAGATGACGGTGTCAATTCCAAGCGTCTGTGCAATGGCCGCTGCGGTTCGCTCATTGTCACCCGTGAGCATCAACACATCCAACCCCATTGACTTCAGAGCCCTTACGGCTCTAGCAGCCGACTCCTTCACCGTGTCAGCAATGCCCAAGAGGGCAACAGGCTCATGCTCCACCGCGAGGAAGGTTGCTGTTTTTCCTTGACTTTGGAGAATCGCCAGTTTTTCAGCGTAGCCACTTGTACGAATGGAAAACTTGTCCATTAGATCGGCGTTGCCCAACAAGACCTCCCTGCCATCCACAGTGGCCTTGACCCCGAGCCCGGGCAATGCTTCAAAATCTGCAGGGTCAGTTAGTTGGATGTCCATCTTCTGGGCGGCGTTGACCACTGCTTGGGCAAGGGGATGTTCACTTCCTTTTTCCACAGACCCAGCGTAACGGAGGATCTCCGTCTCGGAAAGGTCTCCGATTGGAATGAGATCCGTTAGAGCGGGCTGGCTCTTTGTCAGTGTTCCAGTCTTGTCGAAAATTACGGTGTTTGCCTTGTGAGCTTCTTCCAACTGGTCGCCTCCCTTGATCAGAATTCCGTTCTCAGCCCCCTTACCTGTCCCGACAAGAAGGGCCGCCGGGGTCGCTATTCCTAGGGCGCAAGGGCAGGCTATGATGACCACCGAGACGAATGCAAGAAGCGAGAATGCGAGTCCAATCTTCGCGACAAAATACCAAAACAGGAACGATGATGTCGCGATAAGTATCACTGCAGGAACGAAGTATGCCGATATTTTGTCAGCTAGCCGTTGGAGGGGAGCCTTTCCAACCTGAGCTTCTTCGACAAGCTTGGCAATCTGTGACAGAACGGTATCCTGCCCGACCTTAGTTGCCTGAATCTTCAATAGACCGGTCTTGTTGATCGTTGCTCCTATCACCTCGTCACCGCTTCGTTTGTCTTTCGGCAAACTCTCTCCAGTGATCATCGACTCGTCAACGGTAGAGGTTCCCTCAACGATCTTACCGTCAACCGGAATTCTCTCCCCGGGGCGAACAACCAGAATGTCATCCACCTCAACTTTCTCAATAGGTACACCGGTTTCGACACCATCTCGCACTACGTGAGCGATTGCAGGTTGCAAGCTCAACAATTTGTGAACCGCCTCGGAAGCCTTACCCTTTGTTATGTATTCGAGGAGATTCCCGGTCTGAATCAGTGTTATGATGATGGCTGAGGTTTCGAAGTAGGTCTCGCTTCCTGGAAAGAAGCCGGGGACGAAGGTTATGGTGGTGCTGTAGAGCCAGGCTGCTGTAGTCCCGAGACCTATCAGCAAGTCCATGTTGCCGATTCTTGACCTCAATGCGTCGTAGCTTCCGCGATAGAACCGGAATCCGACAACAAACTGAATTGGAAGGGAAAGGAGAAACATAACTAGGTTGTTTGTGGCTTTGTCAGAAATTACCGGAAGGTAGGTTAGAGCTGCAATCGGAACGGTGAGTACTGCTCCGACAACTACCAGTCGTTTTAGGCGGGCGAGGGCTTTCTCTGGGGCTTGAAACTGGAACAGGCAGGTTTCGCTGCAGAAGTAGTAGGTGGTCCCGTAGCGGGTGGTCTTGAGGGCGTGGTCTCCCTCTTCTACGTACATGCCGCAGACAGGATCCTTCGCCATGCCCTGCTAGGCTGCGGAGGCGTCTCTAAACTGCTCGTCTTTACAAACGTAAAGCCGGGTTGGCGTTCAGATCGTCAAGGAGTTAGACTCGTGCTGGGACTTCGAGGGTAAGGTCAAGTCCTTTCAGTTTGGGCTCATACTTCTCCCGAAACTTTTCCAAGCACATTGGACAGCAGAAGAATCTCTCATGTCCCGCGACTTTTAGGACGAAGGGCTTTACCGGAATTGGTCCGTTGCAGGTTTCGCATTTGAGATCGACCCCCAACCCTGGTTTTACTATAACTGATTGATCGTCTTTGAATATCTTGACGACCATTTGGCTTGAGTTTTGTTTGACCCCGAACTCCCGGTCCAGGGTCTCGGTGAAGCGTTGAAGCTCGTCTAGACTGTCAACCGCGACTCGCAGGGTGAGATTGTTCTCACCTGTTGTGAGGTATATTCCACGGAGCTCTGAGCGGTTTCCGAGCTTGCGTGCAATTTCCTCAATCTCTGCCGGGTTGACCCTCAAGTACAATTGGAAGACTAGGCCATGCTGAAGCTTCGATGGATTGAAAATTGGGGATATCCTAAGGATAAGCCCCTCATCCATCATCCGCTTGATTCTAGCCTGCACTGTTGGAGTCGTTACTCCGGCGCGACGTGCGACTTCACGATAGGACCGGCGCCCATCCTCAACGAGAATTCCAAGTATTCTAGTGTCTACATCATCGAGTTCGGGCATTCAGGGACACAATAATAGAGTCCAGCAACGTATCTAAACATTCGCGAATATTCCCACTATTGTCTCCCTCACTATCCAGTACATCTCTCGGAGGCTGATGAAATCGTGTCTAAACTACTTCCGATCGATCGCGCAAGACTCATTGAAACTTGCCCTCGGAGTTGCGCCAGGACCTATTCTCAAACCCGAGCTGCTCAAACTTGTGACAATGTTCTCAGGATGATGATCGGGATCCACATCTTTACCCAGATTTCTTGTAGCTCCCGGAGAATAAATTCACATTTGGCGGTAAGCTCTGGAAATCGTTGGCGATAAAAGGAATGATTTGGGAAAGAAAAGCCCAATACTCCTTATACTTCATGATGAGAAACGCCTCTCAACGAGAAACGGAGGTGTTTGAGAACAAATGAAGATAGAATTCGCACCAAGAACCTTCAAACTTCTGCGGGGAACTTTATTGGTCATTGCAGTGGTCTTGATGGTCTATGTCGGATACGCGGCGACTACTCTCACCATAAACAACTCAGGTACTGTGGTCAATGTTGGCGCTAACCTTTTCGCTAGTCTCGGTCAGACTTCTACAACGACTTGCTCGAGCACGACTACCCCTGCTTATACTGACACGGGATTATCCATAACATCCTGGTCTGTGACGGTTGGTCAATCTCAGTCGCAGTTCGCATGCCTAGAGAACACTGGCTCGGCCACGCATACTCTGTCGATAACTGGCGCAGGCTTTCCAGCAGGTGTAACCTTCTCTTCGCCTCAAAACTCAGCGACCATAGGTGCTAACAGTTTCCTACTAGTGACCTTCACCTTGACTGCCGCTAGCGGTGCCACCGTGGGACCATTCAGTGGTGCAACGATTACGATTACGTAACCTCCTGATGAGCTCGTGAGACCCGGGCGAAACCCAGAATTTTTTTGGGTCGAGGCTAACGACGTTTGGCGGAAAGACGGCTTCCAGTTGACCTCTGAGAGACGATGCGAGTTTCGCCGCGCGCTTCCTCACCATTTATGTTTGCGAGACAGATTAACCCTAGACGGAGTCTAGCCAGAATTCGAGGTGGGCCCTTGAAAATGGGGCCAGGAATACGAACCTGCCTCCTATCCATTCTACTTGTAGTAGTTGTCTTCGGTTCCAGTGCCTTCGCGAACGCCAACCTGGCAGTTACAAACTCAGGTGCTATCACAAACGGCTCACCAGTCGGAATGTGGTTTGATTATGTCGTTGTGATAATGCTGGAGAATCATGGAATTAACACAACCTACGGCAGTTCGTGCATGGGGGACTGCAGTTACTTCAACACACTCGCCGACACAAATGGCCTCGCTAAGGATTACAATAGCGGAGGCGTTTCTGGAAGCTTAGGTGACTACATCGCGATCACGTCGGGGAAGGGAAGTGTGACATGCAATAATCCTCCCGACGGTTCTTGCGGTCCTTACACTGATGCTAACGTAGTCGACAGGATAGAAGCGAAACAATTGAGCTGGAAAGGATACATGGAAGATTACCCATTGAGCTGTGGAAGCAGTTGCTCCCCGGGCAACTGTTTCATGGGGTCCACCTCAAGCTCTGGACACTACGTGTCAATCCACAATCCGCTCGTCTATTATCAAGACATAGTTAGTAATGCCAGCAGATGTTCGAAGATAACACGTGCCAACTCGGTAATACCTTCAACCCAACCTGCATGCGGAACTCCCTCGATGCCAGGAACCGTTGAGAATGATGATCTGTTTCTGAAAGACCTGAATTCGGCGTCGAGTTCCGCCAACTATATGTTCCTAACGCCAAACACTGTTGATGATCTCCATGACTGCGGAGACGTATCGCTCGGTAACCATTATCTCCAGCTTTTGATCCCTCAAATACTGAATAGCACGCTCTTCAAGACTACGAGGGCTGCGTTGTTTGTTACCTTCGACGAAAAAGACCCGTTTACTGGGGCATCGCCCTTCCTTTACACGGTTTGGGCGTCTCACGCATCAACCATTACGAAATTCGGTTTCAAGTCCATACAGCCCTACGACCACTTCACAGCCCTAAAGACGATTGAGACCAATTGGGGATTTTCCCCTCTAGGCTCCACTGGGACTGGGGTTGCTGACATGAGTGAGTTCTTCAAATGAGAATTCGAAGGCTGATGGTTGTCTTATTCACGGGCAAGAAGGCTATTGTCATGTGGAACTGTCTGTTTCGTTTGACTCAAACGGTCTAAGAACATGTTCGGACGCAGAAGACACCATTTGATCACCGTGCTCTCCTTGGGTCTAGTAGTTTTGATGATGGGCCCTCAGTTTCCCCATGTTCGAGCGAGTGAGAGTTTGTCGTTGGATGGGACGGGTAGCGCTTGCACTACTTCGAGCGGAAACTCAGTATCAATCCAAGTCAGCACCTGTGGTATGAGCAACAGTCTATGTCGAACCCACTCTGGTGGATTTTGCCCTGCAGGAGACCTGATCATCCTACAGATCCTTCTCAACAATACTGGAATTGTGACAAGCGTACTTAGTAATCAGGGACTAGATTCTTGGTTTAGGAGGGCATCTGTGTTGAATGGTCAAGGCGGAAGAATGGAAGAATGGTATTCGATGACAACGCTAACTGTTTCGAACCCCTCCATATACATCACTGAGACTATCTCCAAAATAACAGTTGCAGTGCAAGAATTCGCGATATCCGGTTATGATACAAATTCTCCGTTCGATCTCAGCACCGGATCGCCAACAAACGCTACGGGCACATCAGATACGATGTCCACTAGTATTAGCCCTAGGGGTCCTCAGGATATGCTTCTTGGTTTCGCTTACGGAGGTGGCGGTATGATCAGCGCTGGAACGGGTTTTTCTGGCATTTGTCTCAACCTTGGTCCTTGCGTTTTCCAGGGAATAGATGCCGACGCCTCCGAATTTGAAATTGTGACTACGACTCAATCTAGCGCTTTGGTGTCGATGACTCAGACAGGCGGAGCTAGCTGGGGGCTCATTGTCGATTCAGTCCGATCAATCTCTCCGAGTCTAACTTCCGTGTCACCGAGCAGGGGAATCGTTGGAACTGGGATCACGATCACAGGCACCTCGTTCACTGGTGCACTCGCTTTGAGTTTCTGTACAACACTCCAGCCTGGATTCACGGTAGTCAATGACACATTAATCACAACCACAGCACCACAGGTTACCTCGCCCCCTGATTCACAGACTTGCAACATTGTGGTAACCAAGAGTGGAGGGAGTAGCAGCCTGATACCGGCCGGTCGGTTTTCGTTTCTTCCCAGTGTGAAGTCAGTAAGCCCAGAAACAGGAAGTAACGGCACCGACGCGTCAGTAACCGGAACGAGTTTCGTCGGATCGACAACTGTAACCGTTTGCGGTGTCCCTCAGTCAAAGTTCACTGTAGCCAATGATACCGAAATCAGATTGACCGTTTTGGGTCTAACGGCGTCTACATCTCAGCATTGTGATGTGGTAGTAACCAATTCAGTTGGGAAAAGTTCATCGTCGAGTGGCGACGTGTTTACCTATGCTCCTCAGAGCGGAAGCAGCGGTGCAACCAACCACGTGCCCAACACATCGATAAATTCGAACAAGATTCTTTACATTACTTTTGCAAGCATTGCTGCTGTTTTGCTTGCGTCGGTGGCCGTCTTGATGCGTCGATGGGATCCTGAGAAGAGAGACCGGCGCCTATCCCCCTAGATCGAAGCCTCCGCAGGCTTCTCTTTGTCCAGCCAGCTGGAGAGTAGAGGCCACTTTTTCATCAGAATATCGGGACTCGATTCGGGCCTAAGGTTTTGCTCCCAGAATGGACGCTATTTTCCTGGGCCTTTGATCCATCCCCGAATGCCTAGCCCACTGTCCTTCCTCTGAGTCAGTCTCATCCTCACTAATAACGAGTCAAACGTCGGGTCTTGGCGTAGAGAGTCAAATCTCGGTTCGACTCTGGCCCAGACTAGCCAGCTTGATCGCTCTTGGAACGCTCTTTCTAGCCACTTGAGAGCTTGGTCTCTGTCTCCGACGCCGACGTATATCATGGCTATCCAGTATGACGGTACGTATTGTTTCTTTGACCGCTCCATGAGCTTTTCAAGAATTTTCTTCGCTTCAACTTTGCGCCCTGCCGTTCCGTTTGCGTGGCCGAGCATCGCGAGTGATATGGTGCTTCCTCCCGACAAAGCTACGGCCTGATCTAGTTCAGCTATCGATTCATTGTACATTCGCTTTTGGAGATAGGGTCTACCAAACCATAGACGTGCTTGGATGAAGTTCGGGTCGAGCTTGATAGTATTCTTGTACTGTTCAATGGCCTTGTCGTATTGTCGGCTGAGGTATAGGACGTGTCCGATTCCCGTGTTTATCGAGAGTGATAGAGGATCTAGGGCACTGGCGTAGCTCATTTCTGATAGGGCTTCGTCGAAGCGTCCTTGGGATTTTAGAAAGTCGGCGTAGAACTGGTGGGCGGGAGCGTAACTGGGGTTTAACTCGATCGCTCGCTTGAATTCTTTCTCTGCGCCTTCCCAGTCCCAGTCGTACTGGAACCTCACAACTCCCAATGACGTGTGTGCTTCTGCGAGTCTGTTGTCGATTTCCAGAGCTTTCTCAGCAGCTGTTCTCGCCTTGGGGAAGGCATCTTTCGGCGGTAAGAACTCTAGCAGGGCAAGAACGGCGTAAGAATCTGCTACTCCCGTGTAGGCTAGCGCATATTGAGGATCTTTCTTCAGCGCCTTATCGAATAGTTCAATCGCCTTTCTCAGGCTTTCTTCTGTCCTAGTGTTTAGGAAGTGCCGACCTTCAAGGTAGAGAGTGTACGCTTCTTTGCTATCGGTCGCTTTCTTGCTAAGGTTGAGTCTCTCGGTTTTCCTTATCTGGACTTCCAGTTCGTCCGCTACCTTTTGAGCGATCTCGCTCTGAACCGCGAAGATGTCTTCTAGATCTCTGTCATATTTTTCAGACCATAATTGTTCTTCTGTTTCAGGGTCTACTAGTTGGATGGCGATTCTAATCTTGTTTCCTGCCTTTCGTACGCTTCCTTCGAGGATAGCGGAGATGTTGAGTTCTTTGCCGATCTCGCCGATGGGTTTCTTGGAGTTCTTGTACCTCATTACGGAGGTTCGGGCTATTACTCTCAGATCTGCGATTTTCGAGAGGGCGGAGATCAGTTCTTCGGTCATACCGTCTGCGAAGATTTCATCCTTGGCGTCCTGGCTCATGTTGGTTAGTGGAAGGACCGCTATTCTGCGGCTGCCCTCTTCTTGTCGTGACGCCATCGGTTTTCTACCACTGTGTGGTTGGGCTGTCTGGCGAACGTGAGCTTTGAGCCTTAGGCTTAGGAGATTTCGCGCTGTAAGGCAGAGATCCTGTTTCGAAGGTCATGAAAGGGATGTTCAACAACTAAGATAGATGAAAGACGCGGTTTCGTGTAACTATTCTATTTCTGTAAGTTTTTCTTTTTCGTTAACTATTTTTTTCTGTTAACTATTATGTGACCCCCCGGGGGGGTCTTTTTTCCCGCGCCCCGCCCTTCGTGAAACGTCGAGGATCCCACGTTCAGCGCTCCTCGCCAGACCCGTCTTCCTTCGTGGCCCGCCCATCGGGCGGAATCCCCCATTATCAGCCCTGATCTCGATTCTGCGAACCTCCTAGCAACTCTCCCGAAATTCGTTCGGAATTGTCGCCTTCTCTCCCTCACCATCGCAGCCAGGACTGTGCCCGGAATCGCCTGTCTCGCCCATTATCACTGCCAGACAGGAAATGGTTTTTGGAAAATAGGGGGTCTTAGCGACCGACCCTCGCGTCGCAAGAGTAGGTGTCTCTGACCCTTGCGAAAGTAAGTGTAGTGGTTCTGCACAGAAAAAGGCTGGAGAGTTCGGCTAGTCTTCTTCGCGGGGCGACTTTTTCTTGTAGCCCTCAACCGGCTTTTCACCGGTCTTCTCTTTCGTCTCTTCGATCGGTGAGACGAGCGGCGTGGTTGTTTCGGAGGATTTCAGGTCCACTGTTGAGGTTTCAGGCTTGTCGATGATGATAGGCGCATTAGCCTGTTTCGGCTCCGAGACACCAGAGGATTGTTCCTTGATCGATGGTTTGCTTGGAAAAGTTGGACGAACGATTGGACGAGGCGCCTGCCTTCCCGGCGAAGGCTTCTGTGTCATCGGGCCAACGATCACGCTTGGAGGCGTCATTCTCGGTGCTTGAACTGGAATGTAGGGCTGCTTGAGCCCCTGATCAGGAGAGATACGAGCAGTCTTCTTTGAGCCCGAAGGAGTCAGAACACCTGTAGACTCTCCAACGTACTTTGGACTGTCCTCCCAGGCAGAAGAGGATGTGACAACCATTGGTTTCTCAGAGAACCTGTCATCTGCATCACGACCTGGCATCGGCGATACAGCTTTTTCGGAGATTACCAAAGGCGGACTCGGCGAGGCACGCATCGGAGGCCTTGCTTCTATTCTGGGCGGCGGAATCCCGGTCTCACTTTGGAAAGGAGCTTCAGATGCGCTCCGACCCCGAATCTTCGGCGCTGGTGGACCTGCCTCTAGCGGTGTCCGGAACGCTTTCTCCCATGACCCAGGATTCGGGTCTCCAGGCGGTGAGGCCATGGCTGCAGCAAAGCTGGGCGCCGGAAGACCTGGAACAGAGATGCTCGATGTAGACGCAGATCTGAGAGAAGGTATCTTATCGACTCTCAGCTCGGCAACCTGTGCTTCGAGAACCAGGTTTCGTTTCATCAGGTTCTCCAGCATCTGGAGCGCTCTCTCCAACCGGATACCTGGTCGAAGCCCGCGGTGGAACTTGAAGGCAAGCATGATCGCGAACGTCGCGATAATTACCATGACCGCGATATCGACGGTGGTGAAGGCGAGCTGTGGGAACCTTGTCAGTTGCTCGCCTAGTCCCGCGCTCACCGAGGGATTGTTAGCGTATACGAGGAAGATCCAGTAGGAAAGCCAGCCGACCAGTGCGGTTTCGATTGCCACGAGCTTGATCAGCAGCCTTCTCATCTAGACACTTCCAAAGCCCGAGACGATTGGGTTACGTGTGTGATCGAACAGCCTAATCCTTGCTGTAACCCGCTGATACCCCGCAAGGTCTCTACGTCCTCTCTCCTACTCCCCGATCCTTCTTCAACGTCTTCAGAATCGTATCAAGCGCAGTATCCCAGTCCATCTCCCCACCAGGAGAGCCCTCCTCGCCAGTTTTGTTCTCTGTCTGGCGCGGGCCTTCTGAGGCTCCCGTTTGCGATGGTCGAGGCGGAGGTCCAAAGAGATCCTTGTCCTGCGGAACCCCTCCAGAGGCTCCCTTCTCAGCCGGCCTAGGCGGACTCCAAGGCTGAGGCGAAGGCCCACCAGGAGACTGCCCCGGCCTAGGCTGAAGAGGCGGACCAGGAGGACGAGACTGATCCGATCGGAAAGACGGCGCCACCCCAACCGGACCAGGCTGCCCCGGTCGACCCGGAGGATAACCCAGCGGCCGAGGACCCTGCCCAGGC
>WNFB01002788.1_pt1 | contig 15290 bp, 14 predicted proteins | sample 5400501 | NCBI WGS metagenome assembly WNFB01 (sample SAMN13153341, study PRJNA577476) | soil metagenome | isolation source: 200 cm saprolite under Douglas fir tree site 2 hole 1 | place: USA:California | collected 2015-04-18
TAAATCGGCGATGGGCACGATGATGGATTTTAACAAATTAATCTGGACATGCCATTGGGTTTGCCGGGGGCCGAAGGATTGAAACGCGCTCCGCAGGCTTCGCTGAGGCGGTGGGCGCGATGATGCACATTGACAAATTAATATGGACATGCGGATGGGTTTCCGGGGGCCGAAGGATTGAAACGCGCTCCGCAAGCTTCGCTGAGGCGATGGGCACGATAATGGACATTAACGAAATACCCCGGACACCGTAAACGGGGACAAAACGCCTGTAGGGGCCGATTTATCGTGCCCACCGCCGATTTATCGGCCCCGGCAAACCCAATAGCATGTCCGTAGTAATTTGTCAATTTGCATAATCGGCCCCTACACATGGCCCATGTATTTTGTTAAAATTCATAATCGGCCCCTACGCTACAATGATTTCGTACATCCATTCCTCTCCATAATTAATGTTTTCCTACCTATCGATGTGTTATAATCACGTGTGGTTATCTTACGAAACAGGTAGAGTGACGAGATCGCCAGGAGCATGGTCTGTTGTGCGCGAGGTGACGACTACGGCCCCTTCCAGTTGTATTTGACGACAGGCAATCCAGGCAATAGCTGATTCTTTGTACAGGCGCACCAATGCTGTCAGCAGCCAATGTGGGATGCGACCATCGAGGATCAAGCCGCGTTCTGGAGGCACTGGCGGGAATGGCAGGTGATCCGCCTGTAAATAGTCAAGGTGATCGCTCACGATGCGTATTGAGAGTACGGTTACCTGCTCATAGGTGCGCAATTCTACCTGAACCTCTGGCGTTGTGTTTGTGCTGACCTGGAGAGGAGGCGGAGCTACCCAGCCTATACGCGGATCGAACTGGTAAAATGGCTGTCGACCGGCATGCGCTGCCAACGCTGCGTAGAGCCAGTTTGGTCCTGGACCATAGACTGCCAGCGGCGTTTCGGCCGGCAATTCGGCGAGCAGGCGTGGGATCATCTCGGGTTTCCACCTTTTGGTGTGAGGTGCCCAGGCCTGCAGGAATGTACCGAGGTTGACCACCAGTTCTGTTGGAGCCATGTCCAGCTTCGTCTTTTCCAGTTCTTCAGGGGAGTAGGAGGTAAACAGGAGCACGATACGCTCCACAAGGGCATTGAAGAGTGGACCCTGCACCAGCGAACCACGTTCCAGCCCGACGAGGGTACCTTTGATCACCGGCCCGGCAGCATCGATGGTGGATTCACCGCTCTGTACGGAATACAATTCGGCCAGCGGCAACAGGCTATTTACTTTGACCAGGTGACGCCAGGAGTCGGCTGTGTCCTCTTGATCGGCACGCAGCAGGAGCAAGGAGTGCGTACAGTTGCGGAATAAGCAGATTTGTTGCTCTGTAGGTCGTCCGCCAATATCAACGAGTAGTGGGAGATGACGTTGCTCTATATCTACACAGATGCGCTTCACAAAGTCATCTGTCCACGTTCCTTTCACACGAATCAGCCGTACCTTTTCCTGGTCAAGCTCGTGGAACCAGTTGCCTTCCCCGTCAGGACATGCCCGGAATGCATGATGAGGAATGCCGCGTTCACGCAGCGCCCTTGCCAGGCTGTAAAACAGGACAGATTTTCCCGCGTGGGGTGGCCCACCAATCAGTATCGCGGGTAAGAGATTCATCTCTGCTATGCTCCTGTCAATTGTTCTTTATTTAGTCAGTGGGAGAGACCGTCATGTCAAAATACATCCACACATTATTAGCAACATTAGGTGGACAGCCCCAGGTCGTGACGTTTACGCTCGATCTCCTGCTCCAGCGTGGTTTTCCCATCAGCGAGGTGATTGTTATTCACCCTGAAGCATCGCACCCGCGTCTGCAACATTCCTTAGATTGCCTCAACGCCGAGTTTGTTGGAGACCAGTACCACATCGATGGTCGAACCATTAGTTGCCACTTTCGCCCACATGTGCTGCGACTCGATGACGAGCCTCTTGCTGACATTGTGGATGACGAAAGCGCCGATGGTACGCTTGATACCCTGCATCATCTCATTTGTGAGCTGAAGCGCCAACGTCGTCATATACACCTGTCCATTACTGGCGGACGACGACTGATGGCCCTGCTCGCAACTTCGGTTGCATTTCTGAATTTTGACCGGCACGATCGCGTCTGGCACATCTACACTCCAGAAGCTATACAGCAGTGTACCAACGAAGGTGCTCTGATGCATGTTTCCACCGAAGCCGGAGTACGCCTCATCGAAAGCCCTTCTATGTCTCTAGGAGCGTACCTTCCGAATCAGGCCCAATCATTTGACGCAGCCCAATCGGCACAGCGTTCGCAGATGGATGCTCAGGAACGCGCACGCTGCTCCCAGGTAGTACAAGAGGCCACCGGGCGCCAGTTAGATGTGCTACGTGCCTTTGCCGAGGGGCTCAGTCCCCAGGAAGTGGCCGATCATCTCTGCCTCTCCATCAAGACCGTCGATACCCACAAGACTGTTCTGCTCGGGCTATGCCGCAACGCCTGGAATAAGGGGCCTAACGAGTCCCTCGACTACCATTTCTTGCAGAAGGCGTTCGACCAGTACTTTGCTGGATGATACCTTCAGTATACCTGCCTGGAGTAGATAGCACATCAGAAGGAGTTCTGAGATTGTTCAGTACTATTTCTGATGTGTTATTCCCAAAGGGATGGTATGCTTTTTGCTGCGAGAGATTTACACGTATGTGAGAAAGGATTTTAGGGATGCAGGAAGTCACATTCAACCTGCAGACGATCACGCCACGGTTCCTGGCAGGAGCTGATCAGGCCGCAGCCGAATTACGCGCCCCTTCGTTTCGTGGTCTCATGCGCTACTGGCAACGTGCGCTCGTGGGAGGGCTGGTTGGGACAGATCACAAGGGACTCGACACAGTAAAGGAGGCTGAGACAGCTGTCTTTGGCGCAACGGATACAGGTTCGGCAGTGCAGATTAGGGTATCGGGGCAGCCAACGAAGCTAGAGGAATTCAAGAGAGACTCTCCAAGAAGAGGTGAGTCAGGTAAAGATTACCTGCTCTGGTCACTGGATCGATTCGGAGACAAACCCCGCCGTCGCGGTTTTCCGCAAAACTATACATTTCAAGTTGCCCTATCAACGCATAGTATGGATGATACAACATTCAAACAAGGCATTGCTGCATTCTGGCTCCTCACCCATTTAGGTGGCGTTGGCTCACGCTCACGGCGCGGCGCTGGTAGTCTCCAAGCTACGGGAGACATCACGACTCTACCTTTCGACATACCTCAGACTGTGCAAGCACTACAAGACCAGCTTACTCGAGGTATACAAACAGCTCGGAACCTTTACGCACTCCAGTCTATTCCTTTGAGAGAGGCAAACTTTGACGCCCTTTCATCGGAAACTAGTCGCATTTGGATTCTTCGCAATGGCGAACGCCCTTGGCCCAATGCAGATCAGGCAATGCGGGATATCGGTGCCAGCTTGCAAGACTATCGAAGAAGTATTAACCCGATTCAGAAACGTAAAATCTTCGGCTTGCCTCTTAAGGATGTGGATATGAGAGCACGTCGGTCATCACCCCTCCTGCTGCGTATCACCAAGCTTCAAGGGGAACAATATGTTGGGATAGCAGTACTATTCAAGACAAATGTCGAGACAAGGACTGACCACTTCAGCACAGCCGATTATGCGTTAATCGAAAAGTGGGTCACGCAGGATTTTCCGAAAGCATTGGGGGTGAAGCTATGACGCAACAAAGCCAATTCATGCTCATGTTCTCGCTGGGGCCTGTGCAGACGTTCATTGCCCAAGCACGCAAGACGCGGGATTTGTGGCTGGGAAGTTTTTTTCTTTCAGTCTTAATGGAAGCAGGGATGAAGAGTATTGAACAAGCTCTCGTCTACCCTACCAAACCGACAATAGAAGGCGACATTTCTGATCTGCCCAACAAATTTGTTGCCATATTTGCAACAGAGACCCAAGCTAAAGCGGGGGTAGATCGCTGTACTGAACAGATAGTCAATACATGGGCTACCATTTGTGAGGAGATATGGGCAAATATTCTTTATGGATATGAAGGGACAAAAACAGAAGAAATTTGGAAGAGACAAATAGATGCAAAGACCCTCTTCGATATATTCTGGGTCATAGTTGACCGGGAGGGCACAGAAGGGTATGCTCAATGGCTTGAGCGTACAGAACAGATCTTCGATGCACGCAAACGCTTACGTGATTTTCTCCCTCAGAACGAGGCAGGAGAGAAAAGCACCATTTCTGGCGAACGCGAAGCATTGAGAGGTGATGGTGCTTTCCGTAGCGATGTAAAAGCATTTTGGGTAAGGCTCTCTAAACGAACTCCTGCTAATGGTGAACGCTTTTCAGCCAAAGATATTAACCAGGAAGGGGCCGAACGCTTAGATGCCATCGATACTATTAAGCGTTTTGCATTGTACTCTCAAACATTGCGTGAGAAGCTTCACAATAGAGCATTTCCTTCAACCAGCTCCGTCGCAACAGCTTCCTTTGTCGAAGAACTGATCAGACAAAGACTTGATTTGTCCTCACTTGATGGCTGGCTGCGAGCAACAGGTGGAACTCTCGCTCAGATGCCCCCACGGGCCATACCATATCTTTATACAAAGGCACAACAGGGACCAGGGTCGAGAAGGACAGATATATTAGAGCGTGATGGAGACCTATATTTTCCAGAAACGTTCACCCCGCACCGATTGAAGGAGGATTATGGATTTTCTGATGAAGCCGAAGCCAAGCCGGTAGCAGAAAAAGGTCGTAGGGCACTTTCAGCATTAATCGCTGATACTGACACTCACAATATTACTCGCCCAACTCCTTACTATGCCATGATCCAGATGGATGGCGATCAAATGGGTATATTGCTTAGCGGCGTCAAAGATGATGCCGAACATAAAAATATTAGTAAAGCTCTTTCCCAGTTTTCACGTGAGTCCGCACCGAATCTTGTTGAGAAGCAATATCCAGGACGCCTCATCTACGCAGGTGGTGATGATGTCTTTGCCCTGGCACCCTTGGCGCGAGAAACGGGTGAAATTATCACCATATTTAACCTGGTTGATGAACTACGAAAGCAGTACCATGACACGGTAAAGGCCGAGGTCTCATCTGAGAAGCGCAAGCAAAAGGTCACTGCAAGTGCAGGTATTGCTATTGCACATCACTTCACCTCACTTACATATGTTCGGCGCGTATCGAAGGAAGCAGAGCAACTTGCAAAAGAGCACTATGGCCGCAATGCGTTAGTTGTGTCGGTGATACGACGTTCTGGTGAACAAACCAGGGTCGGATGCCATTGGCAATATGATGAGTTAGCAGTTGCCGGACAGCCAATTGCATTGGTTACGCGCTTTTATCAAATGTTTAAAGATGATGTACTCTCACCCAAATGCGTCTACATTCTGCTCGAAGAAGCGCCAGCACTGGTGAAACTAGAGCGACAAGCGCAGCAGAGTGAGATAAAGCGTGTGCTTTTACGGCAATCGAGTGATGGCAAGCAGAAAAAGCCGGACAAGACAGAGGTAGAGCATCTATCAGAGCATCTTGTTCATCTCGCAATGGCTATGGACAATGATGAAAGGCGCAAACAAGACACTATACGATCAATCGAGCTGCATTCCGACCAACGACGCTATGGCCTCGTCGAGGTGTTTGGATGGCTTCTTGTTGCGGCATTCTTAGCACGAAAGGAGCAGGAGTAATGCGCATCTTCATTGAACCAACCGAGCCTCTTCTGTTCCGTAGAGGTCGCTCTTTCGATGCGGGCGAAAGTAACTTTGCAGAGAGCCTTTTTCCTCCTACCCCTGAGACGCTTCAAGGGGCAACACGGGCAATGATCGCAACCCATTGGGATAAGAACGGCACCCTTGCCGCAGCGTTCAAAGATCCCAAACTCACAGCCCTTATTGGCGACCGCGAGGGTTATGGGTGTTTTCGCATCACAGGTCTGGCGCTGGGACGACGAACGGAAGAGAATGGACTTGTTGAACGACTGTTTCCCACTCCTGTTCACTTGATACAGGATGATAAGAATAGGCTTCGTCTCAAGCCAGAGGTGATAGACATTGAGCATGTAATATGCAATTTGCCTGAAGATATAGGATATCTGCTCAAGCCAGAGCAATCAACAGAAGGAAAGTTGAAACCTCTGGGTGGATGGCTCAGCGAAGCGAATCTGCTGCTTGCATTAACCCCCAAAGAAGAGAATAGCTTATCGCAACTGGACGTAATAAAAAATAGTGACATCTTTGAGTACGAGTCGCGTCTGGGTATAGGTATGAGCAATGCGACCAAGACAACGCAGGAGGGCTACCTCTATCAGGTCCAGATGGTACGTATGAAGCCAAATTATGGCTTTGTAATTGATATTCGTCTCAGCGCGAGTCCGGCTTCCAGTAATGTAGTAGCTCCCGCCAATGAGACATTGCTGGATGATAGCACAACGCAGTCTATGCTGCGCCTGCCTCCAACAGGCTGGCTCACTATCGGCGGCGAGCAGCGAACAGCACATTTTAGGGTACTGCAAGCAAAAGATAAGGTTAGCGGAGATGATATCGATCAATCAAAAATGGGAAGGTTAGTCTATATTGCTGCACCGGCATACTTTTCTGATGGCTGGCGACCATCAGCGGACCATTTCCCAAAGCTTAGCGAACCTCTCACAGTGGCAATCAACCGCTATGAACCTATAGGAGGTTGGAAGCTCAAACCAGGTGATGCAGGTGGAGAAAGCAAACAAACTCGCCGTTGTGTCCCAGCAGGCAGTGTCTACTTTTTCAAGGAGTCAGCGCCAATCACACAGCCATTAACGGAATACGGTTGGCAAATCGGCTACGGCATAGCATACACAGGAGAATACTAGAATGAGTACAAACGCAAAGATGCTCTATCTCTACGTCGAAACTCCACTCCATGCAGGAGTTGGCTCAGGACTGAGCAGCATTGACTTGCCCATCCAACGCGAACGCACTACACAGTACCCGATGATCCAGGGGAGCGGCATCAAGGGAAAGTTGCGTGCAGCTATGGAGGGCGAACGAAAGGCACTTTCTCCTGAGCAGCGCAACACTGTTGATATATTGTTTGGTCCACCATCTAAGCCAGCAGAAGGCGATGAGGACAAGGCTAGTGGTAGTGATCATGCAGGCGCTCTCATCTTTGGCGATGCACGTATCCTGCTCTTCCCTGTTCGTTCACTTAATGGAGTGTTTGCCTATACCACATCATACGATGTCCTCAACCGCTTTATGCGCGACGCGGATCATGGGAGTGACACCATGGCACTGAAACTGCCGCAAGAGAAGCAGAGCGAACATACTGTACATGTTACGAAAAATCAGAAGAGTCGTGTTACAGCGAATGATATGGTTGTCCTTGAGGAGTTTAGCTTCACCGCTGAGCCAAACTCGGTCGTAGATGACATCGCTACCTGGATTGCTGCTGAAGCACTACCCCAGGGCAATAAATCATCACAAACAGATGTGTATACCTACTGGCGTGCAAAGATCAAGGACTCACTTGTGATCCTGCCAGAAGACGATTTCCGCGACTTCGTGGTGAATGCGACGGAGATAATCACACGTATAAGCATTGATCGCATGACAAAAACTGCGACTGGGACAGCACTCTGGACAGAAGAGCATCTCCCCACGGACACCTTGCTCTATGTGCCCGTCTATGCCACCAACTCACGAAGAAATGGAAGCGCAATGCAGGCAAATGACATCCTGCAAAAGGTGGCATCACTTGAGGATAATCAAGGGGGTTATATTCAGCTTGGCGGTGACGAGACCGTAGGGCGTGGCATAGTACGGATGCACTGGAGCGGCAAATAGCGAGAGGAGACCTCAATGACACAGCAACAAGAGACAGGGACGCGACGACAAAACATAGAGCAGGAACGTGGGCGACAGGCATGGGAAGACATTCGAGAGATTAAGGATCAGAAACAAAAGGAGCTAGAGAAGAAATATCGCTCTTTAGCGCGTGGACTCAACGCAATGATTCAAATCAACGGCCTGGGACAGACACTCGGTTTTTTTAAAGCCAAGAGCAAGGAAAAGAAGGCTGAACACTTCTATCTCCTAAAACACCTTTCACAATGGATGCGTGGCCATTTCTCGGCAAGCAACATCAGTGCGATGGGGGACAGTTATGACGGGTTCTTGTCATGGGTACTTGACAAAAATACGAGTAGTGCAGATTACCGACGTGCCACAACAGAATGTCTCGCCTTCGGAAATTGGCTCCGTCGCTTCGCAGAAGCAGAACTTGAAGAGCCCAAGCCAGGAGAAGTGTGATGAGCTACCAATACAACCTTCCTGCCGACACGGCAGCACTGCTCAACGATCACATCATCAAGTGTAAAAACCTGGCGCTGATCCTGGACAAATACCCCACACAGGCAGTGGTTGCAGAAACAAAGAACAAAGGACCCTGGTTACAAAATCTCATTAAAGGTGATCACATCGATACGACACTCACTCAGTCTGCCTACGACCGTTGGCTCGCCATGATGTCAGCAATGAATACCACTCGCTTCGAGGCTTCCCTCGACTGGCGCATGGTCATTGGCCTGGGTGGTGAAACCGTGCTTGAAACTGATATCACCTTGCACCACCTTTACGGTATCCCATTCATTCCAGGGAGCGCATTGAAGGGGCTAACCAGAGCATACGTCACAGGTGAGATCGAAGGATACCAGAGCGACAAGATCGAAAATGACAACAAAGAGGTCAAACGTATCTTCGGTTCGCAAGAGCAAGCCGGAACAGTGCTTTTCTTCGATGCTATGCCGTTGGATGGTAAGGTTTCGTTTGTGCTCGATATTATGAATCCGCACTATCCCGATTACTACAGTGGAACGAAGCCACCTACCAATGATCAGAGCCCCAATCCTATAACGTTCTTGACTGTGACCAATAGTACTTTCACTTTCGCTCTTGCACCACGGAATCCTAATAATACAAAACATAAAGAGGATGTCGAAACAGTCAAGGGAGGGCTCCAGGGAGCATTGCAGAAGTATGGCATCGGTGGCAAGACGAGCGCAGGGTATGGGTATCTCAAAGTGGTGAAAGAAGGCGAAATAGTACACGCCAAGAAGCCAGAAGAGAAAACTTCGCAACCTAAGCCACTGGAACGTATACGACCCAATATTCCAAAGTTTAGAGAAGGGCAGGAGATCACTGGGGCAGTAGTAGCACCAACAGACGAATTACGCCGAAAGGCGCCTTCTGATGCAAGAGCGTTCCTGAGATACCAATCGTTTGCAACCACAGATGTTGTGATTGTTGTCAGTGTGGAGGATGTGCAGAGTTGGAAGCCTGGCGAGACACGCATCTGCGTGTTCCTGCGCGAAGAGGTACGGGATGGATGTACTATGCTGGTATGCCTGCCGCGCGTGAAAAAGGATAAGGACAAGAAGAAAAGCTAGAACCATAGGAGATGAAATTTGACAAAGGCACTACTCATGCTAACAGGTGGGCGAGGCATTCCCGATATGCTGATGGTAAAGCATCTACGTCCCGATATAACTCTTACGATAACGACGGAACAGGGGTTAGGAACCGCTAAACACCTTCAGGAATTGGTAAAATCGCGTTTTGGCTGCAAACTAGAGATACTGCCTACCATAGACCCTTACGAAGAGTCCGTTATCAAAGTAGCTTGCAAAAAGGCACTACAACGGTATCCCAATGCAGAATGGGTTATGAACATAACAAGTGCACCAAAAATTGTTAGCATCTTTGCTATGGATATTGCACGTGAGAATGGTATCCCTTGTTGGTTCCTCAACACAGATGGAGGCAAAGTCATTTCGTTAGCAAAAGACATACCTGTAGACCATGTAAATGTTTTTAATGCTACACTAGAGGAATACATGCATGTCTACCAACGGAATTTTAGTATTCCAAAGCCTCTAACTTATCGCCAAAAAGCACAATCTTGGTATAATATCGCTCAGGTATTAGTCCAAAATCCAAAGTCAACATCCCTCTTGCTCAGTAAGTTACGCGAAGCACAAAGAGGGAAGAGTCAACACGAGATAGTCCCATTCACAATAGATATAGGAGCAAAACCACTCATAGAGCAGCTAGCTTCTCCCTCATTCGAGGTAGTAACTATTGATAGAGAATCACTTACGACTTTGGAATGCACCATCACAGATGGCGAGAAGCGAGAATTTCTCAACGGAGACTGGTTAGAAGTATATGTATGGAAAGAAGTGGAGAATGCGGGGTTTACGCAAGACCATCAATGGGGTTACAAAATTTTTCACAAAAATGATGAGTACGAGCTTGATCTAGCTCTGACCTCAAGAGGGCTGCTGTTCATAGCAGAATGTAAAACCGACTATGATCCCTTCACCAAGAAGAGTCAGTATCTGGATACACTTGACGCAAATGCGGGTCTGCTGGGCAGATCTTTTGTGAGCAAGTTCTTTATCACAAATCATCCAGACCCACTATCAATTTCGAGCTACAACTCATTTCATCAACAAGCCACACAAAAGAAAATTCGTGTGATTACATCAGACGAACTTTCCAACATAGGCGAAATCTTGAAAAGTGAAGTAGATCAGCCTACTTTCCCGAGGATATAATTATGCTCATCCTAAACTTCACCCACCCACTTACACCCGAACAGCGAGCGCAAATCGAAGCGCTCGCTAACACTTCTATTGAAGAAGTTCGTACCATTCCCGTCCAAATTGACCAGGCCGAGCCACTCGAACCACAAATTACCGCTATAGTAGACGCTGTTGGCCTCTCTTCTGAAGAATGGCAAACACGCACCCTGCTCATCAATCCACCAGGCTATGCACCCGCAGCATTCGTCCTTCTCGCAGAGCTACATGGGCGCATCGGCCACTTCCCAACGCTCATTCGCCTGCGCCCCAAACCAGGACCCGTTACTACCTACGAAGTCGCCGAGCTCCTCAACCTGCAAACCATCCGCGAGGCAGCACGTAGGCGCAGGTGATATTATACATACAATCATACTCACAGTATTATAAAGGATGAGTTTTCCCCGCACTGTGTTTGCTTCGCACTACACCCTTGTGTTCTCAAGCAGATTGCACGTATCGAAACAAAAAAGAGTTCGGCAGCATCACACTCCCACATTCCGCAGTTTGGCACGAACTTTTTTCAGCATACTATGAGCTAGAGCAAGGACACAAAGTGAAGTAGCTCATAGTGAATTTTGATGAGAAAAGGTACTATTAAGATAGCTCACGCAAAGCAACGTTTTGCTGGCTCACTTGAATGAGTATTGACCCATATGGCACAAAAAGGAGCACCGCTGTGATCCGTTTACTTCTCTTTCTCCTGACTAGGCGTTGGGGGCTTATTGTCCTTGGCTCACTTCTCGCGCTCGGGGGACTGGGCTACGGTGCCAGTTCCCACCAAGTCGCTTACCAAACTCTTCATCAGGGAGGCTCGTTCAGATTTTTTGCTGTAGAGGGGGGCACAGATTACATCCTCCTGAACGCTACTTACTATGTCATCAACGAGAACGATGTCTCGCCCGCATTTGATGGTTCGGCATTTGGCAGGAATAACAATCTGACTTTAGGCTCTTTAACCTATCGGACCGATTCACGTTCTATCGATGTAAAACTGACCGACGGTACGGAGTTGCAGGGGACCGCTTATACGGTGGAGCAGTTTGTGGTGACTGACACCTCGGGGTCGAATCAACAGACGTACACAACAGCGGAATTTACCCAAAATCCCAATGGCTTCTATGAGAATGACTGGGTCGGAGGCATGGGATTGCTTGTTGTTGGCCTCACTATAGCTGGCTTAGCATTCTTCATCCCGAGACTACGTGGCAAGAACAAGACGCAGCGAGGCTTGAACACAGCTCCAGCAGGAATGCCAATGGGGACACAGCCACAGGTTCACCCATACCAGCAACCTTATCAGGGTCCTGTACCCTATCCGCAGTACCAGCCCCAGTCCTATCAGACCCCTACGCACTATTCGCAGCCGCCATATCCAGTGCAACCTGGTCAGTACAATCCGGTGCAATGGACCCCTCCCTCTCACCAGCCAGCGCAGTACTCGCAATATCCACAACAGCCAGGTCAACACTATCGACAGCAAAGCGGTTCGTACGAGCCGAGCAGGTCGGCCAACCCGTACGATAACGGGATGGCTAACACATAGATAAAAGCGTTAACCGAAACTGCGGAATGTGGGGAAGAACCCATATTCCGCAATTTGGCACGAAGTTTTTCTGAATTCGGAAAAGTACTCCCCGAAACTGCGGAATGTGGGCACACTCCCGAACTCCTGAGAGATCAGGCTGGCTTACCCTTTGGATGGTCCCTGGAATGCGAGACTCCCAGCCTTGCGCATCGCATCCATCGTCTCCTCAACGGTGAATAACTTGGTCGTCTTGATCGCTTTGAGGTGCCCTGGACTGACTGCCGCCATGGCCGTTGCGAGAGCAGCGTTGTCGTCGGGGACTTCAGCGAGCACGACCACATCGTACTCCCCAAAGCAGTAGTATGCGTCGATCAAACGACCTCCGAGCTTCTGCGTCACTTCCCTGATAGGGATGCGGCGGTCTTGCGGATGTTTGGTCATCGATGCCCAGGCTTCAGCGGTGTATGTAGCTTGAATCATGTAGAGAGCCATGCTCTTTGCCTCCTTTGTGGTTCTAAGGGTTGACAGATACCATCAAAAACTGTACGTGTGGGCCATTGCGGCCAAAGGAACTCGGCAGCATCGTGCCAGCGAGTTCCTCGTCCTCTTTGAAAGTAGTTACTAGCTGGCCTGTCCCGGTGACGGGACAATGCCGAGTTGCTGCATCATCGAGAGGGCATCCCAGAGGTCAACCATCTCAATGATTTTCCCATTTTTACATGTGAACAAGGTAAGTGCTTCCACAGTGACTTTCTGGCCTGTGGGTGGGATGCCAGGAAGTTCTCCCCTGTGGGTGCCTTGACCTGTCCATCGTGCTACAACTTTGTCATTTTCGGCAGCAAGCACTTCGTGTACGATCCACTGAGCGTCGGGAAAGCCTTTGTGATAGATGGAGACTTCATTTTGGATGGCTGTGATGCCTTTGCCTCCAGGGCTCACCGAGAGAGGCTCATGGTAAACAAGTTCCGGGTCGAAAATAGCTTCGGCAGCCCGCAAATTGCGACCATTGCAGACTTCCTCAAAGAAACGTCTCACGCTGGCCTTGTTCTCTTCTGCTGACATAGAAGAAGCTCCTTTTTTCTGTATAACTATTGGTCATAGAACTCAGGGCAAGCATATCTTACCCATCTAAGCGATACGGTGATATGTCTTCTGTGGATCAGTCTGCGGACTCTTCTCTGAGATTGCTCGTCTCAAAGTTATCTCTCCATAGACAAAGTACCTTACTTGTTAATCAGGGAATCATTCTGTATGACAGGGCTAATCAAATATTCGGGGAGGCTACGGAGAGCCCGAGATTGACAGAGGCTACTTCCTGGTGCTCAACCAGGGAGCTGAGATATCTCATTGCATAGATGGATAAGAATCTTATATACTCTCCAGTAGGAAACGATTCTCCACCATGGTTTTAGGAATCGTAACAGGAGTAATCTGAGATTGCGAACAAAGAAGTTCTAGCCTTCCTGAGAAGGAGAAAGGAGCGTTAGCAAGGCTGAACATTGCTCGCTGGGGAAACCACTTTCATAGCGCGAGAGTGTGCGAGCACTTATTTCTGGTAGAACAACATTTGATGTGGTCTCTTTTCGTGTGCATTCGGTCAGCCACAAATGCCGATGTAGTATCTCGATTTTCCTAGCAACGTACATTTGGTGAAGTTGAAGAACTCTACAACCACCATGAGAGTCATGGTAGGAGGTAATCATGAGCGAGACCCAAGTGTCCAGAAGCAGTTCACCGATCGTGCGGGTGGCGATAGCCAGTTGGATTGGCACGTCCATCGAATGGTACGATTTCTTCCTGTACGGAACCGCAGCCGCCTTAGTCTTAGGCCCACTGTTCTTCTCTCCAAAACTTTCACCGCAGGCAGCTCAGTTGTCTGCCTTCGCCACCTTCTGGGTTGGTTTTCTTGCTCGCCCCGTTGGTGGCATTGTTTTTGGTCATTTCGGCGATAGACTTGGTCGCAAGAACATGCTCATCCTGACGCTGTTGATTATGGGAATTGCCACGTTCCTTGTCGGTTGTCTACCGACGTATAAGGACATTGGTATCATGGCACCTGTTTTGCTTGTCATCCTGCGCTTTGCACAGGGGTTTGCGGTTGGAGGAGAATGGGGTGGAGCAGTGCTGCTAGCGACAGAACATTCACCTGCAGCCAGGCGTGGGTTCTTCGGAAGCTGGCCGCAGTTTGGTGTCCCTATAGGGCTTCTGCTCTCATCGTTGATCTTCAGTTTAGTTGCATCATCCTTCCCAACGGCAGGTTTTCTGTCTATTGGCTGGAGGATCCCCTTCCTGCTGAGTATTGTGCTGGTCGCTGTCGGATTATTTGTCCGGCTGAGGATCGCAGAAACACCTGACTTTGAGAGAGTAAGGGAAAGCGGTAGGATAGCCAGGATGCCTGTGATCGATGTGCTCCGCACCAACTTCAAGAACGTTATATTGGCGGCGGGTGCCTTCTTCCTGACGAATGGAACTTTCTACATCTATGTCACCTTCATTGTCAGCTACGGCAGCAAGATAATAAAGGTCCCGGCCAGCACAATGCTCAATGGCACCCTGTGGGGAGCAGTCGCAATGGGGGTCACTATTCTGGTAGCAGGTTGGTTGAGTGATCGCCTTGGACGGTTGCCTGTCTACCTGGCGGGTGCGGCCTTTGTGGGTTTGATGGCGTTCCCCGTCTTCTTGCTCGTCAATACGAGATCACCAGTGTTAATCGCTCTGGCACTTGCCATTGGGATCGGTGGCATTGGAATAATGTACGGTCCACAGGCGGCCTTCTTTAGCGAGTTATTCGGTGCCAATGTCCGTTATAGCGGAGCATCGCTCGGCTACCAGATAACTACGATCTTCGCTGGTGGACTCGCACCATTTATCGCTACACTCCTACTTGCTTGGTCCAACGATGCTTCCTGGCCGATTGCCCTCTACATCATAGGTATGGCGATCATCACGCTGGTCTGCACCTACCTGGCTGGGGAGACTCGGCCATCAGTGGCTGCTGAGCCTGTAGGAGGGGTAGCAGGGAACTAAGTAACTCAAGAGGGCATTTCCTAACTCATAACGAGGCCTTGCCAGTTAGGAAATGCCTTCTGTAAGGAGATAGAGCTTGAGTACACCTACGGAA
>WNFB01002789.1_pt1 | contig 15289 bp, 15 predicted proteins | sample 5400501 | NCBI WGS metagenome assembly WNFB01 (sample SAMN13153341, study PRJNA577476) | soil metagenome | isolation source: 200 cm saprolite under Douglas fir tree site 2 hole 1 | place: USA:California | collected 2015-04-18
AGCCCTTGCGATAGCCGTCCCGATAACCGTTCTTAAACTGTCCGTAGGGACCCATCCAGTTGGCATAGCCGCGATTGGCGTGCTCCCAGTCCTCGCTGCGAAAGTCGTACCCCCCGTTTTCGGCACGGTCCTCTCTGCCGTGACGGAAACCGTCGCTGTAGCCCTGCTGATAGCCGGACTGCCGGGCCTGCCCAGGATTGCCACGGTAATAGTCGTCATCGTCATCGTGGGCCAGAGCCAAGCCGCTGAACACCAGCGTCATAGCCATGGCCAGTGCCGCCATCCTCAAGTTTCGCAACATGGTTACCTCCCACCGGGTTTCCTTGATCGTCGAGGACGGGCTGTTTCCTCCCCTGAGACTGCTCTTCCTCTGCTAGTTCCCCGGCTTCGTTGTATGGGATGCCTCAGGAACGCCGATTGGCTGCTCAGGTTGGATGCAAATATCAGATAAATAAAGCTGAAGCGAACCTTAAATGGGTTTGCGCCGCGCAACTTTTTTCGGGAAGGTGGGTTGCCTGCCCCGGCTGAGGCAGCCTGCGGTGTTAGACTTTCAGGTTTTCCCGCTCAGGAGAAGCCGTTTATGGACATCGAACGCGTGGGTGTGGTGGGCGCGGGCACGATGGGCAATGGCATCGCTCACGTTCTTGCCCGCAGCGGCTGCCAGGTGATGCTATGCGACGTGGGGCAGCGCTTTCTTGATCGCGCGCTGGAGACTATCGGCAAGAACCTTGACCGCGAGGTCGCCAAAAACAAGATCACCGCGGACGATAAGGCAGCAGCGCTAAAGCGGATTGTGCCGGTGCTGGAGCGCGCGAAACTCGCGAGCTGCGATTTTGTGGTGGAAGCGGCTACGGAAAAATTCGAAATCAAGGCGGAGATCTTTCGCGATCTCGACCGAATCTGCCGGCCGGAGGTTGTGCTTGCGTCTAACACGTCGTCGATTTCCATCACCAGGCTGGCGGCGCTCACCAAGCGCCCGGAAAAAGTTATCGGTATGCACTTCTTCAATCCCGTGCCGCTAATGAAACTGGTGGAAGTGATCCGCGGGCTGGGCACGTCGAATGAAACCTTCCAGACGGTGCATGAGCTGGCGCTGAAGCTGGAGAAAACGCCGGTGGAGGTGAACGACGCGCCCGGGTTCGTCTCCAACCGGGTGCTGATGCCGCTGCTGAATGAAGCCATGTACACGGTGATGGAAGGCGTGGCCACGCCGGAGGCGGTGGACGAGGTCTTCAAGCTGGGCATGGCGCATCCCATGGGCCCGCTCGCGCTGGCGGATTTCATCGGGCTCGATGTCTGCCTGGACATCATGCGGGTGCTGCAGGATGGCCTGGGCGATCCCAAGTACCGGCCCTGCCCGCTGCTGATCAAGATGGTGGATGCGGGCTGGCTGGGGAGAAAGAGCGGGAAAGGGTTTTACAAGTATTGATGGCCAAGGGCCCGGGAGGGCGGGGTTTGTGCCGCGCCGAAAGCCGTACGATTGATTTGCATCCGAGGGCGCTTAAAGCGCCGAAGAATCTGCGTTTGCGAAGGCCACCACGAACAGCAAATTCCTCAGGGGCTGAAAGGCCCCTTCGGAATGACAAACTGTAGGGCGGGGTTCCTCGGCACGGCTGAAGCCATGCCCTCCCGTTTGACCAATCATGCCTGATGAAGGACAGGAAGAAAGCGAGCGCAGCGTCTTTGTGCTTGGTGCTTTCCTCGGCATCTGCGCCGGATGGCTCGATGTAAAATTCGGCGACCTGCTGTTTACCGCGCTGTTCGTGCTGGCCTCCACCATGCTGCTGGGTGCACTGCGGCCACAAAGACCCTGGCGATGGACGCTGCTGGTCGCGGTCTTTGTGCCCATAGTGCAGTTGCTGGCGTATCTGTTCATGACCCAAAAGCCCTATCGGGCGCAGATCTACGAATCGTTCCTCGGTTTTTTGACCGGGATCGCCGGAGCGTACGGCGGGTCGGTGGGTCGCAGAGGATTGGACGAACTCTTCGGAAGGTAGAGCACGCCCGTTTGTGTTTTAAGGCTCGGTAGAAAAGGAATCGGGAGGATGCAATGCCAGAGCGGAAAGGAAGTGACGCCATGAGTGGGCAGCAAATCAACCGCGTTAGTGGCAAAGTCCTAATCGTCCTGTCTCTTACAGCGTTGCTTGCGGTACTTAGCGGGTACACTCATCTGCCTCAACCGGACGAAGGTGCGGCGGCACATATCTCTCAGCTGTCTATCGTGGCGCTCGTACCGATGATCTTACTTTTTCTCGCCACGGCGGATTGGGGGCAGCCTTTGCGAAGCGCGCGACCATTGGCATTTCCAGCCGGCGCTTTGGTTCTCGCGTTTGGAGCCCTGTATTACCTTGAACACTACCGATAAACTGCGACACGGCCGGCATTCGGCAATTTCGGCGAGCGTCTCGCCGGATAGCCGGGCGCCAGTTGCCCGGTAACCTAACTGCGTTTGTCTAATTCCGCCCTTTTTTCAGTTGGGTGCAGGGGTATGTGGCGTATGATACGAATGTCCTTGGTGTTCCCTCCCCCAAACGACCATTCGGGATCAGCCCTGAAAACAACATGGGGCATTGGCTGGTCTGATGGTTAGCTCCGAGCCGGGCGAAAGAGGAGAGGCGTATGAAACACACTTTCGTGATCGTTGCGGGACTGATGTTGGCCCAGTTCGCCTTCACAGAGGATCAACCAAGCGTTTCCACAAGATTTTTTAAGATACCCGCAAACACCACAATCCGCGTTCGGACTAAAAACGAGGTCTCCAGTGAGACAGCGCACGTTGGTGACGACGTTCAAATGGAGGTTCTCGGGGACGTCATCGTCAACGGCTACGTTGTCATTCGACAGGGCGCTTCTGCCATTGGGCAGATAAGCCGGGTCAAAGAGGCACGTACCCTGGGTAGACGCGGCAATGTCGCGCTTACCCTTAACTATGTAGAGGCAGTGACCGGAGAACACGTTCCCGCCAACGGGAGCCGGACGGAAAAGGCGAACGGAAAAGCTGGGGAGATGGCCACCGAAGTCGTGGTAACCACCGCGGTCTTGGGTGGTCCAGTAGCGGCATTGTGGTTATTCGAAAAGGGTGACGAGAGCACCATTCCACCTGGCACCGCGTTTTCCGTGTATACGATAGCGGACACAATGCTTGACTTGTCAATGCTGCCGGCTGCGTCACAAGTCGTGCCACCTGCGATTGGCCCCAATCTGTTGCCTCGACCAACTTCGGACTCCTCAATGACGGTCCCCTCGTTAGGTGTTGTGGTCAGCACACGGGTAAATGTTGGGGCTGAGGTCATCGGAGTTGTGCGCGACAGCGTAGCGGAAAAGGCAGGGCTGCACGTAGGCGACGTGATCAACGCGATCGATCGGAAGCCGATCAGGACCGCGATGGAGCTGGCGGCTGAGCTATCGAACCGGGCGCCCGGCTCGCACGTTCGGCTCGGGTACGTGATCCGAAGCGCCACTTCAACTCCGTCTGATGCCAGGAGCAGCAGTGCTCTCCTCTATTATCCCAAAGAAACGGTTGTCATCCTGGCAGCGAAGCACTGAAGGCATTGGAGTTGGAATACCGACACATGGAGCAGCTTTCAGGCCCCCGAAGGATCCTGTGGGCATCCGCCAAAATACACAGGCCTCATGGGGGCATCCGCCCCAAAGTCTCGGATAACCACAAAGTTACTCCCGTTTGCACAGCGCGAACGAGTATGCTCGGCGCATGGGAGTGTCGGTCTCGGTGCTGGCCAGCGGCAGCCGGGGAAACAGCGCCATTGTCTCAAGTTCGAAGACACGCATCCTGGTGGATGCGGGAATCTCCTGTCGCGAGACTTTCAAACGGATGAAGGCGGCGGGGGACGATGCGCGCACGCTTTCCGCCATCCTGATCACGCACGAGCACTCGGACCATGTGTACGGTCTGCAAACCCTCGCCAAGAAACTCAATATTGCTGCCTTCATGACGGGAGCCACGCAGCAGGCGTGGGCCAAGATGGTGCGCGACGCCGTGGGCGAGCGCCCGGAATTGGCCAAACTCGAGGTGTTTTCCTCGGGACGCAGCTTCCATATCGGAGACATCGCGGTCACACCGTTTACCATTCCGCACGATGCCGCCGATCCGGTGGGATTTACCTTCCGCGCCGAAGGCGTGAAAGTCGGCATGGCCACCGATTTCGGATATCTGCCGAACAGTATGCATGACCACTTGCGCGCCTGCGATGTGCTGGTGATCGAGTCCAATCACGATCTGGAAATGCTGCGGGTTGGTTCCTACCCATGGCCGGTGAAACAGCGCGTCATGAGCCGGGTGGGGCACCTTTCCAACGAAGCACTCGCGGATTTCTTCGCGAGCGACTATGATGGCAGTGCATCATATATTGTGCTGGCGCACCTCTCCGAGCAGAACAACCATCCTGAAATAGCCCGGGGAGCAGCGGAGAAGGCCCTGGGTCCCCGCCAGACATTGCTTCACAACCGGGTGATGCTGGCAAAGCAGTCTGAGCCGATGGAAGCAATCCGGCTGTAGTTCGGTATGAGTCAGTGTGCTGATCCCATCGTGGGCAAGATTCTGGCCGGCTGGCGCTATGACATTTCCGGCCTGGCGCCCGAGATGCGCGAGGACTACGAGGAGCACTTCGCCGCCTGCGAGCACTGCCGCTCCCGGCAACGCCTGCATCGCACGATTGATGTTTCGTTGATCATTCTGGCCTCGCTTTCTGCGGGCGTGTTTCTTCTAGCCTTCGGAGTAATCCGCTACTTCGGCCCGCGCCACGCCTTCTGGCTGGAACTGGCGGCGCTGGCGGGATTTGCGCTTTCCGCCCTGATCTGGCTGGTGGTGGCCGTGGCTACGCCCGCGCCCATGGCGGTGGTGGATGCCGCCAAGCTCGGCGCACGCCATGTACACGACCGGCTGCCTCCCGAAATCCGCGACCGTTTGCCCGAGGAGATCCGCCTGAAAATTACAGGGTCGTAGCCCAGGGGCGGTCCACCGCATCTCATCGGATGACTCCACGGTTCGCGAAGAATTTTTCGGGAGAGGACTTTCGTTTGCGAAGAAAAGCCGCCCTTCCCTGGCTGTTGCTTGTGCTCTGTCTCCCTGTCGCGGCCCAGGAACAGCCTGCGGATTCCGCCCACGAACATGCTGCACAGCAACAGACCCCTCCTCAGGAAAAGAAGCCGCAATGCGGAATGGCTGGCATGCAGCAGTCGCCGCCGGAGCACGGCCAGATGCCGGGCATGAACATGGAAGAGCCGTCGTCTCTTCCCTCGCCCCACGCCGGCTCGGGCACCGGTTGGCAGCCCGCCTCGGTTCCGGCACACCTGTGGATGACCTCCCGCGGCAACTGGGAACTGATGGCACACGGAGTTCTCTTCCTCACTTATAACCAGCAGGGCGGCCCGCGCGGCGCCGGCAAGGCTGAATCAATTAATTATCTGATGTTGATGGAGCAGCACCCGTTGGGCCCGGGTACGCTGCTATTCCGGCAGATGTTTTCCGCCGAATCGCTGACCTCGCCGCATCCCGGATTTCCCCTACTGTTTCAGACGGGCGAGACCTATCACGGGCAGCCGCTGGTCGACCACCAGCATCCCCACAACGTCTTCGCCGAACTTTCCCTGCTCTACACCGTGCCGCTCAGCGAAAAAGTTTCCTGGCTGTTCTATGGCGGACCAGCCGCCGAGCCTGCCTTGGGACCGGTGACCTACGTTCATCGCGAGTCGGCGCCGGAGAATCCAGCCGCGCCGCTCAGCCATCACTTGCAGGATTCCACCCATACCAGCTTCGGAGTGGTGACGACAGGCTTCATCTTTGATTATTCCAAGCTGGCTCGTTTCAAGCTGGAGGCCTCCGCCTTCAACGGGCATGAGCCGGACGAAGATCGCTGGGACATCCAGCTCGCCACGCTCAATTCCTGGTCGTTTCGCCTGAGCGCAGCGCCCACGCGCAACTGGACGGCGCAATACAGCTATGGGCGCCTGGAGCATCCGGAAGCGCTGGAGCTAAGCAACGAGCGGCGGCAAAGCGCGTCGCTCGAATACAACCGGCCGTTGTCCCGAGGGAAGCTGGGGGAGGGGAACTGGGCGACTTCACTGGTGTGGGGGCGCAAGCGCAAGGAATTGGATAACTCGATCCAGAACAGCTACTTGCTCGAATCGACCCTGAATTTTGAGCGCCGCAACTACGCGTACACGCGGCTGGAGTTGGTGGACAAGGACGAACTATTTCCGCAGGCGCCGATTCATCCCGCGTTCCGCATCGGCGCCTACACGTTTGGTGGGGTGCGCGACCTGGTGCAGAACCAGCGCTGGCAGCTCGGCCTGGGCGCGGATGTGACTTTCTATTCCAAGCCGGCGGTGTTGGATTCTGTCTATGGAAACAGCCCGGTGTCGTTTCATGTGTTTCTGCGGTTAAGGCCGGGGCTGAGCGGGCACGGGCACTAGGAAGCCGGGCGCACGTTGGCAAGTCCGGCACGGCGGGTTTCGTCCTCATCCTGTTTTTCGGCCCGTTCTGAGGCTGAAAACTGGAGAAGTGTTCCACGTGGAACATTACGCAAATTGAAGAAGTGTTCCACGTGGAACGTTTTGTGATCACGATATTGTACGTACAATAATATACGTAATCTGTAAGCGCATGAAACGGCAGAGCAAAGTGATGCTCCCCCGTCTCACTAAAAGCTGCGAGACATGGAGCACCCGGCCTTTCTTACAGCGAACCCTTCCCTTAGGTAACCTCGTCTAATACTATGTAGAGGCGTATTGTCACAGAAGGTACTTGACGGATAGTGGTAGAATTTGCTCGAAAATGCTTTCCCCTATCGCTGCGCCACGGCCAGCAGTTTGGAGGACGTGATGGCGAGCGTGCATGATGTTGCCGCGTATATCCTGAAGCGACAGGGCCCCATGACAGCGATGAAGCTCCAGAAGCTTGTTTACTATTCGCAAGCGTGGGGATTGGTGTGGGATGAAGAACCGCTGTTTCCAGAAGCGATAGAGGCATGGGCGAACGGTCCAGTGGTGTTTGAACTCTATGATAAGCACCGTGGCATCTTCAGAGTTTCCGAATGGGATGGCAATCCGACGGCCTTGAATAAGTCCCAGCGCGAGACGATTGATAGCGTGCTCCGCTTCTACGGCAGAATGTCTTCACAGCAACTCAGCAATCTCACTCACCAGGAAGCCCCATGGCGTAATGCTCGCAGAGGGCTAGGGCCGGGCGACAGGGGTTCTCGGGAAATAACTCACGCAGCAATGGCGGAGTATTATTCGAGTTTGTAACTACCTTAGTCTGTGGCGAAATCCAAGCATGACAAGCGCAAGGGCCCCAAGACCTTGGTGAGTCCTGCTTCGGAGAAGGAACCAAGAGTGGGGTGGCAAGAAGATTGGCGCGAAATGAGACCTGCGTGGCGGGTTTCCTTGCTGAAGATGCGCATGCCGTTCGGGTGGCTAACAATTGGCGAGGCGAACGCTATACAGGTTCGAGATAAGCTTGCAAGCTACGAGTCGATGAAATGGAAAGAGATTATTCCCAGCTACCGCTCTCACTTCGTGAAGATCACCGATCTGTGTCCAGAGGCTCAGGATCATTTGGCTGCAATCCAACAAGACGACGTAGACAGCGTGGTGTCGCTGGGAATTGATCAGATGTCTAGGGTGATTGGAATCTTAGAGCATAACATCCTCAAAATTCTATGGTGGGACCCGGAGCACGAAGTTTGCCCGTCAACAAAACCAAATACGTGAGCGACTAAATCGACCTTTCCGAGGTTTCCTAGTGATTTTCAATACGAGGAGCGGGTGGAAGGCTCGGCCTCGCGGACTGCGGTCGGCCGGGTTCATCCAGTAGCTCTAGGGACTTGGTTACTTGCACCGGGCCGACCGTCGTCGTTGGCAGAGGACGCTCTCCGGAAAAGACTTGTAGCGCAGCCTTCCGGAGTGCATGCTGCTCAGACTCGATGTCCCAGAAGCCCTTCGGGTAATAAACGTTCTGAATTGAAACCTTATCGATGTCGTATTTTAAGCTTTGCGCCATCTCGTACAGGAGATCGACGAGCAGTTCATTTTTTTTCTCTACCCATCGATTCAATGCCTCGCCTTGCAGCGTTGGCAAATTAAGATGGGTGACGTAGAGCCTCCACGCGTCCAGGACCTTCTTGTTCGGCCCGCCTTTGGCCCAGAACTCCACCTCAATTCCATTCAGGGCCTCCACGTGGGCAGGTGCCCCATCTGGGTTGCCCTTGTCGTCATCAGCTTTCTGAAGATATCTACTTTCCGCGTTAAGCGTTCCCGACGCTCCTCAAGCCGCCTCTGAACCTCGAGAGCGATGAGCGGGCTAAGGAGAACCGCTAGGATTGTCAGCCATCCCTCCAGTTTGATACCAAGAAACATGGCGATAGACTATCATGCCTTCGCTGTTTCTTCGTCTATCTTGTGTGTACAATTGAATACATGCGTGTTCAAACCGATTCATCTCCCAGGAGTGACTCAGATGGTCGAGGGACTTTGGACTGTTCAGTTTCAAGGGCCGCAGGGTGACGGCGGCGGCGTGGTCGTTTTCACCAACGGCAAGGTCTTGGGAGGCGACAGCGGCTTCACTTACGTAGGCACGTATGAGGGGGATCCGGTGCTTAAGGCGCGCGTCGCTGTCCGCAATTTCCTCCCCGGCGTTCCGAATGTCCTGGGCGTCCCGGGCGACTTCGAGCTGCACATTTCGTGCAATGTGCAGGGAGACGCGATGACTGGGACGGCCATGCTCGCCGGCCAGCCGCAGCGTAGCCTAGCGATTCGATTGACTAAGAAAGCAAGCCTATAACCTTTCACTCCTTCCGCCCTTCGGCGCGTGGGCGGAGTGGGGCCTGGCCCAGCCCAGCGGAGCTTATTTTACTCTCGAGGGTGGCCCGTCCAAGCTCTGCTTGGGCGGGGTTTTCTTGGGTGGACGAGCGCGCACCGGACGGAAAAACTCCCACCTCCTCGGCCGCCGCGCCGTCCAGCTTCAGTCCCCGCGCCGTGGAGGGAAGTGTAGTCCCACATTGGCTAGGAGTTCTGTTCGGGACGAACACCCCCGCCCAAGCAAAGCTTGGACTGATTGGATAAGAGCGAAGGCTCGATCCGAAACCCGGTAGTCTTGGTGGGAACTCCGGCCCTCGATTCGCTTGGGCATTTGGTTCCGATTCCGCCAGCTTTCACACCTCCACTTGTTCGTCGATATTCTAGCTCCTGTGGGGAAAACAAGACCCGAATTGTGGCAATGTTGAGTTCCTTGCCTCCCACCCTTGGCTTCGCCAAGAGTGGGGCACCCCCAGTTGTGTTAGCTTGTCTCTCCAGAGCGATTCTTCCCGCGAAAGATGGGACACTCGGCCGCCACTCGAGATAAAGGGGTTGGGGTAGTGGTGCATTTACCTTCTTGTTGCGGTGACTATACGCGCGAGATCCCTCGCTCCGCCTGAAGAACGGCTATGCTCGGGACGACGCCGACACGAATGAAGAAGCTCAGAATCTAAGTGCACCACTACCGGCGTTTGCTCTGGCTTGCCTCCGTCCAGTAGCATGGGCAGCCATGAAAAACCGCCTCGCGTCTTTCTGCCTGGTTCTTTTTCTCTCCGCCATAACGGTCAGCGTGGCCGCTGCCCAAGCTGCCAAACCTACCACACCGACCACGGCCAACGTCTATCCGCTCGTCTATCCGCTTCAGGAAGGATTCGTGGATGCCAACGGTGTGATGATCTACTACAAGATCCTCGGCCGGGGCGAGCCGCTGATGATTGTGCACGGCGGGCCGGGCGCGTCGCACGATTATTTCCTGCCGTATCTGCTGCCCCTGGCGCGGCACCATAAGCTGATCTTCATCGATGAGCGCGGCTCGGGGCGCTCGCAGAAGCTGGATGATGCCTCGGGCTACACCATCGAGAACATGGTGGAGGATGTAGAGGCGGTGCGGCAGGCGCTTGGCCTGGGCAAGATCAGCCTGCTCGGACATTCTTATGGAGGAGCGCTGGCGCAGGCTTACGCGCTCAAGTATCAGCGCAACCTGTCGCATCTGATTCTGGGCAGCACGTGGTCGAGCACGAAGGGATTGAATGAGGTTTTCGTGCGCATGAAGCTGAACATGTCATCCGAGCTGCGCGAGCGCATTGACCGGCTCGAAGGGGCAGGACTGTTTGGTCACGGCAAGGACTACAGGAAGAACCGCTACACGGACGACTACATGATTGCGGCCTGGGGCGAGGGATATTTCCCATACCTCTACCAGAATCGGCCCGATGCGAACTATGATCCGGTCGACGCAGGCAAAATGTCGTGGGACCTGTACCGCGAGATGTGGGGCTCACATGGGGAGTTCGTCATTGACGGCAACCTGAAATCGGTGGAGTACACGGAACGGCTCAGCTCGATCAAGGTGCCGACGTTAATTCTTGTGGGCGATCACGACGAGTCTGATCCGTCGCTGGCGCGAGCCATGCAGGAGAAGATCGCGGGGTCCAAGCTGGTGATCTTCCCCAAGGCGGGCCACATGACGTTCGTGGATGACACCGGAATGTTCATCAGGGCAGTGGAAGAGTTTCTTCAGGGCAAGTGAAGGAATACGCTATTGAGATGGAGCACCGATCGCAGGGCTGAAGAGTCTGTGTGCGAACCGCAGTGGCGCCCCTGCGGGGCGTGATCTTGTTCCACATTTACCCGGCACTCACGTGCCGGGCTAAAATATTCCGCTCCTCCGGAGCTGGTTTTGGAACGCTTCGTTCTGCCGGCTAACCTTCGCTCCCAGTCTATAATGCGAAGACCTTGCGCAGGTTGCATTGCTCAAATTGCGGAGTCATTTGCGTTTAAGTAAGCCATGAACATGCAAGTTCCAAACCGGCGATTTGCCTATCCGGTCGGCTTGCTGCTTTTCCTGGGCACGATTACTGCTGTCCCGGTGTCGGCAGCGCAGCAAGGCGCTGCTACGGGAGAACCGCTTTCCATTCAGACTGCATCGCTTCCTAAGGCAATTCTCCGGCAGGAGTATCGCTTCCAATTGCAGGCTCAAGGTGGGATCAGCCCGCTGAAATGGAAGGTGAGCGGTGGCGCGTTGCCGCGGGGGATGACCCTCAGCGAAGACGGCGTTCTGAACGGTGTTCCGAGCGAGCGCGGCGAGTTCCGCTTCGTTGTGACCGTCAGCGATAGCGGTAAGCCGGCCCAAGAGCGGAACCGCGAACTCATCCTGCGGGTTGTGGCACCGCTGCTGGTCGAGTGGAGCCGCTATCCCAGGATCACGGGAAAAAGAGTGGAGTGCGCGGTCAAGGCATTCAATCAGACGGAGCAGGACTTCGACTTAACAGTGATCGTGCTGGCGGTGAATGAGATCGGACGAGCCATCGCCGTCGGGTATCAGCATTTCACGCTGAACAAGAGCACGGCCGACCTTGAGCTCGCTTTCGGAGAAAACTTGCCGCGTGGAACGTACGAGGTACATGTGGACGTGGTCGGTGAGGTGGCGGCGACAAACACGATCTACCGCGCCCGGCTGGTGACGGGCGAGAAACTACAAGTGCAGCAAGGACCGTAAAACTTTGGGTCGGCCGCCGACGCACTTGAATCTGAGAGGTATTCTAGAAGCAGTTCCCGGTTTCTCTGCTTTCAGTTCTCAACGCTCCACCGTAAGTGGCCACCTACAGACGCGTCACCCTCCCGAACTGAACGGTGCACTCAAATTATAGGGGAGGGGTATTAACGAGCTGAACCGCCCGGCGACGAAAGGGTGACGCGCAACAAACATTAAGAGTTCCGAGGTGATGTCAAACTCATTCGTCTCGGCCAGTAGCTCGCGTTAGACCCTTGCCGACCTGCCCTCGTCGCTTCCTTGCGGGTTGCAACGCGCGATCGTTGCTCGGGCTCCGGGCTCACCGCCAACCGGATAAACCAGCTTAACGCCTCGGAACTCTATCCTGCCTTCAACAAATCTTCTTGTTCGCCTCGACCAGCGCTTTGCTATAGACCCTTGCCAGCCTTCCCTGCTCGGCCTTGCGGTCTGCAGAGTGACTTCGCTCGAGCCCCGGACGCTGCACCAACCGGGAAAACTTCAGAAGCTGTCAAAGAACGATTGTCTTTTTACTCCTCCCATTTTGGGAGTCAACAAAAAACAGTCAGCTCTATCCGCTCTGAAATCAGGCGAGTGCAGCCTGTTCACAGCCATGTGAACCGAGTCTGGTGCAGTCCTCGAACGACTGGCTCCGTGCGATCGGCATTGGGGCGTTTTTTCGCGGATTTCCCCGCTTAACTTCCCGCAAAAGCGCTGCCGAGGGACCATTCCTGGCATGTGAAAATCCCTGAAAATACGCTCTGGATAGGACGTTCGAGCGTTTTTCGGATGCGGCGTGCGAGCTCGTGAGCAGTTGCACCGCCGGGATAAAGTTTTTTTAGCGGCACTGGGCCGGAATCTCCTCCGCGAACTCTGCAAGTCCGTCGCCAGCAATCAGGTAAAATGCCCGTTTCCGAGAGCACCCGCTTCCCAGAACATCAAGGAGGGCCGCAGTGGGTCGAACAGCTAGTTTTCTTGTTCTTGTTCTCGCCCTGGGTGCATGCGTTAACTCAGCCGCGCAGCAACCGTCGAGCGCTGAGCAGCGCACCGCCGCCTACCTGACATCGGTCCGGCAGCATCCTTCGCTTCTGTTGGCGTTTTTGCGCGAGATGCCCAAGGGCGGCGACCTGCACAATCATCTTTCGGGAGCGATCTACGCAGAGAGTTTTATCGACTTCGCCGCAGATAACGGAATGTGCGTGGATCGGACGACTGCATTCCTGCTGGCCCCGCCTTGCGACAACTCCTGCGACAAGTACACCAGCAAGCCGGCCGTGCGCTGCGCTTATCAGGATCACGTCCTCTACAACTCGATAGTCGATGCCTGGTCCATGCGCAACTGGAACCGCGAGGAGGAGTCCGGGCACGATCACTTCTTCACCACGTTCGATAAGTTTCACTTAGCGATGTTGAACCACGTGGGCAATGCTATCGCCGAGGCAGCGGCGCGGGCGGCTGCCGACCGTCTGCAATACCTCGAGCTCATGCACACGGCGGATGGCATGCAGTCGGCGCAACTCGGCGCGAAAGTAGGGTGGGATGACGATTTGGCCAAGCTGCGGGATAAATTGCTGGCCAACGGGCTCAAAGATATCGTCGCCGCGACCCGCAAAGGGCTCGATGACGACGAAGCCAAACTGCGCGCTATCCTCAAGTGCGGTACGGCAGAGGCCGATGTCGGCTGCAAGGTCGCCGTCCGTTATCTCTACCAGGTCCTGCGAGGGCTGCCGCGCGAGCAGGTGTTTGCTCAGATCCTCACCGGGTTCGAGCTGGCGCAGTCTGATTCGCGTTTTGTCGGACTCAACCTCGTCATGCCGGAAGACTGGTACGTCCCCATGCACGATTTCGATTTGCACATGAAGATGCTCGATTATCTTCACGGCGTCTATCCCAAGGTGCACATCAGCCTGCATGCGGGAGAACTTGCTATGGGCATGGTGCCACCGGAGGGCTTGCGCTTTCACATTCGCGAATCTATCGAGCGTGGGCACGCCGAGCGCATCGGCCACGGCGTGGATGTGATGAACGAGCGCGATCCCCTGGGCCTGCTGCGCGAGATGGCCCAGCGCAATGTGCTGGTGGAAATCTGCCTGACTTCGAATGAGATGATTCTCGGCGTCCGGGGGCAGGAACATCCCTTGCCGGTTTACCGGACTTATGGTGTGCCGGTGGCGCTGGCCACGGATGATCAGGGAGTAGCGCGGTCCGACATGACACATGAGTATCTGCGGGCCGCCGAAACCTATGGCCTGTCTTATGCCGAACTCAAGAGAATGGCGCGGCAGAGCCTGGAACACAGTTTCCTGCCCGGCGCCAGCCTGTGGGAGGAGACGCAGCAGTTCGGTCCCGTGCCTGCCTGTGCAGGCGATCGTCCCGATAACGGGAAAGTATCGGCCGGCTGCCGGAAATTTCTCGACGGGAATGAGCGCGCCCGGATGCAGTGGGAGTTGGAAGAGGAATTCACACAGTTTGAGAAGAGGTTTTGAAGCGAATAGTGCTGGACCGGCAGCCCTCACCTTTTGGCTTTTACTGAGAGCTGATCGCTGACGGCTGAAAGCTACGATGACTGACGACTTCACCCGCGCCGAATCCGCCGCGCAGTTCCTGCTCTCACAGACGCCGCTTCGCCCCAAGATAGGCCTCGTTCTGGGCTCGGGGCTCGGCGCCTTCGCCGACGAACTCTCCCAAGCGACGCGCATTCCTTTTGCGCAGATTCCAGCCTTCCCGCGCTCCACGGCCGTCGGGCACGCCGGGCAGATGGTGATTGGCAAAATCGATGGCATTGCTGTCGCCGCCATGCAGGGACGCGTGCATCTTTACGAAGGCTATTCCGCCAAGGAAGTTGCGTTCCCCATGCGGGTCTTTGGCCGGATGGGCATTCGCGCCGTGGTCCTCACCAATGCGGCTGGGGGGATCAATCTCGAATATAAACAGGGTGCGCTAGTCATCCTCACCGATCACCTCAACTTGCAGGGCCAGAACCCTCTTGTCGGACCAAACGACGACCGCTTCGGCCCGCGCTTTCCAGACATGACCCAGGCGTACTGGAAGCCGTATCGCGCGAGCGCTCTCGAGGCAGCCCGCAAGCTGGGCAAGACGGTCTACCAAGGCGTGTACGCCGGACTTCTGGGCCCGAGCTACGAGACTCCGGCCGAAATCCGCTACCTGCGCACGATTGGCGCCGATTTGGTGGGGATGTCTACGATCTCCGAAGTCATTGCGGCACGGCACATGGGGATAAAAGTCCTGGCGATTTCCTGCGTGACCAACATGGCGGCGGGAATTCTCGACCAGATTATCAGCCACGAAGAGGTGCTCGAGACCGGCGAGCGGGTGAAGGGAGACTTTGTGGCGCTGCTGCGGGCGGTGCTGCCCGAAATTGCCGCAGACGTTGAACGGAGGTAGGACCGTGGGGCGTGGGCACCTTTGCCCCACGAATGGCCGAGTCGATGAACGCTGGGTACGCTCGTCCGTCTTGCGAAGCGATACTAAATCCTAGAGACACGGGCGAGGGCGCCCGCGCCACACAAGCCCATCAGAACGTGAACTTCGCCGCCAACTGAATCACTCGCGGCCCGCCGCCGCCCAGGCCGGGGTTCGTTTGTGCCTGGTCGGGAGTCTGCGTGATGAGGCCTTGCCCCGAGGAGCCGGGGCTCACGAAGAAGTTCGGCAAAGCGAAGTTGGGATGGTTGAAGATGTTGAAGAACTCCGCCCGGAGCTGAAGATTCAGCCGTTCGAAGAGCT
>WNFB01002790.1_pt1 | contig 15287 bp, 14 predicted proteins | sample 5400501 | NCBI WGS metagenome assembly WNFB01 (sample SAMN13153341, study PRJNA577476) | soil metagenome | isolation source: 200 cm saprolite under Douglas fir tree site 2 hole 1 | place: USA:California | collected 2015-04-18
AGGGGGAGAGGGAATTCAAGGGGCGATGATCAGGTCCTTGAGCTCTCGCGGATAGTCGGTCATCACGCTCCGTCCGTCCTCCGTGATGAGGACGGTGTCGGAGTGCCGGAAACCTCCGAGCTCCTTCAGGTACAGACCGGGCTCGACAGTGAAGACCATGCCGGCTTCCAGGATGGCGTCGTCGCCTCGGTCAAGGAACGGAGCTTCGTGGCCCTCAATGCCGATCGAGTGGCCGACGTGGTGGCGGAGGTGGTCCTCCACGCCGACCTCATTCGCGAACTGGATCACGGCCAGCTCGACCTCGCCGGCTGGGACGCCGGGCGCCATCACCTCGATGGCGCGGCTCTGGAGCCCGAGCATCGCACTGAAAGCGCGCTCCTGCTCTGCTGTCGGATCGCCAACGATCATCGTGCGCTCGAGCTCGCTGCGATAGCCGTCGATGTCGGCACCGGCGCCACTCACCAGCACGTCGCCCTTTTGAATCCGGTGGCCCTTGACGAACCCGTGCGGCATGGCGGTGGACCGGCCGCCGACGAACATCGCCGTGAGCCCATTCCACCCGGCGCCGCGGGGGCGCCACCCCGGCATCTCATGGACCATTTCGAACAGGGTCTCGGTGGCACTCGGCACATAGCACTCCATCTCGGTCTTACCGATCTCGATGGCGCCCTGCATCCGCCGATGGGCGCGCGCGGCCCAGTCGCAGCTGAGCTGAATGCATGCGATCTCAGTTGAAGACTTCACCCGGCGCAGCGATTCCACCAGCATTTCGGCATCCATCGGCCGGTGCCCGGTGAGGTCGCTGAGGCGAGGACCTCGATAGCCCCAGTAAGGCACGTAACCGTCGTGGTCGGTGCCTACGCGCGTCGGCCGCGCAGCGGACTCTGCCAGCAGGCGGGCCACGCGCTCCATCGGGTGCTGTGCGCCCGGGTACTCGAAGTAGACCTCGATGCGGTCGAGCCCGACGACGGATTCGGCGTGCTCCTTCTCGACAGCAGGCACCACCATCACTGCTCGGCCGTGGGGACCCAGTAGGAGCGCGATCGGACGCTCGGTCGGGATGTGGTGGAACCCGGTGAGGTAGGCGACGCGCGCCGGATAGAAGATGCAGAGCGCATCGAGCCCGGCGGCTTCCATGCCGGCCTGCACCGACTCCCGCCGAGCGGCATACTCGGCCGACCTGATCTGGGGCACGGTCATGGCCGTCGCCGCTTTCACCTTCCCCCCTCGACCGGGAGGGCTTGGGAGGGGCGACTCAGGCGCCCTTCGGGGGGCGCCACCCCGCTTAGTACGCGGCAAGCCTGCGCATCGCCTCCGCGATCTTGTGCGGGTTGGGCATGAAGAACTCCTCCTGGGGAGAGTTGAACGGCATCGCGGGGATGTCCGGCGCCGCGACGCGTAGGACGGGACCGTCAAGGCTCTCGAAGGCGTGCTCGGAGATGATCGCAGTCACCTCCGCACCGAATCCGCCGGTGAGGTTGTCCTCGTAGACGACCATCGCCTTCCCAGTCTTGCGCACTGATCCCAGGATGGTGTCGCGGTCCAGGGGAGCCAATGAGCGCAGGTCGACCACCTCGACGCTCACATCTTCGGTGGCAAGCTGCTCAGCCGCCTCCAGGCAGTAGTGGGTCATCAAGCCCCACGCGAAGCAGCTGAGCCGGATCCCCTCGCGCCGCACGGCGGCGGGACCGATCGGCACGATGTGATCGCCCTCCGGGATCTCCTGCGCGACCAGCCTGTACACCCTCTTATGCTCGAGGAAAAGCACGGGATCGGGGTCGCGGATAGCCGACTTGAGCAGGCCTTTGGCATCGGCGGGCATGCTCGGCACCACCACCTTGAGACCGGGCACGTGGGCGTAAAAGGCCTCGATCGACTGCGAGTGATACAGGCCTCCGTGCACGCCGCCGCCAAACGGCGCCCGGATCACGATCGGCACGGACCAGTCGCCGTTGGTCCGGTAGCGCGTGCGTGCAGCCTCGCTCACGATCTGGTCGAAGGCCGGATGGATGAAATCCGCGAACTGGATCTCGGCGATCGGGATCAGGCCGTTGAGGGCGGCGCCGACGGCGATGCCGACGATGCCCGATTCGGCCAGCGGGGTATCCAGCACGCGAGCCTCACCGAAGCGGGCATAAAGGCCATCGGTCGCGCCAAATACGCCACCCTTGCGGCCCACGTCTTCGCCGATGACCAACACTCGCTCGTCGCGCTCCATCTCCTCGGTGATGGCAGCGCGCACGGCCTCGATCATCCTCATCTCAGCCATGCTGCGAGCGATTATAGGTTCGTAGGAATAGACTGCATCGGGGGGGCAGAGGGATACACCAAGGTCCTGGGGAGGTACGCGGAATTTCGTTCTCGGCCGACGTCAAGAACGAGATGGCCGGACTTCTGCCGGCTAGGCCATGCTGTCAGCTGAGTGAGCTGCTGGGCATCTATTTCGGCTCGCGCGCTCGCCTCATCAAGCGGTCGGGGGAAGGCCAGGCGGCCTACTTCTCGCTGCTTCGCAACGCCGTCGCCCGCAAGGTGGTCAGGCTCGGTCGTGCGGTGGGGCACCTCGACGCCAAATACCAGGCGGTCAGGACGCGCAAGCGAATGTCGTTCTACATCGAGCTGCCCCTGCCCGTAGGGCTGGCGCCGGCTTTCACACAGGCTGCCGTTCGTGCTGTACCAGAGGCGGCGTGCGACCGCAAGGCGATGCTCCGGGGACTCTTCCTCGGTTGTGGTTCGGTGAACGCACCCAGCTCGCGCTACCACCTCGAGTTCATCGCTCCCACGGCGTCCTGGGCGACCGCCATCAGTGAGGTCGCCGAGTCGGCCGGCGCCAGGGTAGGCATCGTCGAGCGCGGCGGGCAGAGCGTCGTCTACATCAAGGAAGGCGACGGCATCGTGCGCCTGCTCTCGCTGATGGGCGCCAGCCGAGCGGTGATGCAGTTCGAGAACGTGAGAGTGATAAGAGAGGTCAGCGGCGAGGTCAACCGGCGCCTCAACTTCGAGACCGCCAACATCGGCAAGACTATTGGCTCGGGGCTCCGCCAGGCGGCCGCGATCGAACATCTGGAGACCACTGGAAGAATCGATGCACTGCCGCCCGCGCTGCGCGAGATGGCGCGCTGGCGCAGCGCCAATCCAGAGCTCAACCTGGGCGAGCTGGCCGGCCGCATGAAGCTGTCGAAGTCCGCGGTGAACCACCGCCTGCGCCGCCTTCAAGAACTGGCGAACTCGAAGTACGAGGCCGGTTCACCCAAACCTGCGCACCTCTCCGCCTAACATTACGTGCGCCCCACATCCATCCCTGTGGGGGGTCAGCGCGCAGGAGGCGGGTTCTCGATTGACCATCAAGGTCGGCATCAACGGGTTTGGCCGCATTGGCCGCAACATCTACAGGGCAGCCCATCAGCTGGATCCCGAGGTCGAGATCCTGGCCGTGAACGACATCGGCGACGCCAAGACCTTCGCCCACCTTCTCAAGCACGACACCGCCCTGGGCACGTTCGGCCCCGCGGTCTCGGCTACCGCCGACGCCATCAAGGTCGACGGGCGCACTGTCAAGTTTCTGAGCATCAAGGATCCTGGCGAGCTGGCCTGGAAAGAGCTCGGCGTGGATATCGTCGTCGAGTCGACAGGCCTGTTCACGGACGCTACGAAGGCGCGCGTGCACATCGACAAGGGCGGCGCCAAGAAGGTCATTATCTCCGCCCCTGCGACCAACCAGGACTTCACCGTCGTGATGGGTGTGAATCACAAGAGCTACGACCCCAAGAAGCACAACGTCATCTCCAATGCCAGCTGCACAACCAATTGCTTCGTGCCCATGGCCAAGGTCCTCAACGAGTCATTCGGGATCGAGAGCGGGATGATGACGACGATCCACGCGTACACTGCGGATCAGCGCCTGCAGGACTTGCCTCACAAAGACCTTCGCCGGGCGCGCGCCGCGGCCGACAACATCATTCCCACGTCCACCGGCGCGAACCGCGCGGTGGCGGAGGTTCTCCCCGAGCTGGCCGGGAAGTTCGCCGGCATGGCCTTCCGGGTGCCTCTCCTGGACGTCTCGCTCGTGGATCTCACCGTCGGGCTCAACCGCGCCACGACGGTCCAGGACATCAATGCGGCGTTCCAAGAGGCGGCGGACGGCGAGCTGCGAGGAATCCTCGCGGTCAGTCACGAAGAGCTCGTCTCGTCTGACTTCAAGGGCGATCCACACTCCTCGATCGTTGACGCGCCGCTGACCATCATGCTCGGCTCCAACCGCGCCAAGGTCGTGGGCTGGTACGACAACGAATGGGGCTTCAGCTGCCGGATGGTGGACCTCATCAGCTACATGGCGGCGCGACTCTGAAAGCCTCGATCAAATCGGTCGATGTCACGGGCAAACGTGTCCTCGTGCGCGAGGACCTGAACGTACCCATCTCCAACGGTGTCATCCAAGACGACTCGCGCATCCGAGCCGTGATCCCAAGTCTCCGGAACCTCATGCACCGCGGCGCCATGGTCATCGTGATGTCGCACCTTGGCCGTCCCCAAGGCGCGGATCCCGCGCTGTCCCTGCGGCCACTTGCGCGCGCACTGTCGAGCCAGCTGTGGGGCGAGGTCCCTTTCGCTTATGACTGCGTGGGACAGCCGGCGCAGGCCGCGGTCGCGCGGCTGCAGGGGGGCCAGGTGCTGCTGCTCGAGAACGTCAGGTTCCATCCTGAGGACGAAGCGAACGATCCGGAGTTCGCTCGGCAGCTCGCGTCTTTGGGCGACCTCTACGTGAATGACGCGTTCGCTTCGTCTCATCGGGCACACGCCTCTGTAGTCGGGGTTGCCGCCCATCTGCCGGCCTATGCAGGCGAGCTCATGGAGGCAGAGTTGGCCGCGCTCCGCCTGACCCTCGACGACCCCAGGCGGCCGCTGGTGGCCGTCATCGGAGGGGCCAAGGTTTCGACCAAGATCGGCCTGCTCCACAGCCTGCTCAGCAGGGTGGATGCGCTGCTGATCGGGGGTGCGATGGCCAATACCTTCTTCAGGGCGCAGGGGTATCCGACTGGGAGCAGCCTCGTCGAGGAGAGCGCCGTGGAAGCCGCCAACGAGGTGTGGAAGGCAAGCCGGATCCGGCTCGTTCTGCCAACGGATGTTGTCTGCACGCAGAAGATGGAGAGTGGGCAGCCTGTGAGAGCGGTGCCTGCAAACGCGATCGAGCCGGGCTGGATGGCGGCCGATATCGGGCCTCAGTCGGTGGCCTTTTTCAGTGAACGCGTCCGCGGTGCGGGCACGATCGTGTGGAACGGTCCGATGGGTGTGTTCGAGATCGCGGACTTCAGCGCCGGGACTCGCGGTGTGGGCGAGGCGATCGCGACCTCTGGCGCTTACACACTCGTCGGCGGAGGAGACACTGCAGCAGCTATCGATGCGCTCGGCCTTGCCGGCCGCTTCTCTCACGTGTCCACGGGCGGCGGCGCCACCCTGGAGTATCTCGAAGGCAAGGAACTTCCAGGCGTTGCCGTTCTCCTGGACGCATGAACATGACGGAAGCCCCGAAGGCGCTGATCGCCGCGAACTGGAAGATGAACCCTGTCGACGGAGGCGACGCCATCGACATCGTGAGGGGCGTGCTGCCGGCGGCCGTCAGCCACCTCGACCTGGTGGAGGTGGCGATCTGCCCACCCTTCACGTGGATGCTCGGCGTGGCCGAGATCCTGGAGGGGACGGGCGTCAAGCTCGGAGCCCAGGACTGCTTCTGGGAGTATTCAGGCCCCTACACCGGCGAGGTGTCGCCCGCGATGCTCAAGGGTTGGTGCGACTGGGTGATCGTGGGTCACTCCGAGCGCCGTGTGCACCTCGGCGAGACTGACGAGATGGTCGCGCGCAAGGCTGCCGCCGCCCTGGCCAACAACCTGAGCGTCATCGTGTGCGTCGGGGAGCTCGATGAGCACTACGACGCCGGGAGGTCGGACGAGATCGTCACGGGCCAGGTCACGGCGGCCCTGTCCAAGTGCGCCGCGGACGATTCCCCCCGGTTGGTGATCGCCTACGAGCCCGTGTGGGCGATCGGTACCGGCAAGAACGCCGACCCTGAACACGCGTACAAGACGATGCGCCTGATCCGGCGAGTCGTTGGAGAGATGATCGGCGCCGGGGCCGCGCGCCGAGTGCGCGTGATCTATGGCGGCAGCGTAAACGCGAGCAACGTCGAGTCCTACGTGGAGCTGCCTCTGTGCGATGGGTGCCTGGTCGGCAACTCCAGTCTCAATTCGGATGAATTTGCCCATATCGTCATGGTGACCGCCGAGGTCTACGGCCATCGCTGACAGCCCCACGAAAAATCCCCACGAAAAATCCCCACGAACTCAGAGGCTGCGCCGAGAGTTCGCGGGGGCCCCTAGACTCAGAGGCTGCGCCGAGAGTTCGCGGGGGCCCCTAGACTCGGAGGCTGCGCCGTGAGTTCGCGGGGACCCCTTGAGAGCCCGGGCGTCCTGGTCCTTCTCCGCCACGGGCAGAGCACCTGGAACATGGAGAACTTGTTCACCGGCTGGCATGACGTCCCACTCAGCGAGGTGGGGGTCAAGGAGGCCACCGACGCGGGCAGGCTGATGAAGGATGCGGGCTGTGCACCCGAGGTGGTGCACACGTCGGTTCTCTTGCGCGCGATCGAGACTGCTGACCTGGCGCTCGGCGTGATGGGGAGGCGGTGGATCCCGGTCCATCGCAGCTGGCGCTTGAACGAGCGCCACTACGGCGCTCTGGAAGGGCTCGACAAGAAGCAGACGGCCGACAAGTTTGGAGCTGACAAGGTGAAGCTCTGGCGGCGCAGCTACGATGTCCGTCCGCCGGCCCTCGAGCTCACCGACGAGCGTCATCCCACACACGATCCCCGCTATCGCGACCTGCCCTCCGAGGTTCTGCCGGCCGCGGAGTGCCTGAAGGATGTTCTTGTTCGAGTGCTTCCTTACTGGACCGATTCGATAGTCGCCGACCTTCTGCACCGCCGCTGCGTGCTCGTTTCAGCCCACGGCAACAGCCTGCGCGCTCTGGTCAAACATCTCGACGGCCTCTCCGACCAAGAAGTGGTGGATCTCGACATCCCCACAGGCGTCCCACGCGTTTACGAGCTCGACCCAGACTTCCGGCCGAGGTCGTGGCGCTACCTGGGCGACATGGCGGATATCGAGCGCCGGACTGCGGCGGTGAGGGCCCAGGCGGGTGGCTCGGCTTAGACTGATTTCGAACGACAGCAGCAGCTTCTTGATTGGGGAGAAACACAATGGCATTTCAGCTACCGCCGCTTCCCTACGCGTTCAACGCCCTCGAACCGCACATTGACGCGCTGACCATGGAGATCCATCACGACCGCCATCACGCGGCCTACATCACCAACGCCAACGCCGCCCTCGAGAAACATCCCGAGTTGGCCGGCAAGTCAGTCGAGGACCTGCTGCGAGGGATGAGCACCGTGCCCGATGACATCCGCGGCGTGATCCGCAACCACGCCGGCGGGCACTCGAACCACTCGATCTTCTGGACGATCATGGGCCCCCACGGTGGCGGCGCGCCGTCGGGCCGGCTGGGCGACGCCATCACCAGCACTTTCGGCGCCTACGACTCGTTCAAGGAGCAGCTCCAGAAGGCTGCGGTGGGTCAGTTCGGCAGCGGCTGGGCTTGGCTGCTCGCCGATGCGGGTGGCAAGCTCTCGATCAAGGGCTACCCCAACCAGGACAGCCCCTACATGGATGGGCTGACTCCGATCGTAGGTGTTGACGTCTGGGAGCACGCTTACTACCTCAAGTACCAGAACAAGCGAGCCGACTACGTCGCGGCGTGGTTCAACACGCTCAACTGGAAGGCGATCGAGGTTCGGTATAGATGAAGGAGGGACAACCCGGAGGCGAATCGGGACCAAGTTGCGGCCGGGGTAAACCCGGCCGCCCCGGCAACGCTGGTTTAATGAGAGGGAATCCGTGGATAGAGTCAGGAACGCGCTCATCATCATCGAGGTCGTGCTGGCCGTTCTGCTGACGGCCGGCGTGCTCGTGCAGACGCCCAAGGCCACGGGCCTGGGCGGAACGATCGGCGGTGGGGGCGACGGGCTGGGTGGCGGGTACCGGACCCGGCGGGGGCTCGAGCGCCAGATCTACTGGACCACCTGGGTCCTGGTCGTCGCCTTCCTCATTTGCTCGCTCGCCAACATCTGGGTGACCACACATCGCGGGTAGGCTCGCTTCCCGCGACGATGTCGCGGGGATCCCAGCGGTGGGGCTATTGGCCGCCGCGATCACTGTGCTGGCGCTGATGGCGTGCCAGCCCATCACCACCGCCACCCGTCCCGCGCGTGGCGGAACGGCAGTCGAGGCGCTGATCGGGACGGCGAGCGTATTGAACCCACTCTTCGAGGAAAACGACAGCGCGCGAGACGTGGACAGCGCCATCTACCAGGGCCTGACCGCGGTGGATGCGAATCAGAACGTCGTCGGTTTGCTCGCCAGCGATTGGACGGTGTCGCCTGACCACCAGACGTACACGTTCACGATCCGTTCGGGCGTGCGCTGGGCTGACGGACAACCTTTCACCGCCGACGACGTGCTGTTCACGTTTCACGTCCTCCAGGACCCCGAGTACCAGGAGCCAGGCGCAGACTCGTGGCGTCAAGTCGGCGTGGCTGCAGGTGGCCCCGGTCAGGTCGTGTTCTCGCTGCGGTCGCCCAGTGCGTCATTTCCCCTCACCCTGCGCATAGGGATCATCCCCAAGCACATCTTTCAGGGCATGGCTCCAGCTGACATCGCCGCCAGCCCGTACAGCGGCGTCCGAGCGTTCGGTACCGGACCGTTCAAGGTCGCAGCCATGGACGCGCGAGCGATAACGCTCAACCGCAATCCGTTTGCCAGTCAGCAGCCCTACCTGGACTACCTGGTGATGCGGACGTATCCAGCCACCGATCCGCAGCAGGCGATTCGAGCGGTGCGCCAGGGCGTCGCCGACCTGGTCGGAGGTCTCGAGCCGCAGGAGGTCGACACCTTGCAGGGAAGGTCGGACCTGGCCATCCAAGACGTGCAGACCTTTACTGAGTCATTCGTCGCCTTCAATCCGGAGGGCGCCGGCAAGGCTTTTTTCAGCGACGTCAAGGTGCGCCAGGCCCTGGTGCAGGCGATCGATAGAACGCGCGTGATCGCAGAGGTGCTCGAAGGTCGCGCGGACCCGAATCCAGGTCCCATTCCCGTGGGCAGCTGGGCATACGCACCCAGCGCCGCCAAGAAGTACCAGTACGACCAGCTCAGCGCGGCCAGGGCACTCGAGGGCGTCGGCTGGGTGCTCGGCCCGGGAGCTCAGGTACGCAGTAAAGGGGGGGTTCCGTTCCGGACGGAGCTGATCGTTGCCGACTCATTTCCGAACCACCAGATTGCGGACGCCGTGGCCCGGCAGCTGTCGGCGATTGGCGTGGGGGTTGACGTCAAGGCGGTGGCCCCGTCGGTCCTGGTGCAGAGCTACCTCGTCGGCCGGAACTATGAGATGGCGCTGGTGAGGGGCGACGTCGGCCGTGATCCAGATCCTTACTCGCTGTGGCACTCCGGCGCGGACCCGGGCACGCTCAACTTTGCCTATTCACGCAGCTGGGGACTCATCGACAAGGACCTGGAGGACGGACGCTATGGAGTGGACCAGGCGACCAGGCTGGCGGCATATGTCGACTTCCAGGAGCTGATCGCGGACCAGGCCCCTGCCATCTTCCTCTACGCGCCTCACTACGACTACGCGGTGTCGCAGCGACTGCATGGAGTGCGTTTCAACCGGGTGGTCGAACCGGAAGACCGATTCCAGTATGTGACCGAGTGGTACGTGACGACTCAGGTCGCTTCTTGAGGTAAAGAGGAGGGGGAGCATGGACCTTGGACTCGACGGCAAGCGCGCGCTCGTGACAGCGGCCAGCAGGGGTCTTGGCCGTGCCTGCGCAGAGGCGCTGGCGGCCGAGGGCGCTCGCGTGTTCATCGTTTCGCGCGACGAGGCGAGCCTCAAGAGCGCAGCGAAGTCGATGCAGGCCGCGGGCTGGCGAGCGGCCGACGTTGCCAGGGACGGCGAACCGCAGTCCATCGTCGAGAACGCCGTCGCCGAGCTTGGAGGGCTCGATATTGTCGTCGCCAACGCGGGCGGTCCGCCACCTGGCACCTTTCAGTCCACGCCTCTGGACAAATGGGACTCGGGTTATCAGTTGACATTGATGAGCACGGTCCGGTTGATCCACGCGGCTTTGCCGCATCTCAAAAGATCTGGTCAAGGGCGGATCGTGTGCATCACCTCGATCTCGGTGCGGCAGCCCATCGCCAACATCGTCATCTCCAACGCTCTGCGTTCAGCTGTCACCGGGTTGGCGAAGACTCTCTCGCTCGAGCTCGCGCCACACGGCATCACGGTCAACTGCCTGGCCCCCAACGACATACTCACGGACCGCATCAGGCAGCTGGCCGTGGCGTCTGGCGCCGATGTGGAGGCCGAGATCGCGAAGCGCGCCAAGGCTGCGCCGATGGGTCGCCTCGGCGACCCCACGGAGTTTGGAGCCGCCTGCGCGTTCCTGTGCTCGAAGCAGGCGGGCTTCATCACCGGCCAGACCGTCGGCGTGGACGGGGGAACCCTGGTCGGCGTTCACTAGAGGCCGGGCCGACGGGACCGGCGAGAGCTGCGGTGCATCGGCGAGTCGAGGCCAAGGAGGGGGTGGCACTAGGAGGAGCGCATCTAAAGATGCGTGACGACGACGGGCCGGGCCCCCTGACGCGGGCATCGGCCGCCTAGGCACCGCAGATCCGTCGGCGCCTGTCGGCCGGGCCTCTCGAGGCCGGGCCTCTCGCCACTAGTTACGATTCTGCGGTGAGCATCCGCTTTGCCGAGCGCATGTCGCGGCTCGGTACCGAAGGCGCGTTCGAGGTCCTCGCCAAGGCACGGCGCCTCGAGGCGAGCGGCAAGAACATCGTGCATCTCGAAATCGGCGAGCCCGATTTCGCGACTCCGGACAATATCGTGGAAGCTGGCATCTCGGCGATGCAGAACGGCTACACGCACTACACGCCGGCGAGCGGGATCATGGAGGCGCGGGAGGCGGTCGCCGGATTCGTGAGCCGGATGCTCAAGACCGAGGTCGACCCCACCGACGTCGTGCTCGTCCCGGGCTCCAAGAACGTGCTCCTCTTCACGCTGCTCGCGTGCATCGAGCCTGGTGACGAGGTGATCCTCCCAGACCCGGCCTATCCCGCCTACGCGTCGCAGGTCAACTTCATCGGCGCCGTGCCGAGGTTCGTCACGCTGCGTGAGGAGACGGGCTTCCGGATGGACCTCGATGAGCTCGCTTCGCTCGTGAATCCTCGGACGCGGATGCTCATCATCAACACGCCGCAGAACCCGACCGGCGGCGTCCTCACTGAAGAGGACGTGCGCTTTGTCTGCGAGCTCGTCCACAAGCACGACCTGCTGCTGGTGTCCGACGAGATCTACAGCCAGCTCGTTTACGGCTTTCACCATGTGTCGCCGCTGTCGTGGCCGGGGATGCGCGAGCACACGGTGCTGATGGACGGGCTGTCGAAGTCGTACGCCATGACCGGGTGGCGATTGGGATACGCGGTGGCGCCGAAGGCCCTGGCCGCCAAGCTCGACACTCTGATGATCAACTCGTCCTCGTGCGCGGCCGCGTTCACGCAGATGGCGGCGATAGAGGCGCTTACCGCTCCCGAGTCCGCGCAGGCCGTGACCCGGCTGGTCAAGGTGTTCGAGCGCAGGCGGGACCTCGTCGTCGATGGGCTCAACGCGATTCCAGGCATGCGCTGTACCCGGCCTCAGGGGGCGTTTTATGCGTTTCCGAACATCCAGGGGACGGGGTTCGACGAGAAGGAGCTGGCGGACCGGCTGCTCAGCGAGGCGGGCGTCGCGCTGCTGCCGGGGACGGCGTTCGGCGATGCGGGCAAGGGTTACATCCGAATCGCTTACACGCAGTCGGAGGAGGAGTTGGGGCGGGGGCTGCAACGGATCAGGGAGTTCATCGAGAAGAATCCCAAGTAGTGGGAGCCGCTGGACGACAGCGTCGCGGCAGGCCACCTGTGCATCAAAGGACGCTTCGGGTTTCAGTTCGTGCAGCGGAGAAGCAGCCAGCCCAAAGACTAGGTCGCGGTCAGGAGCGGCGCCGGCTCGACGAAGACCGTGAGCGAGATGCGGTCGACGTTCAGGGGAAGCCACGGCATAGATTTCGGCGACGTCCGAATCTCGATCTGACTGCCGGGGAGCACGCGTCGAAGTTGGCTTCGGGCTTCGTTGAGACTGAGGCCCCTGATCCGTGTCCGCAGGCTCACGACTGAGAGCCTGGGCGTCACGTAGCCGATCGCGACGCCCGAGATGGTGACGTCACCGTTCAAGCTCGCCTGCTGGATCTGATAGCTGGTCTCGATCGGGTCAGACGTCCACTGCTCGCTGGCCGGGAGTTTCGCCTCCAGGGCGGAGCGAAGCAGGCGGCGCGCATCACCGTCCGAGAAGGCGGTGACGCCGAGCGACCCCGTCATCATGAGAGTGAAGGTCGGTGTCTCATCGCCAACCGCGTGGTCGCTCGCGACGGTGAGCAGCGGCGGCCCATCCGGTGCGTAGCTCGTGCCGGGTGCCTTGGCCTTCAACGCAGCGTCCAGCTCTTCAGTGACCTTGGTGGCCAGCATCGTCCGCACAGCGTCGTAGTCAGACTGCTGGATGATCTGCACAGTTCGTCCATCGGCGCCGCCTGTGGTCGGCGCTGGGTTGGTCACTCGGAGGTTCTGTGGAGCCGGGTTCTTATCGATGACGGTGATGGTTTCCTTGCTGGTATTGCCCGCCGCACCTGGAGCCACCGCGCGCACGGGCACCTCCACTGTGCTGCTGGGTGGCTTGAGCGTCGCAGGAGCCTGCGTCGCGAAGTGGAGCATTTGTACGGTCGACACGATCGTGCCTGAAGGCAATGTGATCGGGTTAAGGCATGGAACCGGCAAGCAGGAGTAGGTGAACAAGACCTGTCCGGTGGCAAACGTGGCTGAGATCTGGACCGTGCTCGCCGTGCCCTGGAGGCTCTCGGTCACCGTGGCGTCAACGTGCTGGGTAGCGAGATCGTGTCCCAACCCCACGCCGCCGTTCAGCGTCACGTCTGCCTCAAGCCTTTTCGGTGGGACCGACACCTTCACCGAGGCGGTTTCCAGATACGCCAGGCTGCCCAGGCCCGCCACCAGCACGGCGGCGGCGCTGAGGACGTAGGCAGCCACCATCTGCCTTCGGTCAGGGACCATGAAACTAGAACGATTATCCACAGCCGCCGGTTATCCCACCGGATAATGGGGTCATGCCGATCGTATGGACGGACGACCCGGAGGCCAACCGGCTGCTCGAGACCGATCCGCTTGCGCTCCTGATCGGGCTGGTGCTCGACCAGCAGGTGAAGATGGAAAAAGCCTTCGCCGGACCATACGAGCTGAAGCGGAGGTTGGGTCATCTCGACGCCGGCAAGATCGCAGCCATGGACCCCGACAAGCTGAGCGCTGTCTTTCGTGAGCGACCCGCACTGCACCGGTTCCCCGGGAGCATGGCCCAGCGCGTGCAGGCACTTTGCCAGGCCGTCATGAAGGACTACCAGGGAGACGCAGGGGCGCTTTGGAGGGAGGCTCGCGACGGAGACGACCTGGCGTCTCGGATCAAGAAGCTGCCGGGCTTCGGCGACATGAAGGTCAGGATCCTGGTCGCGGTGCTGGCGAAGAAGTTCGGTGTCAAGCCGAAGGGTTGGGAGAAGCACGCCGCCACCTGGCACACCGTCGCGGACGTGGACTCGCCCGAGTCGATGGCCGAAGCCAGACAGGTGAAGCGAGATATGAAGGCGGGCAAGCACTAAGACTTCTGCTAACGTTTGTGGTCCGGCCCGGCCGGAGCGAGTCGGGCGGCGAGATCAGTCGAGATGAGGTTGAGTTGAGATGAGAGAGTGCACGCCCACCCGGGATGAGTCCCGGGCCCTGGCCAAGGACCATGCCCTCATCCCGGTGTACCGGGAGGTGCTCGCCGACATGCTCACCCCCGTTCGGGCTTACACGGCCCTGTGCCCGCCCGACACACCGGGTTTCCTGCTGGAGAGCGTGGAGGGAGGCGAGCGGCTCGCCCGCTACTCGTTCATCGGCTCGCAGCCCAGGCACCTGGAGATTGGACCCGACGATCCCCTGCCGGCCTTGCGCGCCGTGGCCTCTGAGGCCACCGCCCCGGTCCCCGGCATCCCGCGCTTCCACGGCGGGGCGGTCGGCTACCTGGGCTACGAGGCGGCGCGCCACTTCGAGCGGCTGCCCGTCGCCGAGGGCGCGGCCCCGCCGATGCCGGAGAGCGCCTTCCTGCGAGCCGAGGATCTCGCGGTCTTTGATCACGTCACGCGGCGCCTGAAGCTCCTGACCATCCACCGCCCCGATCGCGAGGAATACGGGGACGCAGTCGAGCGAATCGACCAGATGGAGAAGCGGCTTGCGGCGGACGCGGCGCCCGCGGCGCCGGCCGGTGTGGACGGGGCCCGCTGGGAGTCGAACATGTCACCGGGCCGGTTCCATGCCATGGTCGATGCGGCCAGGGAGCACATCCTTGCCGGAGACGCGTTTCAGATCGTGGTCTCCCAACGTTTCCGCAAGTCACTGGCGGCCAGGCCTTTCGATGTCTACCGCTGCCTGCGGGCGATCAATCCTTCGCCCTACATGTTCTTCCTGGCCCTGGGTGGAGACCGGCACGTGGTCGGCACCTCGCCTGAGAAGCTTGTCCAGGTCGAGGGGCGGCGCGTGGAGACGAGGCCGCTCGCGGGCACCCGCAGGCGCGGTGCGGACCCGGCCGAAGATGCCCGGCTCGAAAAGGAGCTGCTCAGCGACCTCAAGGAGCGTGCCGAGCACGTGATGCTGGTGGACCTCGGCCGCAACGATGTCGGCCGCGTCGCAAGGCCGGGGACAGTCAGCGTCGACCGACTGATGGAGGTCGAGCGCTACTCGCACGTCATGCACATCTCGTCGACGGTGAGCGGAGAGCTGCGCGAAGGCTGCACGTCGCTCGATGCGCTTCGAGCCGCGTTCCCGGCGGGGACGGTGTCCGGCGCTCCCAAGATCCGCGCGATGGAAGTCATCGCTGAGCTGGAACCGGACCAACGCGGGGTCTACGCCGGATCGTTGGGGTACGTGGGTTTTGGCGGCAACCTCGACATGGCGATCACGCTGCGAACTGTCGTCATCGCGGGCGGCACCGCGTACGTGCAGGCGGGCGCCGGAGTGGTTGCCGACTCGAGGCCGGAGCGTGAGTTCGAGGAG